>Ga0172382_10012867_pt1 | contig 10848 bp, 9 predicted proteins | sample Leawel138RmetaG_FD_122245 | JGI IMG/M metagenome (GOLD analysis project Ga0172382, IMG submission 122245) | Leachate microbial communities from a municipal landfill in Southern Ontario, Canada - Leachate well 138R metaG | ecosystem: Engineered > Solid waste > Landfill > Unclassified | place...
CATCAACAATCTTTTCTTGTATGTTAGATCTTTCAAAATCATAGTATCCAGGTTTTTCAATAAGCGTTAGGTTTAGATATAATTTATAATAAAAAAATATCAACAAAAGTGATAATATTATAATAATTGCTTTCTTTAAATTTCTATTCATTGTTACTCAATTTGTTATTAAAAATCCGCAAACTTTATGCGGATTAAAAATTATAACCTTTATATAATAAAATATTGATTAACAGTATCAGCAATTCTCTTTTTGTCATTTCAGTTAGAGGCTTGTTTAAATTAAACACATCCTCAAATGTTTGTTCAATTGGCTCTTCCTTTTCTTTACTAACAACTCTTGCTTGTATCTCATATCCCCATTTCTTAACCGAGTTTCCTGAAAGTGTTCTGTCTGCCATTATTGGCACAATCAAAATGGATTCATAATCTTCATCCATTTTAGGTATAATAACCTTACCTTCTTTTTTTTCATTAAGCTCTAAATCTCCAACAATATTTCTGCCTGATCTGGTTTTGGCTATATACTTTGCCTCAATATTTGAATCATCTTCTCCGTTAAATGTAATTTCAATCTCCCCTGTTCCTCCCGAAAATTTCTGCCACTGTGAAGACCAGTTATAAATATTTTGGCCTATTGAAATAATAGCATTTCCTGAAAAGGGAAGAAAATTTGAAAAAGGAAGAATAGTAAAATTCTTTAATTTCTCATTTCTAAAACAATATTTATCATTTGAAGAACAATCATTAATTGCAAGTGTGATTACAAAATTCTTAAAGACATCTTCAAATCTATCTTCATAACCTCTTCTTTTTAAGGCTGCATCTATACTGTCTATACCTGCCTTGCTCGATTTCATAGACTCTGACAAAACTTCTTTTCCGTAATTATCAGCTATATAATGAGAAAATAAGGTGATAATCGCATAATCATACACATCTCCATTCCACTCCACTAATGAAGTACTTGGATTTTTAAAAAAGTCCTTTATTCTTTGATCAAAATATCCATAAACATTACTATCTTGTATTACCGTGGCAGCATATTCAGAATAAAGCTCAGCAAGCCATGTGTTTTCCTCTAAAAAAGCGCTGCTTGTGTTTTTTTGATTTATAAATATTAGATGAGTGTATTCATGTATTAAGAAAGAATCAATAAATGGACTATCTAACTTTCTTGCATCAAGATAAACCATCTCGCTTTCATTAGATAATGGCGCGACTATTTTTTCATATTTATCAATCACCCTTATATACCCCTTTGCATCATTTTTTAATGGATGCAATAAAACAACTAAGTTAGTATTTTTGTCAATTCCAGGATAAGCTTCTCTGCCAAACAATGATATAATTTTAGCTTGATTCACTTTAAATCTTTCAGAAACGCCTGTTAAATCTTCTTTTATCTTCCCTTGTTCTTCAGTATCCTTTATATTCCAAAAATTACTGTCTATATAAAAATCTAGACCGTTCTTTTGTAAAATGTGTTTTGCCCTAAGAGTATAATTTGATGAATTTTCAGAAAAAGAAGGATCAACATAAAATATCTTGTCTTCCAAGGTTTCTGCAAAGGCAACATTCGCAAAAAACACAAATAAGATTGTAATTTTAAAAATTACTCGTTTCATCATTTTAATATTATCATAAACTCCTAAAAAACAAAAGAGTTTACATAGTCCATATGACATTGTGTAATTACAGAAATATAATTTTACGGAATAAGGGTTTCTTTCTCAATCAAAAACACATTTTCTGATTTTGCAAGATTTTTCATTTCTTTAGTAAATCCGCTTTTACTAAATAATACAAAATAGTCTTTCCTTGTTTCATTATTCCACTTAACTTTAGATGATTTTCTTTTTAAATCATAATAAACATTAGTATCTACCATATTTTTTGACCACTTGCATTCTCCAAAAATAATTTGTTTAGTTTTGTCATTTAAACCTATAACATCTATCTCCTCCTCCTTATTCCACCATCTTCCTATTCTTTCAAAATTAAATATTATATCTCTAAAATCAGACAATAATTCAAGGCAAACATTCTCATAAACCAAGCTTTGATTTTGATGAAATGTTTCTTCAATTTTTCTTAAAACCTCTACATATCTTTGTATTTCTAAATCACTTTTATAAGGAAAAACATATTGGAACCAAAATCTAAAAAAATTATCATAAATTTTGTAAATCCCCTTTTTTGTTTTTTGTAAATTATCTTCAGTAACAGGAACTTCTTTTTCTATTAACTTTAAATTGATAAGAGTATCAATATACTTTGTTAATACATTTTTAGAAAGTCCAGTGTAATTCGCTATTTCTCCAAATTTTGTTTTGCTTAATGAAATTGCTTTTAAAATAGATAAATAATTTTTAGGCTGCCTAAATTCTTCTTTTAGTATAAATTCAATTTCGTTAAAAAGAAACGATGTTTTGCTAAAAATATTATTAATAATATTTTCTTTTAAAGAAATGTTCTTATCAAATTCCAAAAGATAAGCCGGCATCCCTCCTAAAATAGTATAAATTTCTAAAAAATCTTCAAAACTTTTTTCTTTAAAAAATTGATGCGATTGTTTAAAATTTAAAGGATCAATTAAAGCTTGCCCAGTTCTTCTTCCAAAAAGAGGCGATTTATAAGACAAAACTTCAGATTCCATCATAGAAATACTTGATCCTAATAGAATAAAAAATATTTTGCTATTTTTCAAATATTCATCCCATCCTTTTTGAAAAATAGAACCCATAGAACCGTCTGATTCTGCAAGATAAGGGTATTCGTCAATCACAAACACAAATCGTTTTGTAACATTTTTCTTTAAATATTCAAAAACTTGGAGCCATTCATTGAACCCATTTTTAATAAGCAAAGTATCTTCAAAATAGTCTCCCAAAAGTCTTCCTAGCTCCCTTAATTGCTCTTTTTGAGATCTTTTATCTGCCATAAAATAAACAGATGGCTTATCTTTAATAAACTGTTTAACAAGTTCTGTCTTGCCGACTCTTCTCCTGCCATAAATTACAAAAAATTCAGAAGTTTCTTTTTTCCACCTTTTGTTTAAATCTTCAAGCTCTATTTCACGATTTATAAATTTCATAATAATATATTTACCTACTTTAAATAAGTATAATCGTAAGTAGGATATTTGTCAATTACAACAATTTATAATAAGTTCCCTTTCCTTTTCCCAATTTTTCTATCAACCCCAAATCTATTAATTTTTTAAAATCTAAATTCCTAGTTGCTTTCGCCCTATTTGTTAACTTTGAATAATCCCTGTCTCTTATATATCCTTTTTTCTTAATGTAATCTAAAATTATATAATGCCATTCCTGCAGCTCTTCTTTTGGAGAAATAGTCTCATTTTTTAATTCCTTTTTAACTCTTAAAAGCTCATCAATGATTCCGTCTGTAAAATACTCAAGCCAAGAAGTAAAATCAATATTTTTTTCTATTTCATAATAATCTCCAAAGACACCAACTTCCTTAAAATATTTTGTAACATTTTTATTATAGTAATTTTCAAAACTAAAAAGATTAAAAGTGTTTAACCCTATTTTTGCTAAAAGAGCCTTCGTCCCCAAACGAGCAGTTCTGCCATTTCCATCAATAAAAGGATGAATAACAACAAACTGTTTATGAAAAATGCCTGCCAAAATCAAAGGATCTACAATATTTGCATTTCTTTGAATGTATAAAAATAAATCTCTAAGCAATTTTTCTGCATCTTGATAGTCTGGAGGAATATATACTACTCTCCTTGCATTAGGATCGTTGACAACAACAGGCTCTTTTCTTAATCTCCCCGAATGCTGCTTCTTTACCAAATCCTTTGTTATTGTTTTTTGAATATTTAAAATTAAGCTCAAGTCAAATGGTTTGCCTTTTAAATTATTGTTTAATTCTTCTAATGCCTCATTATAATTTAAAACCTCTTTTTCTGTATCGCGAATATATTCCGGTCTACTTTTTAAAATTTTTTTAACCTCTGTTAACGGAAGAGGATTTCCCTCTATGCTAGTAGAAGAATAAACTGAAATTTCTCTAGCTTTTTTTTCAAATTCCATTAAAACAACATTAGAAAATTTTTGATTATTTAAAACAACGACAATTTCGCTAATTTTTTTAATATTGCCCAAAAGTCTATTTGTTATTGTATATTTAGGATTAAACATATAGTCATATTATAGACGAAAAATAGACGATTGTAAAGCAATGCTATGCGCTAAATGCCTTTTGTATATTTTCACAAATAGGATAGTAAAAAATAGATGGTCCTTGTTTTTTTATTGCTAAATAACCTTTCTCAGCAAGCATTTTTAAATCTTGAGATGCTGTTTTTCTAGTGATTTGATTCTTTGTTTCATGAAGACTGATACAAGTCTTTTCTTTAGGGTTTAAATAAAAGAACTGTAATAGCTTCAATTGTCTTACATTTAAACCTAATTCCTCTTGAAATTTATTTACTCTCATTATTCTCTCTCTTTCTTTCTCTAGATTCCTAAAAAAAAGATTAAAAGATTGTTCAATATGATCTAAAACATAATCTGCAAAATATGTTAAGTCAAAATCATCTTGGTCTGAATAAACAAAAGCCATAACATAATCTTTAGTGCTTTTGTTAATAGTATCAAATAATGGAAGGTATGAAAAAATCTCATATCCACTTTTAAAAACACTTAAGTAGAAAATGTTTCTAGCAAATCTTTCATTTCCATCAGTAAAAGGACGCAAGTATCCTATCCAAAAATAAAGTATGATGGCTTTTATAATCGGATGAAAATCATTATTTGCATTTGCAAATTCAATAAACCTGTTTAATTCACTTTGAACAAAAGTAGAATTAGGAGCTTTGTAATAAATAATGTTTTGAGAATCTTCGGCTATATTAACTCTATCATTTTCTTCCCTTATCCTATAATCATCCATTTTAAAGGCAATGTCTTCATACATTTCTTTTAAAAGATCAATGGACATATCTTTATTAACATACTCGCTTTTGATTTTTTCAATCGCACTGTAGCTATTCAAAATCATTTGCTCTGATCTATTTTGAGGAATATTTATTTTAGTCACAATTTTCCTTGCCTCCTCTTCTTCAATGTTTGCCCCCTCAATTCTAGCAGATGCAATAGCTTCACCTAAAATATTATTAAAAATAAATCTTTCTCTTATTTTCTTGCCTTCCTTTATTTTCTTACTTTTAAATGTATCAATTTTAGATAAAATATAATCAAATTTTTTAATCTTTTTAAAAACAAAATAATCTCCATTAGTGCTTTTAACAGGAGTTTTTTCATACATCAATTTTCTTAATTCTTTAATGGTATACCAAAGCTCTTCTTTTGAGTAATTTAAGGGAATATTTTGTTTTACCTTATCCCAATAAAAATAGTTTTTTTCTGAGCAAAAAATATAAAAATCAAGAATTTCTTTTTTTATTGGCAACTCTATTTTAAAAGTATTTCTTTCTATTTTTAGTTTATCTAAAATAAATATTTTAGGCATATGGGTAATTCATTTATTATTACCCATAAGATAACTTTTGTTACCTGTTTTGTCAACATGGGTAATCGATTTATTATTACTCATATCTTAATTTGAGGATTATGCGTAATCTATTTTTCACTACCCATATACCATATTTCCTCTAAAAATAAGGCTTTTTGTTTATATATAAAAAATGCGGTGTTTGTACCGCATTTCAAAACCCTTACACTAAAAGCCATTTCCATATTGGGACATATTTCACTTTTTTCCCAGAAATATTTCTCACATTTTCCTTGTCCCATGTAATTATTAACAAGTCATCGCAATTCAATTCACTGCTAGCCTCTAAAAGCGCTTTTATTTCTCTTTCTTCTGTTTTTAAATTTTCCATATCATAGCAAACTTGGATTAAAGAACTTGTCTTTGTATCCTGTCTTGTTATAAAATCTACTTCTTTATTATTTTTAGTTTTATAATAAAACAATGTGCTATTAGGCTTGAGTCCTCGTTTTAAAAGTTCTGAAAAAACTAGATTTTCCATATATTTTCCATAATCAGAAGAAAGTCTGACAGATTTTGATAAAACAAAACCATTATCTACGATATAAAACTTTTTAGGAGATTTTATCCTTTCTTTTGCTTTATTAGAAAACCTATTTAATTCAAATATAATGTATGAATTCCCTAAAGCCTTAAGATATTTTTGAATTGTTTCAACGCTCTTAATTCCTGTAAATTCTTTTAAGCTATTATAACTGAATTCTCCTGTAAAATTATTAATAGCATAAGAACTAATGTTTATTAATTTTTTTTCTGAAAGTCTTGTTTTTTGCCTCATTATAACATCCCTTAACAATGTTGAATCAAAAAGAGTGGAAAGATACAAGCTTGAGTTCAAGTTTTTTATCACAATCTCTGGATATCCTCCGCTAATCATATAATTCATTGCATGATTCAACAGCTCGCCCTTTGACAAATGTTCAATTGCCACCATTTCCTTAGCATGCAAATATTCTTTAAAATTAAAAGGCAATACTTCTATCTCATAATGCCTTCCAGTTAAATGAGTAGCCAATTCACCACTTAATAGTTTTGCATTAGAGCCTGTAACAAAAATATTATAGCCTTCTCTATGAAGCCTATTTATAAATAACTCCCAATTCTCAAGATTTTGTATTTCGTCAAAAAGAATAACCTTTGTTTTTCCATAAACAGCCTCCATTACATTCAAAAGATCGCTATAATTTTTCATTTTAGAAAGCACGGGAAGCAAAGACTCATCATCTAAATTTAAAAAAGCAAAGGGAGCGTCCTTTACTAAAAGAATGGATAGAATTGACTTTCCAGCCCTTCTCGGTCCTGTAATAACCTTAATCAAATCATCTTTTGCTAATTTTTTAGCATCCTCAAAAATAGTTCTAGGCACATATTCCTTGCTTAAAACATTTTCTAGCACACGCTTTTGTCTGGATACTATTTCAAAAAGTAAATTATTCATTTTTTGTCTATTTTATTTTCATTAATCGACAAAATATGCTTTTTTTATCGATTATTCATATAATAATAGACAAAATACAAAAAGTCAATTACATTACCCAAATATATCACAACAAAGAAACAATTTTAATTTATTTTCATAAATGCTTTCCTCTATTTGTATGGCGACTATATATAACTTCCCTTTTAATTAAAAACCACCAAAGCCGTATAATATAATCACTTAACAAATTTTCTTAAATCAGACTCAACAAACACTCTTTGTATATCTGCGTATCTTATCATTGCAAGAAGCGGTTTTGTGCTTTTATCTTTATGCTTTTTATCAATTATTGAAAAGCCAATGTATTCAATCTTTTTATGTTTTCTTGTTCTGATCCAATCAAGCGCTGGAATTAAATCACTATCCGAGCTAACCAAAATAGCAGTGTCATATTTATCATCAACAGCCCCCACAATTAAATCAGTTGCTAATTTAACATCTATACCCTTTTCTCTCATTGTCGTTAATTCAATTTCATAAACCTTTTTTCTTTTAAGTTCCTGGTAATTACTCACCCTATCATCAATCTTAATTCTTTCAGTTCTTGTTCTTAATTTGCTAGTCTTAACATCCCAGCCATTATTTTTTAAAACAGTGAACAATTTTGTTTGTTTTGACATCTTTTCTTTGCTTTTTTTATCTCCCTCTTTTTCTCTCACTGCCCCTATATAATATCTTTTACCCACAACTTCTCTATTGTTAGCAAGGAATTTAACAAAATCATCAAAAAAAAATTTATCTTCCTCAATGCCAAGTTTTTTTAGTACGAGATGAAAAAAATTTCCACCATCAATAAATATTTGGACTTTTTCTTTCTTCATATAATAATTTTATCATAAATAAAAAATCCTGCACACTGCTATAAGCAGGCGCAGGAGACTTTGTATTATTATAATATTTAATTAATAAAAATTTGTCAACTGTCCTTAGATAACCTGACCAACGATCATAATAAGGGCAATTTTTCCAAGTTCAAGCAAAAGTTTTTCTTTTTGCTCCGGGCTCATATCATCCCAAAAAGAAGCTAAAACTACATCAGAATCATTAAACTTTGTTTTAAAAACCTTGTTTGAACTAAATGCTTTGCTGCAATCCTCTATTTTTGATGGCACTATATCATACTTCCCTTTTAAATTATTTATATGCAGAAAACTTTCTCCAGGTTTATCATTTGAAGCGCAGGAAACAATTTTATTACTCGCATCTTTTAAAAGAATAGTTTTTACTTCTTTATCTAAAGAAGCCACATTAAACCCATTTTTAGATATAGGGTTTGTTACTGTGAATGATCCTTTAGAAACAAAAAAGTATTCTGCTTCAGAATCTTTTAAAATTGTCATTTTTGTTTTTCCGCCATTAAAATCTATTTCTGGGACTTTCATATCTTCAGTAACTAAAAGTCCAGCACAAGTGATATTAGAGGCTAATAAGAACGAAAATCCTAAAGCTATTAATATATATTTTTTCATGTTGCTATTTTTATTAATATTTATCTACAATTACTAGTACAACTTTAAATTATTTTTATTTTAACTCAGTTGACTATTGACTATTGACAGTCAACAGTCAATATAATATAACTTAATTATGCAAACAACAAAAGAAAAAATAATTGAATATATAAAAAACAAGGAACCTGTTTCTGCTAAGGACCTGATTGATTATATTGGAATATCTAAACAGGCTATTTTTGTTCATCTTAAAAATTTGATTGAAAATAAGATGATTTGCAAAATAGGAACTCCCCCAAAAGTCTTTTATGCCCTAAATAAAGAAAAGGATATTAATAAAGATATTGTAATTGATGAAAATATCAAAAGAGAAATAAACAATAATTTCTTGTACATAAGCCCTATTGGTGAAATTAAAGAAGGCTTTGATGGTTTTGTTTTCTTTTGCAATCATAACAATCTAGACCCTGTTAAAACAGCCAATGAATATATTAATACTTTAGAAAAATATAATAAATACAAATTAAAAAATGGCTTAATTGATGGAATGCATAAAATTAAATCATCCTTTAAAACAATTAACCTTGATGAATTATTCTATTTAGATTTTTATGCGATTGAAAGATTTGGAAAAACAAAACTAGGACAACTTTTACTATACAGCAAACAAAGCCAAAACAAAAAAATGATTAAAGATCTTTCTTCTGTTATAAAAGAAAAGGTTATGAAAATTATAAAGGAGTACAATATAGATGCGGTGTGTTTCATTCCCCCTACAGTAAAAAGAGAGATTCAGTTAATGAAAGAGTTGGAAAATAATTTGAAACTGCCATTAAAAAAAATAAAAGTTGTAAAAATAAAGTCTGATATTGCTATTCCGCAAAAAACTTTAAACAAAATAAAAGATAGAATAGAAAATGCAGAAAAAACATTTCTTATAAATGACAAGGGTTATTATAAAAACATCTTAATCATTGATGATGCTGTTGGTTCTGGCGCTACATTAAATATTGTAGCCGGAAAAATAAAGCAAGCTAAATTAAATAAAGGCAAGATTATCGGACTTGCGATCACTGGAAGCTTTAAAGGCTTTGATGTTATTAGCGAAGTTTAATCACAAAAGAAACTTATAATAATTCTCTCTGTTTACTACTTCAAACTCTGAGTTCTTGTATTCTTCTAAAAACTCTTTAGGAACTGATTTCATTTCTTTTTTCCATTTCATTTCATAAGCAAATAACTTTCCTTCTCTTTCTTCAATAAAATCTATTTCCTTTTGGGTATATGTTCTCCAAAAATAATAATTAGCATAAATATTATTATAGTTATTCCTTTTAATCCTTTCTATAATACAAAAATTTTCCCAAAGCACTCCAACATCGCTTCTCATATCTAAAGAATTGTAATTCTGAATTAAACTATTCCTAATTCCCAAATCATAAAAATATATTTTAAATGATTTTGAAATTTCTTTTCTTAAATTTCTGCTAAAAGCATTTAATTTGAAAATGATAAAGCATTTTTCTAATAAATCAATATAATTTTCTACTGTTTTTCTATCAATACCTAAATTTTTAGAAAGTTCATTGTAATTTACTTCGTTGCCAACTTGAAGTGCAAGCATCTTTAATAAATTAGCTAGAACATTAGGTTTCTTTATTCCTTCCAAGCTTAATATATCTTTAAAAAGATAACTTGATGAAATTTGATCTATTTTTTGTATTGCTTCTTCTTTTCCTAAAAGAAAAGCCTCTGGATAAGAACCAAGCGTTAATAATTTTTCTATCTTAGATTCAACGCTAAACAAATCTTCCGACTCTTTTATTTCTTGAATTGACAAAGGATACAATTTAAATTCAACCGCTCTTCCTGTTAACGGTTCATTTATTTTATTTGCCAAATCAAAACTTGATGACCCAGTCGCTATTATCTGCAAATCTTTATAAGTGTCTGTTAAAACTTTCAAAATAAGACCAATATTCTCTATATTCTGCGCTTCATCCAAAACAATTAATTTTGCATTGCCTAAAAAAAACTTTAATTTTTCTGGCTCAGGATCTTTTAATTGTCCTTTAACAGATAAAATATCGCAATTTAAATATTTACTTTCTTCTTTTGAATTCGCGATTATCTGCTTTACAAGAGTTGTTTTTCCAACTTGCCTAGCCCCATAAATGATAATAATATTCCCTTTGAATAGATTTTTTTCAATAATTTTTTGTAAAGTTCTTTTAATCATTTTGTGTAATTTTAAGACATTATTCCCATAATTACATGTAATTTTGGGATTACACTCCCATAATTACATTAAATTTTAGGATTGTCAACGCATCAATTGTACGATTTATCTTGATTAAATATGAAAAA
>Ga0172382_10012868_pt1 | contig 10848 bp, 4 predicted proteins | sample Leawel138RmetaG_FD_122245 | JGI IMG/M metagenome (GOLD analysis project Ga0172382, IMG submission 122245) | Leachate microbial communities from a municipal landfill in Southern Ontario, Canada - Leachate well 138R metaG | ecosystem: Engineered > Solid waste > Landfill > Unclassified | place...
AACAGACTTTGGGCTTCCAAATAAAAAACGTTTCCGGAGCGGGTATTTGGGTATTTCCGGAACAAACCCTGTAATGATTATGGAAACAGAAAGCGGAGAGCGACAGGTTTATACCATAACATCTGGCAAGATGATCGCCTCGCACGATTTAAAATCACGCAGCTGGAAATTGGCAGTTGCCGAATTTGATGAGATTGACTCGTTGGAGCTAATACCAGTCATCTTGACCAAGTAAAAGGATGGCGACACATGAGCGAAAGAGAACAAGCCTTATGGAGAAGGGGAATAACGCCCATCGTCTCCAAATATCAGGAAGAGCATAAGAAGGTTATGTCGGAAATTGCCGGACGCGGATTTTCGGCCCTGCCAGGGTATGCCTACGATATCGAAAACAGTATTGAACTGAATACAAAAATAAATTTATCAGAATTAAACTTTAAAATTCTTTCCGAGACCACGGAAAGGGAAATCAAGCAGGCGGGAATCGATTATAACAGCGATTACAAAACGGCATTAATGGCTTGGGAAATAGAAAAACAGGCTTTGATGGCGGCATGGGATTCTGAGTTGGCTGGGATTAAACTGGGGATGGTTCGAGAAGAAGAGGCTTTAGACCGTCTGGCAATAGAGGTCGGCCACAGGTCAATTACTTTGCTGGAGCAGAAAACCGCTCTTGAACTGCAAATGGAGGATTACCGGAAAACACTGGCTGAACTGGATGCGGCAACGTCCCCTTATGATGTCCAACTGGCAAATGCGAAACTACTGACGGCGCAAAAAAAACTGGAGATTATTCCTATTCTGGAAGGGATTGTTGCCAAAGAACAGGAACTTTTAGTTGCCGAGCAGGAGAAGGCAGCCGCCTACACAGATTTAATTGATGCTGAGAACCAAATATCAATTAAGAAAAAGGATTTAATTGAACCTTATGGTGAGTTGATTAACAAAACTGAAGAGTTGATTGAGAAGAGCGGCGAGAGAATTGACGCGGAAAAATTAATTGCAGAGGAAAAAATTAAACAATCAGCCGCCGAAGTAACGAAGTCCGGGTACAAGGTAGAAGAACTGTTGGCAGAGGCGGAGGTTCAGGAGAAAAGAATTACGCTCGTGGGCGAAAAGAGAGAACTGGAAGGAATAAAATTTGATCATGCGCAAGACTTGGTTGACTACGAGCTGAGAAAAGACAGGGTGTATCAGAGAGGGGTCGAAACAACGCACGATGACATTATGAACCAGGAACGGGCTGTGCAATCAACAATTATATCAAATAAAACCACTGTTCATACTGTTGATAATACAACGCGAAAAGAAAGCGCTTCGAGAATATCTTCTGCCGAGGTGTCAGCCAACCACGCTATTGCCTCGCGCGAAGCATCTGCTGACACACGGATAGCGGACATTAAAGCGGCGGCGGAAATTACGTCACAGTTACGACATTTGATAGGAGCATAATATGTCAGAAGACGCAAGACAGAGAGCCACAGCAAGGGAATCGAGAATCTGGCGCCCGTTTCAATATCCCTTCCCGTTTTCAGAGGGGCAGGCGGAAGAACGCGCCATAATTTATGGGCTTTATTCTCGTGCTTACCTTAATGGACAAAAATACCTTGAAGAGGTTGAAACACAGGATTTGCTGAACTTACTGACCGATTACACTTCCAAAATGGCGGAATTGACCACGCAGGAACAGGTACTCGTTGCCACTATTGCCTCTAAAAGATACCTGGCGGGTATTGATATGTTGATTCACGATGAGAGGATGGCGGTGTTATCCGATAAAATCAGTGCCGAGAATGCGGTGTGGGACGCGAAAATCGCAGCCTTGTCCGCAGATCAGGCGGCCTTGGATACAATGGCAGCCAAAGTAGCAGCTGAAACAGAAAAAACAAACGCACGAATAGCTACTTTGCAGGCTTATATTCAGGTCGAAGAGTATGAATTGAGCGCCGTCGATTTACAGATTGCCGAGAAAGAGATTCAATCAGCAAAGGTGGACATTGATATTTTGAATGCGAGCAACGCTGTTTTAAAGATTCAGGCTGAAACTGTATCCAAAGCCACGGAACTTGTGGAAATTGACATGAGAAAAGCCACTATTCAATTAAACACAAAGCAACAAGAACTCAAAATTGCGGACATCGATTTACTTCCCGGTGAAGTGGAAATCCAGAAGGGGAAGACAGCGATTGCCGAAGCGGAAATTCCGGTGGCCGAGGCTCGACGTGATCTTGCCCAGGCGCAATCTGCGGATATGGACGCGGAAATTCTGTATCAGGAAACTCTGAAGCAGAGAGAAACAATTTCTCAGACTGCTAAGATGGAAGTTATTGACCATAATTACGGTGTAAAATCTGAAACACTGGAAAGGGCGAAAGAGAAAGACGAATTTGATATTGACAAGAAATATGACGAATCAAACCTTGGCGTTACGTTTGCCGATGCTGACCGGGCGGTGCAATCAGTTCTTGATGAGTATCGAATCAACGTAATAAGTGGCCGGAGAAGTGATGCTTACACCAAGATTGACGCGGCAATAGCTGCGGCAGAAAAGATGGCTAAGGCAGATATTGTATCTACATTGACTCATACGATAGGCAAGGCAGGATAAATGATTGAGCACATAATTAATAGTCTGAAAGGAATCAGCGGAACGGGTGGGCTTTTGGGGAAGGTTGCCAGCGAAATGACGGATGTGCTTCTTACAATGGAGGCGGGAGACGTTGTTTCTGGCGGCAAGGTAGCGTCAGCGCCAGTAGCCCATGACCTTTGGTATCTGTTCGCGCATGATAACTTTATGGCAAAATATTATGGAACACCTGATGATTATAGGGATTATTATGAATATTTGGCGGATAAAATGAGCTTTCTTCCGGAAGGTTTGAAGCCTATAAAAACGGTTCGGGACTTGGAAAAACACCTGCTTGTGGATAAATATTTCAATGCTTATGAGATGAGGGAGCGGGCAGATTGGTCAAATAACGGAATTTATTGGATAAATACGATTGCCTTTGAGTTGTGGCAGTTCGGTAAGGGATGCAAATATCCATCAGACGGCCCCTCAGGAGAATATGTCGGTTATTTGTCCTTCCCGATAGGACAACTTGGTACTATGGAGATTATTTCACTTTTTGCCGAAACATGGATTAGTGGATATAAATTTACGGGTGTCGATTCATCCAGTAGTTATTGGCCGAAAGCCGTTGCAGTAATAGAAGATGATAAGAAGCCGATAGCGATAGAAGCGCCGTTAATTTTCCCCCCAACAAACGAGCACGGTTGTTATGGAAGACATCTTATCGAGCGGGGGTATCGTCGGCCAGACACGGTAGAGACGAACCAAAACACGCTCAATTCCGAAGGAATGACAGCGTATGCGCCGGTAGCCAATCGGGACGTAGAGCTTTTCTCAAAGAAAATGACCGCCTATGCGGAAGAGGTCGAACCCAAGTTGTGGATGCGTTACTGGATTCATAAAGATGATACTTTACCGGTACCGGGGGAGTTTATCGGGATTCTCTGCAAACCGATTGTAACCCCTCCACATGTCTGGTGGTTTCAGGAATCCTCACCGGTTCTTTACGCGGGGAACTGGGTGGAAACAAATTATTTTACTTCCGGCATAATTACAGCAATTACCGAGGAAGGCGATAGGATTGATGGCGGAATTGGAAATATTTACACAGTAAAAATTCAAGGGTGTGAAGTTCTTGTCGAGGCAACGGACTTTTGCTCATACAGTATTGGGGACAGGGTTGCTATTGTGAAGATTGGAACAAGCGTGGACAGTTTCACATGGAACGACCAGTATCACTTTAAAGAAGAGGATGAAGGGGTTAAAAAAACCGATTTTATAATCGTACCGGCGACATTTTACAAGATAAAAACATAGGAGAACAGCCATGAACTTAGATAACTTAATCAATGAATTGTTTGGTATTTTGAAAGAGAGGCTCAAAAAGCGGGGCATGAGCGATAATGATGCCGTGCAGACAAGGAATGACCTGATTGATGCCGATCTCCGGAAGCGCGACCTTGAATTAGGGCGCCAACGCTTAATCAATGAAGGGCAGGCCAACGTCGAGGGGATACGAAACACAGGAGAACTGGCACGGCAAAGATTAATTACCGAGGGTACGAGGTACATAGCAGATAGGTCATTGGAGGGAACCCGCCACACAGCAGATAGGTCGTTGGAAGGAACGAAGTACACAGCGGATATTGGAGCCCAATCAGCTAAACATCTTGGGCTACCAGAAGTTGTTAAAGGCTTAAATGCTATTGTGACGAGTTTTGATTCCACAGACGAGGAAAAGGCAGAAGCCAGAAGAAGCCTTCTTAATATACAAAAAAGGTTTAGTGAAACCACTCCTACCGCGCCACAGACAACTGGAGCAATAACAAGAGATGATGTTAGAAGGTTTGAAACAAAAGCAGCTTTTCAAGCGGGGATTGAACCGGATGAGAAAGGAAAGTGGCCTTCAAAATTTAAAAGAGAAGGTCATCCTGACATGATAGTAAATGGTGTCAATACTAAAACCGGGCTACCAATTGGGCAAGGGCAAAAATCAATGGAGTTCCGTGCGGAGGGCAGTATAAGCCCTGAACAAATAGAGGCAGCAGAAAAAAAGAGAAAAGAAACTTATTGGTATGGAACAAAACATCAAAATGAGCGCAAAAAACGCTCTATTTTCGATTGGTAGGAGAGAACAATGCCTTTTGACATTTTAGGATACTACAATACGTATAAAGACCGTTACCCTAACGCAACCCTTGATGATATCGCCAAAGACGTATTTGTCGGGGGTGAATATGATAAAGAGTTTTCAGATTTTAATGAATGGAAAAAAGCAGCGGGGATAGACAGTATTATTAATGAAGATATTGAGCGCCGTAAGCCATTTGAGCAGAAGCTCAGGGAAGGTGTTTCTAATGTTTCCCCGTTTGGTCTCGTAAAGTCTTTGGGAACGGGTTTAGCTGAAGGATTAACAACACAACTCCCAGCAATGGCTGGGGAGGCGATTGAATTTGCCGGGTCTTTTTTACCCGGACAGACAGTTGAAGAAACAGGAAAATCCCTCAAGGAATGGGCACAAAATAAAAAAGAGGAATGGTATGGCCCAGACATCGAGCGAACAGGGCTTGATCGAATCGTTTATGAAGGCTCTAAAATGCTTGCTCCATCAATAGTTCCTGGCGGGATTGTCAGGACTATTTTAACGGGTGCCAAGGGATTGAGCAATCTTTCCAAGTTAAAAATTGCTTCTGGCGCGACAGCCTCTTTATTTGCGCTATCACAGGCACAAAGTACGAGAGATAACGCCTTACAGCAAGCAAAAGAGTTGGAAGCCCAGGGAAATTATACTGAGGCGAAAAAGATACGTGAGTCTATTCATGGATTTGCCCCGATAGCTACTGGTATTATTGAGGGTACTGGGGAATATTTTGGGACAAAATATCTCGGAAAATTGTTTGGCCTTGGTGAAGTAGAAGCCGCAAAACGAGGTGCAGGCCAATTAATGAAAGACCTTTTAAAAACCATTGGCGTTGAGGTTGGCACTGAAATTGGACAGCAGGCTGGGCAGGCAATGGTTGAAAAGCATTACGGAATAAGGCCGGAAGCCGATGCGGTCGCAGAAGCTATCGATGTTATAGGGCCTACTACGTTTATGACATTATTAACTTTTGGCCTTGCAAGTGCGGCGAATGCGAGAAAAAAGAAAAGTCCGGAAGAGGAAGAGGCAAACCGCTATATTGAGAACCTTAAACAGGGCGCGATGGCTTCTATGGCAATCCACGAGGGAATGAAGACCGGTAAATATGAAGGGAAACCCTTCACAAAGAAAGATGCCCTTGAAATAATGACAACCGGCCAGAAGAGTGGCATATTCACCACAGAGGACATTGACCGATTCCGCGAAAGATATCCGATATTGAGAACGGAAATCAATGATATGGTAGTTGATTCCCTGAAGGATAAGATTACTCAAGTCGTAAATAAAATCACCCCAGCGCAGAAAGTTGAGACAGATGTTCCGATAAGTTTAGGAGAAAGAGAGTTAGAAGAAGAGGAAGTTACACCAACGAAAGAACATCTCACGGTAGAGAAAGAGGAGCACAAACCGGAGTATGAAGCGGTTGCACCCACATTTAATGAGAACACCTCGGCTTTTGAGTATAACGAAGCGTGGGGGAATCTGGTACAGGCGGTTGAAGACAAAAAAGCTGAAGTTACCTCTCGTATCAATGCCCTTCAAGAAGAAAAGAAGGCACTACCTAATCGCCATCCGCGAAAAAAGGAAATAGACGAGGAAATTAAAGGCTTAAAGAAATCGGTTGAAGACGAAGAAGAAAAAGCTCAGGCGATATTTGGTATTGCGGCGGACAAATATGCGGCAAATGTTATTGCCAAAGCGCGTGAAGAAGGTATTACGCTTGAGGAAGACGAAATATCTGAGACCATTCAGCAGTTAATGGACGGTCGCACACATGATGTTGGCGGCGGGGAAACATGGACGCAACCTGTTTTGTCTCAGATAATTGACGAACTCCATGCCCGTCAGGAAGGTATGCAAGAAGACAAGGAAACTAAAGTAAAGGAAGAGCAATCAAGGAAGGCTGAAGCGAAAAGAAAAGAGGATGAAGGGGATTATAAAAAATCCCGCACGGCAGAGGAGTTTGCAAGTGAAAACAATATAAGCAAAGTGAATGTTGTAGAGAAGGGGCAGTCATTCCCAAACGGTGAGGTAAAACTTGGAACAAAATTTGAGGATGCGAAATTTATCGTGAGGCAAACACAACCCGAATACGCAACACAAGAAGGCGTTGGCGCTAAAATAGGCGGTTATGAAATAATCACAAATGATGGAAACAGAATCTATACAGATGCAGTAAAAAAAGGAGGGAATGTTCTCATCAGTCAGCTTGCAGTTGCTAAAAAAAATACTGGTGTTGGAACAAGGTTTGTTAATTTTTTAAAAGAAAGCGTTAGCGACAATGGAAAAGTTGACGCTATGAAAGTTTTTAGCAAAGACTCAAAAACCTTTTGGGAAAAGCAAGGATTTAAAAAAAGTGATGATGTCGGAACCTACACCTGGAACAAGGCGCAGGAAGGGAAGACTAAAGAACCTTTGGAAGGTGAGAAGCCTAAAGCAGAATCTAACAAGAAAGCCGACGCCCGGAAACAGCGAGAGATAAAGAAGCTGGAAGAATCTATTCCCAAGATAGAAAAGTTACTTGCCAAAAGCACTCATAAGAATAACAACACGTATAAAAAAACATCTGCACGTCTGGAGACTGATAGGAAGAGACTAGCAGAGTTAAAGGGAGAACCGTTAAAAGAAACCACTATTATTGAACCGACCAAGGCTGACGATAAAAACGTCACGACGTTTAAAGAGCAAAAAGTATATATTGTTGATAAGGCGGAATCCCTTTTACAGGATGCTCGTAAAAGATTTAGGAAAGACCATGAATTACCTGAAGAATACGACGTAGATACCAAAGGATCTTACCAAATACCATCAAATTACCCTGTCATTGATGATGGCTCTGAGAAAATTGTTATTGAAGTTCCCAATGATGGACAATATAAAATTAATAATCAGTATCAGGCGTTCAGCACCTTCTATAAGAATGCCAAGGCAATACGCACCAGCGAAGATTTGACAAAGAAGCGTAGAGCTCTGCCGAAACCGACCGGTAAACCTATCTCGCAAATAGAAAAGGAAGCCCTTGATGACTATATGACCGCTTACGATAGATACCGGGAACACGGAAATCTTGAAATGGCGAATGAATTAAAAGAATCCATTAAAGAGGATTATCCTGTTGAATACAAGAAGATTGTCAAACAAGAAGAAGATGAACGCAAAGAGTTAATTGGTTCCTATAAACACTATTCAGATACAACAGAAGAAGAAGCAACAGTTGCCAAGTGGAAGAAAATAATTTCCGACATTGATAATAAGAAAATTACCTTAAAATCACTAAGCAACGAATTTCCGATGGACAAAGCGCCTTCATATAGAGAGGTGAAAGAAAAACTTGAAGGGGCAAAAAGCAGACTTAATGATCTAATTAAGTTTGCTGATAGCACAAAGGAAAAAATCAAACTTTTATATCCCGATACCTATAAAGAAATGTTTGAGAATATAGAAGAACAGAGCTTGAGAGAGCAGGGTGAAGGTGCTATAATAAAAGAAGGGGAGGATGTTTATGAGTGGGTCAAAAGACAGCCGGAATTCGCAAACGTCGATATCGCCGAAATTAGAAAAAGCGTTCCAGATGTTAGCGGAGAGAGAAGCAGAAGAGTTTTTGACATACTTGAACGAAAAGGACATATTACCCCCGAAAACCGCCCAGCCTTTGAAAAGCATTATCAAGACTGGCTCCAAGTAAAAGAAGAACATGACACCAACGCAAAGGCAGAAGGTAACTTTGCCGAATTTCCTACCAAGCCAGGATTAAAAACAGCAACTTCACAGGAAGAAAATATTTTCGCAGGCATGGACATTCCCGACCTCGATGCACAAATCAGAACAATCGAAGAACCGACAAAAGATTTTAACAAGTGGACAATCGAAATAGGGCTGCAAGAAAGTCTTGGAGAACGTGGCGGCGATATTCTTACGAAATTCTATGTAGAGAAGCCAATTCTCGCTGAAATAAAAAAAGACATTCTTGACCACTACAAAGAAGAGAAAATAAAAATCAATAAAGAAATCGTTGCGGGTATTGTTGCTAAATCCGACAGAGACGAAATGCGGGAAGAAGCGATTGATAAGGTGCTGGAGAAAGAGAAGAAGCACCAAACAAAAATCCCGCAATCCGTCCAGGCCACAACCGGGCTGAAACCGAAAACGGAAACAACAGAAGAAGAAGCGCCAAAAGAGCCGTGGAAAATGACGCGGGATGAATGGGGCAAAGTAAACACATCAAAGATAACGGATACCGATATATCAGAAAGTGATAAAGCCGCTATGCTGAAGGATATTGGGACGCATGGCCGACTGGTCAAGCAAGCCCTATCCGAAGGCAAGCCTGTCCCGCCCGAAGTGCTGAAAGATTATCCTGAACTGACAAAAAAAGAAGAAATTCCGCAATCCGTCCAGGCGACGACCGGATTGAAACCGATTGAGGATTTTGGTGAAAAGTTAGGCGGGGCGCGTAAGGACCGCTCAGCCGCATTCAAAAAAGAATATACTGACGCCGACCTTGCCAATTTACCTTTAAGTAAAATCTGGCCGAAAGAAGAAGTGGACGCGATTGAAGATAATTTTGTCGCCGCCTTTGCCAACGCCGCCCGCGCCGCAATACCCGCAAAACCGCAATTAAAATATAAAGTCGCAAGATGGGTGGAAAAAGTTAAGATGTTTCGCAACATGATGACTGATTTGTTTAACGACATAGAAAGCGGAAAATTCAGCCGGCAAAAAACATTGGACACCGCAAAAAACTTTCCCGCCCTGAAAGACTTTTTTGCCAAAGTCCGCCTACTGGAAAATATTGACCGGGAACAATGGAATAAAATTGGAGAAGTCCGGGATTACCTCGATGCCTATGAGTATAACGTCAACCGCGAAAAAGTCCCCGCGTCTTATGTTGCGGTAGAAATCAATGGGCGATACCGCAGATTCATGGCGAAAAGCGTTGAAGAAGCAACCCCCTTGGTCAATGAAGCCCTAACCAATATGTCTGAATCCGGGCCTGATCCTCGGAAAAGTTTTGAAATCAGAGGAACAAAAAACAATTATTTCATTAATAAAAAAAATGATCCCCAATACCACAGACTCAAAGAGTTTAAGACGGTAGAAGAAGCCCGTAAATATCTTGATGAACATGCCGATGAATTATGGCAGGCATGGGAAACTATCAAAGAGATGGAAAACGTCAAAAAAGAAGACGTTAGACACAAAGAAAACCGCCCACGCACAGGTAAGGATCACCGCAGCAGCCAAGATGTAACACCACAGCAATTTTTGGATACCTTTGGTTTCCGCGGCGTGGAATTCGGCAACTGGGTAGCCCAGGGAAAAAATACACAGGAAAGACAAGGCATGCTCAACGAGGCCTTCGATGGCATGATGGATTTGGCCGAGATTATCGGCATCCCGCCGAAAGCGATATCTCTCAACGGCACACTAGGATTGGGCTTCGGCTCACGAGGCTCTGGGTGGGCCGCCGCGCATTTTGAACCGGATACGCTGGTAATTAATTTTACTAAAACACGCGGCGCGGGCACGCTGGCCCACGAATGGTTTCATGCGCTCGATAATTATTTCCAGCGCCAACGCGGCAGCGGGCAAAGTAGAGAGAGCCGCTATATAACCTATAATCCTGAAACCTATTATCAGGAAAAATCCGGGACAAGACTCTCAAAAACGCGCTATCAAGAATTATTAAATCGCCGCGCAATAAAAAACCCCGATAATTGGACAAAAGTAGAAGGTGTCCGACCGGAAGTAGCCGAAGCGTTCAAGCGTCTAGTCGATGTTCTCAACGAATCACCAATGTCTGCCCGATCATCACTAATTAAAAGTGATTATTGGTCACGTATTATCGAACGCGCAGCCCGGTCTTTTGAAAATTATGTTATCGTAAAGATGAACAAACAGGGCTATCAAAATGATTATTTGGCAAATATAGTGAGGCTAGAAGAATTTAAGCGCATGGATAACCGCTATCCGTATCTTTACGATGAGGAAATCGCGCCAGTAGAAGACGCCTTTGACTATCTTTTTAACACGATACAAACACGCGAAACCGACAAAGGCGTGGAGATGTATTCCACCAAGGACATTGACAAACAGAGATATCAGGAATATAATAATAAAGAAGGAGATCAAAATG
>Ga0172382_10012869_pt1 | contig 10847 bp, 8 predicted proteins | sample Leawel138RmetaG_FD_122245 | JGI IMG/M metagenome (GOLD analysis project Ga0172382, IMG submission 122245) | Leachate microbial communities from a municipal landfill in Southern Ontario, Canada - Leachate well 138R metaG | ecosystem: Engineered > Solid waste > Landfill > Unclassified | place...
GAAGTTCTGTGAGGGCCTTGTACACCGCCCAGATGTTGGCAGCGTTTCCCACCGGCAATATGATGCGGTCTGGGACCTCATACGACAATTGGTCCATGATCTCGAACAGAACCGACTTCTGACCTTCCGGACGGTAGGGGTTGATGGAGTTCAGCAGGTAGAGGTAGTTTTCATCCGCCAGTTCACGCACCGTCCGGAGGGCGTCGTCGAAGTTGCCGTCTATGGATATGACGGAGGCACCGAAGAACATGGCTTGCGCCAGTTTCCCCAACGCCACCTTGCCGGATGGAAGGAGCACCGCACAGCGGAGCCCGGCCTTGGCGGCGTAGGCCGCAAGGCTGGCAGAGGTGTTGCCTGTGGAGGCGCATCCCACCACCTTGGCACCTACGGCCACGGCACGGGACACCCCTACAGTCATCCCTCGGTCCTTGAAAGAGCCGGTGGGATTGGCGCCTTCATACTTCACATGCAGCCTCTGCACCCCGATGTCCTCCTCCAAGGCATGACAGGGGTAGAGGGGTGTGCCTCCTTCCAGGAGGGTGACGGCCTTGTCGACATCTATCGGTAGGAAGGGATGATACCTCCACACCCCCATGGGACGGGAAGCCAGATCCTCGGGCTTCATCTCCTTGACTGACTCCAAGTCCATCTTGACCGTGAGCAGTCCACCGCAACGGTGGCATGTATCTGCATAGGGATCCTCGATCTCCATGCCACAGTCCCAGCATATCACTTTATGGTTCATATCAGACCCTCTTGCAACCCAGGCCCCATGAAGTGACCCAGCTCTCACAGCCGATGCCGTTCTCATGGTACATGTCCCGTATGGAATCCGCTATGTTCTGCCCATCCATCATATCGGTGTCTATGAACGATATCACACAGGGGCCGGAACCGCCCAGGAAGGAGGCTTTGGCGCCAAGCGACATGGCGATGTCCTCGGCCTGTTTCAGATAGGGTATCAGATTTACCCGGGCAGGCTCGAAGACTGCATCCCTGACAGAGCGGCCCAGCAGGTCCAGATCTCCGGTCTGCATGGCATGCACGAAGCAAGAGGCGTTACCGACATGGAACACCAGATCGGAGACCTTCACCTCATGCGGTAAGACCTTGCGGGACTCCATGGTGGAGACCATGACATCAGGCATTGCCACCACCACGCCCAGATTCCGAGGCGGCTGGATGCTGATGGCCTCGAAGGGCTGATAGGAACGTATGGCCGTGAATCCACCCATGATGCAGGGAGCGACGTTGTCGGCATGCAGACCTCCAGAGGTCACCTCTTCCGCATGAGCGGCGCACATGACCAATTCCATGGTGCTCAATACTTGGTCGCAAAGGACGTGGGCGGCGAAAGCCCCTCCTGCCGCCGAGGCCCCGGAGGAACCTATACCGCTGCAGGGGCGGATACCTTTGACAATCTTCATCTCTAAGCCGAACTCCGCATCGCATCTTCTCAGGACCTCGGCGGCGGCGATACCGGCCGAGTTCAAGTCAGCCTCTCGTGGGATGCCGTCTGCCCCCTGTCCCTCGATCGAACTGATGATGATGCCCTGGTCGATCTTCCTCACCATGATGGTGTCGAACGGCTTCTGCAGAGCCATCCCGAAGACGTCGAAACCGGGGCCCAAATTGGAGATGGTCGCCGGGGCGATGATCTTTATCCATTCCTCACTCATGTGAACACCGTTGTAATCGGATTGAATCATCACATAGAGTGAGATTCGGGATATAGTTATTCCGTTCGCAGATGTTATCTATTGCTTCCCACAATCCGGATTCATGGCTCTCCATGAGATCGCAGGCGCCAGAGGGGAAGTGGGAGACGTGCCCGCCCTTCTAGCTCATCTCTCCAAATTGCCTGGCGAGGTGCTCGTCCTCCGTGCCTCCCGAATTATTGGAAGGGAACATGCTGAATCGGCGGTCATGCATGCCCGAAGGGCCTTCACCCGTGGCGACAATTCCGCCCGTACCTTGGGCATGGAATCCCTGTTGTATCTAGCGGGGGAACGCCAGATCTCCCGCGCCCTATCAGAGTTCGGGGTGAGTCCCGAAGACACGGAACTGGCCATCCTGGCATTCGATAACGAGGCGGATGATGTCATTGAAGGCAGAGGATGGACAAGGGAAGATTCCCTCCTGGGATTGAACGATGATAAAACCCAGCTCATCTTAGAAGGAGAGTGTTTGAGAGGGCTTTCACCATCCGATCTGGCCTTGGAGAAAGTGGCCATGCTAGACATAAATAGATAAGCCATCAAATCGTTCTGTCTTGCGTCGGAGGGGAGACGGGCGCATGAGCTTCTTGGACCAACTGAAAATGAAGAAGGCCTTGGAGGAGAGGGGCCGATTAGAAATCGAGGCCAAGAGAGAGGCTGAAGACCTCATAAGCAAGGTGCGAGCATCCGTGGACTCCTCCCACAGCATCGGCGTGGACGTGAGCACTTCCCGATCGATCCTGGAACTGGCCGAGCAGCAGATGGTGGAAAGGGATTACCGCAAAGCCTTGCTGACCTCACGTAAGGCCTTGGAGGCCGTGGAGTCGGAATCCCAGAGCCGCATCATGGAGAGGTACCTGCATCTTCGACGGATCTTCCATGTCAGCATGATACCTGAACCGCCCGAGCTGGAACAGCTTCTCCAGGAGGGTGAGCTGGCCATCGCTTTGTCCATACCGCGCGCCGTGGACATTTCAAACCGTATCTATCCAGCCATAAGGCAGCACTTACTTAATTCCCGTGACATCCTGCATGAGAAAGTCCGGTCCATGCTACCAGACCATCTGGAGGAGGAGCGTCTATCCGTCCCTCTGAACGAGATGATGGTCAATGAGGGTGATGCCGAGAGCTTGAGCGCCTCGATCAACAAAGTCGTACAGGCTGTGCAACAGATCGTGCAGGAGCGATTGGAGTGGTTGCGCAGCTATCATGAGAAGCTGTCTCGATTCGTCGGCGACCTCGGTTACATGGATCTCATCTGGAATGAGCTCAAGGCTCATTTCAAAGAAGAGGACTTCGAGACCGTCAGACAAGAGATGGACCTCATCCAAGACGGATTGGATTCCCAGTTGGAGATTGGCCTTCCCTCTTCATTCATCAAAGCCCGGGACCGCTTGCAGGTGCTGAGCGAATTCGGAGTGGACACCACTCATGAGGAAGAGGACTTGTCCGTGGCGGAGAAGAAGCTGGAGATCGAGCCGCTGATGTCCCTGGAGGATTACGAGAAGGTCATGAACCGCATCCAGGACCTGGAGTCAGACTACATCGCAGACATGATCCAGGAGATTCGGGACATGATCACCGTTGGTCGGCACATCGGCATCGATCTCGGAGAAGTCATAGTCGGTTTGGATGAAGTCCGCATGGACCTGCGGCAGGGGAACCTCCGAGCGGCCGTTGCCGGAGTGGAGGAAGTGAAGGCCATGCTCCTGGAGCGCATGGGCGGCTACAACGAGCTGGAGCTGGCGTTCTTCACCCTATCTGACTTGGTGGGAGAGGTGGAGGAGTACGATCTGGACCTGGAGGAGCCTATGCGCCTGGTGAACAAGGCGCGTGAGGACATGTCGGAATCGGGCCTGGAAGGATCTCTGGGGATGGTCCGTGAAGCCATCAGGATGATCCACTACCAGGCCAAGGAGCTCCTGGGATCCAAACTCATCCTGGCACAGAAGAGCCTGCAGGCCGGGTTCCGCATTGATGCCGATGTGGTGGGTGAGAGTGAACGCCTCGGTGAGCTTTTTCAGATCATTAACGAGGGCCGTTACAGAGGCATGATGCGGGAGATAGCTGACTGTCGTCTGCGCATCGAGGCCAAGCTCAAGACCCATGCCCGTGATTACCTGCAGTCCTTCCTGAAAGAGGTGGAGGAAAGGGAGGACCTCTACGATGTCAAGAAGATGCGTCTTCAGGCCAAGGGGGCGGAGAAGCTTCTAAATGAGAACTCTGCCGACGAATCGTACCGAATCGTCTGGACCGCCAGGAGGCAGCTATCGAACCTGGACGTGGATGCCCTGGAGGACAAGCTCAAGAAAGTACGGGAGCTGGTATCCACAGGAGAGGCCGTGGAGGTGGACGTCTCCGATCTCAAAAGGATGATGTTCTCATTCTCCTACGATGGCAAGAACGTCAACCTGGAGGCCATCTCCCAAGCATCGGAACTGATGGTCCTGGTGCGAGACAGGATCAACGACAGCCTCACGGTTCAACTGCAGAAAGCCCATATCCAAGCCTACCAATCCAAGATGAGCGGTTACCAGACCGAGGAACAGCTGGCCAGTTTGAGGAAGGCTTTCCGTCTCCTGGAGAAGGGAGAGTTCCGTTCCGTCTACGGTGCTTTGAAGGAGGCGGAGATCGGTTACAACATACAGGTGCTGGTGCACGACGAGGTGTACGAGCGCTTGTTGCGCATCTCGTCCATCATAGCCCAAGAGGGTTTGAATGACCGTTCCTTGAAGGTCGCGGTGGACCTGTTCCACAATGGACGTTACAGAGAGGCGGACGTGGAGTCCAAGAAGCTCCTCCGTTCCCTCATCGAACAGGGGCTGAAGAGCGCCGCCGCCAACATCATGATGGAAGGCGAGCGCCTCATCGAGACCGCGGACATGCTGAAACTGAAAGTGGTCAGTCTGCGGGAGAGCCTCCCTCAGGCCCAATTCTTCCTGGAGAACGGGGATTACCGTAACGCCTCATCCCTTATGGAGAAGGCTATGCGCACAGGTCGGTCGGAGATATCCCGGGCTCTGCAGGACCATTCCTCTCGTATCCGCCCCCGTATCGGCGAGCCCATGTTGGATCGTCATGAGAAATCCGTCAGTTTGGACATGCTCGGCAATGCCCGGGTGAACATCGAGGCGGGAAGATACGATGTGGCGGCCAACATCCTCCTGCACCTGGAGGAGGACCTGGATAAAAGGGCCATGTTGGTTAACCGTTGCCGCATGGCTCAGGCCCGGGCCAGTGAGTTCTTGGGCATCGGAAGGATGATGGACCTGGACATCACAGACCTGGAGGCTTTGGCGGAATGGTCGGAGAAACTTCTCCAGCAAGGCAGGCCTCTGTTGTGCCATGAGACCCTGGAAAGGCTGGTGGATCAGATCGGCGACCTCATTGTATTCCGCATACGATCATGCCACATACAGGCCCAACAACAAGCGGAGGAGGAAGGCCTGGCCGGTCCGGACCTGGACAAACTGCTATCTGATTTGGAGGATATGGCTGAGTCGGTCCGCAGGAGACGGTTCCATGCCGCCAAGGAGGTATCGTTCCTCGTGGATTCCCGGATGGAGGAGATACGCATCCGGAGGGAATCCATGGAGAAAGCCCGACAGGATGTCATGGACCTCCAGGAGATTATGCTAGAAGAGGACATGGGAACCTATCTCGTCCACCAAGCCCTGGATGGATTGGACTCCTGTCATTCCAAGGGTGAGTTCGCCAAAGGCGCCCTTATGGCATTCCGAGCCCGTCTGGACATCATTGCCGCCTTAGGCCTGCACAGACAGTTGAAACAACGGGCCCAAGCACTTCAGACCTGGGTGGAAGACCTCCCGGATGCTTGGGAGTGCCCGGAATCCCTGGCGAGCATCGCCTCGGCGCTGCAGGGGGCATCATCCGCTGACCCTGAGAAAGGAGCCTTGTCCTTCCTGGACTTGGAAGGAGACCTGCTCTTGGAGAGGGAGAGGAGGCGCCTGCATCTCCGCGAGAGCATCAAAGAAGGGTATCTTATCCTAGGTGAACAGGTCTTGCCCTCCATCCATTCCCTGCAAGACCATGATTTGCAGACTGTCTGGAGTGCGACCGAGGAACGTTTGAAAGTGGGCTTGAACTCCCGGATGCTGGAGTTGGAATCGGCTTTGGCCTCATCATCCTGGCCTAACACCCAGAGTCGGAAATATCTCGTCCAAGCCAAAGCCGCCCTGGAGTCCGCTAGGTATCCACAGGCGGATGTGGCGATATCCCGGGCTTCGGTGTCATTGGGGCGCGACGATGCCTCTGCCAACCGGGCCCTGAAGGACTTCGAGGACCTCCGAGGGAAAGTGGCGGAACTGCGTGAGATCGGTTGCACGGTGCAGGCTTGGGAGTCCTTTTTTGCCCGCCCACCGGCGCACCGCATCAGCATCGACCGTCAGATGAGCATAATCTCCGTGAAGTCCGAGGCCGAGAGGAAGGGGTTGGTGCCCCGTATCGAGACGGAACTACAGGATGGTTTGCTGGTGGTCCGTAACCTTGGCCCAGGCATTGCGCAGGACATCCGTGTGGATGACCGGAGCATCGGGTATCTGGGCATCGGGCAGTCTCGTTCCCTGACCGTGGAGGGTGGGAGGAAGCTGGAGCTAACCTACCACACCCTGGCCGAGAACCGACAGAGAAAAATGGAGATAATGGTTTGAGAAGGGGTTTCAGGCTCACTCGTCCATAGGGGCGAACTTGAATCCATAGTGAATGATGCCGCCTGGGCCTTCCTCACCCAGCTTGCGCAGGACTGCCCGCACACGCATGCCGATCTGCACCTGGTCCAGCTCGATGTCCACCAATTCCCCTGTCACCTTCAGCCCCTCGTCCAGTTCCACCATGGCCACGGCATAGGGCTTCTGCAGCCTCTTGTTGTCCGGGGCATCGTGGATGACGGAGAAGGAGTAGACGTTTCCCTGCCCCTTCAACTGCACGCTCTGCATGCGACCGATGCTGGTACGGCGACAGGCCGGACAGAGATGACGGGTTGGGAAGTACACCTTGCCACAGGAACCGCAGCGGGAACCGTAGAGATTGTAGCGCTGTGGGATGTCCCTCCAGAAACGGGCCACCGGCATTCAGGCCACCCCCAGTATGCTCACGACCACGGCTGAACCGGTGCCACCGACGTTATGGGCCAGGGCATGACGGGCATCGGCCACCTGGCGTTTGTCCGCTTTTCCACGGAGCTGGGTAACCAACTCCACAATCTGCGCCACCCCGGTGGCGCCGATGGGGTCTCCACGGGCTTTCAAGCCACCAGAGGTGTTGACGGCGATGTCTCCCCCGATATGGGCCCTTCCGTCCAAGACCGCTTGCCCTGCCTCTCCTCGAGGGAAGAACCCCAGATCCTCCAAGGCCAGAAGCTCGGAGATGGTGTAATTGTCGTGCACCTCGGCCACCTGGATGTCCTTAGGACCCAGACCGGCTTGCTCGAACGCCCTCCTGGCCGCGGCCTGAGTGGCCTTGAAACAGCAGATGTCGTCCCTCTGGTAGAGGGCCAAGGTGTCACTGGATTGGGCGCATGACAGCACCTTCACCGGTGTTTCCGTGTAACTCTTGGCCATGTCCAAAGGACAGAGGACCACGGCTGCTGCACCGTCGGACATGGGGGCGCAGTCGAAGACCGTCAATGGCTCAGCCACCTTGGGGGACCGAAGGACGGCGTCCAAGTTGATGGCTTTGCGGAACTGGGCCCGAGGGTTCAGGGAACCGTGGTAATGGTTCTTCACCGAAACAGATGCAATCTGCTCCCTGGTGGCCAAGCCCTCATGCATGTATCGACGAGCGATCATGGCGTGCAGAGAGGACATGGTGGCACCCATCAGCGATTCCCATTGTTGATCGGCTGCGGAGTTCAGGATGAAGTTGGACGCATCATCGGAAACGTCGGTCATCTTCTCCGCCCCGCCCACTACCACGATATCATGCATCCCGGATGCCACAGCCATGACCCCTTGTCGGAAAGCGATTCCTCCGGAGGCACCGGCGGCCTCGATACGGGTGGAAGGGATGTGCTCGAAGGCCATCCCAGAATAATCAGCTATCAGGGCGCCTATGTGATGCTGGTCGATGAAACGCCCTGAGGACATGTTACCCACATACATGGCATCGATCTCTGAGCCTGCCAGATTGGCGTCCCCGATCGCCTCCAGACCGGCACGTATGCCTATCTCCCGGAAGGAGCTGTCCCAAAGCTCCCCGAACTGGGTATGACCTATCCCTATGATTGCTACTTCTCTCATTCCATCACCCCTTCATCAGTATCTTTCCACGGAACTTGGCGTACGTAGCGTAGTCCAGCTCCTTGGTGTTCTTCAGCAGTTCCGCCACCGTGGGCGCCGATTGCCGGCGATAATCCTTAATGGCCTCGGTAACCGTGATGTCGAAACCGTCGCTCCCGGCACCGGATCCATATGCCACGACCAAAATCCTCTCCCCTGGCTGAGCCTGGTCCAGAACCGAGGCCAAGCCCAATGGCACCGCACCACTGTAGGTGTTTCCTATGAATGGCGTCAGCAGGCCCCTCTCCACTTGCTGATCGTTGAACTTCAATGACTTGGCCATGCGCACCGGGAACTTGCCGTTGGGCTGATGCAGGACCACATGGTCGTAATCCTCGGCCGTGGTGCCCATCTCCTGCATGAGTTTCATGGCACAGTTGCCCACATGCTTGAAATAAGCCGGCTCGCCTGTGAAACGGCCTCCGTGACTGGGATAAGGTTGACCCTCCCGCCTCCAGAAGTCCGGGGTGTCGGTGGTGTAACTCACAGTCTTGTTGATTGTGGCGATGACGTTCTCGCTCCCTATCAGATAAGCTGCTCCACCTGCCGAGGCGGAATACTCCAGAGCATCACCGGGCGCCCCTTGAGAGGTGTCTGCACCTATGGCCACACCATATTTGACCATTCCAGACTTCACCAGGCCCATGCAGATTTGGATACCTGCTGTTCCCGCTTTACAAGCGAACTCCAGGTCTGCCACAGTGAGATCGGGGGTGACCCCGATGGCCTCAGCTACGATGGTACCGGTAGGCTTGACAGCATAAGGGTGAGACTCAGAGCCTACGTATAGGGCACCGATATCGGCACCGGAGACATCCACTCTGGACATCATCCCTCTGGCGGCCTCCACGGAAATGGTCACCACATCCTCATCCGGAGAAGGGACGGATTTCATGTTGATGTACAAGCCCTTGCCCATAGCGACACCGTCCGCACCCCAGACGCGGCCGATCTCCTTGGGGGTGATTCTATATCGAGGCACATGGGCCCCATAACTTACAATTCCTACATCCATTGTAATCAACTCCTAATTCATCCTCTCCAGACGCCGGATAAGCTCCTCGATCTCCAGATTCGTTACCACCAGCGGGATGCCTTCCAGCTGGGCCAATTTAATGGCTAGAGCATCTATGTTCTCCGGTTTGTGGTACACCACCATAGCGGGCGTGAGAGGATGCGCCCGGATGGCGATCATGGGGGAACGGCCGTAGATCACGTCTGTGAAAATCAAGGCCCGTTCCGAGCTCCAACCGTATATCTTCAGATAATCGGCGGAATTGAGCGAGACAATGGCTTTGATGGAGTTTACCACCGTGTAGCCATGCACCCTCTTGCTGAGATCAGCATTTGGAACGACATTGTGGGCCTCTATGGCATCCATGAAATCCACCATGGGCATACCACCCTTGAATTCTGATATGGAGACCACACAATCGCTGCGACCCCCAAGCTCGTATTTCTTCAACATAGGGGAGCCATGCTCATCATCCAAAGCCAAGAGGCTGTCTACAATCTTACGCACAATCACGATTCCGGGAGACTTCCTCCGACCGGATTCATAATCGCTGATCACCGAAGGCGAGATACCCATCTGGATTGCTAGCTCTTGTTGGGAGAGTCCGAAGTCTTCCCTCCATTTTCGGATGGTCTTGCCGGGATTAGCAGATAGGGCTATCTCCCCGGCTATCTTCTCCCTGAGCTCGTTCCGCATAAATTCGCGTAGTATTCTCCGATTAATAAAGGTGTCGAAGTGTCGAACCGACAGTTGTTATATTGTCGTATAGAGGAGCCTTCAATCATTTCAATCAAGGTTTTATAAGCCGTAGAACCATCCATTGACCATGGAAGAAGCACGCAAGAAGGCCGAGAAAGATGTGCAAGAGCTTAAGGAGAGCATGGGAGGCTATGTCCCCCATACCCTGAACTGCATCAAGAAGCACCACCCAGGACTGGCCTCCCTCATCCGGGATATGGATCAAGTCATGGTACGTGACGGGGCTTTGGACAAGAAAACCAAAAGACTAATCGCATTGGCCTGTGTGGCGGTGAGGATGTGCGACGATTGCGTCTATGCTCAAGCCAAAGTGGCAAAGAACTTCGGAGCCACCAAGGAGGAGATAATAGAAGCCATGAACGTCGCTGTGCTCACCGGTGGCGTCCCAACATGGTCCGTGGCCAAGCACAGCATCGAGAAACTGTTCGACGAGTGGGACGAGTAGGTCCCTCTCCCTAAACTTTAAATTTCTATTCTGGTTGGCATTGGCATCGCGTCCTGCGCGCCAAACGGTGTGACCAATGCCTGATTACGAGAGACACACGGATTATCTGCAGACCCCTGAAGGCCGAGTGAGATATTTCAGCTTGAATAAGTGGGGAGAGAAAGCCAAGGTGGACCTCCGGAAGCTCCCCTATTCCATACGCGTACTGGCGGAGTCGCTGCTCCGACAGCTGGACGGACACCTTATCAAACCTCAGGACTTGGATACGATAGGGGCATGGTCACCCGATGGCAATGATGACGCTGACATCCCTTTCATTCCTGCCAGAGTGGTCCTTCAGGATTTCACTGGCGTCCCTGCAGTTGTGGATTTGGCCTCCATGCGTAGCGCCGTGGCACGCATTGGTAGAGACCCTTCTCGAATCAACCCCATCATACCGGTGGACCTGGTTATCGATCACTCCATCCAGGTCGATCATGCCGGGAGGCCGGACGCCAGGCTGCTGAACGAAGAACTGGAGATGGAACGCAATCGGGAGAGGTACGCCCTCTTGAAATGGGCGCAAGGCGCATTCCAGAATTTCCGCGCTGTTCCCCCCGGCAACGGGATCATCC
>Ga0172382_10012870_pt1 | contig 10847 bp, 8 predicted proteins | sample Leawel138RmetaG_FD_122245 | JGI IMG/M metagenome (GOLD analysis project Ga0172382, IMG submission 122245) | Leachate microbial communities from a municipal landfill in Southern Ontario, Canada - Leachate well 138R metaG | ecosystem: Engineered > Solid waste > Landfill > Unclassified | place...
AGTACCCTGGTGGAACGCGCTGACTGGAACCAGATCCTTAAATACACCGTGCGCAACGTAGCGCATGTCTACGGCAAAACGGCCACCTTCATGCCCAAGCCCATCGTTGGCGATAACGGCTCGGGCATGCACGTCCACCAGTCCATCTGGAAGGATGGCCAGAACCTGTTCGCTGGCAACGGCTACGCAGGCTTGTCGGAATTTGCGCTGTACTACATCGGGGGCATCATCAAGCATGCCCGCGCCCTCAATGCGCTCACCAATCCGGCCACCAACTCGTACAAGCGCCTGGTGCCGCATTTCGAGGCGCCAGTGAAGCTCGCCTATTCGGCCCGCAACCGTTCCGCCTCGATCCGCATTCCCTATGTCGGCAGTCCCAAGGCGCGACGCGTCGAGGCGCGTTTTCCCGACCCCATGGCCAACCCCTATCTCTCTTTCGCTGCATTGATGATGGCCGGTCTCGATGGGGTGCAGAACAAGATCCATCCAGGCGATCCCGCCGACAAGAATCTTTACGACCTGCCTCCGGAAGAAGATGCCAAGATCCCGACGGTCTGCGCCTCGCTTGAAGAGGCCGTCGAAGCACTGGATGCTGATCGCGAGTTCCTGACCCGCGGCGGCGTGTTCAGCAATGACATGATCGATGCTTATCTCGACCTCAAGATGGCTGAAATCACACGTCTGCGCATGACCACCCATCCGATCGAGTTTGATATGTACTACAGTTTGTAACGAAAAACCGCCGCCAGGCATGCAGGACGGCAGCCAGCGGCCTCGATCAGGAAGCCGCCATGTCCGGCGAATCAGAGCAGCGTGCAAGCCGCAATGCAGATATCAGCGCCTATGACCTGTTGTCGACGGCGGTGCTTCTGCTGGATTCGCAGGGGCGCATCGACGACGCCAACACGGCTGCCGAAGAACTCTTCGGCAGCTCGCGGCGGGCGCTGGCGGGTCAGGAGGTCGCCGGCCTGCTGGGAGACGGTACGCTGCAACCGCGCCTCATGCAGGCCATGTCGGGGAGGTTCGGCATACTCAGGCAGCCGCTTTCGGTGAACCGCCAGGGCACGGCGCTGCCTGTGAATGTGACGGTTGTGCCCTTGCGCGGCGAACCTTGGGCCGCGCTCATGGAAATCCGTATCGTAGAGCAGCACATGCTGCTGGAGCGCCACCAGCAGCTTGCCAGGGAGTTGGCGGCGCAGCGTGAAACCCTGCGCAATCTCGCGCATGAAGTGAAGAATCCTTTGGGCGGCATCCGGGGCGCGGCTCAACTGCTCGATGCCGAGCTGGGTGAGCATGGGCTCAGGGAATACACCCATGTGGTGATTGCCGAAGCCGACCGTCTGGGCCATCTGGTCGATCGTCTGATCACGCCTCAGGGTGCAAGCCTGCGCCGGGAGCGGCTCAACATCCATGAGATCTGCGAGCGTGTCCGGATGCTGGTCCAGGCCGAGTTCACGGGGGTGCAGATACGTTGCGATTACGACGCATCACTGCCGGAACTGACAGGTGATTTTTCTCGCCTGCTCCAGGCCATGCTGAACATTGCCCGCAATGCGGCGCAGGCGCTCACCGAACATGATGGCCCTTCGCAGCCGGAACTGACGCTGCGCACCCGTGTGGCCAGGCAGGTCCTGCTGGCGGAATACCAGACCCGGCTCACGGTAGTCGTTTCGCTGGTCGACAACGGCCCGGGGGTGCCTCCCGGTCTCATGGACAAGCTCTTTCATCCCCTGGTGACGGGACGAGCCGAAGGAACCGGTCTGGGCTTGAGTCTGGCACAGGAGTTCGTCCTGCAACACGGCGGAATCCTGGAATGCGATTCACGGCCCGGCTGTACCGAGTTCCGCATGATCTTGCCTCTGGAGCCGACATGAAACCTGTGTGGATAGTAGACGACGATCAAAGCATACGCTGGGTGCTGGAAAAAGCCCTGACCAGGGTGGATATGCCAGCTCGCTGTTTTGGCAGCGGGGCGGAAATGCTGGAAGCGCTGGAAGTCGATCTGCCTTCCGTGCTCGTCACGGATATCCGCATGCCCGGCCTGGACGGGCTGGCTCTGCTCCAGCAGGTGAAACAACGGCATCCAGCCTTGCCCGTCATCGTGATGACGGCTTTCACCGATCTTGACAGCACCGTGGAGGCATTCCAGAAGGGGGCTTTCGACTATCTTCCCAAACCCTTCGACGTCAATGCCGCGGTCGCCCTGATCCAGCGGGCGAGTCAGCGCGAGGCGGCATTACCCGCCGAATCGCCTGAAGAGAATGTTGCGCCGCAGGCGGGACGGGTAATGATGCAGTCCTCTGCGCCCGCGATGCAGGAGGTCTTTCGTGCCATCGGCCGCCTCGCAGCCTCCAACGTTACTGTATTGATCACCGGTGAATCCGGTTCGGGCAAGGAGCTGATCGCCCGAGCGCTGCATCAGCACGGCAGCCGGGCGAGCGGACCTTTCGTGGCCGTGAATGCCGCCGCCATTCCCAAGGATCTGCTCGAAGCGGAACTGTTCGGACACGAGCGTGGGGCATTCACGGGCGCGACTCATCAGCGACAGGGACGTTTCGAGGAAGCGCGCGGCGGCACTCTGTTTCTGGACGAAATCGGAGACATGCCGTTCGATCTTCAGACCCGGTTGCTGCGAGTCCTGGCCGAAGGTGGCTTCTATCGTGTGGGGGGGACCCGGGCGATACGCGCGGATGTGCGCATCATTGCCGCGACCCACCAGCCGCTGGAGCAGCGTGTCGTCGAGGGCCGTTTTCGTGAGGACCTGTTCCACCGCCTGAACGTCATCCGCCTGCGCCTGCCGCCGCTGCGTGAACGCAAAGAAGACATCCCGGCGCTGGCCCAGCTGTTTCTGCACAACAGCGCTCGCGATCTGGGTATCGCCCCGCGCCAGTTGACGCCAGAAGCTCTGGACGCACTCATGGCCTTTGATTATCCAGGCAACATCCGGCAGCTCGAAAACTTCTGCCAATGGCTGACTGTCATGTCGTCCAGCCAGCAAGTCGAAGTCAAGGATCTTCCGCCTGAAGTCATCGTTCAGGGACAGACCGGTGCCGTGGCCATTTCCAGTGAATCCTCCATTCCGGCGCAGTTTGCCACCCGGCAGCCCGACCCATCCGGTATTGCCGTACAGGATTGGACCCTTCTGCTCGGCCGCGAGGTTTCCAGGCGGCTGCAGCGCAATGAACCGGCTGTCATGGCGACGCTCAGCCGGGAATTCGAGCGCGTGCTGATTGGTGCTGCACTGGATCATTGCCGCGGCCGGCGCGTTGAAGCCGCGCACCGGCTGGGTATTGGGCGCAATACACTCACACGCAAATGCGCGGAGCTGGATATCGGCGATTAGATCGTATGATGCTTGCACCAACTTGCAAGCCTCTCCACCGCTGCCTGCGGGCGCAGAGGCGTTGCTTCAGCCACACGACCGAAACGGGCGCCGCGATACGCTCGGGCGCGCCAGCGGGCTTGTGCTCGTTCAGCGTTCACGCCCGCTGATAGGCCTGGGCACGCTGTGCCATCAGCACCTCGCGCTTGATGAAATCAGCCACGAAGGGGGTCGCCGGTGCATGGTGCAGGGCATAAGGCGTGTCCCATTGGACGATATTGCCGCAGCTCATGATCCCGATGCGGTCGGCAATGGCAAAAGCTTCGGCCTGATTGTGGGTCACCAGCAGGGCAGTATGCCCGGTCTTCTTCAGGATGTCGCGCACCTCGAATGCCAGACGTTCGCGTGTATCAACGTCGAGATTGGAAAATGGCTCGTCAAGCAGCAGCAGTTCCGGTTCAGGTGCCAGCGCCCGTGCAAGGGCGACGCGCTGTTGCTGGCCTCCGGACAATTCGTGGGGAAATCGCTGTCGTGCATCATGCAGGCCGACGAGGTCGAGCAGCTCATGCACGCGATCGCGGCGTCGCTGCCTGTCCCAGCGCCTCAAGCCGAAACCGACATTTCCTTCGACGTTCAGATGCGGAAACAGGGCGTAGTCCTGAAACATCATACCCACATGCCGGTCCTGCGGCTCCATGGCCTGTCCGGGAGCGCAGAGCAGCTTGCCGCTCAGGCGTATCCTGCCTGAGCGCAGCGGTTCGAAACCCGCGATGGCGCGCAAAATGGTCGTTTTGCCACAACCCGATGCACCCAGGAGGCAACCGATGTGTCCACGCCCCAGGGTCAGATCGAGGTCGGTGACGACCGGAACCACGCCTTCAGGGGTGTCGTAGGCCAGCGAGATCTGAGCCAGTTCGAGAAGATCGGACATGTTCAATACACCGGTTTCAACTGAGTACGCGCCAGCAATACGACAGGCAGCAGCCCGGCCAGCACGATGGCCAGAGCGGCCACAGCGCCTTCTTCATAAGTGCCCCGGGAGGCTTCCGCATACAGCCAGGTGGCCAGGGTTTCAAAGCCCGCCGGCCGCAGCAGCAGGGTGGCTGGCAGTTCTTTCATCGCGTCCACGAAGACCAGCAGGCCGGCTGCTCCGATGGCGGGCCGCAAGAGAGGAAGATGAACCCGCCGCAAGGTGCCGGCGGGCGTTTCGCCCAACAATCTGGCTGCCTGTTCGAGCGAGGGTGGAATCCGCGCCAGCCCGCTTTCCATGCCGCCCACGGAAATCGCCAGGAAGCGGATCACATAAGCACAGACGAGCGCCCCGACCGACCCCATGAGCCACAGGGCAGGATCGGCGCCGGTCAAACGGCTCCAGATCGTTGAGAGCAGGCCGTCGAAAGCGATGAGAGGCGCCAGCAGACCGATGGCGAGCACCGTGCCAGGGATGGCGTAGCCGCTGGTGGCGATGCGCGCGCAGACCCGGGCCAGGGTCGGGCGGTCGGAATGCCGGACGGCTCGCGCGGCCCAGGCGGCAATCAGGCCGCAGAGCAGAGTGAAGAAAGTGGCCAGCAAGGCGACCTTCAGCGTATTCCATGCGCTGGCCAGCAGTTGATCGGACACGCTGCCGGCCAACGCCAGATGCTTGAAAGTTTCGCTGCCAAGATAGATGGCGGGGCCAACAAAGCCAATGACGACTGGCGCCCAGCCCAGGGCGGCAGCGGCGGCGGCGCGCAGACCGCGCAGCTGCTGTGGCTGGACCGGTCGTGCACGCAGGCTGGATGCATAGCGTTGGCGCTTGCGGCCGCGGCGTTCCAGCAGCACCAGCATGGCGACCATGGCCAGCATGGCCAGGGCGATCTGGGCAGCGCCCGCCAGATCATTGCGTGTAACCCAAGTGGTATAGACGGAGACGGTCAGCGTCTGCACGCCGAGGAATTCCGAGGCGCCGATGTCGTTCAAGGCTTCGAGCAGCGCAAGGCTCACGCCAACGGCGATGGCCGGCCGTGCCATGGGCAGCGCCACTCGAAAGAAAACACCTCGCCCGGACTCTCCCAGCACGCGGGCTGCTTCAAGCAGGCTGGCCGACTGAGTGGCAAACATGATGCGCGTGCTCAGGTAGACATAGGGGTAAAGTACGAAGCCCAGCAGCACGATGGCTCCTGGCAGGGATCGCAGATCGGGCAGCCGGAACTCGCGTGGACTCGAATAACCGAGCAGATCGCGGATGAAACTCTGCACCGGCCCGATGGGGTGCAGAATATCCAGATAGGCGAAGGCGACGATATAGGTGGGTACGGCCAGAGGCAGCAGCAGCGCCCACGAAAGTATCGAACGGCTTGGAAAGCGGTAGGCTGTGATCAGCCATGCTGCTCCTACACCCAGCGCGATGACCAATACTGCCACGCCGGCCAGCATCAGGCTGGTGTTCATGGAGGCGTGCGGCAGAACGTGATCGAGCAGATGTCGCCAGTGCTCGAAAGAGCCGCGCGTAGCGTACCAGAAGAGCGTGGCGACAGGGGCCAGAACGCCCATGGCGATAACGGCGGCGGCAATCAGCCAGGGGGTGCCGGCTTCCGTCGCAAGAAACAGCTTGACCTTGCCGGCGCGGTTGACGCATGGCGCTGTGGCGCCGGCAGGATCAGAGGAAGCAGGGGCCGCTGCCACGGCACCCAGGGATGGGGAGTCAGTTGTTGAAGCCAACCCTGTCTACCAGTTCACTGGCCTCCTTGCGGTGCTTGGCGATCTCGGTCAGCGGCAGGGGGTCGATGATCAGCTTGCCGAAACTGGCCACTACCGGATCCAGCTCTACGCCTTCCTTGACCGGATATTCGTAGTTGGCCTTGGCGTACATGCTTTGGGCCTTGTCGGAAACGAGATATTCCAGCAGTTTTACCGCTTCGTCCCGGTTGGGCGCATGCTTGGCGACCGCTGCGCCGGAAATGTTCACGTGGGTGCCCCGGCTTTTCTCGTTGGCGAAAGTGGGCCGCACGACTTTGATCGCCTCTCCCCATTTGTGAGCATCGCTGCCCGGCTCGGCGTTCTTCATGCGCCCTACGTAATAGGCGTTGGCGATGCCGATATCGCAGATGCCGCCGAGAATATCGCGCGCCACGTCGCGATCGCCGCCGGCAGCCTTGCGGCCCAGGTTGTTCTTGACGTTGCGCAGCCAGTCTTCGGTTGCTTCAAGCCCGTTGTGGGCGATCATGGCGGCGATGAGGGCGGTGTTGTAGGGGTGCTGGCCGGAACGGATGCAGACCTTGCCTTTCCAGCGCGGATCAGCGAAAGCCTCGTAGGTGATGGCGCCCACATCGAGCTCCGTGGCAACATAGGCGACGCGATCACGCAGGGAAAGGGTGTACCACTGATTGTCGGCACCGCGCAGGTTTTCCGGGATGGCGTCGCGCAGCACGGCGGAATCAACGGGCTGGGTCACGCCGGCCTCGACCAGATCGAGCAGATTGCCGATGTCCACCGTCATGAGAACATCAGCCGGAGATTTGTCGCCTTCCGCCTTCACGCGCTCGATCAGGCCGTCCTTCACGAACACGGTATTCACCTGCACGCCGGTATCTTTGGTGAATTCGTCCAGCAGAGGCTGGATCAGGCGCGGTTCCCGTGTGGTGTAGAGGCTCAATTCCTGGGCAGATGTACCGAAAGCCATTCCTGATAACATAATGGCGCCTGCCAGCAGCGTGATACGGAACAACGGGCGCCGTACTGGCTCGTATCGCATGAGTCATCTCCTGAGAAGGCGGACAATGAGGCCGCTCTATGATCTTTGAAGGAAGTGCATTATAGAATAATAATGATTCTCAAGTGGCTTCAAGGGTCTTTCAGCAGGCGTTAGCTGCGCAATGTTTGATTCAGCTTAAAAAAAGGTGACAGGCAGGCAGTCCATGGGGCGACCTTTGCCGTATCCTTAGGCCCATTCCACCACATCGTCTTTTCCTCATAGATTCATGGCAGCGTTCAATACTGAAAAAGTCCTCAGCGTGCATCACTGGAACGACACGCTTTTTTCCTTTACCACCACGCGTGATGCCGCTCTACGCTTCCATAACGGTCATTTCGTCATGCTCGGCCTGGAAGTCGCAGGCAAGCCGCTGATGCGTGCCTACAGCATCGTCAGCGCCAACTACGAAGACCAGCTGGAATTTCTCAGCATCAAGGTGCCCGATGGTCCCCTGACCTCGCGGCTTCAGCACCTGCAGGTCGGCGACGACGTCCTGGTGAGCCGGAAACCGGTCGGCACGCTGATCGTCGATGACCTGTTGCCAGGAAGGAACCTGTATCTGTTCGCCACGGGCACCGGGCTGGCTCCCTTCATGAGCATCATCAAGGATCCGGACGTTTACGAGCGCTTCGAGAAAGTCGTCCTCTTGCACGGCGTGCGTTACAAGAGCGAACTGGCCTATCACGACTACATTCGTGACGAGCTGCCCGCCAACGAATATTTCGGCGAGTTCGTGCGCGACAAGCTCATCTATTACCCCACTGTGACGCGCGAGCCCTTCCGCAACGAGGGGCGCATCACTCAACTGGTGGAAACCGGCAAGCTGTTTGAAGATATCGGCCTGCCGCCGCTCAACCCGGAAACCGACCGCGCCATGATCTGCGGCAGCCCCGCCATGCTGGCCGATATTTCGGGCCTGCTGAACGAGCGAGGCTTCAAGGTTTCCGCGGGGGTAGGGCAGCCGGGCGATTATGTGATCGAGCGTGCTTTCGTCGAAAAATAGTCCTTGCAGAGTGTCCCCTTGTTGATTCTGGCTATAGCCGCGTACACTCCGATAGATGTGATCAACGAACTCGGGGATATCGTTCATGACCAAGGAAATCATCCACACCGACGCTGCGCCCGCAGCTGTCGGTCCGTATTCGCAAGCTGCTGCCGTCAGCGGCGGGCGCACGGTCTACCTGTCCGGGCAGATCGGGCTCGAGCCCGGCACGGGTGAACTGGTGTCCGAAAATTTTGAAGGGCAGGTCCGCCAGGCCTTCGCCAACATGAAAGCGGTCATCGAGGCTGCGGGCGGTTCGCTCGACAATGTCGTCAAGCTGACGCTGTTCCTCACCGATCTCAGCAAGTTTGGAAGCGTCAATGCCATCATGGCCGACATCATTCCGCAGCCTTATCCGGCGCGTTCCACCATCGGTGTGTCCAGCCTGCCCAAGGGCGCCCAGTTTGAAGTCGAAGCCATCATCGTGGTCTGAAGGCGTGAACCCGCCTGCTTCTGACCACGCGCCTATGCGCAAGCCTCGTCGTTTATGGATGAGCCCGGACGTAGAACAGTCACTGCTGACTGTTCTACGTCTGGCGAATCGGAGCGGCCTGCAAGCCGCGACGTGGAGGGGTCAAGCGAGGCAATCTAAACATGCGGCACCGCAGGTGCCCCCGCATGGTGGCGGAGAAGCTCCGGCCCGGCGGGCCGGAGTTCGTCACTGACCATGTCCGAGACGCCAGCCGTTACCAAACTTGCGAAGACGGCGACGACGGCCTCGCCGCTGGAGCGCAAGTTTCAGCGGCTGGGGTTGCACGAGCCGTCAGACTTCGTAGTGCATCTTCCCATCCGCTATGAGGACGAAACCCGTATTTCGGCCATGGGCGGCGCCGTGCCTGGGCAGACGATCCAGGCCGAGGGCGAGGTGCTCTACAGCGAAGTGCAGCTGCGGCCGCGCCGTCAGCTTGTCGCAGCCGTTTCCGACGGCACGGGCCGCCTGTATCTGCGCTGGCTGCATTTTTACCCCAACCAGAAGCGCCAGGTTGAAACCGGCCGCCGGGTACGGATACGGGGCGAGGTCAGGCAGGGCTTCAACGGCTGCGAGATCGTTCATCCGCGCGTAACGGTTGCGGGAGGCCCGCTGCCTGAAGCACTGACGCCGGTGTACCCGACCACAGACGGGCTGACCCAGCCGGCCCTGCGCCGTGCCATCCAGCAGGCGCTGGACGTGGCGGATCTCTCCGAATCGTTACCCGAACAGGTCTGCAGGGCCCTGTCCCTGCCATCCTTCGAAGATGCCATCCGCATCTTGCACGCTCCCCCGGCGGGCATGTCCACCCACGAACTCGTCGAGCGCGGTCACCCCGCCTGGCACCGCATCAAATTTGATGAGTTGCTTGCGCAGCAGCTCTCGCTGGCCCTGGCGCGCAAGCGCCGCCGTTCGCAACGCGCTCTGGCTCTGAGCGCGACGGATGCTGGACTGCTGCAGGCGCTGCGCAATGGGCTGGATTTCAAACTGACCTCGGCGCAGGAGCGCGTGATCGGGGAGATCGCCGCCGATCTCGCACGCACTTATCCCACACACCGGCTTTTGCAGGGGGATGTGGGCAGCGGCAAGACCGTCGTGGCTGCGTTCGCTGCGGCTCAGGCCATCGCCAGCGGGCGGCAGGTTGCCATCATGGCGCCCACGGAGATCTTGGCCGAGCAGCATTTCGGCAAACTGGGCACCTGGCTTCAGCCGCTGGGCGTGCGCGTGGCCTGGCTGACTGGCAGCCTCACGCCCAAGCAGCGGCGCACCGCCTTGGAAGCCATCGCCGCCGGCGAGGTGGATCTCGTCATCGGCACCCAGGCGCTCATTCAGGACAAGGTCCATTTTCCGCGGCTGGGGCTGATCATCCTGGACGAGCAGCATCGCTTCGGGGTCGCACAGCGGCTGGAACTCAATCGCAAGGGGGAAGAGGAGGGCGACGGGACACCTCTTGTACCCCACCAATTGAACATGAGCGCCACCCCTATTCCGCGTACATTGGCCATGACCTTCTTCGCCGACCTGGACGTCTCGATGATCGACGAACTCCCGCCCGGCCGGATTCCGGTCATCACCAAGCTGGTCTCCGAAACGCGCCGCGAAGAAGTGCTGTCGCTGGTTCACCGCGAGGTCCGGGCGGGAAGACAGGCTTATTGGGTGTGTCCGCTGGTCGAGGAAAGTGAAGCGTTGCAACTCCAGACTGCCGTCGACACTCATTCCATGTTGAGCGACGCCTTTCCCGACATGACGGTCGGCCTGATGCACGGACGCATGCCGGCTGCCGAGAAGCAGACGGTAATGGACGGTTTTCGCAAAGGTGAAATCCATCTGCTGGTTGCGACGACCGTTATCGAGGTGGGCGTCGATGTCCCCAATGCCTGCTTGATGATCATCGAGCATGCCGAACGCTTTGGCCTGGCGCAGTTGCACCAGCTGCGCGGCCGTGTGGGGCGCGGCGGCGAGCAGTCGGTCTGCGTGCTCATGTATCAGGGGCCGCTCAGTCTGGTGGCCCGCGAACGTCTGAAAGCCATGTACGAGACGACCGATGGTTTCGAGATCGCCCGTCGTGATCTTGAGCAACGGGGCCCGGGAGAGTTCCTGGGCATGCGCCAGTCCGGACAGGAGCTCCTGCGCTACGCCGACCTCCAGTCGGATGCCGGTCTCGTCGAGCAGGCGCGCGAGACCGCCGCCGAAATGATGGAAAACCATCCGGAGCACGTCCAGCGGCATTTGCAGCGGTGGATGCGTGGCCGCCAGGACCTGCTGAGAAGCTGATGCACCG
>Ga0172382_10012873_pt1 | contig 10847 bp, 5 predicted proteins | sample Leawel138RmetaG_FD_122245 | JGI IMG/M metagenome (GOLD analysis project Ga0172382, IMG submission 122245) | Leachate microbial communities from a municipal landfill in Southern Ontario, Canada - Leachate well 138R metaG | ecosystem: Engineered > Solid waste > Landfill > Unclassified | place...
CCAAACCCGCACCTGCCACCAGCATTCGTCACGAGATTTCAATGCCTTCCCACCATATTTCACTCGCGTGGATTGGTCACTATTCACCTTTTTGCTATCCCAGAAATCAGCTTTTGCTATATTTTCTTTTGAACTTGAAACGCGTAGTTGATAAGCTGTCTGGGATTGTCCACGTTCACCATCATCGGCTACATTGATCCATGATAACCGCGGCTGAGGTTCATCAACTACCGACGGGTTTTCTAAATACTCACAGTTCAATTGTGTGGGTTTGATTTTAGCATCTGTACTTATAAAGAAAAAAAGTGTCGAAATCAACAGTAGAATTAATTTTTTTCTATTCATTGTTATTGTTGTTTATTTTTATGTTAAATTCAAAATAAAAATACAAGTGATTTTTTATTCTTCATCAATTGGGTTCCATTGGAATTTGCTCGTTATCTGGAATTTTTTTGCCTTGCCAGTACGGCTCCCCGTTAATTATTTCTACCATTCGCGCTTTACTGCCACGACCTGGGGCAGGAGGTGAACTGTGGGGTAGATGTTTTGCCAAACTCTCAATTATAGCAGCATAACCATCATTTTTAGCCAAGTTGTCCCATTCATAGGGATCTTCTTTTCGGTTGTAAAGTTCACGTGAACCATCGGCATACTGTATAAAGCGCCATTGTTCGGTCACAATCACATTATTATCATGTCCATGCGTGCATATAGCCGGCCATGGACGTTTATGATTAACATCTTTTAATATTGGCATCAACGAATGACCATCCAGTCCTTGCTTAGGCTCTAATCCGGCCAAATCTATCAGAGTTGGGAAAAGATCGAGAAGCTCTACCGGAGCATCGCTAAGTTTTCCTGTTTCACGTACACCCGGACCCGCATAAATGTAGGGTACACGGGTAGATTCATACCACAGTGTGAATTTACCGCTAATGCCTTTTGTGCCCAAATGATAGCCATGATCAGATAACAGCACCACAATTGTGTTATCCTGCAATCCCTCTTCCTCCAAGGTGTCTAATAATCTTCCAACCAACATATCAACAAAGCTTACGCTAGCCAAATACGCGCGCACCATAGGTTTCCATTGATGATTCATCTGTAACCATGCTAACCTTGGTTCGGGTAATTTCCAATGGAGGTTCCATGAAAAGCGTGGAGTATCATCCCGGTCATCGGCACGAGAAACAGGCAGAAGAACTTCATCCTCAGGATAGAGATCAAACCATTTCTGACTGACATATAATGGAAGATGTGGGTGACGGATACCAACGCTCAGGAAAAATGGTTTATCCTCAGGAGGATTTTTCAGTTGTTCAATTGCCCAATCAGTAACCTTCCAATCATCTTGCTCAAAATCATTCTCAGGATATACTCCCCAATCAACCAAAGGATGAATCGAGTTTTTTACAAAAGGCTGATCAGGTCGTGGGAAGAAATCTCCATGAAACCCCCATTTACTAAATTCAGGGCCATCCTTTCGGGCTTCTTCGGGAGGGTAAGAATCATGATAGATTTTTCCGGTAGCTAAAGTTTCATATCCGTTCTGCTCAAAATACTGGGGCAGGGTAACCAAATTTTTATATTCCTCAATTTCACGGAACCATGGACCGAGTGCATATATCCCCGTTGTGGTGGGGCGTAATCCGGTAAGAAAACTGGTCCTGGACGGATTACACAAAGGTGCCTGAGTGCTAGCATTGGTAAAACCAACGCCTCTGTTGGCTAAGCGATCCATATTCGGAGTTTGAACTTTGGGATGGCCATCTAAATACCCCACCCAATCATTGAGATCATCAATAGTAATTAACAGGATATTTGGTTTGCTATCCTGAGCAAAGGTTGTAAATGTTGAGAACACGCATAAAACAACAATTAATATTGAGCTTAAGCGTGATAATAATAAATTATTTTTTGTCATAGCTGATAAATTTAATATTTAAAGAATTAAATAAATACTTGTTATTTTAGTATTTGGTTTTTAAGAAAATCAAATTTCTCTTTACTTCTGGCAATTGGCATCATTCCAAAGCCTTCTCCCAGCCTCATCACTTCATGTTTTTTACTGTCGAACGGAGCCCATTCCTCCAATCCCGGACCGTTTGGATCGCCATTTTTCACAAAATTTACCCAATACGATGAAATCTTATCAGCAATCAGGGTGTCTTTTTTCTCCATGGTGTGTGTTATCATCTTCTTCATGTTATTAAAAACATACGGAACTTCCGCAGTATGGAATGCACCAAATTCAGGATGTTCCGGCCATGGGATTGCACGGTCGAAGTAGTAAACGTATCCGTTGGTTTTGGCCGTTTTAGCGCGATAATCTAACCATAACCAGGCACTAAGCCTACTTTGTTCCTGTCCGGCCAATTTTAGAGCTGCGGCAGCTTCTTCTTGCGTTTTTGAAGAATACAAAGCTTTATATTCTTCATTTTGTTCTCCGGTGTATCGCGTTTCATCCGCATTCAATCCGGTCATGAAAGGCGTGTCGTTTTGTTTTCCCTTAGCAAAAGTTGTCATCATATCTTCGCTTTGCACGTAGCCATCTAAATTCCCGCGAAATGCAATATGCCTATCTGGTATAGGAGCAATAATTTCTTCAGCCGGCATAGCTCTTAATTCAGCAATGTTGGATGCCCCTTTTAATTGGGCAAACTCCACTCCTATCTGTTCGGCATCTTTCAAAGTAAATGTTCCACTCATTGCTCCACTTGGGTACCGGGTTCCGCTTTGCGTTATGGCACGATGAAATAAACCAGTAGCTAAAGGAGTACATATTAATCGGTTAACTGAACCGGCCCCTGCGGATTGACCGGATATGGTAACACATCCCGGATCTCCACCGAATGCGGCAATGTTGTTTTTTATCCATTCCAAAGCGGCAATCTGATCCAGATATCCGTAGTTTCCTGAACTTTGGTTCGGTGATTCAGCCGTAAGTTCGGGATGAGCCATAAAACCCAATGCCAGCAACCGGTAGTTGATAGTAATTGCAATAATGCCTTTTTTCGCTAGCTCTTCACCGTCATAAACTGCCACATCTCCCGAGCCTTCGTTAAAGCCCCCGCCATGGATAAAAACCAGTACCGGAAGTTTGTCATCCACAGTTTTTGCAGGTGTCCAGATGTTGAGGAAAAGGCAATCTTCGCTAATGCTATCCTGTACCATGAATTCCGTGGTATGTGGATTGGCTGAATATCTCAAATGTTGCATCGCACTGGGTCCAAATTTGCTTGCATCACGAATTCCCTCCCAGTCGTAAGGGGGTTGTGGCTCACGCCAGCGTAAATCACCCACCGGAGCTGCTGCAAAGGGAACTCCCTTAAACGCAACAACAGTATTGCTTTCATTGGCTATTCCTTGCAACAGGCCATTCTGTGTTTTAACAATTGGATCTATTAACGCCTGGCTTTCATCTTGTTTTGTTTTACATCCAAATAAAATTAGAAAGGCCAAAATTGTAATTATTACTTGTTTCATATTTGTGAATTGTTAAGTTGATTCATTTGAATTATTATTAAAAAAAGACAACCAGTCAATGTAAGCAATTTCATCCGGTGTTCCCCAGAATTTCAGCCAAACTGCATGAATGCCGTTGGTTGGTTTTATTTTGCAGGCGAAAGTTTTTGCTTCATTTGAACCGGCGTTGGAAGGCACATTAATCCTTCCGATTGAACTTCCCCATGAATTGTCCAATTTTATGTCAATCGTAAATCCTTTCGTTCCAGGCAGTAAATTTATTTTCAAGGAATCACAACCCTCTTTAAAATCTACATATTTAAATGCTGCTGCATCATCATTTTGGATTTCGCAAAGTGCTTCGTTATCGGCTGAAATCGCTTTAATCCGAGTATTTCCGTATAAAAGGCAAGCACGCTCTGCATCAATTTTTGTGTTCAATTTAAATGGTTCTCCAGCGCCCTGCGAAGTCATTTCCACTTCGGGGATACTGCCATCTTCACGAAATGAAATCGGTTCAACACAGGCTTTTCTCATTGTATTTGAGCCATGTGTGGGGCGATGGTAAAACACATACCATTTGCCGTTGAATTCAGCAATTGAACCATGATTGTTCCAACATTTAGGATCCGAATGATCATTATCAACGATTACCCCGCCATAAGTGTAAGGTCCCATTGGCGATTTGCTGGTTGCATAACCGATACAAGTAGGTTTCCCAGCCCTGCCCATATGTGCATAAATCAAATAATAAATCCTGTTTCGCTTTACCATGTATGCACCTTCGTGAAAAAAATGTTCTTTTTCGGTTACCACATTTTCTCGTATTGTAGTCGTATCAATTTCAATCATGTTGGGTTTTAGTTTGGCAATTTTTGCATTAAACTGACCCCAGATATAGTATGCCTGACCGTCATCATCCATAAAAACACATGGGTCGATTTCGTTATAACCCGCAAGTTCTATGTTTTTTCCACCGATAAAAGGCCCTTCGGGCGATTTGCTCACGGCAACACCTTCGGTTTTAGTGCTGTTGGCAAGACAGTAATACAGGTAGTAAAGGCCATCCTTATACTGGCAATCAGGTGCATACAGAAAATCATCGCTGTAATTTACTTGGTCATTCTGGCCCTTACTTGCAAAGGTATTTTTGTGTAATGTCCAGGTTTTCATGTCTTCCGATGAAAGAACATCGTAACGGTGGGAACAATAATAATCAGGGCTTTCGTCTCGTGATCCATAGATGTACATTTTTCCGTCTTTCCATTGGTGTGCAGAAGGATCGGCGATGTAAGTGCCTGCCGGAACAATGGGGTTTTGGGCAGAAACTATTCCTGCGAACCCGATCAATAAAACTAAAATGCAGTTTATTATCTTTTCCATCTTATTGGCTTTTATTTGGTTTTACATTCATTTCTAATATTCCAGCAAATAATAAATTGCCTTTGTATCTTTTCCATCCAAAGTCCACTTTCCGCCAGCTTGGTCAACTGTCTTGGCTGTTCTATTTCCCGAATGGTCGAGAATGGTAATTTTCGGTTTTGTGGAACGATTGATTGCCAAAGTCATCTTTACAGGCTCCAGAAGAATAGGCGATTTTCCGATGTCAAGCAATTCTGTATGGTTGTCATTAAATTTCATTCCCGAATTTCTGGCACGGGCAATTGTGGTTATCAATATTTTGCGCGAATCGGCGATTGCTTTGTCTTTTTCAAGGCTTGTCATCAAAATCACCGCAAAATCATTATTGGTTTGAAGCGTGACTTCGCCAAGTTCAAATTTCTGTCCTTTGGCAAATCCAACCAACCCTAAGGTTCCGGGCGAATTGATTGTAAAATATCCTTTCCCCTTTTCGCTCCAGGAAAGTTGTCCTGTGGTGGAAGTCATTACTGAATCTTTCCATAACGAAGACAGATTATCTTGCATTTCCATTTTATTCTCGTCTGAAAAAGTGAGCAGCACTTTACCAGCCGCCATCAACTGGATAGGAAAAGTACCTTCGATAACTTTGCGGTCGAAATCCTGTTTCACGGTTTCATTTATGGGCGTTTCCCCATTTAAAATAGAACTGATATTTACTTTTCGATCTACCACCGTTTCTCCTTCTTCGATGTCTCCCCTGTAGATCATTCGCGCCAAAGCCGGGTAGAGCGCCATTTGCGTGGGCGAAGTAGCGTTGTAAATACCGTGCGACTGAATGGTGGACGTGTAGTGTGGAACGTCGGTAGCGAAAACATAGGATGCATCCCAGCCCTGAAGTCCCATTCCATAGGCGGCAATAATTGGCGAGCTTTCGGCAGTCCACTCATTGGGAATCAGGCTCATCCATTCAGAAAAAGCAAAAGGACGGTCGCTGACTTGCTGCAAACCGGCACTAAACAATCCCGAACCAATTTTCGAAACCATTGCCGAATTATCAAATTTACCGGGGGCTAATTGATGTCCCTGCCCTCCGCCGAAATAGTTATGGCGGTCAATCATCCCAACCTCTGCATCGACATGAAGATTAAGCAAATGGGCTAAACCTGTGCCTGCCTGCCAACAACTTCCCACAAGCGGACCTTTATACCCAGTATTCCGGATAGCGGTTTCGAATTTCTTATAAAACTTCAATTGCTCGGAATATAGAAATTCTGCTTTGTCGAGGATGTTTTGCTTTACAAGACGATTTTCCTTAATCGCCTGTTCGTATTCCCAACTGAACAATCCGTGATTCGGTTGCGGATAAATATTTTCAGCCAAAAGTGTTTCACCTTCCGGCAAACCTTCGTTGTTCCATGCTTTTTTGAGTTGCACGTCGGTTCCGTATTTTTCCTTTAACCAAGCGCTGAATTTCCGGCAAAGTATTGCACGGTAAGTTGGCGTTTGTTTGAGTGTTTCTTCAATGGCACCCCAAAAAATATTGTCTTCGTTTTGAAATTCGATAAAACTCAAAGCCGGGTCATCGGCATAGCGCAAACCGGTGTGAGGATTGATGTGATTGAGCATATTTACCGTCAGTTCAATGTTCAGGTTTTGAAGGTCTTCAGCAAAATTCACCAACGTCGCAGTACTTCCGTTGAGGTGCGACCAAGGGAATTTTGTAGCTGCCAATTCAGAGTATGCCACAATTCGGGCGCTATCCCCGGGAAGCACCCTGTGTCCGTAGATATGCGACCAGCCATAATATATCCCTTTGTTGCGAAGTTCGTTACACAGGAAATCGTGGTTTTTCCAGTTCTCATCGGTAATAATAGTAGAATGGATTCCATCGGTTGCATCCCAAGTAAATTTATGGAAACGCACACCATTGAAACCAAATCGCGCAAGAAAATCTGCCCATTTTATAGACTCTTCAGGCCTCATCAATGGCAGGTGGCTGCCTAAATTTGTCCCCCAAAATTTTATAGGTGTTCCATCTTCAAAAGCAAGTTGGTCTCCATTCATCAACACAAAACCATGTTTACCGGCCGGTTTGTCCAACCAGGCGTCTAGTGCGATTTCGGTACTTAGACTTTCCTTTCCCGGCCGAAACTCAAACCAACCCGAAGCATTTTGTGCAAATAAATCCGAGTGTAAAAGGAGACAAGAAAAAAGAATTAATGGAACTATTAGTCTTTTCATATTTATAATCAATTTAGAAGGTACTTATTGTTGCCTCCAGAAAGTTTGTAGGTGCTCCCCTTAAAAATAAGTTCTCCGGAAATCCCTTCCGGCAGATCGATGACAGCGTTGAGATTTCCATTTTCATCCTTGGTAAACGAAGTTGAAATTTTGCCCAAAGGATGCATTACTTTCCCCTGAACATTCTTCAAATATCCAAGTTGAGGCTTGATTTCTACAACCTTAAACCCGGCAGCTTTCGATTCAATACCACAGGTAATATTCAAAAAGTCATACATCGGGTGCGCTGACCAGGCATGACAATCGGAACGACTTTCAATGTCATGCTCGGGAAATGTGCTGAAACCATTGTCTAAAAATACCTGCCACTTATCCATCAAACTTATTACTTCATCCCCCAGTCCCGCTTTTTTTAATGCTTGAAAAACATAAAAATCGAAATACAAAGTAGCTTGTACAAGAGTGGTGTCGGATAGGATTTTTTGGGCTACCGCCTGGTTTGTTTCAGCATCAAAAACATTTGCCAGAATAGCCAAACTATTGGTGTGCTGCGAAAATATTTGTTTTGAAGGTGTTTCGGCAATGAGCTTTTTTCTCTCATCAAAACATAGTTTGAAAGTATTCTCTTTCAAGAATGCAGCAATTCTACTGTAATTGCCAACCTCACATTTATCACCAAAATGCTCCAGCATTTCTGCAGTAAGTTCGAGTGTTTGAGCCAGCAAAATAGAGATGAGTGCCGAACCGCCATCACTTACACCAGGAGGGGAGCCGTTGATAAATTTCGTGCCGCCATCAATGTGGTTCCAATACGGCAAAGGCCCCAACATGCCATTCTTGTCGATTCGGCTAATAAACCAGTCGAGAATGAATTTTACTCCTGGAATGTATTGTTTCACAAACTCTTCGTCGTTTTGCAACATATAATAATCGTGCAACATGCCAATAAAAAGTAGGGAGAAAGGTGGAATAATCTGTACCGCTGCGCTTGGATGATTGCTTTTTGTGAGTCCCATAGATTGCATGGAACCATACAATTGTTGAATTGCGTTTCGCGCTAAACGGTCGTCACCAGCAACATACATCGAAATCAAAGCTTGTATTCGCGTGTCGCCAATGTACTGCAGTTGCTCGTAATACGGACAATCCATATAAGTTTCCAAGGCACAAAGCCGTGCTGTGCGCCACGAAGCATCCCAAATGGATTGCAAAGTGTTGTTATTACTTTGAAAACTGCCTTTCTGTTCAAACGGATAGGCTGTGAAAACATTTTTAAAATCGTTGATATACAGTAGTTCATCCTTGGTATCAACCGTAATTTTCACATACCTGAAAACCCGGATCCAAAGTGGCTCGAAAACCCGGTCTTCTCCATCAGCGACAAAAATGTCATAGTATCCTTTCATTTTCTTTCCCTGCCATTCAGAACGGTTTCCTTTCCTTTCATCCCCATCGAACAAAGCTTCCTGATATTGCACTTTAATAATGCTGTTTTTACCTTTTGAAACCAATAGTTGTGGAAACCCCATGGTCAGCAAACGGTTATCCAACAATATCTCAACATGCTGATTGGGAGGGACAACCGTTTTTAGTGTGCCGTTGTAATTCGACAAATCATAATCGATACCTTCTGCAAGTAACAAAGTGGGGATACTTTCCACCTTTTGTTCCATTGCCGGAATTTCTCTTTTTTTCAATAACCACGGTGTACCTATCCAAGTATCCAAACCCTGGTGGTTGCCTTGTCCCAATTCGCTGGCATTATGCCAGGCGGTATCATCAAACGGTAACTGTTCCCATCCCCATGGATGAAGCCTTCCATCGATACTGTCGGTTGCGGCGGCAATGTATCCACCTCCAGCAATTTCACGCGTAATTTTTATGGGTGAATATCCCGCGTCCTTCTTTACCAACCACGAAGCATTTGTATTGGCTACCCTCTCTTTCGTGCCGTTACCCTGCAAGATAAATCCAGTTTGATGTGAAATTTGGCGAGCACCCGATAAAGCACCAAGGTTCCAAACCTGCGCAGCCAGAATATTAGTTCCTGATTTCAAATAAGCTGCAATGTCAATGGTTTCGTAGTTCCAATTGTTCATGTCACCCACCGCAGGCCCCCATGAAACTCTATTACCGTTCACAAAAAGTCGGTATCTGTTATCCGCAGAAACGTGTATTATAAAACTATCTGGTTGCTCTTCCAAACGTATTTGTTTTCTGAAATAAAAAACTCCTTTTTCCGAATCTGATTGAGGCCCAATCCACTGTGCAAAATCCATGTTCCCGAGCTGAGAAGGATGAGAAATAAAAGGTTTGGATTGAGCATAAACCAAAGTCTGGAATATTATAAGGATAAAAAGGATGCAATTTTTCATTTCAATTTTCAGCATTTGTACGCGAGTTAAAACGTTTAATTTAATTGAGGTTTCAACGCGCCAAACCACGGCGACGGTTCGTATTTCCATTTATTGCCTGACGGTTTTACTTCAGGGATTTTTTCAGGCACAAAATCAAATTCGAGCTCATTACGATAAAGTGGTGCGCCCATTTGATTGTTGGGTGGCAGGTATTCGTAAACCATTACATCGAACTGGCCGATTCTGCTGGGGCGATTTTTGACCGATTCAAATAGATTTTCTGCAGCTATAAAATTGCGTTCTTCTAAGGCAACTTCTACTTCATCGGGTGTAAAAGTGAAGCCCATTTCATAATCCCACCCTTTGTCGCAAATGTTGCGGTAGATGTAAACATCCTTAAAGTTTTTCGACAAAATATCAATACTGCCCACACCACCACTAAATACTTGTGGTGAACCACAACGGTAAAAAGTGTTATTATAAATGTGAATATCAGTACGCAATCTGTTACCTCCCCACATTCCAAACAAAACGCCTGCACCCTTCATGTTATAAATCAGATTGTGATGGAATCGAATATTTCTCAGTTCAGAGCCTTTTCCTTCAACGCTGATAGCAAAGCCCCACATGCAGTTGTAGGCAGTATTAGAATGAAACTCAATATCCTCTAACATTCCAAACCATGCATCAGCATAATAGGCTTGCCGCGGAAGGTCGTGAACAAGGTTGTTGTGAACCACTCCATGTTGGCTCACTTCTTTGCAATCAATCCCTTCTTTATAGCAATTATGCACATGATTGTAACTTATTGTGAAATATCTGGCTCCACATATTGAAATAGCTTCGTGGGGAGCTTCATGCCCTTTTCTAGTTTCTGGCAACCTGAATTCAAGATCATTAGCTTTAGTAATTTCGCATTTTGTTATAATAACTGAATCAGCATACCAAACCGATATACCAGAGTTAAAGCTTCGGTCAACGCTACAATTTTCTACGGTAATGTGTTTTGTATTTCTCATTTCTTCGGGCGCTGCTTGGGGTAAATTCGAAGAATATCCAACAAGCACTCCAACCGAATATGAGTTACGAAAATGAAGATCTTTGACGTGAATATACGTTCTGGCTGTGATTTGAAATAAGCCTGCGGATTGTGATGAAAAGGCTTTCCCATTGGCTTCTTTAAGATTTTGACCATCTATAATGGCCGTTTCTCCCGGCATTCCACGATAAAGTATCCATGCGCCTGCCAACCCTGAATTTTTGGGAATAATTTGTTTCTCAATATAATATTCTCCGCCTCTCAAGGTAACAGTATCTCCTGCTTGGGCAATTAATGCCGCTTTGTGAATGCTATTGAAAGGATCTGAAATTGTACCTTTTGCATTATCGCCTCCGCTGATGCTTACAAAATATTCTTTAGCA
>Ga0172382_10012874_pt1 | contig 10847 bp, 8 predicted proteins | sample Leawel138RmetaG_FD_122245 | JGI IMG/M metagenome (GOLD analysis project Ga0172382, IMG submission 122245) | Leachate microbial communities from a municipal landfill in Southern Ontario, Canada - Leachate well 138R metaG | ecosystem: Engineered > Solid waste > Landfill > Unclassified | place...
GCTCGGCTACGAAATCGCCATGCAGTGCCGCGAGATGCTCGGCAAAGATCCCGAAGTCGTCGTGTGCACGAACGCCGGCGGCGGCATGATCACCGGAACGGCGCGCGGACTTTTGAAAGCCGGCGCGACGGAAACCGAATTCATCGGAGCCTCCATCGACCTGACCGGTCTGCACATGGCTTCGGACAAGCAATTTAACTTGAAGTCCTGCACGACGGGTCACACGGGCTTCGGCGTACCGTACGCCACCGACCCCGATCACTCCGACGTGCCCAGGAGCGCCGCACGTCCGCTGCGCTACATGGACCGCTACGTATACGTAACGCAGGGCGAAGTGTTCTATATCACAGAAGCGCTCGCCAACCTGGACGGCATCGAGCGCGGCCCTGCCGGAAACACGGCGCTCGCAGCCGCATTCTCGCTGGCGCAGGACTACCCGGAAGACGCCGTCATCGTCATCAGCGAAACGGAATACACGGGCGCCGGCAAGCACATCCAGCCGCAGCTCGACTTTGCGCGCGACAACGGCATCGAGATCTACTTCGGAAATCCGTCCGAGGACAAGCCGGGCACGAACATCGTGCTGCCCGGCGATCCGAGTCTGATCCGCTGCAGGGAAGCCGACATCGACCGCATGCGCGCCTCTCTGATCCGCAAGTCCGTCGCGGCGCACAACCCGAATCCGACGGCGGAAGACATCGCATTTTTGGCAGAAGAAACCAAGACCGACGAAGCGTTCGTCCGGTCCGTGCTGGAACAATAGTTAACGGATGGAACGGGCGGGGCATTCCCCGCCCGAATTCTCAAAACGTAAGGAGAATAACATGAAAAGAGCGGATGATTTTCAAGAGAGGAGAAAACATCTGGCAGGGATGACGGATCAGGAGCTGTACGAGCACTTCTGGGCCGTGACGGGTCAGGTTGTCGACCCTCTCATCGAACTGGGTAAGAAAAACACGACGCCGTCCATCGAGCGCGCCGTGTTGATGCGCATGGGCATTTCCTCGCAGAAGACACAGGCCATCGTGGAAGGCTGCATGGACAAAGGCCTGATGGGCAAAGGTGCCGGTCACTGCGTGTATAAACTGTCGAAGGCGAAGAACATCGGCCTTCGCGAAGCGGGCGATCTCCTGGCCGAAGGCAAGGGCTGGGACGAAGTAGCCGCGATGTTTAAAGGAGGCAAGTGACATGGCACAGGATAAATTAAATAAAAACGTAAAGATCGACGTCGAGGATATCCTCAAGGATCTGGAAAGCTACGAACCCCGCCGGCGCGGCTGGACGTGGCGGAAAAAAGATCCGGACCTCGAAATGGGCCCGTTTGCCTATCGCGACCTGGCCGAACCTCTGGCGCAGAGCACGGGGCTCCCGTCCTCGAAGTACTTCGACTACATGGACCCGCAGCCGTCCGAGACGATTACGACGGAAATCGCTTCCGGTCGTTTCGAAGACGACATCCGGAGAATGCGCATGGGCGCGTGGCACGGAGCGGACCACATCATGGTCATCCGCACCATGGGCCAGTCCCATATCGACGGCCTCATCGAGGGGACGCCGGCGGGCATCGGCGGTGTGCCGATCACCAGAAAGCAGGTCCGCGCGCAGCGGAAGGCGCTCGACCTCATCGAGGACGAAGTGGGCCGTCCCATCAACTATCACTCCTACGTATCCGGCGTCGCCGGTCCCGACGTGGCGGTCATGTTCGCAGAAGAAGGCATGAACGGCGCTCACCAGGACCCGCAGTACAACGTGCTGTACCGCAACATCAACTGCGTGCGCTCGTTTGTGGACGCCTGCGAATCGAAAAAAATTATGACCTGGGCCAACATCGCTCAGATCGACGGCGCGCACAACGCGAACGCCACGGCGAGAGAAGCGTGGAAGGTGATGCCCGAGCTCATCGTGCAGCACGCCATCAACTCGCTGTTCTCGGAAAAAGTCGGCATGAAGCCGGAGAACATCTGCCTGTCCACCGTGCCCCCGACGGCCCCGCCGGCCCCGTGCGTATTTCTCGACCTGCCGTATGCAGTCGCGCTTCGGGACTACATGGACCGCTACAAGATGCGTGCACAGATGAACACGAAGTACATGGAAGCCTCCGCGCGCGAAGCGACGGTTACGCACGTGCTCAACCTGCTGATTTCCAAGCTGACACGGGCGGACATCCAGTCGACGATTACTCCGGACGAAGGCAGAAACGTGCCGTGGCACATCTACAACGTCGAAGCCTGCGATACGGCGAAGCAGACGCTCGTCGGACTCGACGGCCTCATGGACATGGTGTCGCTCAAAGACGACGGCCCCCTGCGCGAGCAGTCCAGGGAAATCAAAGAACGCGCCTGCCTGTTTATGGAAGAGATCGCCGAAATCGGCGGCTACTTTAAAGCTGTCGAAGAAGGCTTCTTCGTCGACAGCGGCAAGTATCCGGAACGCAACGGCGACGGCATCGCAAGAAAGACCGACGGCGGAACGGGCTACGGATTTATCTTCGAAAGAGACGAAGACTACATGGCTCCGGTTACGGCGCACTTCGGATACAACAACGTCGAACAGTACGGCGGTGATCCGAACGATCCCGCAGCGCTCATCGGCGGCTGCACGTTCGAAGACAGGAGCAAGATCGTGTTCGTGGACGAACTCGACGAAGAGGACAACGTCCACGTCCGCATGAAGGAAACGGAAAAATACAGGCATTCGACGCTCGTCAAGCCGGAGATGGAATGGATGGCAGACGGCATCGTTATGATGAACATGTTCATCCCGGAAGAAAAGCGCACAGCCGAAGTCGTAGCAGTGGAAATCGGGAAGAAACTGGGCCTCATCGAGCCCGAAGTCATCAACACCGAAGTGATGCAGGCCGCCGAAGGCACCCGCATTGAGCTGAAGGGCCGGGTCGGATTCGACATCGACGTGGCCGACCTCGTGATCCCGCCCGAACCCCGCTATCTGTCGGATCAGGAAATCCGCGACGACGTGGATGCGTATCCGCTCAAGATCGTCTGCGGCACGGTAGGGGAAGACGAACACTCCGTGGGACTGCGCGAAATCATCGACATCAAGCACGGTGGCATCGAGCGCTTCGGCATGGAAATTCACTATCTGGGCACGTCGGTTCCCGTGGAAAAACTCGTGGATGCCGCCGTGGAGCTGAAGGCGGAGGCCATCCTGGCGTCGACGATCATCTCTCACGACAACATCCACTACAAGAACATGAAACGCCTGCACGAGCTCGCCGTGGAAAAAGGCATCCGCGACGACATCATCATCCTCGCAGGCGGCACGCAGGTCGTAGCCGAAGAGGCGCTGAAGACCGGCATCGACGCCGGCTTCGGACGCAACACGAAGGGCATCGACGTCGCCACCGCGCTCATCGAAAAGCGGCGCGAGAAGCGAAATCAATAAAACCGGAAACAGCCGGAGCTGTGCGGATGTGCAGCGCCGGTCAACGGACGAGAATCGGGGCGGCTGCATGGCCGCCCCGCTGTGGAGAATCTATGAATATCGATGTGCTGGTCGCGGAAATCGGTTCCACGACGACAGTTGTAAACGCGTTTGACGGTCTCGACGGCGACCGCCCCGTGTTCTTCGGGCAGGGGCAGGCGCCGACGAGCGTGCTTGCGGGTGACGTCCGGATCGGCCTGCAGGCCGCCATCGACGACCTGTGCCGGCAGAAGGGAATCGACTCGCTTCGCTACGAACACATGCTGGCGACGAGCTCCGCCGCAGGCGGCCTCAAGATGACCGTGCACGGCCTCGTGTACGACATGACCGCCCGCGCCGCACGGGAAGCTGCGCTCGGCGCCGGCGCCATCATACACAACGTGACGGCCGGACGGCTCCGCCGCACCGACCTGCAGAAAATCAAAAACATCGCGCCGAATCTGATCCTGATCGCCGGCGGCGTGGACTACGGCGAGCGCGATACGGCTATCGACAACGCAGAGATGATCCGCAGCCTCGGTCTGACCACCCCCGTCATCTACGCGGGTAACATCGAGAACCAGGAAGAGATGAAGCTGATCTTCGACGAGGAAAGCGGCCAGAAGCTGTACCTCGTCGAGAACGTGTACCCCAGGATCGATGACCTGAACGTCGAACCGGCACGGAAAGTCATCCAGGATGCGTTCGAAGATCACATCATCCATGCGCCCGGCATGGAGCACGTGCGCGACATGGTGGACGGACCGATCATCCCGACGCCCGGAGCGGTCATGGAATGCACGAAGCTCCTGTACGAATATCTGGGCAACGTCGTGACGATCGACGTCGGCGGCGCGACGACCGACGTGCACTCCGTATCGGAGGAATCCGAGCAGATCGCGCGGATTCTCATCCAGCCGGAACCGAAGGCGAAGCGGACGGTCGAAGGCGACCTCGGCGTATACGTCAACATGAAAAACATCGTGGCATCCATCGGGCTCGAAAAGCTGAAGGAAGAGCTGCCCGGCATGGATGTGGAAAAAATCATGGCCGAATACGAGGCGATTCCACAAAACGACGACGAGAAGAAGTTCGTAGAGCGCTTAACGAGCGAAGCCGTGCTCGTATCGATGGAGCGCCACGCAGGGAAGATCCGCTACATTTACGGCCCGTCGGGCCGCAGCACGGTCGCCGAAGGAAAAGACCTGACGCAGGTCCGGTACATCGTAGGCACCGGCGGATCGCTGTCGCGCCTGCCCGACAGCCGCGATATTTTAATGGACATCGCACGAAACAACGAAACCGGTCTGCTGCTGTTCCCCACCGACAAAGCGCAGGTGCTGATCGATGGCGACTACATCATGGCCTCGCTCGGCGTGCTGTCGAAGACCCGCAGAAGCGGAGCGGTCAAGCTCCTGGAGCAGAGCCTGGGTATCCGTTTCCCGGAGACGTCCTCGCACGACAAGAGCAAGAGAGTGTCGTATCAGACGGAGCTCGACTATCTGGAAGAGCAGCGGAAGGAAAAGGAGCGCCTGGATGCCTTGCACGAGCAGGAATACCGGGATGCGCAAAAGCAGGCGGCAGAGGAGTCGCACGGAAGAGGAACGGACGAAGCGTCGGGATCGATGACCGACGAAGAAATAAGCAAACATCTTGCGGAGCACGGATGGGAACTGGTCGACGGCGAATACCGGCCGATCGCGGAAAAGGAGTAATATGTCGCGTAAACACGTTGGAATCGCCGTTTTATGCAATCTGATCTGGGGATTCTCGAGCATCTACTGGTATCAGCTGTCGCACATCGATTCGCTGCTCGTGCTGTACAGCCGCATCCTCGTGTCGGCAGCGCTGGCGTATGCGATGATTCTCGTCGCAGGGAAAAAAGACGAACTCAAGAAGAGCTTCACCGACCGGCACACCATGAAGCACATGATCCCCGCTTCGCTGATCATCGCCTTCAACTGGGGGCTGTACGTTTGGGCCATGTGCAACGGGCACATGATCGACGCGAGTCTCGGCTACTTTATGGCGCCGCTCATGGCGTTTGCGGTCTCGGTGTACATGTTCGGAGAGCGGGCGGGCAGACTGCAGCTTGTCGCCATGTTCGTCGCCTTTGCCGGCGTCGTCATATCGCTTGCGATGTACCGGACGCTTCCCGTCATCGGCCTCATCCTCGGCATCAGCTTTACGGCGTACGGGACAATCAAAAAGAGAGTTCGCGTCTACCCGGCGGTGAGCATCTTTATCGAGTGCATCCTGCTGTCGCCGTTTGCCCTGGTGCTCATGCTCACGACCATGCAGCCGCAGATGGCAGTCCTTTCGCCCATCGACGTGCCGCTTCTGATGGGGACCGGCGTGCTGACAGCCGTGCCGCTCGTGCTGTACGCAAGCGCCATCAACAACATCCCCTACATTACGCTGGGGTTTACGCAGTACATCTCGCCCGCCATCACCGTTTTTATCGGACTGTTTTACGGTGAGATATTTACACCGGAGAAAATGGTGCTGACGATCGCCATTTTCGCAGCCCTGGCGCTGTATTCGTATGCAGAGCTGCGGGATTACCGTCGCAACAAACAGGAGGTTTAACATGTATCCCCAACTGGTCATCGATCTGCGAAAGCTGAACGACAATCTGAATGCGCTCGCCAGCCTGGCGGGTCAGGCCGACTGTTCGCTCATGATCGTTACGAAAAGTTTTTGCGCCGACAAACGCATCGCTGCAGAAATCCTCAAACACGACGCCGTGCAGTACCTGGCCGATTCCAGAATACAAAACATCGCTTCGTATGCGGATATGGCGCACGGCGCCGGCAAGGAAACCGTGCTGCTGCGACTGCCGATGCAGTCCGAAGCCGAAGAAGTCGTCCGTCACGCAGACGTGTCGCTCAATTCCGAGATCGAAACAATCCGGCTCCTGGATCGCGAAGCCGGACGGCAGGGAAAAACCCACAAGGTCCTTTTGATGATCGATCTGGGGGATCTGCGCGAAGGGTTGTTTTATCAAAACGAAGAGGAGATTTTTTCCGTGTGCGAGGAAATCCTGCGCATGCGGCACATCGAGCTGTTCGGCATCGGCACGAATCTGACGTGCTACGGCGCCATCATCCCCAAGCCGGACAACCTCGGATGGCTCATCGACCTGGCCGAAAAAATAGAAAACCGCTTCCACGCGACGCTCTCGATGGTGTCGGGCGGAAACAGCAGTTCGGTTTACCTGATACAAAAAGGCGAGCTGCCCGGAGGAATCAATAACCTGCGCCTGGGCGAAGCGTTCATCCTCGGCAACGAGACGGCGTACACGAACCGGATCCCGGGCACGCACAACGATTGCGTGCGCCTGCGCGCCGAAATCATCGAGTGCAAAGAGAAGCCGTCGCTTCCGATCGGAGAAATGGGCGTGGACGCATTCGGCCTGGTGCCCGAATACGAAGACCGGGGCATCATTACGCGGGCCATCCTCGCTGTCGGAAAGCAGGACACCGATCCCGACGGCCTTACACCTCTGGATCCCGGTGTGGACATCCTCGGCGGTTCGTCGGATCACCTGATCGCCGACGTGTCGGGAACCGGGCATGCGCTCGGTGGAACGCTCGATTTCCGCCTCGATTACGGTGCATTTTTAAAACTCTTTACGAGCCCGTACGTCACGAGGACCTACCTCGAATAACGAAACCGCTTCACCGAATCACTTAACCGCCTCATCCGAGACTTTGTAGAACGAAAACAGACCCTCTCCGACCAGCGTACCGTCGGCGTGGGTCAGTTTTGTTTCGGCCACGCACGTCTTCCGGCCGCGATGGTTGACGCGCGCCGCACAGTACAGCGTCTCGTCCTTCGTCGCCTTGTAAAACTGAAAGCTGCAGCTCTGGGTCACATAGCTCGCGCCCCGGCTGTGGACGGCCGCACTTGCGATGGTGTCGGCCAGCGACATGTAGACGCCTCCGTGGACGAAGCCGCTGCGGTTGGAGATTTTCTTTGCAAATTCGATGCGGCCTTCTGCGTAGTCGGGTTCAATCGCGGTCACCTCGATGCCCAGACCGTTTGTAAACGGATTGCGTTCGCTGAACGATACTGCTAACTCTTCGATATTCATACTTTCCTCCCAAAATGGTTTTTTCAATCATAGCACAGCCGCACCTGCGCGCGATAGTGCTTATTTTTTTCCAGAGCCGGAGCGACGGATGCAGCTCTAAACGGTGACGCAGTCACGGTACGCAGGCACCGTTTTGTCTATTGTTTAACAAGTACGACAAGTTCGATACGTACGGTGTTTTCCACAGAAATGTTTTCTATAGCTCATGCACATACCAACGAGGTGGATCATGAATCAAAAAGTCGTCATCGTAGGCGGTGTAGCCGGAGGCGCTACCGCTGCCGCAAGGCTCCGCAGACTCAGCGAAGAATCTGAGATCATCCTGATCGAACGGGGATCGGATATCTCGTATGCGAACTGCGGACTGCCTTACTACATCGGGGATGTCATCAAATCCAGAGATGCGCTGTTTGTCCAGACGCCCAAGACCATGAAGGACAAGTTCAACATCGACGTGCGCACGCACCACGAAGTGCTGAGCATCGACCGCGAAGAAAAGTCCGTCACCGTCAAGAACCTCCTGACGGAAGAAGAGTATACGGAGACGTACGATATACTTTTGCTGTCCACCGGTTCCTCGCCTCTGAGACCTCCGATTCCCGGCATCGACGGCGAACGGATTCTGACGCTGTGGAACGTAGCGGATACCGATCAGATTAAAGCGTCCATCGAGGAGTGGGGCGTAAAGACCGCCACGGTTGTCGGCGGCGGGTTTATCGGACTGGAAATGGCGGAAAACCTCCACGCGCTCGGTATCGATGTAACGCTGGTGGAGATGCTCGATCAGGTGATGGCGCCGCTCGACTTTGAGATGGCGCAGCTCCTGCACGAAAATATGTGGCAAAACGGCGTGGACCTCCGTCTTTCCGACGGCGTGTCGACGTTTGAAAACAAAGACGGCTCGGTGGTCATCCACCTGAACAGCGGAAAACAGATCGAGGCTGAACTCGTCATCCTGGCCATCGGCGTGCGTCCGAACAATCAGTTGGCGAAAGAAGCCGGTCTGGAGCTTTCCGAGCGCGGCGGTGTCGTAACAGATGCGATGCAGCGGACGTCGGATCCGTCGATTTACGCCGTCGGAGACGTCACCCAGGTCGAGGATTTTATCAGCAAGGAGCTGACCATGATTCCGCTTGCGGGGCCTGCGAGTAAGCAGGGGCGCATCGCAGCGGACAACATCGCCGGAGCGAGCGAAGAGTACAAAGGCTCGCAGGGAACATCGATCGCACAGGTGTTCGATTTGACAGCGGCCAGCACCGGCTGGGCCGAAAAGACACTGATTCGCAAAGGGCTCGTCAAGGGCAAAGACTATGAGACCATTATCATCAATCAGAACTCGCATGCGACGTATTATCCCGGAGCGACGCCGCTGCGGCTCAAGATGATCTTTTCCATGGACGGGAAGAAGATCTACGGCGCACAGATCGTCGGCATCGACGGGGTGGATAAGCGCATCGATACGCTGGCGACGGCCATAAGGCTCAATGCATCCGTTGAAGATTTAAAATATCTGGAACTCGCCTACGCACCGCCGTATTCGTCGGCAAAGGATCCGGTCAACATGGCCGGATTCGTGGCGGAGAACGTGCTCAACGGCCTCGTGGTATTTGCAGAGTGGGATTATCTGGAGAAGCACCCGGATGCCGTGGTCCTGGACATCAGCGAGGAAGCCGAGCGCATGGCGTTCCGCATGCCCGGTTCGGTCGATATCCCGATGGGCCAGCTGCGCAGCCGCATGTACGAGCTCGACAAGGAGGCAGACATCGTCGTGTTTTGTAACATCGGCGTACGGTCGTACAACGCAGTGCGCGCTCTGATGCAGAGCGGTTTTAAAAACATCCGCCTGTATCCGGCCGGCCTGCGGTTCTACCGTTCGACGCACTATCGGGATTTTATAGAGGAAAGCATGGAGGAGACAACGATGCCGCGTTCAAATAACGAGAAACCGGCTGCCTTTGCAGGGCCTGTGCCCGTCGCATCGGTCAGCATCGACTGCACGGGGATGCAGTGCCCCGGACCGCTGATGAAGGTCAACGAAACCGTCGGAGACATGGCCGACGGAGAAGTGATGGAAGTGACGGCGTCGGATCCCGGCTTTACGCAGGACATCGGCGCGTGGGCGAAAGCGACCGGCAACAGCCTGCTGGCCAACGAGAAGAGAGGCAACCAGTACGTCGCCGTCGTTCAGAAGGGCAGCGGACCGGTGGCTGTGACAGCACCCGGTGCCTCCGCAGGCGGTGACGGCAAGACGATCATCGTGTTCTCCGGGGATCTGGACAAGGTGCTTGCGAGCTTTATCATCGCAAACGGTGCGGCGGCCATGGGGCGGCCCGTCACGATGTTCTTTACGTTCTGGGGGCTCAACGTGCTGCGGAAAGCGGAATCCGGACACGTGGAGAAAAGTCTTGTCGAGGCCATGTTCGGCCGCATGATGCCCAAGGGTGCGGGCAGGCTCAAGCTGTCGAAGATGAACATGGGCGGCATGGGCACGGCGATGATGCGCAAAGTGATGAAGGACAAAAACGTGGATTCGCTCGAGGATCTGATCCGGTCGGCCATGGATGCCGGCGTGCGTCTCGTAGCCTGCACCATGAGCATGGACGTGATGGGGATCAAAGAAGAAGAGCTGATTCCGGGCATAGAGTTTGCCGGCGTCGGCGCATACCTCGGAGATGCGGAAGCCTCGAACGTCAACCTGTTTATTTAGGCGGTGACGCAGGTGCACCGCCGCCGGCGGCACGGTGACGCGCTCACGGACGGCTTCCCCCGCGCGATATACAATGCACGTCAAAGGGATTACAGGTATTGGGGAAGGGGGAGACAACATGTCTGCACTGAATATTACTAAGGAAAACTTCGAAACCGAGGTGTTGCAATCGGATAAACCGGTACTGCTCGATTTCTGGTCGCCGCGCTGCGGCCCGTGCCAGATGGTGCTGCCGCTCATCGACGAGCTGGCGGTCGAAGTATCCGAAGCGAAGGTCGGCAAAGTGAATGTGGACGAGCAGCCGGAGCTCGCGCGCGCGTTCCGCGTGATGAGCATACCGATGCTGTCGGTCGTCAAGGACGGCAAAGTCGTTAAAACGGCCGTCGGCGCCAGGCCGAAATCCGACATCAAGGATCTGCTGACCGAGTTTATCGCATAACACCAAAACCAACTCATTAACTCAACGACTCAACGACTCAACAAAAGAAGCGCTCTGCACGGTACGTGCAGAGCGCTTGTGTTTGTCGTTGTCCGTTCGCTCGAATTGCATAGTTTATCAGATCGAGCGGCGAATACATTGGGCGGGGCGGCTTACCGTGTCGATCAGCCGCCTATTGTGTCAAC
>Ga0172382_10012875_pt1 | contig 10846 bp, 13 predicted proteins | sample Leawel138RmetaG_FD_122245 | JGI IMG/M metagenome (GOLD analysis project Ga0172382, IMG submission 122245) | Leachate microbial communities from a municipal landfill in Southern Ontario, Canada - Leachate well 138R metaG | ecosystem: Engineered > Solid waste > Landfill > Unclassified | place...
CCAAGACGCTCCAGCACATCCGATCCCTCAATCCGGCTGCGCCAGTGTTCCAGCACTTCGCGCATCGGGGAACCCGTCAGATAGATGCGGCGATGGGCGATGCCCTCCGAAAGCAGATGACGCCGCGCATGCTCGGTGTAGACCAGATTGAAATCCGCCATATGGTCAACCAGCTTGCGATTGTTCTCCTCCGGAACATTGGCGTCATAGCTGCGATTACCGGCCTCCATGTGGTACGTCGGTATCTTCATGCGCTTGGCCATGAGCAGAGAAATTGCGCTGTTGGTATCACCCAGAACCAGAACGGCATCCGGTTTCTCTTTCAGCAGCACCTCTTCTGTCTTGATCAGGATTTCACCGAGAGTTTTACCCAGCGAAGAGGTATCGACACCAAGGAAATAGTCTGGCGTTCTGACTCCAAGCTCATCGAAGAAGACCTGATTCAGCTCATAATCGTAATTCTGTCCGGTATGGACCAGCACATGATTGGAAAACTTTTCCAGAGTCGACATCACTGAGGCAAGACGGATGATCTCCGGCCGGGTTCCCAGGATGGTCATGATCTTGAGTGGGTGTGTCATGCGCACACCTCCTCGAATGTGGTATCTGGCCTTTCCGGATCGAAGAACTCGTCAGCCCAGAACAGGGTAATCAACTCATTGTCACCCACATTGGTAATGGAGTGAGTATGCATCGTTGGAATATCCACGAAGGAGGGACTGGTACCGTCCAGGTCATAGGTAATCACCTCGTCGGTGAAAAGTTTACGCAGCTTGATCTGCGCACGCCCCTGCAACACCATGAAGCGCTCGACCTTTCTCAAATGGAAATGGTTGCCACGGGTGATCCCCGGCTTTGTGGTCGAGACAAAACACTGACCACCCGAGTTGGCCTTCACTGTTTCCACCAGCCAGCCACGGTTGTCTTCATGTTTCTTCACTACGCAGTGGCGATTTGGATGTTCCATGGCGCCTCTCAGCGTGTTGAACATGCAACGCGTGAAATGGTCGCTCAAATCAGGGAATTGACCGAACTCGATATAAACCTTGTGGAGTTGCTGCAGCAGCGTCGCCGCCTCGATGACACCCGTCGAACGTCCCTTGACCCTTATGTCGCCGGTAGCGCCATCAGCATGCAGCTGAATGATCTGCTGTACCAGATCCTGCACATGAACAAGCTCAAGCTGGCCATCGTTATGGATGGAGGGTTGTTCACCGTGCGCTATTTGATGGGCAAAGGTGGCCACGGCAGAGTTGTAATAGGGGCGGCCGTACTCGCCGAACACGTGAGGGACGATGACGTTTACAAAGGAGGCGCCGCTCTCCGCAGCCCACTCCTGGAAAATCCTGCTGGCCGCCGCTTTCCCCTCAGCGTAGGGCGAGGTGCCCTGCACCGCCTGAGTGGACGAGGTATAGGCGAGGAAGGGCTTGCTGCCAGTCTCCCTCATCGCCGCCACCAGCTGTTTCGCGGGCTCGGCATTGCCGCGCACCAGCTCTTCAGGCTCCGCACGATTCACCCCAGCCAGATGGACAACGATATCCAGGCCATCCACAAAGCGGTTCAGGGCCGCTTGTTCCGCAAATACCTCACGCCCGGCGATGCGCACCTCTTGTACATCCTTTCGTGTTGCAAGGTAGCAACGCATGTGCCAGCCAACAAATCCATTTGCCCCGGTAATACCGACTTTCATGGCGTATTACCTCGTCCAGCCTTCAAGCTCTGCCCTTACGTCGGGCAGTGTCAGTAACAGCTTTTCAACGCCCTTGACGTCGAGCTGTTCTGTGTTGTGCGAGTGGTAATCCTCGTAATTGACCTCTTGCTGGTTGCCCTCGGTGAAATACTTTTCATAATTGAGATCGCGCGTATCCATGCGAATGCGGTAGAAGCCTCCCATATCCTCGGCGCTGACCAGCTCTTCCTTGGAAGCGAGGGTTTCGTAGAGCTTTTCACCATGACGGAAGCCAATAATTCGGGTTTCGACATCTGAATCGAACAGATTCTTAAGCGCCTGTGCCAAATCTTCCACCGTACAGGCCGGCGCCTTCTTGATAAAGATATCGCCCTGTGCGGCATGATCGAATGCATGCTTGACCAGTTCCACCGACTCCGACAATGCCATTAGGAAACGGGTCATCGTCGGCTCAGTAATCGTGATCGGCTTGCCTGTCTTGATTTGGTCGATAAAACGTGGAATGACCGAGCCGCGCGAGTACATGACGTTGCCATAACGAACACAGGAGATGACCGTCTGGTCCTCGCCAAGCTGCCGGGCATAGGCCTGCGCCACCTTCTCCATCATCGCCTTGGTCATGCCCATGGCATTAATGGGATATACCGCTTTGTCAGTACTCAGGCAGACAACGCGTTTGACACCATGCTTGACCGCAGCCTTCAGGACATTATCGCTGCCCTGGACATTGGTGAGTACGGCCTGCATCGGGAAGAACTCGCACGAGGGCACCTGCTTCAGGGCGGCAGCATGAAAAATGTAGTCAACGCCTCTTATCGCAGCATCAATACTGCTGTAATCACGGACATCACCGATGTAGAATTTCAGCCGGTCATCGTTGAATTCGGACCGCATATAGTCCTGCTTGGCCTCGTCACGGCTAAAAACCCTGATTTCATCGGTATCAGAGTTTAGCAGGTCTTTGATTACCGTTTTCCCGAATGATCCAGTGCCGCCTGTTACAAGATATGTGTTATTACTCATAATAACCTCGATACAACGCATAAGACTTTTGTGTCAATCTATATTTTTCTTTGCTTGGCAGCTTCGATGTGCTGACGCTCTCCATATGCACCACCTGCAGCGCTGGCTCGAACCAAATAACACCGCCTGAGCCATAGATCTGTTTTGATAAAAACGCCTCTTCACCGTAGAGGAATAGTGGGTATTCAAGATTTCTATGGCGCTCAAAAAATGTCGGCGTCAGTATGTATATTGCACCGATACCAATAAATATTGGCCTTGGGACATTATCAGCCTGCTTTCGCGAAGGAGCCCCTAATCCCATCATTCGCCACAAGCGAAGTAGCAGCCGTCCTACATAGTAATTCGAGTAATAGAGCTTATAAAAAGACCTGCGGAATCTCGATGGCTTGTTGCTCATTGAAGGGTTCTGGCGAACACCATCAACAGTAACGACTGATGGAGAGACTGCCATCACATCTGAACCGAACGCCATCTGACCTAGCTTCGAGAAAAATTTATTTTCAAATAGCAGATCATTATTACCTACGATGACGAATTGATCTGCGTTCTTTTGGAGAAGCGCAAGTCCTGCGTTAAGACCTGGAAAATATCCTCTATTTACAGTTTGCTTATCCAGCTTAACGATCTCTGAAAATGACTGATTTTCCTTCAGGTATGTCTCAAGCAATTCCACTTGAGGCTTGCTTGAAGCATTGTCAACAACAATGATCTCATTCAACAAATCCAGCTCGCCCGACAAAGAATCCAGCATCGCTATGGTAGCCTCTGATGAATTATAATTAACCGCGACTATCGATGTTTTTCTCATAACACATCTCTCAAGGGTATCCGTAGCAGCTGCGGCAGATTCAATTCGTAAGTGCAACTCAACATGTCGGAGTGGAGGGCAAGCTGCGGTAGCGAACTGAACCCGCGATCTATGAAACCACAAATTTGCGTCGCAAATTAAACAAGAGCCACAACAGCATCACAAGCAGCACAAATGACACCGGCATAACCTTAAAGGTAAGGCTGCTTATGATGTACGACTGATAGGCAATAGCGAGGAAATAGATAAATAAAGCAATCGCCAGTGAATTCCGCTTATCGACCAATAATCGATAAAAAAAGAAATTTACTGATGCTCCCGCAACGAGAACAAAAAGCAGTGAGCCAACAAGACCAAAATCAATCAACAATCCCCTGAATATTGTATAGATATTGGTTTTCATGTAGTCGTGCTGAAAGAACTCATCATAAATACCTAATGGCACATATCGTTCATCGCCAAACAACTGGAAAAGTGACATAAAAGTATAAAAACCGGCTGTTAAATCTTCCTGGTAATAGCTTTGTATTGAAAAGTTAAGGTATCTGTCACTAAACCAATCCGAAAATGCATAGAGGTGACCTGATGAGTATCCTGCCAGATATCTGCCAACTATCGGTAATGCATCTTCAAAAGAATAGTTTTGGAGTCCTCGTGACAGAAAGGAAATAATCACAATTGGCGACAGAATAACCAACACACGAAGAGTATTGTAAACAGCTTTTGTTGTAAAAATAGTATATTTTTTGTCATATAATCTCGTAATTAATACTCCCCCAAAAAAGATAGCTGCTGACAGGAATAAATGTCCTTTTGAACTCTGAAGAAGCATTGAAATCAACGAAGGAAAAAATGAAGCTGCTATTATGAAAAATTTTGTGCCTCCTTTTTTAATCGGCCACAATAACCCACCAATAGCTGCCAAAGGATACGCTAACAAAAGTCCAAGCTGTGAAAATATATTCTTCTCTAGTTCACTAGTATATCTGGCATTCGCATACGTCCCTGCGAACTCAAGTAAATTCATATCAGAACTTAAGGAGAAGCCCTGGGCTCCCATCCCCTTAAGCATCATCAGCGGAGAGACAATGCCCAACGCGGAGAAAGCGACAGTCCAATATCTATGAGCAAATATTTTTGCGGCAAAGGGCTTGTTGCTATTTGCAATGAGCGCATATTTCCAATCAAACAAGAACAGACTTGCCAACAAAGCCAGGTTGACCAAATAGATGTAGAACACACTCAACGGATTTATCATAAGTGGCCAACCAACTAACAGAGGCAACACCGTATAGAGCGTCCAAAACAATGAAAATAACGAAACGGGGTTAATCCATACGCCCACAATTCGTTTGGCACAATATGCGTTAACAGCAATCAATAGCGAGAATAGGAGCGCTGCAATTTTGTAGAACAGTAATTCCAACGCGCTATTCCCTGTAATATTTCAAGAACAAGATAAGCAATGCCAGTTCACTGCCAACATAAGCAAGCGCCGCTCCGACATCTTGATAAAATACACCCAGAAAATAACACGCAATGACAGAAACCGCTCCGACAGATGCCAAGGTTGACGTATAGTATTTTTCTCCCCTCATCGCCACGAGACCGACTGTCCCCAGCATATAATTTGCGACACCAAACACGACAGCCCCAGTCATGATGCTTATCAGCAGCAGTAAATCAGGGTTGAAGAATGCATGAAGATGATTCGCATCAAAATATACAGCTGTCACAAAGATTAGCGCCAAACCCAACGAAATATAAAGTTGCAGTTTTGTATTAAAAAATATCTTTTTAAGCGCATCACGCCTGTTTGACACATCGGCCAACTGCCTAATCGTCTTTGGAAAATATAATTGGTTAAGCGGCCTGATAACTGCCTGCAACATCTTGATAAATTTTTCTGCCAATGAATATAACGAAATCGCGTGGGGATCAACGGAGGCGAATGCAAGGATCAGTGTGTTGGATCCTCTGAACATCATTACTGACGCACCCCCGAGGAATACAACTCTCCCACTTAGTATGCTCTCTCCGATTTTTCTAAAGCTTGGCGCCTGATATTCAATTTTCTCAATCACTAGAACATAAATAATTGATGCCAACCCTGACAAAAGAAAGCTCACGGACACCGCTAGAACGAGAGCAACCGGATTAGACATTTCGCCTGAAAATACATAAATCCCAACGGCAGATACTACGCGAAAAAAAACAACGAAATAGGCCAGAATGTGGTTGTTTTCCATGGCCTGAAAATAATAATTATTTTGCAGCACCATCCCCAGCGGAAAAGGCAGCCACGCTAACAAATACAATAGATAGCTTTCAAAAAAAGTGAATACAGTAGCCAGCGCAATCATTGAGAAGGAGAGAAATAACACCACCCTTGAGTGAAATACATTCCAAAAATAGCTCGCGAGACCTATCTTTGACTCTTTCTCTCTCTCCAGAAGATCCTTTATCCCTATCACATCAAAACTATACAGGGAGATGATCAATAAATAGAAAGCAATGACCTCAGCCACTACTATTTTTGAATAGGCATCAGAGCCAAGTGAGATATATAAGTATGGGAATATAAGTATTGGGAATAGTGCATTCGCTCCTTGTATCGCACTTAACGATAACAGGTTCCTTATATCTTTTTTTCTGCTCAGCAAATGTTTCACTAGACTGCCACCCGTTCTGGCTCATGCAAAATGCGCTACACTCTTTTACGATTTATTGCAGAACGAACAAAGGCCATAGAAACCCCCAGCACACCTCCCACAATGAAGCCTACTAATATGAAAAGGACGCGCTTTGGTTTGATGAATTTATTCTCATCAGGAATCGCCGCTGGGTCGATTACGTTAAAAGCATACTCCTCGCGTACATTGGCCAGCATCATGGTCTTGGTCTGACCTTCGATGAGTTTGTAGATGGACTGCTGCACGTCGACGACGCTGGTTTTTTGCAGCTCCTGATTGAGGAATTTGAGGCTCTTTTCTGCCTCGGCAATAGCCCGCTCACGCATGGTCTTGTTGATGCGCTGCACCAACTCGGAGGCCCACTTCGCCGCCAGTTCACGGTCACGCCATTCGATGGACAAGGTTACCAAGCCGGTTTTTTTGTCTTCGGAGACGAAACGAATCTTTTTATCAAACAGATCGAAAGCCTGCCACATCGTAGGCATATCTTGCAGCTTTTCAACCTTCCACGCTTGTTTATCTGCATCCCATTTCTTATAAAACAGTAACGGCAGCAGGTTATTATCGCGCACAAACTCTTCCGTAAACGCTCGTGACTTCAGAAAGGCAATTGATTGCCCTGTGTCACTCCCACTACCACCAATGTCTATTCCTGCCAGTGAGGCCAAGCCACCAAACTGCCCAGCCAATGCTGCCAAGCCTCCTGCCTTGTCATCAGTCACCGGCGCCAGCAATACCTCGACGCGATAGATGGGCGTCATGATGAAGGCGGCGGCCGTCGCCAAGCTGGTGGTAGCGAGGGTAATGGCAACAATAAGCCATTTGTAGCTCATCACCACGCGCCACAGTTCGAGCAGATTGATTTCATCGTCGGGAACGGTGGGGGGGTAAAAGTATCCGCCTGTGGGTGGCGTGGGATGGGAGGGTTCGTTGGGGGTCATGTCTTTCGTTATCTGTTTAAAAGAACGTTTTCTTTGGGCTATTATCCGCTGGCGAGGCTCTTACCGGTAGCGATAGATTGTGTTCTGTTGGAGAAGATGCCGTGTGACTGCAGGTAAGCGATTATGGTATCAACGCTCTGTTCCAACGAGATTATCCCACTATCGATAACAATTTCGGGGTTTTCAGGTTCTTCGTAGGGCGAAGAGATACCGGTGAAATCCTTGATCTCGCCAGCGCGCGCCTTCTTGTAGAGACCTTTGACGTCACGTCCCTCGCATACTTCCACGGAGCAGCGGCAATAGATTTCGACGAAATCGTCCCCCACCAATTGGCGCACGCGCTGACGGTCTGAGCGCAGGGGGGAAATGAATGCCGTCAGCGTGATTACGCCGGCATCGCCGAACAGCTTGGCCATTTCGCCGATGCGGCGGATGTTCTCGTGGCGGTCTTCCATGGAAAAACCCAGGTCGCCACACAGGCCGTGGCGGACATTGTCGCCATCCAGTACGTAGGTGCGGCAGCCCAGTTCATACAGGCGCTCTTCCACGGCATGGGCAATGGTCGACTTGCCGGCGCCGGACAATCCCGTAAACCAGAGCACGGCAGATTTGTGGCCGTTCATCTGCTCGCGCAGGGCACGGGTTACTGTGGCGTGATGCCAGACTGTGTTTGTGCTTTTCATAAGTAAAAAAAAGTTTTCCGTTTTCCGTTTTCCGTTGACCGGGGAAAAGAACGTTTACCGTGTAAAAGAACGTTTACCGTTGACCGTTGACCGTGGAAAAGAACGTTTTTAGTTTTCCGCTCAATAAACGGATTACGTTTTGCGTTTGTCATTTGGGTAAATCTACACCGAATTTATCTTGCGCGTATTGCATAATGACTTGATAGGTATGGTGCAGTTCATCGGTGAAATCGTATGCCTTTCTTAGGGCTGGCAGCATCTCCGACAGGTTATCAATATACTCATGAACCAACCGATTGCGTAGTCGACGCATCTCGATCCAGGTATCACTGGATTCGATGAAGCGAAGACGTTCTGCCCTGTTGAGATTATCGATCGCTGCCATAGCAATTTCGCCAGCAGTCGTGAGCAGGTGAGGAAGCAATTTATCAATTACCGTATCCTGCATACGGGAGAATTTTGAACTGAATGATTCCAATCTATCTGCGCGCATATCGTCGGCGAACGTTGCCTCAAGCCACGGCAGATCGAGCACGGTTCCTTTAGGTGCAAGGCGCTCTCGCACTGCAAGGAGTTGTTTATCCTCCTTTGCAACCAGTGTGAGTAGCTGCGCCAGCCTGACGATTTCATGTCTCGGTTCAGTCACAGTCGTTTACCCGTTTGCAGCGCCATCTCATGGATAGGGAGTCGCGGAGTAGTCGCGCGATGGACAACAATGTCGATGCGTTGATCACCGAGGCGACGGATCAATCTACTGTACAGACGCAGCTCACTTTCCAGCGCTTCATCGGGCTCAAGTGCAGCTTCGATCATGAGGTCTATATCCCCTCCCCTGGCGCTATCGTCTACTCGGGAACCAAATAGCCATACTTGTGTATCAACACCGAAGACATGCTGTACTTCTTCCTTGATGATACGAATCTGTCTGTCGGTTAGGCGCATGTTTTTAAAGAAAGTTTTCAGTTTACCGTTTTCAGTTGACCGTATAAAAGAATGTTTACCGTTGGCCGTATAAAGGAAAGTTTTCCGTTTTCAGTTTACCGTATAAAAGAACGTTTTCAGTTTTCAGTTTTCAGTTTTCAGTTTTCCGAATAAAACACGTTTAACGTTTACTGATATAGTTAGAACCCTGTTTCAGCGTACGCTTTTTCGTAGAAATTCCGCATTCGTTCATAGTAGTCGAACAGTACTGGTGTCTCGTCGACCAGGCGTTTGAAGAACTCGGTAATTCGTGTCTCGTCTTCTTCGTATTCATGGTTCACGGAGTTCCTGAGTTCCCGGATAAGACGCCAATGCTCTACTGAATCGAGTATTTCAAGCTTTTCCATGTATGCGAGCACTGCACCGAACGGTTCGGTATTTTCCTCTTCTTCCAAGGCGATGGCACGCATCGTCTTTCCAATATGTTCCTGGAATTCGTTGAAACGTACCCGGAATGCCGCAAGTGATTCATGCTGTTCCGGAGTGAGCATGCTCCACGCGCTTATCGGAACAAATTCAGCCACCTGCTCGAGGGACCACGCAAGGTACTCTTTCATCTTGCGCAGATGCTCGAGCTTTTTCCATATCAAACGCATGTTTTCCGTCACAAGCGCACACCTTCGCGTTTTGCGATGCGGTAAATTGGCTCATCCCTTCCGGCTCGACTGATGACCAAATCTACGTGCAAGTCCAGTTCGTCTTCCAGATTCATCCGGCATTTCATCTCGCTATCGAGGTCCGTGTGTTCTGGCTCGACATAGAGATCGACATCCCCGCCCTTCCGCTTGTCATCGACACGCGACCCAAACAGCCATACTCGCGCATTTGTACCGAAGTACTGACGGATGCGGCTGGCGATGAGACTGGCCTGTTGTTGGGTTAGGCGCATTTTTTTTAAAAGAACGTTTTCCGTTTTCCGTATAAAAGAACGTTTACCGTTTACCGTATAAAAGAACGTTTACCGTTTACTGTTTACCGTTCAAAACAACGTTTACCGTTTACCGTTTACCGGGTAAAAGAACGTTATCCGTTTACCGTTGACCGTGAAAAAGAACGTGCTCCGGTTATGCTTACCGTCGTCCTGAAGCCTCTGCGGACGGATTTTTGCTTCAGTTTTCGATATCAAATATTCCGGTGGGCGTTCCTTACGCTCTATTCTCCCAATCGACGTGCAATACTCGATATCAATGAGCTGTTGTAGTAAATGCCTTGTTGTTGCATTCCGAATGCCGCATCTTGGAACGAATCAATCAACCCTGCCGATTTGGCCTTCGCGAGCACACCCAGCGTACCGGTGACACTGAGCCCGAGGTATTCGGCGATATCCCGTCCCAGCCTCTCATCCATAATTATTTTGTCGGCGTTGTTGCGCCGTGCCAGCAATATCGTTTGCTTTTCGCCCCGATCCAATTCGAAAAGGATCGTCAACGCATTATCGCGGTCATCCGCGACAGGGACGATCCAATCGAGCCGGGTCAGATCCGGGACAAGGATTCGTCCGCCTTCTGCGCACTCCTGGATTACCGATTGCGCCACGTGAACCTTACCGAAGATAGCCGGTAACAGTTCCAGGCGGTCGATACTGGCCAGTGCGATAAAAGGCGTGGTGTTCGAATAGACAATCACAGTAGTGATGTCTCTCTAGCGAGATCATCGTCGCTATCGTTCAGTAGAGCAACGCCCCCCCCCTGCATGGCCTTGAGAAGAAAGTGTGCTCTGGGCACTTTCAACCATCGTGCCGCCATTCCGGATGAGAGCTTTCCCTCCCGAAACAAGGCCACAGCTGTTTCCATTTTAACCAGTTCGGCAAATTGTGCCGCGTCCATATGCAGACCAAGCAGCATTTCGGTCGGATAATCTATCTCGACTATATTTTTCATGTCTGCGATCCTCGGGCATAAAAGAACGTTTACCGTTTACCGTTTACCGTTTACCGTTTACCGTTTACCGTTTACCGTTTACCGTTTACCGTTTACCGTTTACCGTTTACCGTTTACCGTTTACCGTTTACCGTTTACCGTTAG
>Ga0172382_10012878_pt1 | contig 10846 bp, 9 predicted proteins | sample Leawel138RmetaG_FD_122245 | JGI IMG/M metagenome (GOLD analysis project Ga0172382, IMG submission 122245) | Leachate microbial communities from a municipal landfill in Southern Ontario, Canada - Leachate well 138R metaG | ecosystem: Engineered > Solid waste > Landfill > Unclassified | place...
CAGCGTGTCGATGAACAGGCTCTTGCCGAAGCGGCGGGGGCGCGACAGAAAGTAGTGCGTGCCCTGCTCGATCAGGTTCAGCGCATGGGGCGTTTTGTCGACATAGTAGTAGTCCTCCTCGCGAATCTTGGCGAAGGTCTGGATGCCGATGGGCAGTTTCTTGCGGGGCAGGATGGCGTGCATGGTGCTTCCTAACATATGCAGCGGGGTGAGTCCGGCTGATTCTACGGTCTTTAATCCCCTGTCGAAACCAGGCCTGAACACTGACTACCGACATGACTCACGCGGGCACAAAAGCCCTGTTTGTCTCAAATGCAGGAAAACCCAAAAGACTGATCCCACTGAATGCTGACGACCACACCATAGCGAACAGGCACTTGAAATACCAACCCATCCTCTGAAGCGATCTCCATGCCCACACAGACTTCAGCCAATTCATCAAGGCTCCATGTCAGCCAGTCATTCATGAGACGATTGGCCCTGGCTCCAATTTCTCTCGTCATCCAAGGGTCTTTCTCATCCAATCGTGCCCGGCGCTTGAAGGTCCAAGCGCCCTCCACACACTCTGCCCGCCAGGCCTCTTGGGATACGCCATCGCGCAGGGCGTAGCGACTGTAAAAGGACTGGGTCATCCATTGGGAGCGGAACTCCTCGTTTGCTTCGAGGATACTCAAAGGCTCCCTGAGGCGAGCCCGGACGATACGATCTTCGTCTTCCGCCATTCGGCCCTGGCCCAGGCGCAACCGGGCATCCAGGGCGTCCAGGTCGGCATCGGCCAGCAGGGTGAGCAGATCGGGGCTGGAATAGCGGTGGGCCGCCGACTTCGACTCCAGGCCCGGCCAGACAAAGCAAGGATCGCCATCCCGCCCCTCCAGCCAGCGCCGGTTGTACTGCAGGATCGCCACATTGTGCTCAATCACCGGACGCAGGCGGTGCCGGTTGATGCGGCCGGCTGTCTGAACGATGGAATGGGCGCTGGAAGGTTCGATCACGCCCCAGTCGAAATCATGGTCGCGGCCGATTTCCTCCACCGGCGTCGCCACGACGATGAAGGGCACATCCGGCGCAGCGCTCGCCGCCAGCAATCCGGCGATTTCCGGGTCCTGCACAATGTGGCCATCGCCTCGTTTACGGTTCAAGAGAAAATCCAGCCGCTTTTCCTTCAGATAGCGCTGAATGCGGAATTCCCGGGCGTGATAGCAGGCCACCCGCGCCTGAGGAAAAACCTGCGCCAGGGCCCGCGCCGTGGAAATGGCCGTACTGATGTTGGCTACCCGCACCAGACCGAAGGACAGGCGCTTGCCGCCCGACCCGCTCCAGGCATGGGCCTCGTGCAGGCGAGCCACCGCAGCTGCGATGGCTTCGTGAAAGGCCGCGCCGCTGCGAGTGCTGACCGGCTGCACCCAGGCCCGCCGCACCGCCGGGCGCGGCACGGCGAGCAGGCGCTGGACATGCTCGGCGAACTGCCCGGCCAGGTCTGCATCGCTGGTGCAGGTGGTGGGCGCTGTCCGGTCGTCCACGATGGCGATGCCGAAGCGGGCCTGTCGCTCTTCCAGGGCGCAACGCATCTCCACGCCGCTGCGAAAGGCTCGGGACACGGCCTCGGCCACCGGCTGGGGCAGGGTCGCCGAGGAACAGATGACGCTGCGCCCCATCAACCCCGCCACCTGCACCAGCCGCAGCACGGCCACCAGGGCGCCGGGCTCGTAGGAATCCACCTCGTCCAGCACCAGGTCGCTGTCGGCCATGCGCAGCAGGGCCGAGACATGGTGGCCCTGGCGCCCGGGCTCACCGGCATTGATCAAGTAGTCGATGGTGGACACCAGCACCGGGGCGCCGATCACGCTGCGCAGCAGCGGCCGCCGCTCGGTCAGCACCCTCATCCATTCCGGCAATTCCACCTCGCCGCCCCGAGCGTCGTACTCGGTCGCCGGCCCTTCAGTCTCAAAGGTGCCGGCATGGGCCGCATCGTCGCACTTGCCCGCCGCATGTAACCGGCTGGCGATGCGATCGCCGATCACAGTTGCCAGTTCGTCTTCCCCCAGGCCCAGATCGTCGGCCAGGGCATCGCCAGTCTGCAGGGTCAGGCTGCGCAGGTTGAGGGCGATGGCGAAGCGGGGCCGGGGCGACAGCGTGCAGGCCAGCTTGGCGTTGGCAATGGTCTTGCCGGCGCCGGTAGCCGCCATGTTGAAGATCAGCAGCCCGCCTTCCGAATGCTCTCGCAAGGCACTGACCGCCGCCACCGCCCGGTTTTGCCAAGCGAAACGCCCCTTCTCGTCGGCTGGGGACAGAATGTGCTCGACGCTCTCCGTCGCCAGCCCGGGCAGGCGCAGGCTGGCCAGGCGCCAGGCGAAGTCAGCAGCGCGACCGCCCACGGTGCGCAGGTGCCAGTCCAGGGGCTGATCGTAGGCGCCCTCCTTGGTGTTGGCATAAAGACCGCAGCCCTGCACGCCTCCTGGCCAGGGACGGGCGGACACCCCATGGTCAGCGAGGATCAGCGCCGCCCGAGCGAGGATTGCCGCCCCACGCCAGAAGGCAGGGCTACGCTCCCCGGCTTTGCGCATCAGCCGGGCCTGGAGCCGCTCCAGCCCTTCGAGCAGCTCATCGGGCAATGCCCCGGCAGGCTGCAGTTCCCGGGCCCGGCTGTCTTCCAGCACATGGTTGTCGCTGGTGGGGGTCGAATTACCTTTTACCGGGCCGAACAGGCGGTGATGGGTGGCGATCAGGTAATCCAGGGCATGCTGGGGGCTGTCGATGCCCGTATCCTCCAGTCCGCCCGGTTCGCACAGGGGCAGCTTGTTCGCCAAGGCCGACCAGGCCTGGCCCCAGTCGCGCCCCCGACGCCGTTCCTGCAGCAGGCGCATGGAAATCCACTCGTGCCGGACCGGATCGGCCTCGGGAGGCCCGCCCGCCACCGCACGCGCCAGCTTGTCGGCGAAGAAATTGCCGGACTTGCCCAAGTCGTGCCCCAGCCCCGCCGTATGGGCCAGCAAGCCGACGATGCGCAGCCAGAACGGCGGCGGCGCCCGGCGCCGGGTGTAACCGGCGGGGAAATGCCCGTCCGGCCCGAAGCTGTCCCGGGCGCCCACCACCCACAACAGCCGCATCCGCTCCCGCCCCTCGTTACGGTAACAGGCCACCGCCGTCTGCCGGGTAGCCGAGGCCTTGAGCAGGCCGCGCAATTCCCGCAGCCCTTCGAGGGTGATCGGCGTCGCCCAGGAGCGGACCCCGGTGCGAATCGCGTAACTGTCCAGAATCGCCCGGCTCCTCTTCACCGCCCGCCGCTCGCAGGCTGAAATCAGGGTGATGTGCATGGTGTTTGCTCAGGTCCGTGGTAGCCTTGCGGCCGCCACCGGGAAGGTGGTTGAGAAGTAGTTTTGGTAGAAAATCGTGTGCCGCCGAGCAGGTGGAAAAAGGACAAGGAGGCCTACCTCCAAAAAATAATCCCTAGTTATGGATAAAAATAAATTTTACGCACCCAGGAATATGAGATAGCGTGCCAACATCATAGCCATCCTAAGCGAGGAGCATGACATGGCACGTTCCAAGAAACCCGCTGCCCCCGAACCCCCAGCGTGGGTCAGCTTGCCCCACGAGCTCTACGCGGCCACCTGTGCCGAACTCGTCACCTTTTCCCACAAGACCGTCAATTCCAACGCCCCGGCTGGCGGCATCCGCCTAGCGCCGGAGCAGGGGCTGAAACTGCCCTATATTTCCGCCCGTACCTTGCTTGGGGCGGGGGAGGTGCCGGCCCTGGACTACATGGCCAACAAAGACAGAAAAGCCACGGTGGTCAAGCAATTGCACCAACTCCTAAAAGGTACTGCCACGGCGCCGCCCGAAGAGGCCAAACGCATTTTGGCGACCTTGGCGGGAGCGACAGCCCAAGGCGCCCAATTCGGTACCGATGTGGTTTCGCTACGCCTCAAGCAGTTGCTGATCCCACGACAGGATGGCTATGTAGCAGTCACTCCCGAAAGCGCTGCTGGGCTCTGCCACGAAGTCCGGAGTAAGGTTCGCCAGCACAACGATCGCTTGAAAGAGAAGCCAGACGACACCCAACGGCGGATTCCCGTCGCGGTATTCGGCCTGGGCGGCTCCAACCCTCAGAACGTCGGCTCCACCTCCCTGGTGCGCGACATGCAGCGCCCCCTGGTCTTCTTCGCTCCCCCGGAAAACCGCCAGGTGAAGGCCCTCCTCGCCCTGCATTTCCAGGGGGTACGCATCCGCCTGCCCCGTTCCCTGCTGCGCGCTTTACGGGACTGGTGTGCTGACTGCCGGCGGCGCCATGGGGGCTTGATCCCCACCACCATGGCCACCCGGGACGAGGAAATCGAGCACATCCGCCACATCGCCCGCGACGCTCTGGCCCAGGGGGAAGCGGCCCGGCAGCGCCTGCTGGCCCACCGGGAGTTGCTGCCGGCGGGTGGCTCGCCCCTGGTGTCCGCCGAGGCCGCCCCTCTGAACCGGGGGCTGGTGGATCCCGAGCTACGCGACAAGGACTGGCCCCGTGCGTTTGCCCAGTACTTGGCGAGACTGATCGCCGATCACCGTTTCGACGATGACAAAGAGGAATTTCAGTTCGAGCAGGCCGACATCCACGAACTACAGGCCATGATCGAGGAGGTGGCGCGATGAGCTACCTGCTCCTGCCCCGCCTGCGCATCCGCGCCGCCAACGCCCTGGCCAGCAACCTGGCCATCAGCCCGGCCCAGGTCATGGCCTGCGTGCTGTTCGGCCACAATCTGGGCCTCAAGACTGGCTGCAAGCCTTTGCGCGTCGCCATCCTGCACCATGACGCCCAGCTGCTGGGCGAGTACGGCAGCGACGGCTTCTACGATTTCCATCCCCAGCAGCGACGGGGTGCCACCTTCATCGACGGGGTGGATTACTCCTCCAAGAATCCCCACGCCCTCTCCCTGCAGCCCACCGCCAGCTGCCACCTGACCCTGTCGCTGCTGATCGAGGTGCGGGGCAGCATCAACAAGCAGCGGATTGAACGGTTCCTGCGTACCGCCCGGATCGCGGGTGGCAACATCGACGGCCATAGCGAGATCGAGACAGGGAACGAACTGGACGAGCTGCATCTGCCCAAGGGCTTCTGGCTGATCGAACGCAGCGACCTGCTCCAGGGCGAAGGCTCCCCGGTGGAGGCTCTAGTGGCCGCCATCGGCCGCAAGCCGGCCAGGGACACAGCGCCCCCGGCCGATGGCACGCCGCCCCCCCTGCCCGAATCCTGGCTCGCCGCCAGCGTGCTCGGCTATGCCATGACCACCCCCTTCGAAACCCGGGCCGGCGTGCGCCAGACCGACGCGGGCGACACCCCGCCCCATGCCTTCTGCGAACCCCTGCTCGGCCTGGTCCAGTACGTCTCCACCCGGGACTACGGCCAGCGCCCGATTCCCTGGTGGGAACACGGCTGGCTCCAGGACGACGTGTTCGTGGTCCGCCAGCAGCAGGCCTCCCAGTAATCCATCCGCCCCATTTCTTTCCTGCCAAGGAGCTTTCCCATGAATGCACCCGAATTCAAGAAACTGCCCGGCGTCCTCGCCTTCCAGCGCGGCCTGGTGATTACCGATGCCCTGTTTTTCAACGTGCTGCCCGAGGGCCAGAGCCCGGTCATGGTGGTGCGCCACGGCATTCGTGGCACCCAGAACGTAAACAAGGACGGAGACGCGGGGAAGAGCACGGCTGCCAACGCCAAGCGCCAGGAGGTCTCCAACATCCAGACCACCGACACCGCCAAGCTGGATGAAGAAGCCCTGGCCCTGGCCGTGCGCTTCAGCCTGCGTTTCCTCGACCTGAAGGACGTGCTGTTCGCCTGCGCCCCCGCCAGTACCGACGCCGATGACCTGGTGCGCAACTACCGGGACAGCGTCACCGGTTTCATCGAACGGGCCAAGGCCTCCGGCGGCCTGGACGAAGTCGCCCAGCGCTTTGCCCGCAACATCGCCAACGGCCGCTGGCTGTGGCGCAACCGCACCATCGCCCGTAAGGTTGAAGTCAGCGTCAAGGTTGCCGGCAAACCCGTCGCCAGCTTCGACGCCCTGGCCACGCCGCTGAACCACTTCGATGACTTCACTGACGACGAGCGCCAGGTGGCCGCCTTCATCGCCGACGGGCTGCGCGGCCATGACAACAGCGGTCTCGACATCGAGGCGCGGCTGGATTTCGGCGTGCGCGGCGCCCTGGAAGTCTTCCCCTCCCAGAACTACGTGGAAGACAAGCCCCGCGGCTTCGCCCGTCCCCTTTACTGCCTGGGCACGCCGGAACGGGCCAGCAGCCGCAGCGGCATGGAGTTCGAAAGCACTCGTACCATGGGCCACGCCGCCCTGCGCGACCAGAAGATCGGCAACGCCCTGCGCACCATCGACACCTGGTACCCAAAATACGCCGACCATGGTCGGCCGCTGCCGGTGGAGCCCAACGGCGCCAGCCTGGAGGCCCAGGAATTCTTCCGCGACCGCAAGACTTCCGCCTTCGAGTTCGCCCGCCGCCTCAACACCCTGGACCCGGCCAGCCCCGAAGGCATGTTCATGATCGCCAGCCTGATCCGGGGCGGGGTCTTCTCCGGGGGCAAGGAGTGATGGAAGCGCGCCATTACGTGGACTTCCAGCTTGGGCCGCGCCCCTCGCCGATAGGGGCGGCCCTGGCCCTGCGGGTGTTGCACGGGGTGTTCGCCCTTTATCCGGGGCAGTACGCCCTGGCGCTGCCCGACTACCCGCGCAGCTTTCCCCGCCTGCGGGTGTTCGCCGCCAGCCGGGAAAACCTGGACCGGCTGGTGGCGGCCGGCGAGGCCGCGCTCCAGGAGATCGGCCGCTTTGCCTATCCCAAGGCCGTCCCCGAGGACTTCGCCGGCCCCTGGATCAGCTATCGCCGCTACCGCATCCCCAGCCGCAAGGCGGAACGCAAGCCCGACGGCAACCTGCGCCTGCGCCGCATCCAGGCCGCCGACACCGCCGAGCTGCCTTACTTCGCCCTGCGCAGCCAGAGCAACGGCCAGGCCTGGCACCTCTACGTGGAAGCCCAGCCCGGCTCGACACCGGGGCCGGCGGAACCGGACGCCTACGGGCTGGCCACCGCCTCCCGCCCCTTCGCCCTGCCCCGGCTGCCATGAACAAGGCCCGCCCCAAGCCCCGGCAGATCCTGCTCTCCAAGCGGGCCAACATCTTCTACCTGGAGCACGCCCGGGTGCTCCAGAAGGATGAACGCATCGTCTGGCTCACCGAAACCGGCGAAGACGTGGAGCAGTATTTCAACCTGCCGGAACGCAACACCGCCCTGCTGCTGCTCGGCAAGGGCACCTCGATCACCGACGCCGCCATGCGCCGGCTGGCCGAATCCAACGTGCTGGTGGGCTTCTGCGGCAGCGGCGGTTCGCCCCTGTTCGCCGCCGCCGAGCCGGTCTTCCTCACGCCCCAGAGCGAATACCGGCCCACCGAATACATGCAGGCCTGGGTGCGCCAGTGGATGGACGAGGCGCGGCGCCTGGAACTGGCCAAGGCCCTGATCGCCGAACGCATCACCCTCACCGGCAAGGCCTGGGCCAGGAACAGCGAACTGCTGCAAAGAAAGATAGAACTCCCCGCCACCGCCATCGACAAGCTCCGCCAGCGCAGCGCCGCCGTGCCCGACACCCAGGCCCTGCTGCTGGCCGAAGCCGAATGGGCCCGGGCGCTCTACGCCAGCCTCTCGGCCGGCCACGGCCTCAACTTCACCCGCCAGGAAGGCATGGGCGCCAAGGGCAGCAAGGAAGAGCGGATCAACTCCTTCCTCGACCACGGCAACTACATCGCCTACGGCCTCGCCGCCGTCGCCCTCAATGGTCTCGGCATCAGCTACGCCTTCCCCCTGCTGCACGGCAAGACCCGGCGCGGCGCCCTGGTCTTCGACATCGCCGACCTGATCAAGGACGCCTACGTGATGCCCCTGGCCTTCACCTGCGGCGCCGACCTCCGCGTCAAGGACAACGCCTTCCGGGCCCTCCTCATCGAAACCCTGCAGGACGCGGACGCCCTCGACTTCCTGTTCGGCTTCGTCAAACAGCTCTGCGAAAAACCCGTTTAATATCAATCTACTGGAGAACTACCGAAAAAATGAAGCTCAAAACCACTTTATCGCCACAACCCATTGTTTACATGGAGTATTTCAAAAAACCCATTCAGTTTGCCGCCGTGTAGGCGGTTGAGAAGAGTGCGTCTGCCGGGCAACTGCCACTCAACCGGTTTGCCGCCGTGTAGGCGGTTGAGAAGTGACCGTCTCCGACGACGCCCCCGCCAGCACCGTTTGCCGCCGTGTAGGCGGTTGAGAAGTCATAACTGAATTGGGTTGTGAATGCGATGAAGTTTGCCGCCGTGTAGGCGGTTGAGAAGTGATGGAGAGCGGGGCGTATCACACGCTGCCGGTTTGCCGCCGTGTAGGCGGTTGAGAAGTTCGCCCGGCTGCTGCTCTGGACCGACCCGGCGTTTGCCGCCGTGTAGGCGGTTGAGAAGACCGGGGGCGCGGTCGGCCGCAATCGCGCCGCGTTTGCCGCCGTGTAGGCGGTTGAGAAGGCTTGGAACTCAGGGTTTCTCAAGACGGATGCGTTTGCCGCCGTGTAGGCGGTTGAGAAGTCTGCGGAAAAAGCGATTAACCAGCAACGCATGTTTGCCGCCGTGTAGGCGGTTGAGAAGGCTACAGACCTCTGTGCTGCTCGCCTGGACCGGTTTGCCGCCGTGTAGGCGGTTGAGAAGCCCGGCGCCTACAGCCACACCGGCAGCTACATGTTTGCCGCCGTGTAGGCGGTTGAGAAGTCGTCCGACCTGCGCACCACCACCCCCTACCGGTTTGCCGCCGTGTAGGCGGTTGAGAAGCTATGCCTCCGGCCGGCGGCGCGCGCGTTTTGGTTTGCCGCCGTGTAGGCGGTTGAGAAGTCTTTCACCAGTCGCTCGCCAGCGAGCATGTCGTTTGCCGCCGTGTAGGCGGTTGAGAAGGCCGGATGCCGGCCGAATCGCGCGCGTGGTGCGTTTGCCGCCGTGTAGGCGGTTGAGAAGTCTCTGCGCTCTTCGGCTAATGTATGCCCTTTGTTTGCCGCCGTGTAGGCGGTTGAGAAGTTGAGTGCCTGGTTTTCAATGCGCAGCGCCAGGTTTGCCGCCGTGTAGGCGGTTGAGAAGTCATGGGCGAGGCTGTGCGTGATGCGCGCATCGTTTGCCGCCGTGTAGGCGGTTGAGAAGTCTCGGACACCCGCCCGCGCCTGGTGCAACTGGTTTGCCGCCGTGTAGGCGGTTGAGAAGGTCCAGATTCCGCCGGTGCCTCGTAGTGCGGCGTTTGCCGCCGTGTAGGCGGTTGAGAAGAGATGGCCGACCACCGCGTGCTCGCGCCGATGGTTTGCCGCCGTGTAGGCGGTTGAGAAGTGGCGCTCGCGCAGGTTCAGGCTGCGCGCCTCGTTTGCCGCCGTGTAGGCGGTTGAGAAGAGACTGGCGCGACGTGCAGCCGCAGTTGCTCGGTTTGCCGCCGTGTAGGCGGTTGAGAAGGGTCGGTCGGCTGCTGTGTCGGCTGTGTCGGTGTTTGCCGCCGTGTAGGCGGTTGAGAAGTGCTGCCCAGAGCTGAGCTTTTGCATCGCCATGTTTGCCGCCGTGTAGGCGGTTGAGAAGCATGCGGCCTTGTTTGACGGTTTGCCTCCGAAGTTTGCCGCCGTGTAGGCGGTTGAGAAGACGCCCGGCTGGCGGCCACGCTGGCCTACCTGGTTTGCCGCCGTGTAGGCGGTTGAGAAGTGCAGGCGGAAATCGATCGGCTGGCGGAAGAGGTTTGCCGCCGTGTAGGCGGTTGAGAAGAACGGCCTCACGCCGGAGCCCATGCCGTGACGGTTTGCCGCCGTGTAGGCGGTTGAGAAGACATCGACCGCCAGACCGGCGCCGGCCAGGCCGTTTGCCGCCGTGTAGGCGGTTGAGAAGTAGCACGGGCAGATCGAGCGTGATCTGAGCCTGTTTGCCGCCGTGTAGGCGGTTGAGAAGTGGGTGAAGGCGGCGGCGACGACCTGCATCTGGTTTGCCGCCGTGTAGGCGGTTGAGAAGTGCGAGCATCGCCTCAAGCCGGGCGACCGCATGTTTGCCGCCGTGTAGGCGGTTGAGAAGAGCGCTTCGACTCGCCCCTGAAGCCTGTCCGCTGTTTGCCGCCGTGTAGGCGGTTGAGAAGGCCAGTCCGAGCCGCAGCCCGCAGTCCATCAAGTTTGCCGCCGTGTAGGCGGTTGAGAAGTTGCCGGTCAGGCCGGGCGAGTGCTGACCGTGGTTTGCCGCCGTGTAGGCGGTTGAGAAGTATGACATCACACCAGTGCTAGCCTGGCTGCTGTTTGCCGCCGTGTAGGCGGTTGAGAAGACTGTCACCCGTACAGGGCCGCCAGCGGCTCAGTTTGCCGCCGTGTAGGCGGTTGAGAAGATCACGATCTGGGCTGTGCTTTTGGTCTGCGTGTTTGCCGCCGTGTAGGCGGTTGAGAAGTTTCTCCCGATGAGCTGACGCCGGCTGACGGGGTTTGCCGCCGTGTAGGTGGTCGAGAAGGTGGCCGCTGAACGCCTGTGCATCTTTTACCGTTCCATCAGACTTATTCATTCCTGTTCAAACAAGAGCAAAGCTGATTTCCTGCTTCACCGAGGCCGGTTTCACCGCGTTCTTGCGAGCGCGGCCAGCGCCTTCCTCTCCACAGGCTGAAACCGTGGAACTCACGGCCATATTCTTCAGATTGATCGCCGCATTCACGTCACGATCATGGCGCACGCCACACACCGGGCACGCCCACTCGCGTACGGACAAGGGCAGCGTTTCAAGCGCATGTCCGCACGCCGAACACATCTTGCTGCTGGCAAACCACCGA
>Ga0172382_10012880_pt1 | contig 10844 bp, 8 predicted proteins | sample Leawel138RmetaG_FD_122245 | JGI IMG/M metagenome (GOLD analysis project Ga0172382, IMG submission 122245) | Leachate microbial communities from a municipal landfill in Southern Ontario, Canada - Leachate well 138R metaG | ecosystem: Engineered > Solid waste > Landfill > Unclassified | place...
ACCGATTATTTCCGCAAGGGAGACACGTTGCGCGCGGTCGTCTTCAAGGTGGAGTTGCGGAACAACAATCCGCTGATCATCCTTTCGCGAACGTCGCCTGTATTCCTGGAGCGTTTGTTTGAGCTGGAAGTGCCGGAGATTTTCGACGGACTGATCACCATTAAGAAGATTGTCCGCGTGCCGGGCGAGCGGGCAAAGGTGGCCGTTGAATCGTACGATGAACGGATAGACCCCGTAGGAGCGTGTGTCGGCATGAAAGGATCGCGTATCCATGGAATTGTCCGCGAGCTTCGCAACGAGAACATCGACGTGATCAACTTCTCGAATAACGTTCAGTTGTTTATCCAGCGCGCGCTTAACCCGGCCAAAGTTTCATCCATCAAGCTCCACGAGGACACCAAAAGAGCGGATGTGTACCTGAGGCCGGATGAAGTATCGCTGGCCATCGGAAAAGGCGGACTGAATATTAAGTTGGCAAGTCAGTTGACAGGTTATGAAATCGACGTTTACCGCGAAATGCAGCCCGACGAAGAAGATGTGAACCTGGACGAATTTGCCGATGAAATCGAAGGTTGGATATTGGATGAACTAAAGGCCATTGGCTGCGACACCGCCAAGAATGTGTTGAGCCTGAGTCGCAATGACCTGATCAAACGAACAGACCTCGAAGAAGAAACCGTGGATGAGTTACTGCGTATTCTTCGCTCCGAATTTGAATAACAGAATTAAAATAATTTGCGTAAAATTGCATAGCTTTTGCACGGAAGCTTTTAGAAGTAAAAAAACAGATTGGGTATATGAGCATTGGCAACACAAATACGCGACTAAGTAAGGTAGCCCGGGAGTTTAATGTGGGAATCCAGACGATCGTAGAATTTCTCCATAAAAAAGGATTTGACGTGGATTCCAATCCAAACACCAAGATTTCGGATGACGCTTATCATCTGCTGGAAAAGGAGTATAAAAGTGACATCTTCCTGAAAAAGGAATCGGAAAGGATCAACCTGAAAAGCCAGCGTACCAAAAAAGAGACAATTACCCTGGAAGACCGGCAGGGAGAATCCGGGTTGGATGATCATGATGAAGATGACTTCCCTGCTGATGAGATCCGGATCACCGATCTGAGCAGCCCTAAAAGTGAGATTCCTCCGTTAAAACAACCGAAGCCTCAGATTCCCGCGGGGCCCGTCGTTAAAACCCCTATGCACACCATCGAAAAACCAAAGATTCTGGGAAAAATTGACCTGGACAACCTGAATAAGAGAAAAGACGGGGCTGATCGTCCTGACACAGAGAAGAAGCAGGTTGTTGATCCGCGTGAAAAGATACAGGTGATCAAGAAAAAGAAGTCGGAATTCCCGGAGGCAGAAATGACACCGGAGCAATCACCGGAAAAGGCAACGGAAGAAAGACCGGAACCTGCTTTCGAAATGCCGGCGGCAGAAGAAGCCCCCGGCATGGTAAAAGAGCAGGCCAAGCCGGAAGGGCCGCAGGAAGTGCCTACCAATATTCCCAAAGTCGAAGAAGTGAAGGTGGTTGGACGAATTGATCTTTCGTCGATCAACCAGAAGACCCGTCCCGCGAAAAAAACAAAAAAGCAGAAGGAAGACGAACGGCGTGAACGGGAGAAGCAAAAGAGGCAGGCACAACGGGCGCAAACCGAGCGCCAGTCACCTCCGTCTTCACAGGCTTCATCGCCATCGAAGCCATCGAAGCCGGTTCAGGAAATAAAATCACAGGTAAGGGTTGCCGGACCAACGGTGGTCGGCAAGATCGACCTGCCCGACAGAAAGCAGGGAGGTTCACATGATGACCAGCATTTGAAGAAGAAACGGCGCAGAATATCGAAAGAGGGAAACGCCCGGGTCAATGTAGCCAATAAGCAACAGGGTGGCGGGGGCTCCGCCGCGGCAAAACACGCACCTCCGTCAAAAGGCAAAAGACGGATCATCAAGAAGGAAGTCAGTGAAGAAGATGTACAAAAGCAGATCAAGGATACGCTGGCCCGTCTCACATCGACAAAAGGAAAATCGAAAGGATCAAAATACCGTCGTGACAAGCGCCATGCTGCCAGTGAACGCGCGGCAGCCGAGTTTGAAAAACACAATCTGGAAAAGAATATTCTGAAGGTTACTGAATTTGTATCGGTAGCCGAGCTGGCCTCCATGATGAATGTGGGGGTCAATCAGGTTATTTCCACGTGCATGAGCCTGGGATTGTTTGTATCAATCAACCAGCGGCTCGACGCGGAGACCATGTCGGTCGTTGCCGACGAGTTCGGGTATAAGGTTGAATTTGTCAGTTCGCAGATACTGGAGGCCATCGGCGAAGAAGATGATCTTCCGGACAACGTTCACCCGCGCGCACCGATCGTCACGGTAATGGGGCATGTCGACCATGGGAAAACCTCGCTGCTCGACCATATCCGCAATACCAACGTGATTGCCGGGGAGGCCGGCGGGATTACCCAGCATATCGGGGCCTACCATGTGACCCTGAAAAACGGACAGCACATCACCTTCCTGGACACACCGGGGCATGAGGCGTTCACCGCCATGCGCGCCAGGGGCGCCCAGGTAACCGATATCGCGATTATCATCGTGGCCGCCGACGACGATATTATGCCGCAAACGGTGGAAGCCATTAACCACGCCCAGGCGGCGGGGGTACCCATTGTTTTCGCGATCAACAAGATCGACAAGCCAGGCGCCAATCCCGAGAAGATCAAGGAAGGACTGGCAAACATGAACTTCCTTGTTGAAGAATGGGGCGGGAAATATCAAAGCCAGGATATCTCGGCCAAGCAGGGGACCAACGTGCATGAACTGCTCGAGAAGGTCCTGCTGGAGGCGGAGATGCTGGAGCTGAAAGCCAACGAGGATAAACGGGCCACCGGAACGGTGATTGAATCGTCGCTCGACAAGGGTCGCGGTTACGTGGCTACGCTGCTTGTCCTGAACGGTACGCTCCGCCAGGGCGACATGCTGCTGGCAGGTCAGTATTACGGTCACGTGAAGGCCATGTTCAACGAACGCAACCAGCGTATTCAGGAAGTCGGTCCTGCCGAGCCGGTGATCATTCTTGGGCTGGACGGTGCGCCGCAGGCCGGCGACAAGTTCAACGTGATGGAAAATGAACGCGAGGCCCGTGTAATCGCCAACAAGCGTGAACAACTGGCACGTGAACAGGGGCTCCGTACACAAAAGCACATCACTCTCGATGAAATCGGCCGACGGATTGCCATTGGCAACTTCCAGGAACTGAACCTGATTGTAAAAGGCGACGTAGACGGCTCCATCGAGGCCCTTTCCGATTCACTGATCAAACTTTCGACCGAAGAAATCCAGGTCAACGTGATCCATAAAGCGGTGGGGGCCATTTCGGAATCGGACATCAACCTGGCCACCGCCTCCGACGCCATTGTGGTCGGCTTCCAGGTACGGCCCACCCTTCAGGCCCGCAAGCTGGCTGAAAAGGAAGAAGTGGACATCCGGCTGTACTCCATTATCTATGATGCCATCAATGAGATCCGGTCGGCGATGGAAGGCATGCTTTCACCCGAAATCAAAGAGGAGATCAGCGGAACGGCCGAGGTTCAGGAGGCCTTCAAGATTACCAAAGTGGGCACCGTGGCTGGGTGTATCATCCGTGACGGGAAAATTGCCCGGTCCAACAGAGTGCGCATTATTCGCGACGGAATTGTGATTTATACCGGAACGCTCGGGTCTTTGAAACGGTTCAAGGACGACGTGAAAGAGGTACAGAAAGGATACGAATGCGGCTTGAATATTGATGGATACAATGATATTCGGCCCGGCGATATGATCGAGGCATTCCACGAGGTGGAAGTTGCCAAGACCTTGTAAAAAAAATCCGGTGCTGATCAGCACCGGATTTTTTTTAGGCCCCCAGCATCGCCTGGTAGGCTTCCGCATCCATCAGCTCATCCAGTTGGGCCGGATCGGATAGCCTGATCCTGATCATCCATCCATCGCCGTAAGGATCCTTATTGATCAATTCCGGACCGTCTTCCAGGGCGGTGTTGAATTCCGTCACTTCGCCTGCAACAGGCATAAACAAATCAGAAACCGTCTTTACCGCTTCAACCGTGCCAAATGTTTCCCCCTTCTCCAAGGTCTCTCCTACTGTTTCTATTTCAACAAAAACAATGTCACCCAGTTCCCCCTGGGCGAAATCCGTGATGCCGACAACAGCCACATCACCATCAACGCGAATCCATTCGTGTTCTCTTGTGTACTTTAAATTTTCAGGCAGACTCATATATCTCAGTTTTTACATGGGTAACTCCGGCGAAAAAAACCGGTGGCATTTTCCGCCAAAGCAAATATCCGGTATTTTATTTAATTGTCATACTTTTTTAAACCATAAATTCAGGCGTAATGGTGATCATCTTTTCTAAAGAAGTTTCTTACCTTGCAGCGATAATTGCAATGAAATGATGTTTTCAACAACCATTGACACGATCGACCAGCTTGAAGACGCGGCGGCCAGGTTCCTGGAAGCGTTCCCCGATGATCGCATTTTTGCCTTCTACGGGAAGATGGGCGCAGGAAAGACCACCTTCATCAAGGCTTTATGCCGCACGTTGGGTTCGTCCGATAACATCACGAGTCCGACGTTTGCCCTGATCAATGAATATGATACCGCGGGGCCGGCAAAAATCTACCATTTTGATTTTTACCGGGTCAGGGATCCGGAAGAAGCGCTTGATATCGGGCTGGATGAATACCTGTACGGCGAACACTACTGTTTGATGGAATGGCCTGAGAAAGTAGAATCGCTCCTTCCCGACAACCTGGTCGAGGTCCATCTTGAAGAAAAGACACCCTCAACCCGTCAGCTAAAAGCCTTTCACAGATATTGATTATTTGCGTAGAAAAGAGTAATTTGGACGACTCAATATTCTTTCATGACCGAAAAAGAACATATTCCCGAGCCATCGAATTTTTTCATGCCCCGGGAAGAAATGCTGGAAATTCTCAAAAAGGGGAAAAAACTGACCATCGGCATTCCTTCTGATTTCTCAAGAGCCGAATACCGGATCCCTTTGACGCCGGAGGCGGTCGAACTGCTGATCTCATACGGGCATGAGGTTTACATGGAAACCAATGCCGGCAAGGCGGCCAGTTATTCGGACGATCAGTACAGGAATGTGGGCGCCGTGGTTATAGACAGCAAAGAAGAAATCTTTCAGTGCGATCTGGTTCTGCGGATTTCTCCTTTCGATCACGATGAGATTGAGATGCTGCGCGGAAACCAGGCGGTCTTCTCCTACATGCAGATGAACGTGCATTGCAGTGAGTCGATCAGAAAGCTCATGAACAAAAGGGTGACGACCGTGGCTTACGAATACATGGAAAATGAAAACAACAGCCTGCCCGTTGTCCGGCTCATGAGTCAGATATCGGGAGTCACCGCGGTCACGATCGCCAGCGAGTACCTGAGCAACTCACGCGGCGGTAAAGGTGTTTTGCTGGGTGGCGTCACCGGGATATCACCGACGGAGCTGGTGATCCTCGGCGCGACGACCGCGGCCGAATTTGCCGCCCGTGCCGCACTGGGACTGGGGGCGATGGTCAAAGTCTTTGACGACGACGTGTTCAGGCTAAGAAGCCTGGAGGAGAAACTGGGCCAGCACATCTTCACGTCGGTACTTTACCCGAATGTACTGAGAAAAGCACTGAAATCGGCCGATGTGGTCTTAGGTGCCTTCTCCACGAATTCCATCCTGAGGTTCCGGGTCTCGGAGGAGATGGTGCGAAAATTGAAAAAGGGATCGGTAATCATCGACCTGAATGTCAGTCAGGGCGGCTGTTTCGAAACGAGCCGGTGTACCGACCTGAACAACCCCACCTACGTCGAACATGGCGTTATCCATTATTGTGTGCCCAATATGCCTTCACTGGTTGCCCGCACCGCCTCCATCGCGCTGAGCAACATTTTGACGCCGATCATCATTTCAATAGGAGAGACGGGAGGCGTTCAGAACTATATAAAAACGTCGAAAGGGTTCCGGAAAGGGATCTACATTTATAATGGGATCCTGACCAACCATGATCTGGGTGCAAAGCTGAATATCCCATCCAAAGATATTGATCTGCTACTGGCTGTCTTCTGACTGCTGCACGAGGATCATCATCGAAATGGGCGGAACCGGAACCTGCGTCCCTTCAACTTCCCGCAAACCGGTCAGGTCAATCTCGTCCTCCCAGGCGACAACCGTCCATTTGCCAGGCCTCATCAATTCGGCGCAGACCGTCTTCACCGACGCGTTAAAGATCAGTTGCATGGTTTCCCAGCGGGTTTCGCCCGGATAACCTTCGATACCATACGAAATCAGCCCGACCCCGCAGACCGGCGAAAACCGCAGGTGCCGTCTGATTTCGTCGGAAGAACGCATTCGCAGTGCGGGAACATTTCTTCGTAAACCGATCAGCGCGCTGTAATACTGAAAAACATCCTGAAATTCCTGCTTTCTGTTCCAGTCCAGTTGATTGATTTCATCGGGCGAACGATACGAGTTGTGGTCGCCGTTCTTGGTGCGGCAAAACTCCACCCCGGCGTGCAGGAATGACATCCCCTGGGAGGTCAGGCTCAGGGCTCCGGCCAGCTTATGCATTCGCCTGATTGCTTCTTCGCCGGCATCCGGGTTGCTCATCCGAAGCTTGTCAAACAAGGTCAGGTTATCGTGCGACGACACATAGGTAACGGTCTGAAAAGGTTCACCGGCCCATGGGAAAGCGGAACTCCCGACATGATGGCAACCGATCTGCGGGTGGTGACACGCGGCTGCAATCCCGGCCTTCACCGCATCCTCACTGAACGGCCTTCCGCTCACAAATCCTTTTTCGCGGCCGTTGAAGTTGTCGCCTTTCACCGCGTCACGAAAATCATCATTAAAACAGGCAATCCGGTCCAGCCGGCCCACGTTCGCCTTCACAGCCCTGTATTTTTCGGGCATCGGGCTCCCCGCAGCCGTCCATCCTTCTCCGTAGAGCAACATCCCCGGCCTCAGTTGATCCAGAGCCGCCCGAACGGCGTTCATCGTGCCCATATCCAAAACGCCCATCAGGTCGAAGCGAAAACCGTCGACATGGAACTCCCTGGCCCAGTAGCATACCGAATCAACAATATATTTTCTCACCATAGCCCTCTCGGAGGCAATTTCGTTTCCGCAACCACTCGCGTTGGAAAAAGAACCATCCGGATCCTGCCGGTAATAGTAACCGGGAACCGTCTGGTTGAACCAGGAACGGCGGGTATAGCCTGTATGGTTATAGACCACATCCAGGACCACCCCCAGCCCGGCCCGGTGCAACGCCATCACCAGTTGTTTGAATTCCGTAATCCGGGCGGTCGTATCCGGATTTGTGGCATAAGCGCCTTCGGGTACATTGAAGTTGAGGGGATCGTAACCCCAGTTGTATTTTTCGTGCGGACGTTTCTCGTCAACCGTGTGAAAGTCGGCCACAGGAAGCAGATGAACATGTGTAATCCCCAGTTCTTTCAGATGGTCGATCCCTGATGCAAGTCCCCCGGGCCCCTTTGTTCCCTCCTCGGTAAAGGCCAGGAACTTCCCCCTGTTTTCCATTCCCGAGTTGCCGGCGATCGAGAAGTCACGCACGTGAAGTTCGTAGACAATCGCGTCAACCTGGCTCTCGGCCGAAACGGGCTGATCATTCTCCCAGCCCCCGGGATTTGTTTCGCCGGGGACGAAAAAAAGGCCCCGTTTGCCGTTCATTCCCACGGCCCGGGCATCTACTCCGGGCGTTTCGTTCATCCACTCGCCGTTCTTCACCTTGATCGTGTAATACAATCCCTCAAAACTACCGCCCATTTGCAGCGTCCAGCAACCATGCCGGTCCTTTTTTAATGAATCGATCCGCACCGGCTTCCCGCCTTCACTTTGGCGATACACAAAAAAATCGACCTGCTGGGCCACAGGAGCCCATACTTTCACAAAGACTCCCCGTTCAGTGGTGTGAACGCCCAGATCATCGCCGCCGTAATAAGGGTATGATGAGAAGTCAATGTGATTAAATCTCCAGTTCTGCATTAAGAGACTAAGCTTTTTCGAAGGGTTACATACCTCGTCTTATAATTTCTTCCGTTTGTATCACGCAATAAGACCCGGCCCCAGTAATACTTCCGGAGGGCCCTGTCGTAATCATGAAAGGCGCTCAGATTAATCCGGAGTTCATGCACTTTCCCGGCTTCAAGATAAAGCGGATAAATCTCATAGCGGTCAACACCTTTCAATTTAAATTTCCGGATTGACCACAACTTACGGAACATGATCACCGGCGCCAGGATGTCGACATCTTTTTTTGACACGTTCCGGACGACCAGGGTCAGGGTTCTCGGGCGGTATCGTCTGTCCTGCAACAAATCGACCTTCAGCCGCCGCCCGATAAAGGGCAGGGAACGCGGCCCCTTCCCGCTCTTCCGTCGCCCGCTACGCCACAGAAAAGACAAAACCACGACGGCTAAAACCAGCCCCGTCAGCTTGTAGGCGGCAGCGCCCGGCTCGGGTAATGAAAAAACAAAAAGCAGGTACAAACACATCTTCAGCAAAATCAGGTTCTTTTTGTAAGCAGTTTGATGGCTTAAAAGTAATAAAGTTGATGGGCTTTCAACCCAAACCCCACTAACTTTTTTGCCTTGATACAAAAAAGTCACCAAAAAAAAAGTTACAATTGCAGGTCGATCCGGGCCCCATCGCCTAAAAGCTTAAGACTTCCTTGAGGTTTTTGTATCCTGATTTGCTGACTTTTAACTTGGTCCTGTCTTTGAGGACCACCACGTACGAATCCTTTTCATATTGCTGGATCTCCGCGATTTGCGTCACGTTCACAATGTAAGACCGGTGAATGCGGATGAAGTCCCTTGGCGACAGGTTCGTTTCAAAGTATTTCATCGTTTTCTGCTTCATGTGCCGGCCGGTGTCGGTGTAAATAAACACGTAATCGTCGAGTGATTCAATATAACGGATCTGCCCGGCCATGATAATGGAAATTTTGTGCCTGTCCTTGACCACCACCCGGTCAAGGAATTCGCCCGGCAAAAACTCGCTTAGCCGGTCCAGTCGCTCTGCCGCGTTCTCCTTTCCGGCAATCCGCCGGGAAACCTTCGCGATTGCAGCAAGCAACCTTTCTCTGGAGAATGGTTTGAGCAGATAATCCGCGGCATTATACTCAAATGCTTTCAGGGCAAACTGATCGTACGCTGTCGTGAAAATGATCTCAGGCTTATGTTCGAGCAACTGCAGCATCTCAAATCCGGTGATCTTAGGCATCTGGATATCCAGAAGGACAAGGTCGGGCCGGAGGTCATTGATCATCTGAACCCCTTCAAACCCATTCCCACATTCGCCGATGACATGGATTCCCGGATATCCTTTTAGGTACGACTTTAAGAGGTCTCTTGCCAGTTCTTCATCTTCGATGATCAACACGTTTAAGTTCTCACTCATGGCCCATCATTTTTGGGGGAGCATTAATTCCACGCGAAAGCTTGTTTTAAGATCCGTCACTTTCATCAGTCCCGGATTTCCATAGATCAATTCCAGCCTTTGCCGGATATTTTTTAATCCGATACCCTCCCCCCTGTTCCTGACTGACTCGGATTCATAGTCATTTTCGACAGAAATATGAAAATAGCCTTCTTCTGACCGGCAACGAATATAAATCCCCACCGGATTTGACGCCTCATAGACGCCATATTTAATGGCATTCTCCAGCAGGGGTTGCAGGATCATATTCGGGATGTGTGCCTGCAAACATTTTTCTTCGACCTCAAATACCGGGTTCAGTTTCCGTCCAAACCTGATCTTTTCCACGCTCAGGTATAACTTGATATTCTCCAGCTCCTCCTTCAACGCCACAGTTTCTTCCTGTCCGTGCTGCAAGGAATAGCGCATGAAATCAGAAAGGTTGATCACCATCTCATGCGCCTTTCCCGGATTGCTGACAGTCAGTGAGGCGATCGAATTCAGGCTGTTAAAAAGGAAATGCGGATTGATCTGCGATTTTAACGCACTCAGCTCCGCATCCCTGATCAGTGTTTTTAACTCCGCTTCCTTTTTTATTTTTTCTTTCAATGAATTGTAATAGCCCACCGCATAGAAAAAAACCACGTAGACAGCGTACATCAGATAGCCGGTGAGGATTTTGGAAGGAAGCGCCTCATAGAGGTAGGCCAGGTGTGACTGGTCGATCATTTTCACCAGGATGAAGCTCAGGTACAGCCACAGCGCGTTTAAGATGGAAGCGGCAATAAAGTTGAATACCACATTCAGAAACCAGTCTTCCTCGCGTAACCCGTTGTATTTGATCAGATACCAGATGCTCGTCCCTAAGACCGGATATAAAACAAAAATGGAGCATGACTCAAGCAACGCTGCCTCAAAGCTCATTTTATACCACAGGGTTTGCAGGAAAATATTCCCCGCACCCATTAACAGCCAGAACAAGCTGTAATAGAGGCTTAATATCCGGTTATTCATGAACGGATGCTTCATCGTCCGTCTGTTAGCTTGACTTCGATACCTCCAAAAAGGGTAAGCCCTTTAATCACCAGCGTCTTTGAGGGACTGGGTTCCGTCTGCCTGAAAGCTTCTCCCCGTTTATCGGTAAAAGCCCCGATGACCGTTGTCACTTCGCTCTTGACAATCCAATCGTTTGGCACCTTGATGCCCGTTCCTCCAAAAATGCAGATACAGTCAATGACAGCCCCTTCGGGAGCCAGATTCGCCTGTCGCAGGTCATATTCAATCCCTCCGAAAATGGACGTGGCCCTTCCGCCTTTCAAGTCCTGAACGCTGA
>Ga0172382_10012881_pt1 | contig 10842 bp, 10 predicted proteins | sample Leawel138RmetaG_FD_122245 | JGI IMG/M metagenome (GOLD analysis project Ga0172382, IMG submission 122245) | Leachate microbial communities from a municipal landfill in Southern Ontario, Canada - Leachate well 138R metaG | ecosystem: Engineered > Solid waste > Landfill > Unclassified | place...
ACAATAAGAAGTTCGACAATCGTGAACCCGGTTACGCTTTTCTTCATACCCCCCAGTATATAGTGATTAATGCCTCGCGCCAAACTCAGGGAATACTTACTGTTTTGAGGTGTAGTTCTCCCATTTGGCAACGACACTGTCATTTTTATAGTATTCATACATGCGCCATTGCTGCATGAATGAGGCATCTGCTGTTAGCGCCTGTAAACTTTATACAGTGACGATACTCTCGAGCAATACCTCATCAGGATAATGGAGCACGTCATCAAGCGAGGCATAACCAGCCTCTTGTAAGGCCTTATTTAAGAATATGTACCGTTTTGTACAAATATAATCCGGCTTACTGCAGTGAACACGAAGGTCCTACATAGTGAGGATTGGTTGCGCTTCGTTTTTGTAGGCTTCGTACTTATACTGGATCCAGATTATTGGCGAATCGAACGTCATGTCATCTGAGATTTGCTGCAATGTAGCTTGAAGCGCTTCATGCTCTCTCTTGAGATCTTGTGTCGGCAGTTGTTTTATTTTCGCTCGAGCGAGAGCATTACTCCAGAAGATTATACAGAAAACAAGCTACGCTACGACCAAGAAGTAATCCGCATTAAACAACAGATTACACGGCTCGAAGAAGCAGATAAAAGCTTTTACGCAACAGCTTCGTATCTGTTGCAATTATTTAAACACGGTGAAGAGCTATTTGAAGTTGCGAACATAGAAGAAAAACGTGAATTACTAAAACTAGTGCTATCGAACCTCGAATTAAAAGGCAAAACGGTCCGTTTTACACCTAACGAACCGTTTGCTACTGTACTCAAATTGTCTGAACGTTTTTCTTTGGCAGGGGCGCGCATAAGCGACCCAGATTGCGCTTACTGAGTCTGTGGCTCGGTACTATAACCCATGCTATCCATGAATTGTAGAATTTTATAGTATAGGCCGCTTTCATCCGTGATAGGAAACCACGAGACGACCAGACAGTCACTGCTCCAACCGGGCATTTCATGCGCGCGAGTCGATAGTTCGCTAGTCTTTACTGACCTGTCGAATATCAAAAGCCTCCTGTCTTCTCTCAGCGGCAACCCGTCGCAAGCAAATTTTGTTTCAGCATAAATCCCACCAATACGCGAGTAAATCGACGGAGGTATCTCTTCAGTTCCGTCGCTAGGTAAAACAATTTCAGGGTATATACCGTTTGAGGCTTTACTTTTCGGTGCAAATCTAAAAGTATCTAGGATATAGCTCTTGTCGTCTGGTCGAATTGTTGGCCGATTCGGACTATTCGAAGAAAAGGCAACGATATCTACTGGGTTTCTATGCAAGGGCTTTAAATCGCCATCAAGTAGAATAACACTTGATTCAAGGTAATATTCGTTGATGAGTCTACTCTGATCGGGGCTTACTCTTATACCAAGTTCAACAAAATCACCGACATCTACATGTTGAGTTACCTGTGTTGGCTCGACATGTACAGTAATGTCCAGTGATCGTTCATTGGAAAGATATAAACTTCTAACAATTGGCATCGGGATAGGTACGCTATTCGTGCCGATTCTTTGAAAGTATTCTCTTAAGCTCTTTTTTTCTTTGCTACAGCTTTTTACCGAACCGACCCTGTATGGCATAACTCTGCCTTTGGGGACGTACATCAGAGCAAACACATTTCCGTTAGAGTCCTTGCATTCTTTTATGCTGATACCCGCAAGGTGTGGCTCGATTAGATCTCTAATGTTTTTATCTAACCAGTCGACGAGCCCAGACGTCCTATTTACTACTGCTAGGTTATCGCCGATGCCAACGGCTATAATTCCCGAGTCCGTATTGGCAAACGCCGACATTTCTTTAGCAAGACGTAACTTAAAGTCACCAATATCACTCGGCTGAGCTTTATGTAGATCGATATCAACAGATTTATTCTCAAGATAGGAGCTTTCTCCATCGGAGGTGTCGGTCTTGTATGTAAGCCAATCCTCATATGAGTTTACGTTCGCATAAATTGCCTTGGTATCCATATTTATTATTATACGCGCGCTTATTACTTATACGAAAACCTGTTTTCTCCACCTAATACCGTCACGTGGCTATCATGACGCCACTGATAACACGTCTTCTCGCACACGAATCGTAACCGACAGGCTATCTAGAAGCAGTCTAATTTGTTGTTTTGAGCCATATTTAATAGTGGCGTGAATATGCTTGGTCAGTATTTTTTCATCATTCAACTTGCTGCTCATCTCTCTTGCGGTATTTATGACTCCGGAAAACTCATTAACAATTTCAGGGCTTTGCTTGATCATGTCTGGCTTCAGTATGCGTACTAATTCAGAGGTTAGTACTTCTTGTTTCAAGTAGGGCTCGATGCAGTTCTTACCTGTGTGTCGGCTGCAGTGATAATAAATATGACGGTTGATACTGCCACTCTTTAGTTTCTTTATCTTTTCTTCGCTGATAAGTTTTGAGCCGCAATTAGAGCAAGTTATGTATCTGGTGAAAATGAAGTCCTTACCTCCCCATTTACCCTGTGGTGGCTTAATGAGCGCCTCTCTCGCTTTATCAAAGAGATCCTTGGATATCAGCGGTGGATGGGCGCCTTTGTACCATACCCCTCCGTACTCGAATTCTCCGTAATAGTATGGATTACTGAGCATCTTATATACCATGCTTAAGCTAATGTGCTTTCCTGCTCTGGTAGTTACGCTCTCCTCTTCGAACCATCTTTGAATATCTAGGCCACTTTCACCGTCCGCTACGCGTTGAAACATCTCGGATACGTAGTGGTGTCGTTCGGGGTCAAGAATTACATCCTTTATGCTTCCTATCGTTTGGTTGTAATAACCAAGAGGAGGTCTGCACGGTCGCCAACCTTGCTCACAGGCCGCCCTAATGCCTCGCTTCACGTTCACTCCCCTATTATCGTTCTCGAGCTTTGCTTGAGAGCCGAGTATCATTAACAGGAACTTCTCATTCGGCGTGTTACTAAAGCTTTGCCCGTAGGTACGGATGAGCTGCAGCTTATTCCTATCCATAAGATCAACGAGTGATCCTAGATCTCCGGCGTTACGCGCCAGTCTATCCGGAGCCCATGTGAGGATTGCGTCATACTCATCATTTTGTATCCCTAGCAGCACCTCGGCGAATATAGGTCGCCTACCTGAGCTTTTTGCTGAATAACTTTCCTTTTTAGTAGTGACCACTGAAAGACCCTCGCGTTCTGCGAGGGTCATCATTTCTTTTATTTGTGAGTCGATACTCATCGTTTGTCGTTCATCCGACTCGGTTGACTTGCGTGCGTAGAGGCAGTATTTTAGTTCCATCAAACACGACAATACTCCTTGCATTTAAAAAGTCTAGTCGTTATTTTACTTTGTAGGGAAATAGCGCATAGGTGCTTGAAAATCCGCAAGTTACAGTACATAGTTCGAGAATACATGAAGCGCCTTTCTAGAGGTGGGCTATCAAATTCAGACTTCGCACTGCTATCGATTAACCCCGCTGAGGTGTTCGATAAACATTTCCTCCATCTTCTCGCTACCATCAGGAGATTCTAGGTAGCTTGTCTTTAGCATCTGAAGTCCCCTCCTTGCATAGTCGACGAAGTTATTAATCATCACTTTAGGGTCGCTCATTGCGTTAAGGTCCCCTTTTCCTGCCGTTCGATAGTATATTAGCGCGATATATTGTCGGTACTCATTGTAGCCACTTAAGTTACCCGGACTGATAGTATCTATACTTCTGCTTGTAGCAGGTACGATTTCAGGTGCATCCGCCTTCGTTGCAAGCGATGCGGCGATCATGAGGATATCCTTTGTGTCCGCTCCGTTTAACACGCCATCCTGCTGTGAGATTCGATTGATTAAATCTCGATCTTCTTCTGGTATTGAGATGCCTGGCCACTTCTTATTAGATAGACTCATAACTCAGCTCCTTAACAACTGTTTTATTTTCGCTAGTAATGCGCTCAAGAGCGAACTTTTGCGAGATAACACCCGGTTCGAACCCTCGTTCAGTATTGTCAATGTTGAGGTCCATGATTACAATTTGCTTGTTTGATGCAAGTGAGCTGATCATTTTCGTCATCTGTTCATAGTGGGTATCCTTAATGTTGCCATATAGGTTGTCGATGAGGAATGGAACATCGGTGTACCCAAGGTCCTTAGATAGACTGTGTGCGAGTGAGAGCCCTAGGACCTTGGTCGTACCTTCGCTTATCATTCCGGTACTATAGGCGATGCCGTCTGTTGCCATTAAGGTCATTGTATAGTCTTTGTCTAAACGAATTTCGACGAAATTGGTATCAGGAAGGATGGAAGAAAATGTCTCCCATACACTTTTTTGTAATTTCTCTCGTATTGCATTCTCCATTATGACCTTTGCTTCGTGGAGCGAGTTGCGAAGAGCCTGCGCCTTAAGCCGTAGACGCTCAAGTCTTAGGGTGGAGGTGTCTTGTTGGATAACTTTATCAAGCTCTAGATTAACCGCCTTGAGCTTGGAAAGCCATAGATCTTTATTTCGGCCGTCTGAACCGAGCTGCATATTTATTCGCTCAATACGTTCGAGTAGGCGGGTCCTTCTTAACTCGGGGTTGTCATGTACCTTCGCTTCATCGATTCCCTCTAGACTTTCATTAACCTTCTTGAGTTCTTCCTCGAGCTTGGTCTTTTCGTCTCGTTTCATGCGCTCGTCTTTTAATATATCTCGGTAGTTATATCCAATGTCTGGTAGCTCTGCTTTTATTTGTTCAAAAGTGAGAATTCCATCGGTGAGATATTGCAGCTCTTGCATACGCTCATATTCATGGTGCTGGTTTTCGATAAAGTGTCGCTCGTGTTCCGACACCTCACGACCGCAAATACAAACGCCACCATCTAGGATTCTCTTAGTAACGGTTGGATTAATAGGTGGTGGAATAACCCCCTGTCGGCTAGCGTCTATTAGGGCTGTGCTATATTCTTGAAACTCATTGTTGAGGAGTAGCCTATGAAAATTTTGATGGAAAGCATCTGCTTTATCAAATTTTAACTTATCCAGATCAATTTTTAGGTCTTTTATCTTTTCCTGCAAGTCATCTCTTTTTTCGAGGATATACCTAGACTCTGCAGTGTCTTTAATGAGTTTATCTAACTCTGCGATTTTATTAGTTAGCTTTTTGCGATCTTCAAGTTGCTCATTGATGACATTGGTGTGGCCCTCAATTCTGCTTTCTATTTCTTCTTTATCTTCGCGAAGTTTTTCAATTCTTTCAGAATTTTTATTCTTCTTTGTTATCTGTTTTAAGTATTGATCTTCGACGACACCAAGGTGCTTGATGGCATTATCAATGATGTTTATTTCGGACACCTTATAGATACTAGATTGAAGGTTGTGCTCGTCACTGCTCTTCGAGAATATGTCCTTTAAGCGCTCTCCGTTGAAGAAGAATAGGTGTCGAAGATCTCGTGGGAGTATTCTGCGCACGGCATCTTGTCCTAGTACGCCTTCTAGGGCGCTCCAATTACCGTCATTCTCTACAAAAACACTCAGTACGCCGCCCGGTGAACCCCTTCTTGTAGAGCGTTGGAACCTGTAGCGTCTACCTCTGATATCGGCAAAGATTTCTACGCTTACAATTGCATCGTCGGAAACGTGGTTATTGGCCACTTCTCGAATATTCTCGGTTGTATAGAACGGCGTGTCTCCATATAGACACCAGTTAATCGCATTTAGAAAAGTAGACTTGCCTGAGTTATTGTCACCGGAGATAAGAAAGATTCCTGTGTCGGAATTGAAATCAATAACGACATCTTCGTAGGCACGAAAGTTCTTTATTGAAATACGTTTGAAAGAAATCATTCCGCATCCTCGCTCGACTCTAATAGCCGGACAATTACCGTTACTGCATCATCATCCCATTCCTGATCTTTGTGAGATCTTTCCTGAAACAGGATGGTATTAAGCATTTGCTTTCCTTCTTCTGGTATTTCTATAACGTTGAGTGCTTCTGTCATGTCTTGGTTTAAATAATCTTCCATACTATTAGTAATCCTCCTCAGTGTTGTAAATTAGCTCATCCTCTTCGTAGTTAAACCCGTATTCATCTATTTTGTCGTCAATAATACTCTTTGCGGTGTCTGCATTTATAGCTAAATCTTCAAAAAACTTCGCCCGAATAAGCTCACCCTTTATAAGGTTTCGGGCAATGTTGCGTTCGGATTCATCGTCGTAACCTTGGCGTGGCGGAGGCATAACAATGTAGTCGTATATGTGAGCAACCTGCTTGTTACCTCCCCGGTCTTTTCTCAGTACTCGCCCTAGGCGCTGCACGTACTCACGAGGGTCTGTATTGTTGGATAGGAAAAAGGCTGTCTGTGCGGAAGGAATATCAACTCCTTCGTCAAGGCAACGTATCGCTACAATTGCGCCAATATCGCCCGTACGAAGGTTGTCGATAATAGTGAGCCGGTCGTCAAGTGGCGTCTCTCCGACAAACTTTGTCGTGAGGATATTGTTTCGGGTCAGCATTAACTGTAGTTCAGTCAAGAACTTCTCGTTGTCTACGTAGATAAGGGAATGGTGCATAGCCCCCTCTTCATGGAGTTTGCTGACTAGCTGCTCAAGAGCTGGGATTTTTGATTCGGCATTCTTTTTAATTCTCGCCCTCGCATTGAGTTTTTTGTTCAAAGGCTCATCATCACCGGTAGATCCCTTCGCCGCGTACATGCGGCCGATTTCTCTACTTAGTTGTACATATTCTTCGAACTCACCCTGATCTAGATGTACCGGGATAGGCATGTAGTCAAATTTCACTAGGAAATCGTTCTCTAAGGCATCTTTAATGTCGTATGTATACCTATTATCGCCAAACATTCTTGCAACGGCATGACTTTCTTGCGGCTTCCAGAGTCTCGTTGGAGTCGCACTAAGTCCTAAACGGTATTTGTACACATGCTTGCTTGCCGCTGCCATCCCCCGCTTCGTTACTAGGTTATGCATCTCATCAGTAACGAGAATGAAGTCGCTACTCAGTTGCTCTACGGCATTTGAGAAATCATCTCCAGGGAAGTTACTGTAAGTTGTTACGATAATGTAGTCCGGGGCGGGGCCTAATTTCGTGAGCATTGCTAACGAGCGAAGTTCGTCACGCCACTTTGTGTCTGTCGAGGTATTGATGATTTGAATGTCGCTAATTATTTCTCTGATATCGTTTTTCCACTGAATCGTGAGAGTCGTCAACGGTACCACAACTACAGCTCGAAGATATCCGTATTTTTCCCTAAATTGTTTTAACGCATTGATAGAGGTAAATGTTTTCCCCGTCCCAGTTGCCATCTCGAAAATGGACTTGCAGTCATTTGAAAACCAATGCAGGATTGCCTTGTCCTGATACTCGAATAATGAACGAGATGGAGCTTTCTCTTGGGGAGCCTCTATAATTGCGGTTTTTTCTGAATTTACTGTCGGCTCTCCTACGAAGTGAATGTCCTTTCCACGTGCCGGTGCGATGCGTATTTTGTTGGCGTGTTCACGTTGCCGGATGCGATTAACAACAGTCTTTATATCGTCTTTGCGATGCTTCTCTATCTTTTGGATCAAGTTGTCCTTAATTGCGCTGTCGAGATACATTACATCTGCTTTTGTAGACAGATTGTTCCATAGAACATCGAATTCTCCTTTGTCGCTTTCGAAAAATGAGAGAGTATGCGGGTTCCAGCTTTTGAAGACTTTAAACTGCTCAATATTATAGCGCCATCCATTGGGTGTCTCATTGTTGGATCCACTAAAAGAAACTGCGTTGCCTTCGCTGTCTGTGATAATGCCAATTTTTTGATGTAGCATAGACCTGTCTTTGCTGGTGATGGCGACCTTCATTTCCAGCTGTCCGGTTTTGTAGAGCCATGCAAACACGGCCAGGTAGTCTTTGTCGAGCTCCGACTTAATGGAGTTGAAGTCGAAGTCTTCTAGTAGCTTGTCATCGAGCTTGCTGCTGCCTGCCGTAATTGATTGATACAGTCTGTCATCAAGCTGGACTGATGTAATAAGGCGAATTTTCCCACCAGTACTGATAAGCGCTGCAAATCCCCTAGAGGCAATAGCAAGAATTGCAGGAGAGAAGAAGCCGGTGATTCTGTCATAAGTGACTGCTTGTTCTATAACAGGATTATAGAACTCTAGCACCAAGTCGTTGTCTTTCGTGCTACTACTGTATGTATCTTTAATATCTAGCTCTTGTAGGGACATGCACTCTTCCTGCCTATTTGGGGCCGCTTGGATGCTCAAATATAACTTATACTAAAGAAAATATAACACTAATTTCATATTATTGGTAATAAGCGAGCGACTTTGACGGTATTTGATATAATCAGTGCAGATTATTAAATTTTTCTTAACTATTTACGAGGAGCTGAAATGATTAGAGGCGGCATTGGTGGCGGAAAAACGGTGACAGGCCTCGCATTTGAGGAACGGGTGAATTTATTAGCACGAATCGCTGATATTCCTGGCTACTCAGTAGATGGGGATGACGTCTATTTCCAGGGTGAAAAAATCGCAACATCACTACAAAAACATAAATTATACTCTTTTCTTGAGTTCAACGGTATTGACTACAGGGACTACCTCTCTAAAAAGCTACTCCCAGATGACGCTCTTCTTGCACCGTCGAAAAGCACACTCTATGTTATTGAAATGAAGTTTCAAGCCGTCGCCGGTTCTGTTGATGAGAAGCTACAAACATGCGACTTCAAGAAGAAGCATTATACTAAACTTATGTCACCCCTTGGAATAGATGTCGAGTACATCTACATACTGAGCGAATGGTTTAACTCACCTAGTTACGACGATGTAAAAAACTACATCCTTTCGGTGGGATGCAAATACTATATAGAAAGTTTACCGTTTGCTGAGCTGGGCTTCCCGTCGGTAGAAATAGAATAACCAGGGACCAGGCGCTTCGCTGACATATCCAGGTAGTTCTTCTCACTGTCAATACCAATAAACTTACGCCCGTGTTTAAGTGCTGCGACACCAGTGGTCGAACTGCCCGTAAAAGGATCGAGTACTACGTCACCCTCTTTTGTGGATGCGAGCACGATTCTCTCGAGGAGCGCCAATGGCTTTTGGGTCGGATGTTTACCGTGTGCTTTTTCTTTAGGCCCAGGGGTAGGTATAGACCAGACACTTCGCATTTGCTTGTCCTCTTTCTTAAAGACATCAGATTCCCATTTGTTATATTTCATGGCTTCATAGTTGAACGTATGTTTCGATTTTTTATCCTTTGCTGCCCAAAGAAGAGTTTCATGACTCGCCGTGAAGTAGCGACAGCTAATGTTTGGTGCACCGTTGGGCTTAAACCAGGTAATATCATTCAGTATCTTATAACCGTGTTTTTGCATTGCATGGCCACATAGATAGATAGAGTGGTATGTTCCACTAACCCACAGTGTCCCATTTGACTTTAATAACCTATGCGCGGCCTTGAGCCAGTCGTTATGGAACTTATAGTCGATGTCTATACCTTTACTCTCGTCCCACTCTGCTTTGTTTACGGATACCATTTGGCCGCTTTTGACAGTAATGCCTCCGTTAGAAAGATAGTATGGCGGGTCGGCAAAAATCATGTCGACAGATGCTTCCGGCAGCGCGTTCATTCGCTTAATTGCATCATCAAGATAGAGAGTTATGTTCGTGTCTTGCAGGAACGGTTTCTTAGAGAGGCGCATTTTAGTAGTTAGTAACGAGTACTTCTTGGATTTTCCCTCGTCCTGCTCCATTTGAATTAATCGACCGAGCCGCGTAGATTTTATGTACGTTGAACTCTTTGTACAGTTCGTTAATAAATTCGCTATCTGAATTACTCAGCATGACTTTACAGCCACGCTCGGAAAGCTGTTTGAAAGTATCTCGTAGTTCTTCTTGGTCTTTTGCGGAAAATCCATCTGCATGATAGGATGTGAAGCTCGAAGTTGCATTGAGCGGGTGATACGGAGGATCGAAGTAGATAAAGTCACCTGCCTTGGCGCTTTTGACGGCTTCTTGGTAGGGTGCGAGTGCTATGGTCGTTTCTTTTAGTGCAGCGGAAACGCTTCGAAGGTTTGCTTCATCACAGATAGTTGGATTAGGGTGCTTACCGAATGGAACGTTGAAGCCGCCCTTGCTATTCTCGCGGTACATTCCGTTAAAGCAAGTCTTATTCAAGAAAATGAGTAGAGCTACTTTTTCAGGAGAGGTGTTTTCGAGTACATTGTATTGAGCTCTTTTTTCAAGGTATAGCTCTCTTTTTTCTTCAAGTGTTTCGAGTGACTTGTACTGTACTTCTAGCTGACGTAATTCTTCGATTAGTCCTTCTACATCGCTCTGAATGCGTTTATACGCAGATATAAGCACGGTGTTGAGGTCGCTAATATGCGCCGTTTTTGGTGTTATTGCAAAGAAGAGTGCTCCACCGCCGGCAAACGGCTCGTAGTAGTCGTTATATTCATCGGGGAAGTGCTGTAATAGCTGAGAGACTAGCTTGGCCTTGCCGCCAACCCATTTAACGAATGGCCGTGCGGCCTTTACAGCTACTCCCTCTCTGTTTGTCATGAATACTATCATATATTTTTTATGCGTATTAGTCTATCGAGTTGCTTTAGATTTATAGGTTATTCATAATGATAGTGAATGAAAGTTAGAATAACAGTTCCAGTCATATCTTCTGCGGTAGTCACAGAGGACGTGTGCGAAACTAGCGACGGAGTAACTATAGGTTTGGTAAAAAATGAGTCGAACATTGTGACTCATATATTTGCCGAGGAGAAGCATAACGGAGCAGTCCCTCGGACCGAACCGGGTGACGATAAGGTAAAACTTTACATTAATTTAGGTAACCCC
>Ga0172382_10012882_pt1 | contig 10842 bp, 9 predicted proteins | sample Leawel138RmetaG_FD_122245 | JGI IMG/M metagenome (GOLD analysis project Ga0172382, IMG submission 122245) | Leachate microbial communities from a municipal landfill in Southern Ontario, Canada - Leachate well 138R metaG | ecosystem: Engineered > Solid waste > Landfill > Unclassified | place...
ATGAATTCATGAGCTTATTGAACCAGGACCCGGTGGCCTACATGGCTCTGGTCAATGAGGCGGCAGAAAACAGGGGCAGCCAAGGGCTGGAAAACATCCTTCAGTTGGAAAACCTGCTGCAGGGTGTGCAGTCATCCCAGTTCTGCCTGCTAAACTTCCTGCAGGAGTGCCTTTTGGCTGCGGCAGGATCTGCCCGGTCATTAAATGAGGTTAATTTAGCCCTGCTGCCCACCAGGGAGAAACTTGTGCCTCTTTTAAAAGACCTGACTGAAGAACCGGGAGCATCATAGTAAACAACTCTTGCATGGCAGGGTAAAAACAAGACGTGTCGGGCAACCAAGAGCAGGGCAGTCATTTTCCTGGCTTCCCTGCTGCAATACAGTTTAAAAACCCTTGGTTTAAGCCGACATCTCTACAATGAGAATTCCCTGTTCATCTTTTTGTGTTTAAAGCTTTTTTTACGGCTGGCATAATCCTCAACCAGGTGGCCGTTGCCGATTAACTTGTATTTGTAAATAACCAACCCTTCAAGGCCTACCGGGCCCCTGGAGTGGATTTTACTGGTACTTATCCCCACTTCAGCCCCGAATCCATACCGGAACCCGTCGCTAAAACGGGTGGAACAATTCCATAACACATTCCCCGAATCGACGTAGTCCATGAACCGGGCCGCCGTTTGTTTATCCCCGGTGATAATGCCGTCGGTATGTCCCGAACCGTAAGTATTGATATGGTCAATAGCCTCGTCCAGCCCTGCTACCACTTTTACGGCCAGCTTATAGTCCAGGTATTCGGTTTTCCAGTCCTCTTCCGAAGCCGGATGGGCCGGAATAACCGCCACCGTTTTAGGACAGCCGAATAATTCTACATTTTTGCTATCCAGTGCCTTCTTAAGCTCAGGTAAAAAAGCCGGGGCTATTTTTTCGTGCACCAGCAGGGTCTCCGTGGCGTTACAAACAGCCACATACTGCGTTTTAGAGTCTACGGCAATCTTAACCGCCATTTCAAGAGCTGCGTCCTGATCCACGTAACAGTGGCAAATGCCGTCAGCGTGGCCCATCACCGGAATGCTTGAGTTATCCATAATATAACGAACAAAATCATTGGACCCTCTAGGAATGATCAGGTCGATATACCGGTCCATTTTAAGCATCTCGTTAACGTCTAAACGCGTTTCCAGCAGCGCCAGCCAGTTAGCCGGAATGCCTGCTTCAGTCGTAGCCTTGACAATAATCTCAGCCAGAATTCGGTTGGTCTCCCTGGCTTCGGACCCCCCTTTTAACAGTACGCTGTTCCCGCTTTTCAGGCAAAGCGTGGATATCTGCACCAGGGCATCGGGCCTGGACTCAAAAATCACCCCGATTACCCCGATAGGGCAGGTCACCTTGTACAATTCCAGACCGTCATCCAGTTCGGTGGAAAGAAGGGTTTTACCGACCGGATCCTCTAGTTCAATCAGGCTGTGGATTCCGTCAACCACATCCTGGATTTTGGCCTCGTCAAATTTTAACCTCTTTAAAAGGGGCGCAGCCAGTTGTTCTTTTTCACTTCTTAATAAGTCTTCTTCATTGGCCCTGATAATTGCTTCCTTACTGTATTCTATGGCCTCTGCTATTTGAGCCAGGGCTTTATTCTTTAATTCCGTTTCAGCGGCGGCTAATTTAATGGAAGCTTCCTTTACCCGGCGGGCCAAATCATTCATGCTCATACCAATTCCCCCTTTAAGATATATCTTATCATTATATCAAATTACCTTAAAGGCTTGCATAACTCCCATGCCCTGTGGGACTCAATTATTAATTTACATGATTGTTCCCTTTACTCAGTAATCCCCATTGGGAGAGCTGTCATCCTGAGCGTAGCGAAGGATCTGGGCTTTAAGATTCTTCGCTACGCTCAGAATGACAGATTTGTTGTATTCATAGCAATGACGCGACGCTGTACCAATTACTGAGTTAACGGTATAACCATGTTAATTTATAATTTTTACACAAAAGGTCAATAATTTAAGCTTGAACCCTAATTTTGGGATATCCCATCTCTTTATAAATATCTTTTTAAAACCAATAAACCATCTGTTTAATCATTAGGCAGTGTCTGAAGCACTAGAGGATAATCCAGGTTCAATCTTCATAAAACAAATGAACCTTGCTTTCTTCTTTAAGCCAGTAAACTGCATTTATCCGCCCGACATTAATTTGTTGATTGTAATCCTGTTCATCAATACTAACGGTAGAAAATCGCGGGTTGGCTTTAAGGTCCCTCAACAAATTGCTGTAAAAAGTTGATATTACAAGCTTCTGATATGTACCACCAGCTATAGAAGTATTGGTAGGACTGCTCTCATATAAGTCTCCAGTAAGCAGCTCCAAAAATTGTTCCAATTCACCCGGGTGGCAATTTATTGACACTAGCATACAGGCTGCTGATGGATGGTCAACTTCATTGAGATCCGGTATCCATTGGCTCATTATACCCGCCAATTCAGGGTAATTGGCCAGTTTAATAACAACAACGGCGCCAAGTTCGCGGCGGTATTTTTGCATCAGGGACGGCCAAATTCCGGGGAACATATCCAGATCGTTAAAGGTTGTGATTAGCCAATATTGGTCCTGTTCCGCGGGCAACAGCCTCAGGTGGATGCCGCCCAGAACCGCTTTTTCTTCTTTATACCCCCCCAGAATGTAGGTAAGTTGGTAATTATCCAAATCTTTTGCGGACCGCTCCCCCACGGTGATGATTCTGCCGTCAGCCAGCACAAGTTCCAGACCGTACAGGCAGGCAGTAGGGCATTTAAAATCCGGTTCACCTTCATTGAAACAAGCAGCAACATTCTCGCCAACGGTTGCATTTTTATGCCGGCAATTCACCCCTGGAAATCTACAACCTGTTTCTTGGGTCGCGTTAATTATTTGGTCCATTCCGGCCGCTGGCTGGGCAGTGATGGTACCACTTTCACGGTCAAATTTAATTTGATTCATTCTCTCCAGCGATATCAAAATATCCGTTTGACCAACAGCCTCAGTAGTAGGGCCCACTGTATACCCAACTGCTTTAGCAATCAATTCCGCCTGCGCAGCCAGCGCAAATATGCCGGCTATTTCTTCGCTTGAAGACGGCCTGGCTACAATGCTTTCCTTACCCGTAGTAACATTTGGTTCACCCAGCAGGGATATAAGCTGTTGGGTTATCAAAGCTAGTTTCTCAGCCATTTTAATGCTCCTTCCCGTCTGTTTTTAAGTCCTTGAGGGCCTGTATTAATTGGGTCACCACTGTAGGCGCGTCGCCTATAATACCAAGATCGGCCACTTTAAAGATTTGGGAATCGGCGTCTTCATTGATGGCAATGATGTACTCGGAGGTGAGAATGCCGGCCAGGTGCTGTATTTTACCGGATACTCCGGCCGCGATATATACTTTCGGGGATACTGTTTTACCTGTCAGACCTACCTGGCGGGCGAATGGTGCCCACCCGGCCTCAACAGCATCCCTGGTAGCACCCAGTCCGGCACCCAGCAAAACGGCCAGCTCTTCCAACTGCTGATAATTCTCTTTACTCTTCATCCCTTTACCACCGGCAACAACAAGATCGGCATTTTCCAGGTTAATATCGTTTTCTTCATTGTGTCTGAAGGATAGCAAGGTTTCCGGCCACGCATTAGCGGTATCATATTGCTTAATCATCACTTCACCTTGTCTGGTATGGTCAAATCCGTCAGGTTTTATAGAACGCGGCCGGACAGTGGCCATCTGCGGCTTAGTGCGGGCGGTTTTTATGGTGGCCATGATATTGCCGCCGATGGCCGGGCGGGTTTGCAATAGCAAGTTGTCTTTGGGATCTATATCCAGTTCCGTACAATCTGCGGTCAGTCCCGTGGCCAGCCTGGCAGCTGTTATGGGCATAATAGTTCTGCCAAAGGTGGTCGCCGGAGCGATCACTATGCCGGGCTGTTCGGCGCGGATAATCTCCACCAGTAGACGAGCTGCAGGGGTGGCCAGAATACCGTCCGGCCTGCCGTTAGTCACCGCCAATACGCGGTCCGCGCCCCAATGGATTAGCTCTTGAAAATTTCCCTGTTCGATGCCCAGCACTACACAGTCAACCTGTACGCCCAGCTTGTCGGCGAGCTTTCTACCCCAGGCAAGCATCTCCCAAGTCAAGTCGTGCACTTGTTGGCTGCGTATTTCCGCCAATATCATCACACTCTGCTTAGACTCCATAGCGATCACCTTTTTCTGTCAAACTACGGCTCTTAAGCACCTTGATAATAGCCTCGGCCGCACCGGGCAGCTGTTCTTTGGTATCAGCGGTGTAAAAGGTAGTCTGTCTGGACAGTTTGGGGGTGAATATCTTGACCACCCGGGTTGGTGATCCCTTTAAGCCCATTGTACCATCTTCAAGGGCCAGGTCTACAGGTCCCCACACAGGAAACTTTTGTTTCTTGGCCAAGATATAGCCTTTTATCGTAGGCAGGGGCGGGTTGTTGATGTCCTTGACCACAGTTACCAGTGCCGGCAAATCTGCCTTAATCTCTTCGATGCCGTCCTCCACCATGCGCCGGGCAATAATATGCATATCATTAACTTCTAGCCGGTGTACAAAGGTGAGCACCGGCATGTCCAGCAGCGCTGCTGTCATGGGACCGGTTTGCCCGGTTTCCCCGTCGGTAGCTTTCTCCCCGGCCAGAATCAGGTTAGTATCACCGATTTTACGTATCGCCGCTGCCAGGACCCGGGAAGTGACCAGGGTATCCGACCCGCCAAAGGCTTTGTCCGAAAGCAAGATTCCTCTATCGGCACCCCTGGCGCAGGCCTCCCGTAGCACCTTCTGCGCAGAAGGTGGGCCCATAGTTAGGGCTATAACCTCGGTACCAGGGTGTTTTTTCTTGATCATAACAGCTTCGGTAACGGCATGTTCATCCAGCGGGTTCAATATGGTTTCGCCCGCATCACGGATCATTACCCCTGTTTCAGGATTCATGCGGGTATTTGCTGTTCCGGGTACTTGTTTGATCAGAACAATTATTTTCATCACTAAACCCCTCCAATCTGGAAAAGTCTTGACCAGGTTATATCATATGTAAATAGTTTAATGGCTATGGCTACCGGATGCTTTGATATTGCTCACATTCGAGAGCCTAGAGGCTATAAAAAAAAAGCTACTAAGCATTTATTATAAACATTAATAATTATTTAAACATGACATTTTTCTTAAGATATAATTAAGTTATTCTTCCCACTGAAAAGTAGGGGTCAGTCTTGAATTGTCGGGAAAAAATGTATCGCTCGCAAGCCAGTGGCGGTTTAGAGATTGCAGGCGTCCTGTGTTGCCGCAGAGGGTGATGGTTACCTGGTTGTTAAGTACCGGTATTCCGTTGACAGTTTCAATATAAATGTAAGTCTGACTCCATTTTGCGCCGGGCAGGGGCGTAACGGATGTGATAGTTTTCCTATAATCACGGGGCAGGGCGCATTCCAGTTGAACCATGCGTCCGACTCGGTGGGGTAGGCAAATCTCAAGTAAGTGGTTCGCGTGGGAATCCAAATTTTCCAACGATGGTATGGTGGCATTTTCTAGCGTATCGTTAGAATCGCAGTTAATAAACCATACCTCGCCGTTGCCGCCGTCCAGCCTGATATGAGCTTCACCAAGTTTACCCGCAAAACGCAATTCCCACAAATCAACTCCTAAACCGTTTTTGCAGTCCAAGAATTTTTTTTTAACTTGAACAACCTCATATGGCCAGTTTAAAAAGCCAAGAATTTTTCGACCCCGATTTAAAGCCTCATCCCTGTTCAAACCCGTACCCGATACTGAACAGGGCACATCCCCTTTATCAGGTTTGAGAAGGTTATTATTTATTGCTGCTGCGTCCATATTTGTACCGAAGGTATCAATTAAACACCCGGTCAAGGCGTCTATAGTGGCCGATTTTATATCATTTGATGGTACCTTTGTTAGGTCGGTTTTACAATGCGGACAAATCCATTTACCGGATACGGTAGCGCTAAAGCTATCCTGATTACAATTTGGACACTTCTTTTTGACCATCTCTAACCTCTCCTTTACTCTACGTTCATTATTATTTATGGTTCAGTTTAGACTGGACCGGGAACAATTTATATTCTTGTATGGAAGTAGCCAACACGTTAAAATGATATGAACCTCAAAGAAACATCATGTTTCCTTAGTCTTTAAAGATATCATCTAAAGGAACCCCATAATAAACGGCTATTTTTTTTGCCAGCATTAGTGACGGTGACCTGACACCTCTTTCTATGGCACCCAACATCTGCGGCGTTATACCCAGTTGCTTTGCCACTTTTGACCGTGGCCTGTCACCTCGGAGTTTTATAAGCACCGCCCTTTCACCCATATAACCCCTCCTTCTTTAATCCAAGACTCCCATTTCTTATGTTACTAGAAACATCATGTTTCTGTCAATACTATTAGAAACTAATTGTTTCTTTAGTGGAATGGAAACTGATTGTTTCTTATAATACTGTAAGGTGATAAAAAAATGTTACAAGATAATGTTTTCGGTCGACGTCTAGCCGCTTTACGAAAAGAAAAAAACATCAGCCAGTACAAGCTGGCTGAATTACTCATGTACTCACGGGGTCAAATTGCCAATTACGAGCAGGGAAAACGCAAACCTGACTTTGAAACACTTGGCAACTTCGCAGACTTTTTTGGGGTGTCCATAGATTACCTGCTTGGGCGCACCAATATCCGCCAATCATTAAATAACATTGATATGCATTACATTATCCGCAATGAAAACATTCGGTTAAGCGTAGGTGAAGTTCCGCTTTCACAGGAACAACGCCTTGCCGTATTGCGAGCGCTGGAAAACCCGGCAATCTTTCAAACGTTAAAGCCAGTTCTGGGTCAAATACACGCCGGCATACCCATACTGGCCGAACAAAACTGGGAAAGCCAGGTAGAAATACCTTCGCACCAAAAGGTCGACTTTGTCCTTCGCGTTATCGGCAACAGTATGATTTATGCAGGGATCAACTCCGGCGACTTGGCCCTATTTAAACAGAGCTCGATCGCCCAAAACGGTCAAATTGTGGCCGTCGGCATAGAAGATACCGTCTGGAATGCATATCTTAAGTTGTACATACAAAAGGAAGAGCAGGTTTTGCTTCGTTCGGCAAACCCTGACTACGAGGACATCGAGTTTGGCCCCCAACACCGCATCGTCGGTGTCATGGTGGGCCTAATCAGGGAACAGACACCCTGCTTGGGAGATTACTTGAACATGCTGCAGCTAAAACGTACCAATAACAAGCAGTGGGTTGAAATTATTGAAGCAGCCGGAACCTACAGTATAAAACCGGAAAAAGTCAAAGCCATACTGGATATGCATTGGGAATTAAGCAAAAAATGAGCCGCACCAACAGTGCAGGCTCAAAAATGGGTATTTGATTCTTCGACAGAATACTATTGAACAAAATCAATATGTATGTCTACAATCTCCGATTGTGTGCCTATGCGAACAGGCGGCCCCCACGTACTATAGCCCGAGGTGACAATTAACTGTAAGCTGTCCTTGACTAGATACCCGTAGTCCACCTCAAAAATCCTTTTGGTGAACAGCTGGTTGGGAAAGAACTGGCCCTTGTGAGTATGACCGGAAAGCTGCAGGTCAACGCTGTTGTCTACTGCTTCGGCCAGCGATACAGGTTGATGGTCTAATAGTATGATGGGCTTGTTCTTGTCCACGCCCTGCAGTAGCTCACGCAAACCTTTGCGTTTGTTATGAACGTCATCCCGGCCCGCTATATAAAGGCTTTCCAATTGAACAACTTCATCTATTAGTATCTTGATATTCGCTTCTTCGTAAACAGCCAAACTCTCACTTAGATTATTGCTGTAATATTCATGGTTTCCCACCACACCATAAACACCATATTTGGTTTGAATGCCCTTTAATGTTTCTTTTTCCTTTCTAAGAACATTTATATCCCGGTCATCAAAGATATCTCCGGCCAAGAACACAATATCCGGATTAAGGCTGTTAATATCCTCAACCATATTGGCCACGTAGCCGCTGCCCTTGGTTTTGTTGATATGGGTGTCGGAAAGCAAGACTGCATGAAGGCTGGCTGCATTTTTGGGAATTTCTATTTCATAAGACACTAACTGCACTTTTTTAGCCTGCACTGAGCCAACAATAATAATGATTATGATGAGCAAATAGCAACCGATAAGCACAGGTTTATACTCAATTATGATGCCCAGCACCGCAACAATAGCTGCGTAATAAAAAAACACCAACCAATAGTTGCCCACTAGTTCGAGCAAACCGAAATGTCCAACCCGGCTTAAAAGTGGTGTGGCGGCAAGAATACTAAAAATCAGCGTAAAAGCTATCACATTAATCCTCAATAAGTCATGGAGCTGCCTGGCAATCAACCAGCTTACAAGAATATATATAACCATTATCAGGGCAAACCAGGCTCTCATCGCAAGCTCCTTAGGTCTTAATGTTATAGAACTGTAATACCCCTTGCACAAGCGGCGCTACCCGGGGTCATTTTAATCACACACTAAACAAAAGGCAAGGCGTACCATTGCAGCTTGCTTATAAATGAGGAGTTATATTTGCGGCAGCCTGGTCAAGGTGATTCTGCTCAGACAAAGAGCGTAGTCTTAAGATGTCAAGACCATCCAAACTACGGACCACTTTAGCTCCTACCGGTAAAGCTCCCATGACAACCTGCTCCCACGGTGTGCCCAGTACTGATTCCAGAATAGCTATGGCGCCTCGATCATCCTTAGTCCGGATCAATCTGCCGCACCCCTGCTTTAATTTGAGGCCCATTTCGGGATAGTCCACCGCGATCACCGGGTCAAGCCCCTGTTCAGCCGCCTCGCGCCTCCGGGCTTCGAGCAATGGATCCTGCGGCGGAAAAGGCAGCCGCCAGATTACCAGTAGGGACAGTGCTTCACCGGGCACATCAATGCCCTCCCAGAACCCGGATCCAACCAGCACCGACGAGACTTCTTCCCGGAATTTTCGGACCAGATATCCCCGCTCCGCACTATCTTCCCAGAGAAATTCATAGGGCAACTGGTATTCTTTTAGTCCGGACCGAATTTTACGCACATCGGAAGGAGCATTGGTCAGCACCAACGCTCGCCCCCGGGCCAGCCGCAATAAAGAAGCCAGCCGCTTCAAGGCCTTGGGGAACCAGTTTTGGGCGTCGCCTTTAGGAAGCCGGTGCGGCAGATAGACTAAAACCTGCTTATCAAAGTCAAAGGAACTGCCCACAGACGAGCTTGACGGCTCCTGCACACCAAGGGTGCGCGCAAAGTAACTGAAATCTCCTCCGGTGCTGATGGTGGCCGAAGAAAACACCACAGGCTGCCTCCTGGCAAAAAGGTGCTTATTCAACATACCGCTGAGATCCCTGGGCACCACCCAGAAACTCTGTTCATCCCGGTCGGCCCAGACAATAACATCTTTACCCTCGTTGATGCAAAAACGTTCCAGGGCCAGCATTGCCCGTTCCACCATCGCTTCATATGCCTGCATGCAGGTATATGAAAGAGATTGGATATGCAGTTCTTGTTCATTCTGCAGTTCGAAATGCAAGGTTACCAGAGCACTCCGCAGGGTATCTGCTGCTTTTAGCAACTCATCACTAATCTGCACAGTCAGCCGGTCCGTTCGCTCATCCCCGCTGGCTGACCGGTAAAGGAGCTTGAAAAACTGCGAGTTCGCCTTATCCATGGCAAAGACAATGGAAATCAGAGAGGTTCTAGCTCCCTGGACCTGCTCAATGGCGGAGAGCATACCATCAATATCCTCTTGAACCACCTGCCGACCCGCTCTTAACGCTGCAGGAAGCAACACCTTATGCCCTTCATCAAAGATTACCGCCGAGTAATTAGGCAGTAGGGGCAGCTTACCGTCAGCCTCCCGCTCGTCCCGCGTCCACAGGTCATCAAAGAAAATACCGTGATCGCATACAATCAGGTCCACAGCCGCACGGTAATGCTGCCTGGCCTTGACCAGCCTACAGAACCCCCGGGAGGGACACGTATCGCAGGACATGGCCTCATCCCAGGCCACCTGTGTCCACACCCGGTCCGGTACGTGGGGCATCTCGGAGCGTTCACCCCGCCCGGTTTCTCCTGCCCAATGCAGCACACTGGTTAGCGCTTTGCTTGGCCGGGCAAAGAGAGGATTATGAGATTCGTTTACTTTTACGTCACAAATGTACTGGCGTGGGTCCTTGGCCATGCGAGCATCGATTTCCAGGCCCAGCAAGCGTGACAGCTTTTCGATATCTCCCTTGGGCCCGGCAAGCTGTTCCTGAAGCGCCGTGGAAGCGCAGGCTATTATAACGGGCTGTCCCTTAAAACGGGCATAAGCAACTGCGGTAAGTAAATAAGCAAAGGTTTTGCCGGTACCCAGTCCGGCTTCGGCAAAATGCACCTTTCCTCTACAAACGGCCTCGGCAAGCTGAAAAGCCGTATAAACTTGCTCCTCACGGATTTCATATCCACAGCCCGGCAGAATATCATAAAATACCTGTCCAATCCACTCCGTAAGCCTAGCCGTAAAATCGTGTTTACCGTGATATGTAAATGGTAACTGTGATTTAATAGCGCACATATTGATTCCCCGCTTTCCAAAAGTTTAAAGGCTAATGAGAAGCAATGATTCAGTTTAAGAGCTATTTATAATAAATATTGTTATATTGTAACTATTCAGACCACCATGCCGCTAACGCAGGCCATTAGTAGGGGCGACCTTTGGTCGCCCGAGGGAATCCGGGTTTTTCCTGCTGGCGACCAAAGGTCGCCCCTACAATAAAATTGCA
>Ga0172382_10012886_pt1 | contig 10841 bp, 10 predicted proteins | sample Leawel138RmetaG_FD_122245 | JGI IMG/M metagenome (GOLD analysis project Ga0172382, IMG submission 122245) | Leachate microbial communities from a municipal landfill in Southern Ontario, Canada - Leachate well 138R metaG | ecosystem: Engineered > Solid waste > Landfill > Unclassified | place...
CACCATCTGGATGAGCACGCGCAGGCTGACGATGTCGGCGTAGTGGGCATAGGTGACGGTGCCGGCCTCCCACAGCGTGCGGAACTGAAACACCGAGGTCTCCACCGGATGAGGCGAAAACAGCGGCAGCACCTCCAGGCCGTCAATGTCGTTCCAGACGTCCCAGTCCAGGTCGCGCACGTCAAAGAAATCGCCGAACTCCGTCTCGGCAATGCTCATCAGCGCGGCCAGCTTGCGGGCCACCGTGGCGCGCACCGCCGGAGTCGCGAAGTAGCGCACCCGGTGGTCGGAACGGACCAGGGTGGTTAGGCCGGAGAAATGGTCGTCATGGCAGTGGGTATGAAAGATGCCGTCGATCTCATGCACGCCGATGCCGAGCGCCTCCAGCACGGCGCCGAGATTAGGCCCCGCGTCGATCAGGTAGATGCGCCCCTGGAACATCAAAATGCTGCCCATGGTCGGGCGGTTGACGTCCCAGCCGTCCCCCTCGCCCGAATGCACCACGCTGAAATACTCGCGCCGCAGGTTGCGATAGCCCAGGCGGTACGGCGCCTCATAGGGCACGCCGAGCGGCAGGTTGAGATCCACGGTGGCGGTATCCTCGCCGTGGCGGAACTCGAACACGTTGACGTCGATGCGCCGCACCGACACGCCGGGCGCCAGATCGACGGCGCCTTCCTCAAGCTCGCGCAGGTCGAGCAGGTCTTCGGGGCGGCGGATGGCCCCGAAGGCGAACCGCAGCTTGACGCGCATCCACTCGGCGGCGGTGTCGGGCGGCACCCCCGCGGCGACCATTTCCTCGACCGAGGTCAGGCCGTAGTTGCCCCGGTGGATGTATTCCATTTGTGCCCGCAACTGGTCGCGGCGACCGATCAACATCGGGCGTCGGCCCGTATTATTGGGATGGCCGGGCAGCATCATGCCTTGGCGATAGAGCATCTGCAGGACCGGGAATTCGCCCAAATTGCACAGCTCGCCGCCTTGCGAGGAGAGGTCCGACAGCAAAATCGCATTGGGGCCGGTTTCAGCCATCACCCCAGCCCGCTCGACACTACGGATGAGGCCGCGCTTCATCAGATGCTTGACCACATCGGCTGGCGCACCGCACAGCACCCGCAGATCAGCCTCGGGAACCTCCACCCAGGCGACGCCGGGCAGGACTTCGATCACATCCACCGCGCGCTCCTGCGACACTCCGGGATTTTCAGAAGTCTGCGCCCATTCCGGGCGGCCGTGAAGGCCGCGCCTGGAATTGTTTCGCCTCGGGCAATAAAAGACGGCCGCCCCCTTGCCGGGAGCGGCCGCCTTCATCTGTATGCGGTCGTTTTAATTAGGCCGACTTGCGCAGGCCATGACGCTGTTCGATCACCACTTCGGCAACCTGCACAGCATTCAGCGCGGCGCCCTTGAGCAACTGGTCGCCGCACACGAAGAACTCCAGGCCGTGATCGCCGAACACTAGATTCTGGCGGATGCGGCCGACCTCCACATCGTACTTGCCCGACGCATTGAGCGGCATCGGATAAGCCTTGGCGGCCGGATCATCGACCACCTTGACGCCCGGCGCCTGGGCCAGCAGAGCGCGGGCGGCAGCGGGATCAACCGGCTTTTCGGTTTCCACCACGGCGCTTTCGGCATGGGCGCGCGAAGTCGGGATGCGGACCGCCGTGCACGACACCGCCAAATCGGGCAAGCCCATGATCTTGCGGCATTCCCATGTGACCTTCATCTCTTCCTTGGTGTAGCCATTGGCCTGAAAGGCGTCGATGTGCGGGATGAGGTTGAACGGCAGCGGATGGGCGAACACGCTGTTGGCGGCCTTGCCGGTGGCAAGGTAGGCGCGTGCCTCGTCCTCCAGTTCCTTCATGCCTTCGGCCCCGGCGCCAGACGCTGCCTGATAGGTCGACACGATGACCTTCTTCAGGCCGTACACCTTGTGCAGCGGCCACAGGGCGACAGCGAGGATCGCCGTGGTGCAGTTGGGGTTGGCGATGATGCGCGCATCGCCGACCGCCTCGGGATTGATCTCGGGGATCACCAGGGGCTTGTCGTCGTCATAGCGGAAGGCCGACGAATTATCGATCACGGTGACACCACGTGCGGCGAGTTGCGGCGCGAACTCCTTGGCGAAATCCCCGGACACGGCCATCAGCGCGATATCGCATTCGGCGGCGGCATCCACGGAAAAGGCCTCGATGGTCTTGGTGCCGTAGGGAGTGTCGATGGTTTTGCCGGCACTGCGCGCGGAGGCAAAAAGGCGCAGTTCGCTCAGCGGGAACGCGCGGTCATGCAGCACGTTCACCATCTCTTGCCCGACAGCCCCGGTCACGCCGATGACGCAAACCTTGGGACCAGAAGCCATATCTTGAGCCATAAGGGAAAATCCCTGTTCCGAGTGATAAGGAAGGGCGGCGTTATAACAGGTTTCGCAGGGGATTTGAACCGCAAGCCGCGCAGGTCATAGGGTTGGCCGCTTCTGGAATCCCTGTGGCGGCGCCTCGTTGACCGATTCGGCCGTCACGTCGACAACCTGGGCGGCGGGCGGACCCTCATGGCAGGCCGCAATCATGTCCGCCACCGTCGCTGCGGGGCCGTGAAACAGCGCCTCCACCGACCCGTCGGCCCGGTTGCGCACCCACCCCGACAATCCCCGCGCCTGCGCTTGCTCGGCGGTCCAGGCGCGATACCACACCCCCTGCACGCGGCCGGTGATGCGGACAAGGGTAGTGTGGACGGACATGGGAGGCTCTCCAAAAGAATGAAGGAGCACACCCTACCGCAGATCAAGCCCGGTTCAAGCCTAGCCTTCGGCTGCGTCCTCGACTTCGGTGATGGGGGCCGTGGTGAACAGGTAGGTCTTGAGCTGTTCGGCCCAGTCGCTGTCGTTGCGGCGCAGCCATTCCAGGACCATGCAGGCGTGCTCGATCTCCTCGCGCATGTTATGGAGCAAGACGGCGCGGAGCGCGTCGTCTTCGCAGTCGTCGGCACGCTGGCGGTACCAGTCGGCGGCCTCCAGTTCCTCCATCAACGACACGATGGCGTGGTGTTGATGCAGTGTCTTGGTCGTCAGGCGTTCACGGGGGGCGTGCAGGCCGTCACTCGCCATGGTCGGTTCTCCTCAGACATAGGACCTCTGTTAACGCCCGATGAAGGCGTGCGGGCGCGCAAAAAAGTGCCGTCCCGCATCCCGGTCGCGGGCGTTTCCCCCACAGGGCCGGGCATGGTATGAGTGCGGACTTAACACCGATGATGGAACGCGCAATGAACCAGTGGCTGAAGTTCGGGCTGGAAATGGGACCTTTGCTGGTCTTCTTCGTGGCCAACGCCAAGTGGGGCATTCTGACGGGAACGACCGTGTTCGTGATCGTCACCGCAATCGCGCTGACCACCTCTTATGTGCTGGTCCGCAAGGTGCCGTTCCTGCCGTTGGTGTCTGGGATCTTCGTGCTGACCTTCGGCGGCCTGACGATCTATCTGGAAGACGACCTGTTCATCAAGCTCAAGCCGACCATCGTCAACGTGCTGTTCAGCGCGGCCCTGATGATCGGCCTGCTGACTGGGCGCAACCTGCTGCGGCTGGTGTTCGAGGCCGCCTTCAAGCTGACCGAGGAAGGCTGGCGCGTGCTGGCGTGGCGCTGGGCGTTCTTCTTCCTGCTGCTGGCGGTCATCAACGAGGTGGTGTGGCGCAGCTTCCCGACCGACACCTGGGTCAGCTTCAAGGTGTTCGGGATCATGCCGCTGACCGTGCTGTTCAGTCTGGCCCAGCTACCCCTCTTGATGCGCCACCAAGCGGTCGAGGAAGGCGAGACGTCTTAGCCTTTCAGCGTGCCAACAGCCCACTTTCGCAAACCGTAACCCCTTGGGCGCACGCCCTTATTTCAGTTCGGCGCGGCCCTCGACACGGGTAGCGTGGAAGAGCCTCAAGGCATCTGGAAAGCCGATCCCGGCCCCGGAGACCACAGACGTTCATCCGCGCGAGGGCCACCATGATCGAGCCCAACACCGCACTCGTGGCTGCTTCCGTTCTCCTGACCGTCCTCGTGATGGGCATGGGGATTGGAGCGTTAGTCATGCGTGCCGCAGCACGACGCGACGCGGAGGCTGACGGCACCGTCACGCCCTCCGCCAGCCCTGCCTCCACCCCGGCAGACGTGCGGGCCAGTGCGGTACGGCTCATGGGGTCCTGGCCCAACGGATGCGTCCATGTCTTCAGCCGGGACCTCAGGGTTCAGATGGCAGAGGGGGAAGGCCTGACGCGGTTCGGCCTGGAGCGTGGCCAGGCCGGTCAACCCCTGCGACAGGGTTTCCCGAGGGACGCGGCGCAGCGTTTGGAACCGGCGTTGCGCCGCGCCCTCCTGGGGCACAGGGATCGGTTTGAAATGACCCTGGCCGGCGTGCCCGTGCTGGCCGCCTGCGGACCGCTGGGCGAGGAATCAGGTCCGGCCGGCAGTGTCATCCTCATCCTTCAGGACATCAGCGAGCAACGCGCCCGGCTGGATGCCATGGAAGCGGCCCGCCGTCAGGCAGAAGCGCGGATGACCGAACTGGCGGCAACCGACCGTGACCTGGAAACCTTTGCCAGCAATGCAACCCGCGACCTGCGCGACCCCTTGCGCCTGCTCGCAGCCTATTTGGCGGTCATCCGGCAACGCCATGCCCGTGTGCTTGACCAGGACGGGCTGGCCCTGTTGCGGCAGGCCGAGGAAGGGGCGCGCCGCATGGACCGCAGCCTGCGCGACGTGCTGGAGTACGCGGCTCTTGATGGCGTGGAAGCCCCCCGGCGCCCGGTTGCCCTGGCCGAGGCGGTAGGCCGGGCGCTGCGCGACCTGATCGTGCCGTTGCAGGAAAGCGGCGGGCAGGTGGATATTCGCGACCCACTGCCGACCGTACGCGGCGCACCCGACCAGATCCAGCGCTTGTTCCGAGCGGTGCTGGGCAATGCCCTGCGGCACCGGCGGGCCGGATGCACTCCGATCATTACCATCGGCTGCGAGGAAGAAGACGGAACGTTCTGGCGGCTGTGCATCCAGGACAACGGCCCCGGCGTGCCGGCCGACGAGCGGCAGGCCCTGTTCGAGCCTCTGCGCCGTCGCAGCGCCACCAGCGTAGAGGATAGTGGCATGTCCTTGGCCATAGCGCGGCGCATCGTGGAGGCGCACGGTGGGCGCATCTGGGTCATGCCGACCGCCGTGCCCGCGCCGCCCCGGAATGAAAGCGGCACGACGCTGTGCTTCACGTTGCCCATCGACCCGACGGCGGGCGATCCACCGGCCGCCCTGGCCGTGCGGCTGGGTCTAGGCCGGTAGCCGAACCAGGCCCAGATATCGCGCGACACTCTCCAGTTCGGCCCGGATGCGGTTGCGGCGCTGGACGGCCTCGTATTCGTCGCCCCATTGCGCGGCCTGATAGAGTTCATCGACCAGCGAGGTGGTGTAGGCGTCCTCGGCGGTCATGCGGCCTTCGACCAGCGCGATGCCGATCAGCGGCGAGCCGCACAAGGGCGCCGCCACCTGAACCGCCGTCAACGTCGCATCGTCCATCGCCTCGAACGCCGCCCGCAGCGCGACATGAACGGCAGGCGGCTGGGTGACGGGCATCAACCCCTCCGTCACCGCCCAGGCGCAGCCGAAACGGCCCGTCGCCCAAGCCAGAAGGGGGTCCCATACCGCCGCCTGACGAGCCACGAGATCAGCGGGTTCGGCGGCGCGGTAGCACAGAACCTCCGACCCGGCGAAGGCCATCAATTCATCGATGATGGCGTCGCGCATCATGCCGACGCGGTCCTGCGCCGTAGTGGCAAGTTGGGTCATCGGCATGGTGTCGGGGTCCAGGGTCTCGCCCTGACTGTTCCATTCCTCCGCCACCGCCTCGGCCAAGGCGCGGGTCTGCACGACCAGAGGCTTGCGCGACGGTACGCGGACCGGCCTGCCATCCAATGCAATCCCAAAGCCCGAGGTCCCGAGAAGGGCGCAATCGTCGATCACCGCCGCCTGTTTCCAGAAACGGCGCGGTCGCTGGTTCACCACGAAAAACTCTCCGTCTTATTGATTGAATCTTAACGTCCGAACAACTGGTTCAAACCTTTTCCCAGGTCCTGGATCGGATTGCTCGACGCAGTAGCCGGAGTTGCCGGATCCTGAGTTGGTGCGGCAGCCTTGCCCGGACCACCGAGCGCCGTGACGCACGGCTGGGTATCCGCCGACGCGTGGCCCATCAACCCTTCGGCCACCAAGGAGGCACCGCCGGTCGCCAGTGCACCCAGAACAGAGGCCGCCGTCTTGGCAACGCCGATCACATCGGGGGCCACCTTGGGTTGAGCCAGGGAGCCTTGCAGGCGCACCATCTCGGCCAGCTTGCCGGCCGAGATGCCAACCCCGCCCTTGGGATAAGGCCGCACGGCGACATCGATCTTTTCGGCCCCCAGGTCGACGGTGCCGGACGACACCACGCTCATGCGGGTGGTCTCCATGGCGATGGCGCGATCGTACTCGATCACCCCGCGCCGCGCCCGCAGGTTCACGGCGGCACAGACCAGATCAGCGTACTCGCGCTTTTCGGCCATCGGATTGAGCGTCTCGGACAACTGGTTCAAGACGTCTCCCCCGGCCCAATCGATCACAGCCTGATTGACCCGCCCCGGTCCCACCGAAATACGCACGGTCCCGTCCAGGCTGCCCATCAGGCCGGCCATCGACGTGCCCGCCGCACTCAGGTTGACCTGCGCATCGGTCGGCGCATCGGTCAGCAGGTCAGAGCGCGCCATGTCGGCGAACAATGTCCCCAGCACCACCTTGTCGCCGCTGACGTCGGCCTTGATATCCAGGGACTTGCCGGACGACGCATCGGCCGCAATGGTTCCCTTGACGATGCCGCCCCCCAGGCGCGCCTGCACGGGGTTCAGCGCCAACCGCCCGCCCTTGAGCGCCCCGCGCGCACCGAGTCCTTCAAGCACCACGCCATCGGGCAGAACCAGCCGGGCAATCTCCACATCGAAGGCAGCGTTAACGGCCTTAAGGTCTTCAAGCGGCAGAGGGTCGCTGGAGAACACACGGTCACGCGGCGTCGCCGTGGCGGGCGTCGCCGGCGCGGTAGTTTCAGGCGATTGGCCCTGCAGTTCGCCAAGGTCGATCAAGGCCGCCTGAATACTCGCCGTGATATCCGGCACAGCCCCTCCCAGGGCGACATTCACCGCCCCGGCGGCGGTCGAACGACCAGCCTTCAGCGTCATGTCACTGAGCGCCCAGGCGGTGCCGCCGCCTTTCACCCGCCCCTTGAGATCAAGCGGCGGCAGGGTCGGCAGGTCTCCGACCAGCGGCGCAAGTCCGGCCAGTTCGGTGGCCTGAACGCTGACGGCCATGTCGATGCCGCGCCCAGCAAAGGGTTCGGCGACTCCACCATCGGCCATCACCGCGACGCCGCCGACAGTGCCCTTCAAGGCCACCGGATAAGGCGCGCCGCCGGTTCCGGTCAGCCGCGACAGCGGCCCCAGGACACCTTGCACATCGAACGGCACTGCATTGTAGGAGCCAACCAAGGTCAGTGCCAGCGGCTCGTCATAAGCCTCGGCCGACAGATCCAGCTGCGCGACCGAAAGGGTGGTCAGGACATTCCCGTCTTCCTTGATGACAAGGCGGGCATTCTTGATGCGGACTTCTTCCAGGGACGGCAGGCGGAGTTCGCCCTCGGCCTCCTTGGGCGCGGCGGGATCAGCCGGCTGCTGGGGGAACGTCCAGTTGGTCCGGCCCTTGGCGTCGGTTTCCAGGAATATGGCCGCGCCGTCGAGGACCAGCCGCTGGACCTGAATGTCCCCCCGCAACGCCGGAAGCAAGGCCACTTGAGCCTCGAAGTTTTCAACCGCGATCATGTTCGGGTCGCTGGCCCACGGCGCGTTGCCGAACGTCACGCCCTTGACCTGCACCGAGGGGGTCAGGCCGATGACCATTTCCAGATCACCGTCGATGACGAGGTCGCGCCCGGTCAGTTCCTTGGCCTTGGCGATGATCACGCCCTTGTATTGGTTGGCGTCGAGGGTGGCGATCATTGCCGCGGCGGCGACGACCGCGCCAACCACCAGTACGGCACCGATTTTCAAGACAGTGCTGCCGCGCATGACTGTTCCCCCTCTCCGTTGTTCAGGTCACTTGCGCGGCACCGGTCAGGGCATCGACCGCAGCGCGCAAGTCGGCGAAATCTTCCAAAACGGTGGCCGCACCGGCACGACGAAGCTCTACCGGCGCATGGTTGCCCCACGATACTCCGATACCGCCGATCCCGGCTGCTCGCGCCATCATCATGTCAAAGGTAGTATCTCCAACCATAACCGCCAAGTGCGGAGCGACACCTGTTTCCGCCAAGGCATCGCGGGCCATGCGCGGATCGGGCTTTCCGGCGCCGCCGTCCGCCGTCTGCACGGTGACGAAATAGCGTTCCAGGCCGTGCCGTTCGATGAACTTGATCGCGCCGCGATGCGACTTGCCGGTGGCGATGCCCAGCAGCACGCCGGCGGCGTCCAGATCCTCGATCGCCTGCCGGGCGCCCGCAAACAGGTGTTCCTCGTGGTCCGGCGCGGCGCGGCGGGTCATGAAGGCCTGCTTGTAGGCCTCCGACACCCGCAGGTGCGTATCTGGGTCCGCCTCGGGCATCAGCGTCGCCACGGCCTCCACCAGCGACAGGCCGATGACCCGGTGCACGGCGCGCGCGGGCGGCATGGGCAGGCCGCACTCCGTGCAGGCATCGGCCATGGCCGCCACGATGTTGTGCTGGCTGTCGGCCAGCGTGCCGTCGACGTCGAGCAGTACGAGACGCAAGGATTGGCTCACGGGCCGACTCCGTTTCAGGAAATGCACACGCCGCAGGTTTCATCCCCGTCGCCAAACGGATCGGGTGCCTCGTTCAGTTCAAAGCCGAAGAAGTCGAAGCTTTCCGTCATGTGCTCGGCCATCGGGGCAATGACGCGCAGCGTGCCGCCGTCGGGGTGCGGAATGCTGATGGCGCGGGCGTGCAGGTGCAGCTTGCGCGACACGCCCATGCCTTGAAGGTGGGCGTCCGCGCCGCCGTACTTGCCGTCGCCGACGATGGGCGTGCCCATGTAGGCGCAGTGGACACGCACCTGATGGGTCCGCCCGGTGCGCGGCTCCAGCTGCACCCAGGCGGCCTTTTTCTGTGCCGATTCGACCACGCGGTAGTCGGTGACGGCGCTCAAGCCCTCGTAAGGATCAACCTGCATCTTCTCGCCGCCCGAGCCTTCCTGCTTGGACATCGGGGCCTTGATGACGCCCTGCGGCGGGTTCGGCAGGCCGACGACCAGCGCCCAATAGATCTTCTTGGCGTCGCGCGACCGGAACGCCTTGGCGAGCGCCGCGGCGGACTTGGCCGACCGGCCCAGCACCAGAACGCCCGAGGTGTCCTTGTCCAGACGGTGCACCAGCTTGGGCCGCTCCGGCAGATCAAAGCACAGCGCGTCGAGCATGCCGTCCACATGCCGGGTCACGCCCGTTCCGCCCTGCGTTGCCAACCCCGGCGGTTTGTTGAGCACCAGGACCGAGGCGTCCTTGTAGATCACGCTGGCGCGGATCATCGCCTCGTCCTCGGGCGACACGCGGCTGCGCTTTTCAAAGAAAGACGTGCGCTCGGCGGGGACCGTCTCCTCGGTCAGCGGCGGCACGCGCAGGGCCTGGCCGGGTTCCAGGCGCTGGTTCGACTTGGCCCGCTTGCCATCGACGCGGACTTGGCCGGTGCGCAGCAACTTTTCCAGGCGGCCATGGCTCAAGCCCGGATAGTGGCGCTTGAACCAGCGGTCCAGGCGAATGTCGGCCTCGTCGGCGGCAACGGTAACGGTGGTCACGCTCATGGGATGTTCTTTTCTCTACGCCAAGGTCCAGCGAACCATCATCAGTCCGACGAACAATCCAATTACCCCCAGGAAGACCGACGCCGCGCCATAGGCCGCCGCCGCCCCCCAGGTCCCACGCTCGATCAGGGTCACGATATCGAGCGAAAACGTTGAAAACGTGGTGAAGCCGCCCAGGACCCCGGTGAACAGCAGGGCACGGGCCTCGACGCCCAAGGACCAGCGGTGCGCCGCCATTCCGGCCAGCAGCCCGATGGCGAGCGAGCCTACCAGATTAACCGTCAGCGTGCCCCACGGGAACCCGCTGCCGAGCCAACGGCCCATCAGGCTGGTGACGGTGAACCGGGCCATGGAGCCGACCGCTCCGCCCGCCGCCACGGCCAGCAACAGCTTGAGGTTCATGCATCGCCCCCCTCGCCCTTCGTTCTGCGGGACCGCAGCTTGTCCCAGTAGGCGAGCCGCTTGCGGATTTCACGCTCAAAGCCGCGTTCAGGTGGGTCGTAGAAGCGCGGCCGGGGCATTTCCTCGGGGAAATAATCCTGGCCGGAGAATCCGTCGGCGGTATCGTGATCGTACTCGTAGCCGCGCCCATAGCCCAGATCCTTCATCATGCGGGTCGGCGCATTGAGGATATGCTTGGGCGGCATGAGCGAGCCGGTCTGCTTGGCCGCCTTTTTGGCCGCGTTATGCGCCTTGTATCCGGCGTTGGATTTGGGCGCGGTGCCGAGGTAGATGACCAGTTGCGCCACCGCCAGATCGCCCTCGGGGCTGCCCAGGCGGTCGAAGGCCTCCCACGCCGCGATGGCCTGGGTCAGCGCGCCGGGGTCGGCCAGCCCGATGTCCTCGACCGCGAAGCGGGTCAGGCGGCGCAGGATGTAGGCGGGATCCTCGCCGCCATCGATCATGCGGTGCATCCAATACAGCGCGGCATCGGTGTCCGAACCCCGCAGCGACTTGTGCAGAGCTGAGATCAGGTTGTAATGGCCCTCGC
>Ga0172382_10012888_pt1 | contig 10839 bp, 8 predicted proteins | sample Leawel138RmetaG_FD_122245 | JGI IMG/M metagenome (GOLD analysis project Ga0172382, IMG submission 122245) | Leachate microbial communities from a municipal landfill in Southern Ontario, Canada - Leachate well 138R metaG | ecosystem: Engineered > Solid waste > Landfill > Unclassified | place...
AACTGAAACAGGAGATGCACGGCTGGATGGTTGAAACGCACGACCTGGGCCTGCTGCCCGAAACGGAATACATGATCCGGTCTGAAGGTTCCACTCCCTACGAATATGCCAGGGAAAGCGGTGAATACAATCCGGCGAAAATCCTGGAGACTGCCGAAATGGTGGGCGTGGCGGATGAAGAGCAGCTTGCTCCCCAATTGAAAGATGAGGACAGCGGCGTGCGCTACTGGGCGGTTATCGGATTGATGCAGCTGGATGATTTAGGTAACGGGATCATCAGCGATTTGAATGAGCTGCTGGACGATCCTTCTCCTTCAGTTCAGATCGCTGCAGCTGAATTGCTGTGTTACAACGGCACTTCATCCCGGGCAGTGAAAACGCTGGGAAAATGGGTTCAGGACGATCGTCCGTGGCTGGCCTTACAGGCTGCCCGGACCATTCTGCTGGTGGGAGAGGATGCACGCCCTCTCATCCCGGTGATGTATGAAGTTCTTGAGAAAAACCTGGGAACCCCCGATTCCCGGAGGAAATATAAGGATGGCAATTTCGCTTCCTTCACCAGCTGGGCACTTGAATGGACCCTGCAGGAGCTGGGTGAGGACATTAAATTGAATTGATTCGTATTGCATTTCCCCTTTTTCAAAAAGGAGAGGTAAAGAGGGGGATTCAACGATCCCCTTTTTTTAAAGGGGGACGGGCCTTGATCCAGCGTCCTGACTAAATATTATATGGATCACTCCTATTGTTCAAAAAAATATTTACTTTTGAAATATTGACAGCAAAAATTCCTGACATAGCGGGAATAACTGTGTCTGAATGATTTTCTTAATGTCCATGTATTTTAAAAAATATCATGAAACGAGCATATAAAATATTTACACTCGGGAGTATGTTTTAAACACATGCAAGTTCCAGACTAAACCGCTGAAAATAAATAATTTTAATAGTATGAAAAATATTGTCTTACTTATTATCCTGTCGGGATTTATAGCGACAGCCAACGCACAAAACTGGCAACCTGCCGGTGATAAGATCAAAACACCCTGGGCAGAGCAGGTCGATCCGGCCAAACCTCTTCCGGATTATCCCCGGCCTCAAATGGTGCGTGATGAATGGTTAAACCTGAATGGTTTGTGGAATTACGCTGTGGTCAACAAGGGCAGCAATATACCTGATGAATTTGATGGGAAAATCCTTGTTCCTTATCCCGTTGAATCTGCATTGTCAGGTGTTCAGGAACGTGTGGGAGGGGACAAGGAATTGTGGTATGAACGCACATTTAGCATCCCTGCCGGATGGAAGAATAAAAATGTATTGCTTCACTTTGGCGCTGTAGATTGGCAGGCAGATGTGTGGATTAACAACATCAAGGTGGGCTTTCACCGGGGTGGATATACTCCTTTTCATTTTGATATTACGCCATTTCTGACCAAAGAGAAGGAACAGGTGGTGACCGTGAAGGTCTGGGATCCCACCGGCAAGGGATTTCAACCGCGGGGCAAGCAGGTGGAGGAGCCGCGTGGCATCTGGTACACTCCGGTAACGGGGATCTGGCAGACGGTGTGGATGGAACCCGTGGAAAAAATAAACATTACCCACCTGAAAACAGTTCCCCATATCGATGGAGGCAATGTTACCGTTTATGCAACAACCATGGGAGCTGCTGCTTCCGATATTGTGGAGGTGAAAATTCTGGAGAACGGAAAGGTTATAAGCGCCGGGAAAGCTTCCGCCGGACAGGAAGTGTTGACTGCTGTTCCGGAGGCAAAGCTCTGGAGCCCGGAATCTCCCTTCTTGTATGATATGGTTGTCACCCTGCTGCGTGAAGGAGAGAAAATGGATGAAGTGAAAAGCTATTTCGGTATGCGAAAAATTTCAACCGCCCGCGACAAAAACGGAATCGTGCGGATGCAGCTGAATAACAGGGATTATTTCCATTTCGGTCCGCTTGATCAGGGCTGGTGGCCCGATGGACTGTACACAGCCCCAACCGATGAGGCTTTGCTGTACGATATTCAAAAAACAAAAGACCTCGGGTTTAACATGATCCGTAAACATGTGAAGGTGGAACCGGCCCGATGGTATTACCACTGTGACCGGGAAGGCATCCTGGTGTGGCAGGATATGCCCAGCGGAGACGGCTTCCCTGAATGGCAGACGCGTAACTATTTTAATGGCACTGAACTTCAGCGAACTGCCGAATCGGAGACAAACTTTCGCCGCGAATGGAAGGAAGTGATCGATTTGACTATCTCAAATCCTTGTGTGGTCGTTTGGGTTCCCTTCAATGAGCGCTGGGGACAGTTTAAAACCCGGGAGATCGTGGAATGGACCAAAAATTACGATCCCTCGCGACTGGTAAATCCGGCAAGCGGAGGGAATCATTACGAGGTGGGTGATATCCTCGATATGCATAATTACCCGAAACCGGTAATGGGTTTGTTCGACCCGAATCGGGTGAACGTGCTGGGCGAATATGGCGGTTTAGGTTTGGCCGTTGATGGCCACCTGTGGGAAACAGACCGCAACTGGGGGTATATTCAGTATAAATCCAGTGAAGAGGCTACCCAAGCATATATCAACCTGGCTGATAAACTGATAGAACTGATCCCGTATGGCTACTCTGCAGCTGTATATACCCAAACCACCGATGTGGAAATTGAGGTTAACGGACTCATGACATACGACCGAAAAGTGATCAAGCTAATGGAAGAACAGATAAGAAAAAAAAATCTGGAGATATCCCGTTTCTTCTGATCTCAGGCCAACTCAATTTTTAAAGCTTCAAAAACATTCTCTATCCGGTTGATCAGAGTGGTTTCTTCGCTTCCTGCAAAAAGCAGGCCGACCAGGTGGTTGTCATAGTCCAATACCGCTGAGCCACTGTCACCATCCCTGCTCATAGGATCCGCAATCAACTGATCGGTAAACAGGGCAGACTGGTTTGAACTGTAATTCACCAATGCCGTTACATCTACCTGCTGGATGATGCCGGTAGTCAACCCGGTGGAGCGCCCGCTTTTCTTAACCTCCAAGCCGAGTTCACCCGACTGAACAGAGCGGATGCTGCCAATATCCAGAATTTCTCTGGATATACATTCCGGATGCAGGGGCATGGCAAGTGCACAATCTACTTTGTTCTCAACCACTGACACAATTGGGATTCTTTCCGGTACTGACTTATCGGCTTGTTGAAATTTCAGCACTTTGAAAATATGACTTATCCTATTTCGAAAGTAGGATACACGCTTTTCCCTCTCGAATCTTTCCCAAAAATGCAACGGAATAAATTCACTCAATTCAGCAAACTGATCGCGAGGTGACTGACCTCCGTCATCCGGTCCGGGCTGTAAAATGGGATCACTGATTGCAGCTTCATTGTTGTTGGCAATTACATGGTTGTTGGACAGAAAATAACTGATCCCGTTTTTTTTTACCAGACACCCCAACGTGCCGGTGCCGTAAAGAAAATGACCTGCACTTATTCCACACATTACCGGTCGGAACCGGCCTTTGGGTGAACGAAATGCCCTTATCTGTCCTGCTGGTTCCACATCCGTGGGGATATCCCGGATAAATGAGGGTACCAGATCTTTTGCGCTGATCCTGTTTTTGGGCTTCTTCTCTGTAACAGAACAGATGATAGCCAGATCAGAAGTGATCTCCCCTGAAACCCTCTTATATCCAATACCCGTTGCTACTACATTTTGCCGGCTTAGCAACTCATACTTCGAACCGGCGAGTTGCCTCCTGATTTCACGAAGACTTGAATTCATATTTTTTGTGTGTTAATAATGTGCTTGTTGCAAAGGTTAACAGCTCAATTCATAAATCAAATGTAGAAAACTATTCTGTATTTTATCCGGGCAATGTAAGAAAAGAGAGAAGATTTGCTTCGAATTTGTTTTGATCGGTATACCTGAGAGGGTGAACGAATGCCTGACCTGTTACTGAACAGTTTTCGCAAGAATTAAATTTTATTATTTTTGTTTTTTAAATTCTTATCCTATGAAACTATTTTACCTATTATTTGTATTCTGTATTCTAATTGCTCCATCAGCTTATTCCCAGTCGGCTGTCAAGTTAGAAGAAAAACAAGTGATCCTGCCAACCTACCCGGTGGCACAGGCTGAAAAAAGTCCGGTTTTTTTTCGCGATGAAGCATACCAGGGAGCTTCCCGTCACTATTATCCACTGAAGTTAAATGATCAGTTCCTGAGTGAAAAGAGAGAACAACCCTGGAAAATGATTCTCCTGGAAAATGAATATATTGAACTGGCCATCGCTCCTGAAATTGGAGGGAAACTTTATTACGCCAGGGATAAATCAAATGATTATCATTTTATATACAAGAATAATGTGGTTAAACCATCTAACATTGGGATGACCGGTGCCTGGGTGTCGGGAGGGATAGAGTGGTGTGTCCTTCATCATCATCGGGCTTCAACATTCCTTCCTGTCGATTACACCACCCGGGAAAATGATGACGGCAGTAAAACCATTTTTGTCGGGGAAACCGAACCGCGACACGGGATGAGATGGACTATCGGGGTTACTGCATTCCCCGGGAAATCCTATTTTAAAACGGAAGGAAGAATATACAACGCCACTCCTTATACTCATTCGTTTCTCTATTGGGCCAATGTGGCTGCACATGCGAATAATGATTACCAGACCATCTTTCCACCCAGCGCACAAATTGCTACCTATCATTCGAAAACTGATTTTACCCGGTGGCCGGTTTCAACCGAAGTTTATCGACGGTCTGATTTTACCTCCGGCGTTGACATCAGCTGGTGGAAAAACGTGGAGGTGTCCAACTCATTCTTTGTTCATGAATTGCAGGAAGATTTTATGGGCGGATATGATCACGGGAAAAATGCCGGTACTGTACACGTGGGAAATCATCACATCGTGAAAGGAGCAAAATTGTGGGAATGGGGCTCCGGATCCAGAGGACAGGCAACCGAAGGACGACTGACAGAAAATGACGGCCCCTATGTTGAAATTATGGTCGGGGCATATTCCGATAACCAACCTGACTACAGCTGGATAAAACCCTATGAGGTAAAAAAATGGGAGCAGTACTGGTACCCGGTGAGGGGTATCCGTGGTTTCAAAAATGCCAACCTGAATGGCGCTGTAAACCTTACTAAAGAGAGGGATAACAAAGTTTTTTTAGGATACTATTCCACACAAAAGGTGGAGAAGGCCCGTATTGTTCTTCGTAACAGGGATAAAATTGTGTTGGAAAGAAACATCCCGATTTCACCCGACAAACCTTTTACTGAAACCATTCAACTGGATAATTCTTTTATTCTGACCGACCTGTATACTGAGCTGACCGACAGTTCAACAGGAGAACTGCTCATCTGGTATCAGCCGGTTGAACAGGCACCCGTAGAGAATCTTCCTGATCCCTGGCAGGGGTATCCTTCTCCGGATGAGCTGAACACAGTAGAAGAGCTATACCTGACCGGCCAGCGCGTGGAACAGTTCTATGCTCCCCGCTATAATGCCCTGGACTGGTACCTGGAAGCTTTAAGACGGGATCCGGGTGACATCCGGACAAACACTGCTGTTGGAAATTATTTTCTTAAAAACGGAGATTATACACGTGCAAGATCCTATCTTTCCCGTGCTGCGAAACGACTGACCAATGATTATACACGCCCTGTAACTTGCGAACCGCTTTACCTCCAGGGATTAACTCTTAAAGCCCTGGGACTGCTCGACGAAGCCGTTGATACCCTGTATCGTGCTGCCTGGGATTATACCTTCCACTCAGCAGCCTTTCTCGAACTGGCCAGGATCGCTGTCGCCATGGGAAAAACCGGTGAAGCACTGGCCCGGGTAAATGAATCCCTCTCCACAAACAGCCGAAATAACCTGGCTGTGGGACTAAAAGCTTCCCTGCTGAGAAAAAATGGTGAGTTTGGTGAGGCCGTTCATATGCTGAACTCAATCCTGGATGACCCACTGGATTTCAGAATTCAAAATGAATACTTTTTGGTTGCCAAAGAATCGGGAAATATGCAGGCAGCCGAGAAATTACTGGCTGAACTGACTGAAAAAATGAGAAACTTCGATGAAAACTATCTGCAGCTTGCTGCCGGTTATATCAAAGACGGTTTGCTGATAGAAGCGGAAGATGTGCTGAAAAGATATCCGGAAAAACATCCGTTGGTGGATTATTACCTGGGGTATGTTTATGATCTTGCCGGATACAAAGAAAAAGCTTCTATCCATTATAAGCAGGGTTCGGAACAACCTGTTGACTTCATTTTTCCACACCGGCTGTTGACAGTGGATGTGTTGAAAAAGGCGCTGGAATATTTTCCCGAAGACGGGAAAGCATACTACTATACCGGAAATATTCTCTATGAAAAACAACCGGATTATGCCATCGATTGCTGGAAAAATGCAGTGAAATATAATCCCGGCCTTGCAGTTGCATACCGTAACCTGGGATGGGGATATTACCGTCATTTTGAAAATATTCCGGAAGCTGTCGGATTTTATGAAAAGGCAATCCAACTGAATAATAATGAAGCGCTCTATTTTGCAGAACTGGACGCATTGTATGAACTGAATAATACACCCGTAGAAACCCGGTTGAACCTGTTCGATGGAAACAACGAAGTGGTGAAAAATCGTGACGATGCATTTATCCGGCAAATTGAGGTGCTTACCCTCGCCGGGAAAGCTGATCAAGCCGTTGAATACCTCGATGGTAAAGCCTTTTCCTACCGCGAAGGAACTTCACGAGTACGTGAAAATATAATTGACGCAAAACTAATGCTGGGGAAAATGTACCTGGAGAACAGAAACTATCAAAAGGCATTACACTTTTTCCAGGAAGCTCAGGTGCAGGAAGAAGAGGCAGGAAGTGCCCGGTTGGGTAACCGGCATATTCAGGTGAATTACTTTATGGGTTTGGCTCATGAAGCTCTCGGAGATTTGACCTCCGCAATTAATTATTTCAAAAAAGCAGTGGAAAGTGGCTCGGGAAAATCAACTACCGTAATGGACTATTACCGGGGCCTGGCTTTTGCCCGACTGGGTGAAGATCATAACGCTAAAAATGTATTTAAACAGCTCAATACAGAAGCAAACCTCCGGCTTCGCCAACAAGAAATAGCCGAAACTGGAGTGATTTTTGGGGAACGGGAACCTGAAAATATCCGGAAATCAAGATATTATACCATGAAAGGATTGGCAAATAAAGGACTTGGTAAAACCAAACTGGCAAAAAAAGATCTGAATACTGCCGTTAATCTGTCGCATAGCAACCTGTGGGCAAAAGTCGAACTGGATAATATGTAACCAACACCTTAAACTATACCGGAGTATTTCAGTCCAAAAAACATGATAATGATTGCTTGCTTATGACTATGATTCCAAAGATTTATGGGAATCTACCTGGTCAAATGAAAACATATTGTTAGTGAGATGAGACGAACACCAGTAATTGCACGGATGTTCAGCTGGTTGAAATCAACTGAATTGTTTGCCAGACCTGCCAAAGAAATTCCAGGTAAATGGCAGCTTTTCGAGTATTATACCGAAACAGAAGGTGAACTGGTACATCTTAAGGAAAAACAGCTGAAAGAGATGAATCAATACTGGCACATAGAATTTAATTCCGGCGGACAGGTTATCCATACTTCCAACCTGCCTGTGTCATTTCTTCATGGATCTGAGCATGATAACTGGCAGATAATACGAAATTTTATTACCCTTTACTCTTCAGAAAAAATACAGGATGATATAAAATTCCAATTCGCTATCGAAAAGCAACAATTGAAATTGTTGAAAAAAGATCCGTCGGGAAGAATAGAAATTTTTGGTTTTTTTAGAAAAATGTCAAGTGACAGGAAGTGATTGTTTTTATATGTAGCTTGTTTTTAAGACAATATCCCGAATAAAAACACTTTTTTTAAAAATTTCCGGATTAAATCTTTTAATTTGAATAAAATATTCATACTTTAGCAAATGTTCAACCACTCAAGCTAAAAAGTAGGATTCTATAAAAATAAGATGAACCCCAACTGTCCTATATTGACAGTATAAAAACACACGAATTGAATGCAATATTAAATAATGTAAATTGCTGGATACTTGATCAGTTGATCCCTATTCGCTGCGTTTTCCTGAACTCTGGAAGAAATGAACTTTCAGGTGGTTTGTGGCTAAGTATCGGAATTTTCATTTGTTGGGAACAGGTTGTTTTTTTAATAAAAGATGGACTCCTCCATCGTTTTTCAGTATCCCTGGTATCTTCCTGGAAGAATATTTTGTTAGTTCTCTGTTTTGTGTTCATTTCTTTGCAAACCAGTGGACAACTTCCCATCACCAAAAGTATATCCATCCATGTTTCTGCAAAAGTAAGTAGTTCGAACCTCGTAGAAATTATTACGCTGCAGCATATCTCCATAATGGGAGCTGATTGGCTGTCTGGTGAGTTGATTATTTCTCCCATAACAGATTCTTCAGCCGGATTGATGCAGCTTAATGGTGTTCCCGGAAGTACAGCCAGGGTGAGTTGCCTCCTTCATGGGGAATTGAAGGAAGAGAGTGGATATGGACGCATTGATATGCGTTATTTGATGAGCGGAAATAGCGAACGTGTTCAACAGGCATCCCGACTTTTTGAAACAGGAGAAGTGATCGTCCATTTCAACGACGATGGCGTTTATTACCTGTGGATCGGAGGGTCGGTTGATCTGTCTGATGCTTTCCCCGGAATATATAACGGATATTTTACCATTGAAATAGCATATATATGATTCGTTCCTGTATATATCCCACTGAAATCCCGGTTAAACAGCTGCCCGGAAATATTTGGCTTTCGCCGGGGATTCAAAATGGTTCATTTTTCGGGGTGATGTTCTCTTCTCATCTCCGATTGTCCCCGCCTGGTTTTTTTATGGTACTTTTTATCCTTTTGGCATTCATCCTCACAACCTGTGGAAATGCCCAACATGCCAGTCTGATCCTGACAGGATCCGATGATGTTGTTCTCACCCCGCTGACATTAAAAGAGCTTCAATTCAGATCGTTGATCATGAATTCTTCAGGAGTCAGCAACGTTGAATTGCATGGAGACAATCAGGAAGAGGCTATCGTTTTTGCTGTTGATGCAATTGAAGGATCGATTGTTGATGTCTGGATTGATGCTCCTAATCATATGAAGATGTTGGATTATCTGCCGTTTGGCGGAGAGAAGATACCTTCCATCCCTTTCCGGTTAAAACTTGCCTATGCGAATTCAGGATATTCAACACTCCATTTTTTAGTTCCCGAAGCCCGGAAAGCAGCAATAGAAGTACCTGAAGGTTCAAGTTTTGTCTCCTTCCTGTTGTGTAACCGGCCTCCCGAAACTTCCGGCCAGGTAATTTCAGATGATCATTCAGAGAATTCAGTATCCCGGGCAAGAGCCTACATTTTTTTATACGGATCAATTGGCCCCGTAACCCTGGGAGAAAATGTGGTGGCCGGAAATTACCAGTGTAACTTTTCAGTGAACATCGAAATTCATCCCCAAAATACCAACTGATTATGAAAAAACTAAAGATGAAGATGATTTGTATCTGTACCCGAACTCTATGTATCCTGATAATAACCAACGCGGAACTCACTGCACAAACCCTTGAGATGGAAATAAAAATTCCTGCGGTATTTAACCTGCAATTCATCCGGGAATTACAGACCGATCTGCCAGCTATCCAAACCCCGGATAGTGTGTTGAAACCTCTAAACTGGCTGGAGATCACCGGTAACGAAAATGTGGAAATTGTTGTGTGCTTCAATCATATGAATGATACTGCCCGGGCATTCTATATTAATTCAGGAAATTTTGACCTCACGCAGGCTGTCCCTTTTGTTCATAACACAGCCTCATTTGTGTTGAACGGTGATTCCCGCTATTCCGGTAGATCAACTTTTTATAAAGCCTGGATAGGAATCCTTGATGATGACTGGAGCTGCCTGACCTTCGAATATCCATAAGCTTTTCCTGTTAGAAAAGAATACCCTGAAAATTACCCAACCACATAAATCATTGTCATGAATATTTTTTTATATCCCATCCGGCCTCCCTAATGAATTCTGATCCAAAATCCAATGACGGGTTGCATACGATACGAAATCAGCATGCAGACTCAGAAAATATTTATTTATAAATCAATACATTAATTAAATTTCATACACATGAAGAATTTTGTAAAACAGATCCTGACAGTTTTGTTTTCCATCCTGGTATTTTTTATTGCTTCAGCTCAGGAAAATACCAACGAAAGCGCTGAACTTATTGCCAGCGCTACGGTTCAGGGAGCACTGTCAATAACTAAAGATGCTGATGTCAGTTTTGGAAATATCTCAGCTACTACCGATGGAATTGTCCGCCTTGTACCAAACGGATCCTCATCTTCCTATGTCGGTAGCAACGCAACTACAGGAAAACTAACAATTAACGGGGCTGGTAATGCATCCGTACTCATTTCTTATCCGGCAGGTGTTACATTAATAGCAAATAGTTCTGACCAACTTGCATATAGCTTGCATGTATATGGACACAATGAAGATATTCAATCTTCAAGTGTGCAATTAACTTCAGAAGGTGTTGCAAGTGAAAATGTAATTGGTTCATTAGATGGTACCTCTGGCAATTATTTCATTTATGTTGGGGGTGCTTTGGGTGGAACCATTGGAGCACCTGCGGCCTTATCCAATCAGGCTGCTGGTGAATATACAGGTACAGTGATCTTTGAGGTGAAGTACAACTGAACAGGATAACAAAACAGGGGTGTTTCAATCCTTGGTTTCTCCCGGTTTTTC
>Ga0172382_10012892_pt1 | contig 10838 bp, 10 predicted proteins | sample Leawel138RmetaG_FD_122245 | JGI IMG/M metagenome (GOLD analysis project Ga0172382, IMG submission 122245) | Leachate microbial communities from a municipal landfill in Southern Ontario, Canada - Leachate well 138R metaG | ecosystem: Engineered > Solid waste > Landfill > Unclassified | place...
AAAATCTTCTTTCCGCACCCTTTTTAAGGGGCTAGGACCGTGGGTCCACCAAATCTCGGCCTCAGAGAAGTCTCTCATCTAGCCTTTCAACCCAACCAATATCCTCAACAGGTCAACTTTCTTATGCCGTTCCTCAAAATGACTCGTACGCTAGGGGGATGATTATCCACACAAACCTAACATCTTAAAAGATTACGATAATATAACTCTAAAGAGTTGCTACCGAGGCCACCGCAATCGAAGGTTTTCTCGACCCCCTCGTTTATTGTTCACCGATTCGATCCAGCCCAGTTCCATTAAACAACGCCGAATAAGAGTAGGCGATACATGGAAATCTCCCGCGATACGATAAACAGATTTCCAAAGCGTCACACTGCTCAAACTCTCACGTTCCTTGCGGTGCTCCTGAATCGTTCGGGCGTTCTTGTGGGCCTTCAAATGCTTCAGAGGAACCAAAAAAAGCGCTCCGTAGAGATCCGCTTCTCGTTCCCGTTGATACGCTCTGGGGTGATGAATCATCATCGACTGTGGGTAAGAACTTACGAAAACAGGTTCCGTCTCCTCACCCTCGTGTAAACGAAGATGCCCCAGCTCATGAGCCAAGGTGCTCGTCCGTAGAGCCGTCAGATTTGTCTTGTGATGAACAAATTCATGCATCCTTGAGTTGATGAAGATCATCCGTTCCCTGATATCACATAGACCCAGTTGCCCCAGAGCCAGAGGGCAGTCGCGAACCATTATCCCACAGAGATCCAGAAAACGCTCTAGCCACAAGGCTGCAGGCTGTCCTTCAAATTGCGGATGGGCGAAAAAGAAGTCCCCGGCCAGTTCTTCCCGATCACGGGTACACCAGGAGACCATCGTTTCTATATCGACCCCGTTGTCAAAAGTCCAAAGCCTCACGGGATGCTACCCAAAACATCTTCTATCCAGGCCTCTTTCTCTTCGTCAGTTTCTAGGGAAGCCAGAAATTCCGTCAGATGCACAGGAAAAGCATGCCCATGAGCATGCCCCCAGGCCACGATCTTCTTCTGAATCTCCGGCCCCACCGATTGCCAAGCGATCCCTGCCTCGCTCGAAACTCCCCGAGCCGCTAAGAATTCCGATCTAAATGTGGTCAGTCGCTTCAATCGAAAACGCTTGGCGTCATCCCAGAGCTTCCACAGAATTCTCTCAAAGTATCGGCCCTCCCATCGCATCGTTCGGAGAAGGCTCTCCATCTCTTCCCGGCTGGGGGTCCCGAAATCGCTTTCCCAGTCCTTCCAAACCGAAAGCTTTACCCCGATCCGTAATGCCATTTCTTCAGGTGAAAGCTCAAGCTGCCGACGCAAGCTTTCGAGGTATCGCCCGAGAGAGCTTCGCTCACGATCCAGTTGAGATTTCATCGCCTCAATCGTGCCCTTGAGCAGATCCGGGCTGTTACGGCCGAAAACTGCGCGATCCAGGGCACTCCAAAGTTCTCTCTCCGTCTTACTCACTTTGTTCTCCTCATCCATCGATTGCCTCTCCCAACTGTTGGGTTTCGCGACCATTTGGGCCCTCGGGGTCGGAACTCAAAGAGCTACGGGGTTGTGGGAGGCCCCGTTTCGTAGTGGAAAGTGGCCGCGAGGGAACACTTCCGGCCATTTTCCGGCAATAAACCTCTCGAGACTTCTTTTTCGCACGAAAAATCAAAGCATCGATCGCGTTGCGCTGCTTCTTCAAGATCTGGGCTGCTTGAGCGTGATTAAACCCAATCAGGTAAACCAGGGCCAGTGCCTGCTTTTGTTCCTCGGTAATCTCAGTCAAGATGTCTACGAGCTCGTCCGACAACAGGAAATGAGCGAAAACATCCTCTTCTGGTGGTAGCGTGGCTTCCGCCACACTTTTCTGGCTCTTTCGAAACCGCATTTCTTGACGTATCTCCCGAAAGGCCACCTTTCGGGCCTTCAGGTAAAACCAATGAATCAGATCTCCCCTGGTCGGGTCGAAATTCTCACTATCGTCCAGCGCGATAGCGACACCCTCATTAGCCACACTCATCACCCATTGATAAAAATCTTCCTGCCCCCCGAAAAGAAAAGACCATCGTTTATTCTCATGATGAAGGCGGTGCATCACTACCCGGCGCGCCTTATGAAGATCCGTATCCGAAATTAAAAGCATTCGTAAAACCCCTTCCACTCTATCTATACCTCTGAAGTGGGCAGTTTCTTACGGTCATTTAAAAAAAGCCTGACATTTTTTACTCCACCCTCTCCGTAAGAAATCAAATCCTAGCCGGCTATGGTTAAGGCAGATAAAGATTTCAAGGGCCTAAACACCCGAATAACGGAGAACAACCAATGGAAACCCCTCTCGACAAAGATGTCCCGAAACTCGAAAACAACCTGCAAGATCTCGAACCCGGGGTCGGACAGAAGGCCACCTGCATCGGCTGGAGGCTCATCTGCCCTCCCGAGAATTGGCGAGACCCCCTCCCCGTCGACATTGCCGAACTGCGACTCCTCGAAACCCTTACCCAACGACTCGACCTCGTCCTCACCAGAGACGATAAGCGCAAAAAACTCTACCTGGGCTCTACGAGTGGCAAGTTGGGGATAGATAGGCCCGGTCCGGGCGGCGAGCAAGCCTCCCACTCGCTGTCCGCAGGGCTGCGGTTTGCTAGTGGTTGGACGGCGGATGTTTATCCGGAAGAGGAAGCGGGTGCGGAGTACGAGGCCGTCGATCTTGAAGCGGCCGCCCCTCTCATCTCCGCTTTCCCCGACGCACAGCTCTCCAAAAACTTCCGACTCTCCGAATTCCGGCCGGGGGACCACACCTACGATCTCATCCGGGTCAGCCCCAGGCTCGTTAATATCCTGGAAGAAATCCGCAGTCGCGCAGGCGATCAGCAGCTTCACATCACCTCGGGTTATCGTCCACCCGACTACAACCGAAAAGTCGGAGGAGTCTCCAACAGTGCCCATGTCGACGGCCTGGCCGCCGACATCTACTCCGACTACATCAGCGTGGACGAACTCCACGACATCTGCGACCGGACGATCGGAGATCGCGGAGGGGTGGGTTATTATCCGAGTCAGGGCTTCATTCATGTGGATCTAAGAGGCTACCGTGCTCGTTGGTGAATCGATACTGATACCCTTCTGTCACCTGGTTACTGGAGCGAGCTTCTTGGCTATGTCCTGTTTGGTTTGTCGGCACCGCCGATTAACCAAACAGCCCAATTTCGTACCATGGAGCATCCTCTTTCTCTTAGTTTGCGGGCTCAGTCGGCTTTGGGAAGCTCTGGCTCTCGAGTGGTCCTGGCAAGAACTGGTCATTGTCGTCGAAACCATCACCGCGTTTGCCTCAGCCGCCTCAACCGTGGGTCTCGCTCGGAGCCTATCTCAGTCCACCTCTCAGAGACTCAGTTGTCTCCGAGAAGTCACTGTCGCTCAGGAAGCACAAGAATATGCAGACAGCCTATTACCCTTGGCTGCTTCCATCTGCAGTTGCGACGGAGGAGACTTAGCTGTCAACACCGCTTACGGGGAATTGCTAGGCCGATCCATGGAGCAGGTTCGAGGCTACCATTACCTCGCCTATGTCCACCCGGATGACAGAGCAGTTGCTGACGACCTGTGGAGAGCCTTCTGCCTCGGAACAGTCCAAAGCTACGATGAAACTTTTCGCTGGAACCATCCCGAAGGTTGGAAACACTTGCGCATCCAGGGCGGCCGCCGGGCCAACGGCCAAAACTACGGTATCGTCACCGATGTCACTGACCACATCCACTACCAAAGAAAGCTAAGAAAGGTACATAGCCATGCCCTGGAGTGAAATCACCCCAGCCCTCGTCGGACTAGGTGGATTAGTCACCGCACTGGCCGCCTGGCTAAAGATCCGCCATGGTGAGGGCAACAAAAGAATCGAAGCCGAGGTCAGGGGCAAAGAACTCAGCCTCCAAGCTGAGCTCCAGGACAACGCCCAGGTTATGGAACTCGTGCACTTCCAACAAGCCATGCTCGACAAGCACCAAGCTCGCCTGGAAGAACTCCAATACATCCTCGAGTCCAGGGCCGAACAAGAAGCCGAGAACCGGGCCGAACTACGCCTCATTCGCTATCAGATCGCTGAATGCGAACAAGACCGCACCCGACTCCGCATCCGCATACGGCGCCTCGAAGAAACTCTCCCCAAAGACCCCAAAGCCAAATAAATTTCTGGGCAAGCTCCGTAAGAAAATCGACCCCCCAGGGATAGTGATTAAGTAGAAAGCGCTAAACGGAAGCTCCTCCGCGATCTCACCAAAAGGACGACCCAACCCGACTCGTCCTCCGAGGTCCCGCTGGGTACCAATACGCGCAACGTGCCGATGAGACCTGGAAAGGAAATCTTAATGAACAGCATCATCGTCAAGGATTCTTACAAGTTTATCTCTCTCGATACAAGGAGGTATTAGCGATGTACTCTTCTCTACTCAAAGAGCATGTCTCCAACAGCACCCATATCGACGGCCTGGCCGCTGACATCTACTCGGACTATGTGAGCGTCGACGAACTGTACGACATCTGTGATCGGGTCATCGGCGACCGGGGAGACGTCGGCTACTACCCGAGCCAGGGCTTCATCCACGTGGACCTGCGAGGCTACCGTGCCCGCTGGTGCGCTGCGCTTCCTGTGGGGGTCCGCGAGTTGGTCGGGGGCTGAAAGATGACACTCACAGCATTATGCCACCTGGTCACCGGAGTGAGCTTTTTGGCCATTGCTTTCTTGCTTCACCGCCACCTTCGACTGTCCCGGCAGCCGAAGCTCCTACCCGACTAACCCTCGACCTAAAAACCGAAAACGGACGCATTACCGAGGCCACATTTCAGGCCCGGGCCTGCGCCCCAGTCGTGGCGGTGGCATCTCTGGCAACAGAGATGATCCAGGGCTTGGAAATCAACGAGGCCGGTAAGCTCGACATCGACATCTTTCAGATAGAGAAAGAGCTCGGTGGCCTCCCCCCCCTCTAAGCGCCACACCTACCTACTCTTTTTGGAGTGTCTTACTGAGGCACAGAATGGAACTTGAGATGCACAACATAGATTTTTTTGTTGCTACAACAACACGTCAGTTCGACTTAAACGGGAATGGAGGACCCGATATATCTCTATTTTATGTCGGCCAGCAATCTGCCATAATCTATCATTCTGATAATCTTGTAAATGCTATTAGATCCTACTATGTGGATTACTTGGTCGGGTTTATCGGATCTACAATCGAGAACACTTTTCAGCGCACCACACCTCCCGCTCCCCTCTTGGATAGCTGGCAGATTCGACCAATAGAAATAATTGAATATGATGAACCTGATCCAGAAGAGGATCGTTTTTACCTAAATATAGAGACAGTATTGTATCGGCGCTTCACAGGAACCACTCAAACGGAGGAGCGTGAGTACTATTTGGGATATGAACATCACTCTCACCCCGTAAGTACTTTTGGAGAGGTTTTTCTTGACGGAGTCGCCAGGCTCTTCGGTCTGGAAACTATCCCTCCACAGCTCGAACATAGTATGTATCTAACTCCGGATGGGGCGGGAATCTACACTATGTCAGACGGTATAAATCCCGATATAGAGATAGAAGTAAGAGCTTTCGAGATTACAAACCTGAGAGCTCTTGATGCCATTACGAACCCTGAGAGTCCGGACTCTGCGACCCTGAAAATCCGCGGTGATATAACTGTTTATCCAAATCCAAATCACACTGGACTTCCCGCCTGGACTCCCATTGAGGATGTTCAGTGGCGAGTGCGTTTGCAAAATCCAGACTTCCCCGACTTTGTCTATGATGGAACCTCTTCCGTTGGGATGCCTGACAGCAACGGTGTTGTTGGTGAACTTTCTTTGGACATACCGCTACAGAATTTACCCGATCGACTTGAGCTGAATTTTGACATTAAGGTCATCGCTATCGTGAGCGTAGACAATACTGGTGCTACTGATGCGAACGGCGAAAGCATTGCGGGAGGAAACATCATTGCAAGGCCTGATATCGTACCGGTAACAATCAGTCGATGCAGATGCGAAAACGAGGAGATTCTCGGCGGAAACCGTTCCGTACTTCCGGTGATAATTCATTCTAGCCCACTTGGGCAAAACCTAAATCCAAGCTGGAATAACAGCAGTTCAGGAGGCTGTGTCATTCCCTCTCTAGCTTCGAACACAGGCTGGAACTCAATCGCAAACTCAGGCATCGTGCAAAACACCAATGGGGGTTTTTCCTATCAGGATGAAAGCGGCCGTACCCACAGCTGGGACGAAGACAACGGTGACTATCTACCACGCTTCCCCGATAACCGAATGAACTTTTCAGTAGATTCGGGCAGCACCGATAAACGCTACACCATAACATACCCTGATGGAACCGCTATGCACTTCGACGATCACGGCCGGGTTTCGTCCTTTGAGGACACGAATGGTAACGTCACGACCTATACCCACCAGTCGACGTACTTTTCAATTTCTGATGGTTTCGATCGGACAACATATTACCATCGAACCTCAGCTACAGAGCCCCCTCATACCATAAGTGACCATCCAGACCCTGAGGAAATAAGTAGTCGTCGATATCAGATGACTTACTACTCCTCTGGTCCCTCGGATGGTCTTCTTGAGTCGATGACCGATCCCGAGGGCCAAACTACCGTGTATACGTACAATCAGCAGGGGCAGATCATCGCGGTTCGGCAGGTTCGCGCAACGGCGGGCGATCAGGTCATCACCTATGATTACTACGAGTCAGGCAATCCAAATGCAGGCAGGCTCAAAAGCACGACCGTCCTTGGTTTATATAAGGAGACCAAGGAATACAACGAACCAATCGAAACCTACTTCGGTACAAAAACAACAATTGAAGATCTCACCCCCGACAACGAGAATGAAACCCGTGAGATGTATCAGGTCCTGGATTCCAAAGGCCGGCCCATTCGGGTCTACGAACTCTACAGCTCAGACCCAACGCCCCAGTACAATGTTGCAGTTATGGAATACAACGACCCTCCTCAGGGCCCGCCTCCTTCAGATCCGAACGATGTCCAGGAGTCCAACGATATCTACTTGCCAATCAAGCAGATATCGCCCAACGGGGCTATCACTGAGTACAAATACACGCCTCGCGGAAATGTCAAGAAGATGATCGATGCTCAAGGCAACATCACCATCTTCAAGTACGCCGAGCAAGAACCCACGAGTAATGTCCACACAACCTTCCCCGACAAGCTTCTCGAGGTTCACCGTTCTCCAGTAACTGTAGATGGAGTTCTCCAGACCTATCCTCCGACGAAATTTACCTATCACTCGACAACCGGCAATCTTTTGTCCGTGGAAGACGCAAATGTGATTGGAATGAATGGTCAATTGACCTCGTTTCAATACAATTCCGACGGCCAGATCACCGAAGTCACGAATCGTCTCGGGTTCAAAACCAGATACGAGTACGATCCGTCAACGGGTAACCTCCTTAAGGTCGGCGTGCAGAAATCTCTCGACCCGCAGGACGACGACATCAACACTGATTTCCGCTATCTGACATTCACCTATGATGCCTACGACAATGTGGAATCGGTGACAGACGATCTGGGCAACGGGACTTTCGCTGTCTATGACAACTTGGACCGCCTCAGAGAATTCACCGATGCCGTCGATGCGTTACACGAGTACGATTACGCAGAATGGGTGCTATCATCCATGACTGCTCCGGATAACAGTGGCTCAGACGAAAATCGTCGCACGACCACGCCACAATATGATATTGCGGGTAGACTCACTGCGCTCTATCGTGACATCGACGACCTCTCTAATCAGGAGTTCCGCGTGGGTTACTCTTACGATGGACTATCACAGCTAACAGCTCTCACCCGAACCAAGCTCGGTAATCCGGAGGATTTCACTTTCTCGTACGACCGTCTGGGACGAGTCGTTGAAAGCAAAGATCCCCGTGAGAAAGCCAGTACGGCGGCCTACGAGCCTTTTTGCGTCGGCAGCGCTACCACATCCGCTCGTGGCGTGCGAACGAAGACAAGCTTCGATTCTCTTTGCCGCCTAACGGAAGTCCTGGCGGGCGCTCCCGACGCGACCTCTGACATGGATATCGAAAGACTTAGCGAGAGTCGTGTCTTCGAATATGACGAACTCGGAAGAATGACTGAAAGCATCCAGAAGATCAACCCCCTTTACGGTAAGGCAGTCTTCGGAAGTTCCAAATATGGCTCTCCTCTAGAGGGCGAAAAAAGAACTTACGAATATGACGTTCTTGACCGGCTAACCAAAATTGTCTTCGAAGACGGAAAAGAGATGCTCTTCGAGTACGATTATGAAGGAAATCTGACCAAGATGACCGAGAACGCGAGTTCCGCGACCCCTGTCATTACCGAGTGTGCGTACTATGGTGATAATCAACTCCACACGGTCGCCCTTAAGCGTGCCGGAGGCGACCAGGTCTTCACCTACAGCTATGATGCTGTCGGCAGACTAAAGTCGATTCAATATCCATCCAGTACAGGTATGTTTGCTTTCTTCGATGATGGCGCAAACCCAGACCCCGCTCCCGGCTGGGACGGGAACGGCCGACTCACCCATCTGCGGTATGTTCGCAGCGGCTCTGAGATTCGCAGATATGAGTACACCTATGACAAATCCGGTAATCGTGTCACGCACAGAGACATCGCATCTGGTGTAGATGCGAAGCTCTGGGTCTACAAGCACGACTGGCTCGATAGACTCATCGAGGTACGACTACATACAGACCCCGAGCCCGGTCAATTGGACGTGGATTTAGCTGAGCTTCGAACGGTCTATGTCTACGATGCTTCCGACAATCCTATCTCGTTGAGTTTCGAGTCTTTGCCAACGAAAGAACTCTACACTTACGAGTACGATCGATCCGACAACCTGGTAAAAATCGATAAACAGGTTGGCACAGACCCTCCAGCTCTATGGGAGAGTTTCACTTCCGATGATGACGGAAACATGCTCACCAGAGTCTCCGATGGAGTCACCACAACTTACTCCTGGACAGAGTTCAACCGTCTTGCATCGATCAAGACTTCCGACGATTCCAAGAAACAGTCGAACACTTTTGCAGTCAATGGCTTCCGTCGAAAGAAAAAGGACAAAGACGGCATTGAGACCACGGAGTATTCCGCCAGCCTCTCCACGGCAGTCGCAAAGAATACCAATGAAACTGTCACATACCTGATGGGTCATCACCTCCTTGGATTCGAGAATGGCGGTTCTCAAAACTACTTCCTCACTGATGGACTGACAACAGTAAGAGATATCATCAATAGCTCCGGCTCGGTCGTGGCTTCTTACGAATTCAACGAATACGGGCGCCGTATCAGCACATTCGAGAACGGTGTTTCCTCTCTAAAGACGTATGTCGGTGGATTATCCGTCCAAGACGAGGTTGCGGAGACCAGTCTTATGCTCATGGGGCATCGTTTCTACGATCCCAGTTTGGGACGGTTTCTGAACAGGGACCCCGTCGGGTTCGCCGGAGGGCTCAATCTGTTCAGTTACGGGGCAAATAATCCGGTGAGCAGGGTTGATCACACTGGACTATTTGACTGGGGACGTGCAGCCGGGGGATTTTTCAGAGGGCTTGGACTTGCAGCTGTCGGGGCAGCAGCTACCGCAGGTTTCCTTACAATGTTTCCGGCTACCACTGTAGGGGTCGCAGTACTCGGTGCAGTTGCTGTTGGTACAGCCATCGGGACTGGGCTGTATGAAGCATTTACCGGGCGTGAGCATAGATGGGATGGAAGCGGAGCTATGCTGGACGAAGGTGACTACAGCGAATCGATCGGGAACACTGCGTCTATTGTAGTCGGAGGCAGCGGTCTCTTTCAGACGAGGTCATTGCTAAGTGACTGCCCTCCTCCACTCCGACCGCCTATTCAAGGTCCGTCTCCCAAGATTAGCCCGGCGCAGTTCAAACACATTCCTGGACACAATGACTATATTCCGGGGAGAAGCATTCTCACGGCTGAGGCCAGCGAACTAGGGAGGTCAACTGGCTCCGGGAAAATGGTCGGGCAGACCAAAGAGAGGATAAATTTTCGACAAAATATTGGCGAGTTTATAGACGCCGATGGTTTTCCCACCGTCACGACAAATGGAATGGTTCACTATAGCAAAAAGGGAATTCACATCATCCCGTCGAGACCAGAATGAGCATGTTTGATCAAGAACGGGCTCGACTACTTTTGGCGGCGCATGGCGCATTGCTCGGCGAAGTTTTTCCTAGCCTCTCGGTTGTCAACGTTTCCTGGGGCGAGCGATGGATAAAATTTTGGTTCTTTTTGTCCAATGCACCCAGCGAAGATGATCTGGAGTCTATGTCTATAGTGGAGGCTGAAATGTTAGCTCAATATCCCGATAGAGAGGTCATGAGCGAATTTTATGTCGACGCTCCTAGAGGTCGTGGAGCCGTCTGTATATTCGCCCGCAAGAATAGATAGCGCTACGCCACGCGTTGAAAGAGGGCTCTCGAAGGTCCACCGTGAGGTGGGCCTCTTTTCGCGTCTAGGCATGAGTTGTCGCCCCCTGCGGCTTAAGCCGCAGGTGCGAAGTCTAGCTTAGGCGGGGCTTATGGTGTGGGCTTCGAAGCTCCGCTAGCTGAACGACAAACCGTTAGCTGGGAAGAGATCGTCTTTGAGGCTCAAAGACGAACTGCCCTGCGGGTAGCTGAGCCTTGAGCGCCGGGCGGGCGAAGAGGGGTTCGCGAAAGGCCGGCTCATCACCGCTGTGCCGGCGACCAGATCGCGAGTGAGCACCTCGGTAAATCTTCAGGTCCACCGCGAACTGGCCCCCTCGTCCCCGGGGGATC
>Ga0172382_10012893_pt1 | contig 10837 bp, 6 predicted proteins | sample Leawel138RmetaG_FD_122245 | JGI IMG/M metagenome (GOLD analysis project Ga0172382, IMG submission 122245) | Leachate microbial communities from a municipal landfill in Southern Ontario, Canada - Leachate well 138R metaG | ecosystem: Engineered > Solid waste > Landfill > Unclassified | place...
AATGTCCGGATTCCATTGTCTATAAGAAAACGGGATGAATTTCAGTCGAGGTTTAAATAGTATACTGTTACTGCTGTTTTGCCTGAGCCTGAGTCTGAACACGGTAAGGGCGCATCATACAGTTAATTACAATGCCATCAACGGTATTGCCGGAAATGCAGTACGCAAAGTATTTATTGACAGCAGCGACAGAGTCTGGCTGGGCACCGAAAACGGCCTCTGTCTCATCACTTCTAACGGCATCCAAAACTTCATCTACCCCAGAGAATGGGCAAACAATCAAATTTGGGAAATCATGGAAACGCCCGATTCCTGCTTGTGGATCGGCACTTTCAAAGGAGATTTGTATCTCTTGAAAAACGGATATTTCAGCAGTATTGAGCTGCCCGCGTCGCAAGACAACAGGCCACTGAGGAGATTGTATTTCAAAGACGGGCAGATTTTTGTAGGTACGGACAATGGCTTATTTGTTGTTGATTACAAAAGCAGACAATTTATTCCTTACCTGAATATTGACCAATTGGCAAACTTACAAGTAATGAGCTTTTTTGTTATTAGAGACAAATTATATTTCAACACAAGCCAACACGGCTTCTTTTATGTTGATACCAGAAATCAAAATTACAAGAGATTAAAATACGACTACTTTGATGGACAGGGTGTTTTTTATACTCAGGCATTTGGTGACAGCCTCTTAATCAGCAGAGGTAATAGCAACCAGAACGTCCCTTATAATATTTTAAGCCTTCCTTTCGAAAATTTCTTTACCAGGCAGACTCCCATAGATAGTTTCGAAATGAATTCTCTGGCCTGGAAACTGGAAACCACTGCTAAAGGTGATTTATATGCCGCTTGTTGGGGAGTAAACGACAAAACAGGAGGTCTGTACAGAAAGAATAGTACTGTAATGCAAAAAGTCAACGATGAATTTGAGATTGAAAGCAACCGGATCTGGGATCTGAACTACGATGCAGCCAGCAACAAACTCTACGTGGCCTCTCTGGATAAAGGCTTGTATATTATTGACCTAAATAGTATAGTAAACAAACTTTCCCTCTTAAACAAGCTGGACATACTTGATATAAAGATTATGGACGAAGATATCTATATTCTCAGCGACAGTGAAATAATCAAACTGAAGGATGGGCGAATAATCAAGAAACTAAGCTATGCAGACATCGATTTTTTTATGAAACACAGCAAAACCGGCATAGATTACGGAGGTGTAAATTTCAATATGGCATTTACCTTGAGAGAAATTATAGAAATGGACGAACAGGTAGGAATCACATCCAATCGCGGGCTGATCTTGCTTGACCGGGATTTAAATCCCAGGGATTATATTGGAGGAAACGGACAAATCAGAGCTTCTCTGCTAAACAACAATGATCTTATTATCACTACTGATTATTCCATGGTTCGCCTCTTTGAAGATATGGGGAAAGGTCTGCATATTGATTTTCCGACACAAAAGGCTTCTAACCCGGCGAACGTCAGACAAATTTGCCCACTAAACGATAGTCTGTATTTATTAAATTCTGCAGATTTTCAATTATACTTATATAAGCAGAACGAAGCTCGCTTTAGTAAACTGGACAATCCTGAAAACTTAAAATTCCCTTGCTTCATCGAACAATTGAGCAACGATTCTATCCTTTTTCTGGATAAATCTAATCAATTATACCTTGGAGTTTTTCGTCAGGGCAAATTGATAATAGATCAAAATTACAAGACCGAAGCGCTGGAAGTATCGGAATGTTATTTTCTAAAACATCAGGACAACTGGACTTTTATAGGCAGTAACAAAGGCTTGCATATAATGAAAAACGATACTGTTTATCTTATAAACAAACACATGGGCTTACCTGGAGATGCTTTATCCAGAACTGTTCAATTATTGAACGATACTCTCTTTCTGGCAACATCCAAAGGCTTATATACTATTGATTTACATAAGTTGACAAGCATAAAACTTAATAAACAAACGGATAATTTACAATTAATTACAGCAGGAGGAAACATTCAAAGTTTTAGTCCCGGACAAAAAATCCGTTTAAGTTCCGAAACTAAAGAAATAATTCTCAACTGGGAAATAAACAAGCATCCCTACCCCCAGAACCTTGTCTTCAGGTATCGTATCAACAATAATCCAGTTTGGCATCAGGTCGTTACACCCGGAAAAATAGAATTATTTAAACCTGATTACGGAGAAAATAGTATTTATCTGGAAGTAAGAGATGTCAGCCTGGGAACCAAAGATATTATCGAATTGCTTAGTATCAAAATAGTCAGGCCCTTTTACAAAAGCCCGGTTTTTATGTTTCTGCTTATTTTATTGTTGTTTGGTACAGGTTTACATCTTTATTTCAAAACAAAAATCACCATACTGCACCAAAAAGAACAAAAAGCACAACAAGAAAGCAGTCGGGTAAAACAAAAACTGGAATTGTTGCAATTTTTACTCAAACCTCATTTCATATTTAATGCCCTGACTTCTATCCAAAATTTAATTATAGAACAAAAAACAAATCAATCATTGACCTATACTAATTACTTCTCAAAATACCTGCGTGGCATAATGGACAGTTCCGGAGAAGAATTAATCAGCTTGAAAGATGAATTGAAAAATATTGAAAGTTATGTAAATCTGGAAAAATTACGTTTCAATGAACAGATAGGATTAAAATTTAGTATTGACAAATCACTGGACACAGAACAAATCTACACAGTTCCCTTTTTGTTTCAACCCATCCTGGAAAACTGTTTCAAACATGCTTTCAAAGATAAAGCGGGTAAACCGGAAATCAGGATTGAAATAAAAGACAGCAGTAAAAGCATCCTGTTCACTATCGCCGACAATGGCTGCGGCATAAAGGGGCTCAGCAAGAAAGACCTGCTGGAAAAAACAAGTTCCAAAGGGCTTAAAATTGTGGAATCGCAACTGAATAAATATTATCCGGGAAGATATAGTTTTGAATTGTTAAATCATACCAAACAAGGTTGCTGTTGGCAAGTCGGCATTGACAAATAAGTTAAATGGCTCAGCAGGAATGCATGTATTAATTGAATAACAAGTAAATAGGACTCTGTCATTATTGAATTAAAAATCTTCAAGTTTAAAAGTTTGAACATAAAAGGATTTATATTTATACTGACTGCTCTTGTCTTGGTTAGCACTAAGACTCCCGGGCAGACCTTAAATTTCGACTTCGGTAGCAGGAATTACGGCTGGCATGCTGTCAACAACTGCGAGATAGAAGAAAACGACAGCTATTTACAAATCAACATCAAAGGCAATGATCCTCAATGTATGTCACCCGGAAATCTCAAAATTGACGCCTCTGCATATAAAAAAATCAAGATTAAACTCAGTAATCATACCAGTCCTGTGCTGGATATTTTCTGGGCAAGCAGGGATGATCCCCGCATCAGGCCCGAGGCCTGCCAACGCAGTATCTTAAGTTCAGACTCATGTGATGAAAATCATACAAGTTTAGCACAAAATCAATTTATAGAATATACCATAGACTTGTCCAATCACAAAGAATGGAAAGGCAGCATTTATAAACTCCGAATTGATCCTGGCGACGGACCTGATCCGAAAAATATGAAAGACGGCAAAATCCTTAAAGAGGAATACCTGCTGATCGAGTATATTAAATTTGTACCCTAAAAACAGGATTTTTAACTCCTTTCGTCCATATTCCTGATTCAAGAAACGTTTATAAAAGCATATTGGACGTTTATTTAGCTAAACAATACATTCATACAATTTCCTCTCAAGGTATTAAAGAAAAATCTATTTTTACAGAAAACAAGCGATTACAGGATATGAAACTCAGCGTTTATTTTGTATTATCAACAGCACTTGTAGCAGTCTTGATTGGGATTCTGTATTTGAATGAGCATTATAAAATGAAGAAAAAAACAAGGACCGAAAGCGGGCAAAATCAAATAGAAACCGAGTCTATTCAAAAATATAATCAACAAAGTAAAAGAGAACCCGGGCTGGAAGAAAGCATCTTTTTAAAAAAGAGGCAAGCAACAACCATAAAACCTAATGTATAGCATTTTATGATTACACTTGTTAGAAAGTGCAGTATTAATTTTCATTCAGGTTCATTTAGGGGGAGATGCTGAGGACAATTTTGTTCTCAGCATCTTTTTTTACACTCAAATCACAAAGCAGCCTTTAATATGTTGAATAGACCTATTAAAATTTCATAGGTATAACAATGCCCACCATTAGCCAGTTGAACATTCCTCCGTTTTTCCAGAAAGCAATCCGGGCATCTCCCAGCTGTTGTTGCGGTTCGGTGTTTTTGTAAGTGTACAAGAATACGTCCAGGGCTGGAATCTCAAAAAAGGCCTGATGAAAGAAAGTGAATCGAAACTTACCTGACAGCGAGATGCTGGCTGTTTTCAAAAGATACTCTTCGCTAACCAGCCTGTTCATAAAATACCATTCGTTGTAGCCCAAACCCACCGAAATTATCGGCTCAATTTTTATTCTGTCGAATGTCCAGCGGTAATAATAATCCAAATAAAAACGCTGTACATTGAGAGTTCCTGTTACACCGGTAAAATCACCCTTGTACACCGGCGAAGGTTCTTTGAGGTGAGATTCAGAAAGTTCCACATTTATGCCCTGATAACGTAATCCCCCATAAGTTTTAGGAGTAATTTGAGCACTACCACCAATAAAAAATGTATAGTTATCGGAGCCGAGATTACGGAAGCGGTTTTGAGCCTTTACAACAAAGCCCAATACAACTACTAAATAAAGCATTAGTCCCGATCTTTTTGTGTTTTTCATATCAATCTGTGTCTGAGCTCGCGAACAAAGATAAATCAGTCTGCTGTTTCTGCAAACATTTGCTTATTTTTGTTGATCGTTTTATAAAAACAGAACCCATCAGTGTCTGCGCTATGTCCACGAAAAGCTATTCTTTGTTTCCGAGTTTCCTCAAAATGCTTATATTTTCAGCTTTAGCTCTCTTCGTGTTGCAGGCCCGGGCAGTCGGGAAACTCTGGTTGCCTGAGTCTGCCGTTGCAAGTGTTGAGGTTATCATGCCGGCAGGGGAAAAATCTCCCGGACTCGATTTGGCAAAGCAAGCCCTGATCAATGGCTGGCAAGATCCCGAAAATACCCGCATCGAACTCAAGCTAAGTCGTGATAAGCAACTTTCTGACCAAGGCTTTAGTTTATCGCCCGGGCGCATTACAGCCCAAACGGCTCAAGGCCTGCTTTATGGAGCCTACGAATATTTACGACGCCAGCAGACCGGCCTTACTTTGGAACTGCCCTTTTCCAATCCTTCCTACCAACGGCGTTTGCTCAACCACTGGGACAACCTGGACGGTTCGGTGGAACGGGGCTATGCCGGCCGCTCTATTTTTTGGAAAGGCAGACATCAACCGGAGCCGACGGCAGAAGACCGCGAACGCTGGCGGACTTACGCCGCACTAAATGCTTCTATAGGCATCAACGGAGCCGTTTTGAATAATGTCAATGCTTCACCCGAAATGCTGAGTCTGCCGGTACTGAAGCGCGCTGCAGCCATAGCATCCGAACTCCGGCCATACGGCATAGTAAGTTATCTGAGTATTAATTTCTCTACACCAATTTCGCTGGCTGGGCTTAAAACCGCCGATCCTCTTGACCCTGAGGTGATCGATTGGTGGCGGGCAAAAATCAGCGAAATCTACTCCCTGATCCCCGACTTCGGGGGCTTTCTGGTCAAAGCCAGCAGCGAAGGCCTTCCCGGACCCGGAGATTTCGGACGTAGCCACGCTGAGGGAGCCAATATGCTGGCCGGGCTGCTCAAGCCTTACCAGGGCATTGTAATGTGGCGGGCTTTTGTGTATAAACCCGACAACAGCGACAGGGCCAAACAGGCCTACGAGGAATTTATGCCCCTGGACGGGCAATTCAGTGATAATGTGATCATACAGGTCAAAAACGGGCCCATCGATTTTCAGCCCAGAGAGCCTTTCAGCCCCTTGTTTGGAGCTCTTCAAAAGACGGCCGTCATGCCTGAACTGCAAATCACCCAGGAATACCTGGGACAAGAACATCAGCTGGCCTTTCTGGGAGGATTGTGGGAAGAATGTCTGCAAAGCGATACCTGGCAGAAAGGCCCGGGCAGCACAGTGGCCCGCTGCACGGACGGCAGCCTTTTCAATCAATCTCTGACCGCCATAGCCGGAGTTTCAAATATCGGCACAGACAACAACTGGTGTGGCCATCCTTTTGCTGCCGCCAACTGGTACGCTTTTGGACGCCTGGCCTGGGACAACTCGGCCAGTGCTTCCGAAATAGCCGAAGAATGGCTGAGACTGACTTTCAAACCAACACAGGCTTCGGAAAAGATTCTGACCTCCGACGAGAACCCGTCTTCTGACAGAAATCCAGGTGCTGAACCGAACCGGAGCCCGAAGGAAGATCCGGCATTGAACCACGCGGGCGAAGAGTGGGAGAAGGAATTTCTTCAACCGGTTTTATCTATGATGCTCCAAAGCCGGGAAGCTATGGTCAATTACATGATGCCCCTGGGCCTGCATCATTTGTTTGCCCTAGATCACCACTATGGGCCGGAGCCCTGGTACGACGCCCCGGGACAAAGAAAAGACTGGACTCCGCCCTACTATCACCAGGCAGATGCAAAAGGCCTGGGCTTTGACCGCAGCTCGGGGGGCAGCAATGCCGTGGCGCAATACCGGGAGCCCTTACGTTCTCAATTTGACAATGCAGCCACTTGTCCCGAAAATCTACTGCTCTGGTTTCATCACCTCCCCTGGGATTACCGCCTGCAGAATGGCCTCAGCCTGTGGGAGGAGCTTTGCCTGCGTTACGATGCGGGCCTTCAGGAAGCCCGTCGTTTCCGGCGGGTCTGGGACAGTGTGGAAAGCTGGGTTGACAGCGAACTTTTTATTCAGGTTCAGGCCAAACTCCGCAGACAAGCCCGGGATGCTCAGGTCTGGAAAGACGCCTGCCTGCTCTATTTTCAATCGATCAACCAACTACCCTTCCCCGAAGAGATGGAAAGGCCGGTTCACGACCTGGAAGCACTCAAAAAAATAAGCCTGCGCGAGGCCACCAAAGGTCTTTTCCTGATGGGAGTGGCCGTTAACAGCCCTCAGACTCGGGGCGCCAGGCCTGCCGAAGCTGAACAAATCTCTAAACACTTCAACGCCATAGTTCCGGAGAACTGCATGAAATCGGCAGTGATTCATCCCGAAGAACATCGTTACAGCTTCGAAGCCAGCGATCAAATGCTGGCTTTTGGAGAGAGCAATCAGCAAGTCATCACCGGACATTGCCTCATCTGGCATTCCCAACTGGCTCCCTGGTTTTGCGTGGACGAACAGGCTAAGCCGGTTTCTGCCGAAGTGCTCAAGTCCAGAATGCGGGAGCATATCTTTACGATTATGACTCGCTACAAAGGCCGCATCAAAGGCTACGACGTGGTCAACGAAGCTTTCGAAGACAACGGCTCCTATCGCAACAGTCCTTTTTACCAAATTTTGGGCAAGGATTTCATACGGCTGGCCTTTGAATACGCACACCAGGCCGATCCCGAGGCTGAACTCTATTACAACGATTACAACATGGCCAATCCGGCCAAATGTGATGCCGTTGTGAGAATGGTCGAAGAACTCAAAGCCGCCGGTTGTCGCATAGACGGGGTGGGAATGCAGGCACATGTACATTTGGACGACCCATCTGCAGCAGCTTTCGAAACCAGCATCCTCAAATTGGCCGCGGCCGGTGTCAAGGTCCTGATTACAGAATGGGATATTTCCATTCTGCCCAATCCTTACAGGCATACAGGAGCAAACATTGCCGACCGCTTCGCCTATTCTGATCAAACCGACCCCTATCGCAAGGGAGTACCAGAGGAGGTCATGAAAGCCTGGGAACATCGTGTCACGGAGCTCTTTGCACTTTTTCTGAAGCACCACGAACACATCGATCGTATTACCCTCTGGGGTCTGAATGACGGCAATTCCTGGCGCAACAACTTCCCCATCCGCGGACGCAAAGATTACGCCTTGCTCTTCGATCGAAACAATCAGCCCAAAGCTGTGGTACAACAAATGATTGAGCTTTCACTGGAAGCTAAATCAAAGTGATTACAATCTGGATTATTGCTAATTGATAATCCAATTTCTCTCTTTCTTTGCATTAAGCTTTAGCCAGACTGATTCAAATTGTGAATGTTCCCGCTTGATTTATTCAGTAATAAAAATATTTTTAGCTTTGGGTCTGGAGTGCTTGTATATGTCAATGAAGTTTAATTTGTTTGCGAAATTAAATTTCATAATTCATTCTTTTTAACCCCTTGCCATGAAAAAGACTCTCCTCCTTGCCGGGCTTTTAGCCCTAACGGGCAGCTTATGCGCCCAAAACATGCCTCTCTGCGAAGTTTTCGAGAAACTTGGCAACAACAGTTCGGACTTTAGTCCCCTGATGGGACCAGCCACCGATACTTTGGAAATCAACTTTGTTTCCACCATCGAAGTCGACAAGGCGGAAAAGTCTATCTTTAAAAAATTATTGGGTGCACCTTATTTTGAGGCCAGCTACGGTAACTTTCAGACCGAAGCCGAAGCTCTGCAATTTGTAAAAGGCATACAGCAGGAATTTTCAGCCTGCTGGGAAGGCTTTCGTTTTCCGGAAAAATACGACAAAGCCCTGAATATTCGTGATTTCAGATTTGTGCAGGACGCCTTAAATATTTTCCGCGTATACGAAGCCAGTCTCCGAATTGATCAATGGGCTGGTGAGTTTTATGTAAGTTTCAGATTCCCGCAAAGTTCTGATGACTTTTTTACAGGAACCACACCAGCTTTTGTCGACTATCAGGTTTTACCGAAAACAGAAGACGACTCTCCCTTTGCTTTTAGTTTAAAACTGGTCATGACAGAAGCCTTCGAAGGATTCGAGCGGATCAGGGGCGATCTTATTTTGGACCCCAATAATTTTTTCAGCTGTTACGAAGCGAAATTTATGCCAACAGGCTACGAAAACTGCTACATCGAAGACCGGGGACTGGGTATTATCTTTTACACTATTCCCCTTTTGAGCAATGTTGAGGAAGCAAGTTTCGTCGAGCATCTAAACACCTTGGTTCCTAAAGTTCTTGATGCCCTGGGTTCGGATTACGCCATTTCGCAATCTGCCGACGGCACCTCAGCAACCATCGTACGCAAAGACGATCCGGTTCATCGTGCAGGCACACTCTCAATCTCAGCTAAGGACGGTTTGTTTTCCGTAAACCTGATTCTGGATGCATATCGGTGATTAGTCCATCGTCATGAAGAAGCACCTGCTCCTTTTTCTCTTTCTGCTTCTCTGCGGTGTGGTGACGGCAGAAATCAGCACCGAGACGAACAACAAAGCTTATTTCGCTGAAAAAGAAGCAATAGCGTTTATTGATCAGGGGAAGTACGAAGAAGCTGTTGCCAAATACACCGAGGTAATTGAGCTCGTTTCAGATAACAGCAAGATCTACTTTAACCGGGCCTGGTGTTACGAGCAACTAAAGCAGTATGATGCGGCCATAGCCGATTTGGAGAAGGCTGTCCGGCACAAGGAGGACCATTCTGAAGCACATCTTAAGCTGGCAGAGCTGTACTACTCAAAAGGGGATAAGGAGAAAGCTACTTCTCATTTCGCGAAAATGGATGGGGAAAGGGAAAGGCCTCAGAACCTGCTGTTTTTGGAGGCCATGGTGCTGTACAAAAAAGAAGCCTTCGACGAAGCGCTGGCTTTGTTCAGGCAATGCGCAGAGCTCAACATCGCTTCGGCTCTTTCCAATGCTCACATCGGACATATTTATTTTGAAGACGACTTGTACGATGAGGCCGTTGAGTATTTACTAAAAGCGACAACACTTAAATCATTCGACTATGGATCGAATGTGTATCTGATGTTGGGTTGGTCGGAATCCATGCTCAAACATTACAAGCAAGCTATACTACAGTTAAACAGATACATCAGTTCAGGTCCGCAGGTTGCCAAAGCGTATTATCACAGGGGCATGAGTCAGTTGAGGATCCGTGACTTTACGTATAAAATGGAGCCGCTCGAAGATTTTAAGAAAGCACTGGAATTGGAACCCGAAATGCTGGAAGGAGCTTACGGCATTGCCTGTTTTCATATTGTGGCAAAACAATACAAAACAGCCAAAACCCTGCTTGATTCGCTGATCAAGGTAGATGCCAGTATACCGGAGTTCCACGTAGAGCTGGGGAAAGCGTATGCCGGGCTGAAACGTCCGGACCTTGCTCATGAAGCCTTTAAGGCTGCCAAACGCCTGAATCCCAGGATGACTGAACCTTATCTGGAGGCGGGAATACTTTTCCTGCATCAAAACCAACCTGAACAGGCACTTCAGGAACTTGAAACGGCTTTGCGACTGGCCCCTGATGATCTACTTGTTACCCTGTACCATGCCTGGGCTATCAGTAAGCCGGGAAGGACCAAGGAGGCTAAACAAACCCTGGATGGGCTGTTGTCGATGTCCTATGAAGTATGCCCTGTTTATTACAAAAACCTGGCACACAATTTCCTGGGGATGATGCTCCTGGAGCAAGGGAAAGATGAGTCTGGCCGGGAGCATATGGAAGAAGCGCATTTCAGACTGGAAGAGGCAGGCTTGTATTACGGTGATTGGTGGTTGCAGCAGGGTGACCTGCGAAACGCCCTGCGCATCTACACGGCTTCGTTGTCTGGCAGCCCGTTTGAAAACGTTGAGCTCGAATGCCGGGTCGGGGATGTCTTCCTAAAGCAAAAAAAGTATTGGGATGCCAGTTATGCGTACGAAAGAGC
>Ga0172382_10012896_pt1 | contig 10836 bp, 8 predicted proteins | sample Leawel138RmetaG_FD_122245 | JGI IMG/M metagenome (GOLD analysis project Ga0172382, IMG submission 122245) | Leachate microbial communities from a municipal landfill in Southern Ontario, Canada - Leachate well 138R metaG | ecosystem: Engineered > Solid waste > Landfill > Unclassified | place...
GCCGCGGTCGGCGCCTCCCGCGCCGCGGTCGATTCGGGCTATGCCCCGAACGACTGGCAGGTCGGGCAGACCGGCAAGGTGGTGGCCCCCGAGCTCTACATCGCCGCCGGCATCTCGGGCGCGATCCAGCACCTGGCCGGCATGAAGGACAGCAAGGTCATCGTCGCCATCAACAAGGACGAGGAAGCACCCATCTTCCAGATCGCAGACTACGGCCTGGTCGGAGATATCTTCACAGTCCTGCCGGAACTGACCGAGAGACTGTGATCCGACGCCACGGCAAAATCCCCCCGGCGGGGATTTAGCGGTGGCGGACTCTCAAACAGATATGCATACTGACGATATTGATACGAACGATAATCGCGGCACGTCGCCTGATCGCAATCGCACCCCTGCCGCATGACTGGAGGAGAGCCCCACATGGCAAACGCACCCGCTTTCGAGGACATCATCTACGAGGTCCGCGGCCGCGCCGCCTGGATCATCATCAACCGTCCCAAGGTCTACAACGCCTTCCGCGGCCAGACGCTGGAAGAGATGATCCGGGCGCTGCACCTGGCCGGGAACGACAAGGACGTGGCCTCGATCGTCATCACCGGCGCCGGCGACAAGGCGTTCTGCACCGGCGGCGACCAATCCGCGCATGAGGGCAATTATGACGGCCGCGGCGTCGTCGGCCTGCCCATCGATGAACTGCAGGGCCTGATCCGCGACGTGCCGAAGCCGGTGATCGCCCGGGTGAACGGCTTTGCCATCGGCGGCGGCAACGTGCTGGCGACGCTGTGCGACCTGACCATCGCCTCGGAAAACGCCATGTTCGGGCAGGTGGGGCCCAAGGTCGGCTCGTTCGACGCCGGCTGGGGCACCTGCCTGCTGGCCCGCATCGTCGGCGACAAGAAGGCCCGCGAGATCTGGTATCTGAACGACCGCCTCTCGGCCCGCGACGCCATGAGCTATGGGCTGGTCAACAAGGTCGTGCCGCTGGAGGAGCTGGACGCCGCGGTCACGCAATGGACCGACACGCTGGCGGAACGTTCGCCCACCGCGCTGGCCTTTCTCAAGCGGTCGTTCAATGCCGACAGCGACTCGATTCGCGGGATCTCGAACCTCGCCCTGCACGCGGTCAAGCTGTATTACGCGACGCCGGAATCGCAGGAAGGCGTCAATGCCTTCAACGAGAAGCGCAAGCCGGATTTCTACAAGTTCGTGGAATAAGCGGGACTGCCATGGCACCCTTGCGGATCGGTTCGCACGACATCGCCGGCCATCTTCCCGCCGGCGCCCGCATCTGGCTGCACGCCTGTTCGGGGGAAAGCGCGCTGATCCGCGAGGGGCTGGAGGCCGCTGATCTGCGCGGCCTGACCTTTACCGGGATCTTCGTGCCCGGGCTGAACCGGCTGGGCGGGCTGCTGGCGGCCGGGGCGCGGATCGACAGCTATTTCATGATGCCCGAGTTCGCGGGAAATGACGCGCAGGTCCGCTTCCTGCCGTTCTGCTATCGCGACATCCGCCTGCATCTGGGCGCGCTGCTGCCCGATGTGGCGCTGGTCATGGTCGCCCCCCCGGATGAGGCCGGGATGTGCAGCCTTGGCGCGGTCAACGACTTCATCGCCGACATCTGGCCGCAGGTCCCGCGCATCATCGCGCATGTGAACCCGCTGCTGCCGCGGACCCATGGCCGGGCGATTCCCTATGACCGCTTCCACGCGGTGATCGAGGGCGAGGCGCCGCTGCCGGTGTCGGACCCCGGCACGGACGCGGTGTCCGCCCGCATCGCGGCGCTGGCGGCCGCGTTGATCCCCGAGGGGGCCACGATCCAAGCCGGGCTGGGCCGCACCCCGGAAGCGGTGCTGTCCGGGCTGACCGGCCACCGCGATCTGTCCATCCATTCCGGGCTGATCGGCAACTCGACGCTGGACCTGCTGAACGCCGGCGCCCTGCGCGCCGATGCCCCGATCCTTGCCGGGGTCGCCATCGGCAGCGCCCGGCTTTACGACGCCGTGTTCCGGCCCGAGTTCCGCTTTGCCCCGCCCTCGGTCACCCACGACATCGCGCAGCTGGCGACGATGGGGCGTTTCGTGACCATCAACTCGGCCATCGAGGTGGATCTGGCCGGCAACTCCCATGCGGAAGCCACGCCCAAGGGGCCGGTTTCGGGCCCCGGCGGGGCGTCGGATTTCGCGGCCGGTGCCCGCGGCCTGCAGGGGCTGCGCATGGTGGTGCTGCCCGCAACCGCGGCCGGCGGCCGGATCAGCCGCATCGTGGCCCCCGGCCGGGCCAGCGGCCCCGTCTCGCTGGGACGGTTCGATACCGATGTGGTCGTCACCGAATACGGCATCGCCGATTTGCGCGCCGCCAGCCCCGCCGAGCGCCGCGAAAGACTGATCGCCATCGCCGCGCCAGAGCATCGGGACCGGCTGGCGGACGGCTGATCCGCCCCTTGCCCGGCCTTGCGGCCCCCGCCACACGAAAGGAAACCACATGATCGAACGCAGCCTGTTCAACGAGGAACACGAGCTTTTCCGGGCCACGGTCCGGCGCTTCGTCGAAAAGGAAATCACGCCCCATCACGCGCAATGGGAAAAGGACGGCATCGTCCCGCGCGAGCTGTGGCTGAAGGCCGGCGAGCAGGGCCTGCTGTGCTGCACCGTGCCCGAGGAATACGGCGGGCTGGGCCTCGATTACCTGTTCGACGTGGTGGTGTTCGAAGAGCTGTGGCGCGCCGGTGCCTCGGGGCCCGGCTTCCTGATCCACACCGATCTGGTGGCGACCTATATCCTGTCCTTCGGGACCGAGGACCAGAAGCGCAAGTTCCTGCCCAGGATGGTGACCGGCGAATGGATCGGCGCGCTTGGCATGACCGAGCCGCACGCCGGTTCCGACCTCAAGGCCATCCGCACCCGCGCCACCCGCGACGGCGATGATTTCGTGATCAACGGGCAAAAGGTGTTCATCTCGAACGGGCAGCACGCCGATGTGCTGGTCTGCGCCACCAAGACCGACCGCGACGCCGGCGCCAAGGGGGTGACGCTGTTCCTGATCGAGGGCGACCGCGAGGGCTTCCGCCGCGGCCGCAACCTGGAAAAGCTGGGGATGCACGCACAGGACACCTCGGAACTGTTCTTCGACAACGTCCGTGTCCCGGTCGCCAATATGCTGGGGGCCGAGGGCGAGGGCTTTGCCCTGATGATGACCAAGCTCAGCCAGGAGCGGCTGGCCCAGGCCATCCGTTCTGCCACGGTGGCCGAGACGATCATCGAATGGACACTGGGCTACACCACCCAGCGCGAGGCCTTCGGCAAGACGATCTTCGATTTCCAGAACACCCAGTTCAAGCTGGCGGAACTCAAGACCCAGGCGACGCTGGCCCGGGTGTTCACCGACAAATGCATCGAGCTGTTCATGCAGGGCAAGCTGGACCCGGTCGATGCGGCGATGGCCAAGATGTACACGACCGAACTGCATTGCAAGGCGGCCGACGAATGCCTGCAGCTGTTCGGCGGCTGGGGCTACATGTGGGAATACCCGATCTGCCGCGCCTATGCCGACGCGCGCATCACCAAGATCGCCGGCGGCTCGATCGAGATCATGAAGACGATCATCGCCCGCGCCATGAAGGCCGAGCACGACAAACGCTGACAAGGCAGAACCGGCGCCCATGCGGCGCCGGTCCATTGGACCGCGGCCGAAAAAGAAGGGCCGCCCGGGATGAAGCCCGGGCGGCCCTGGTCTTTGCGCAGCCGTTTTACTGCGCGGCTATCCCGGCCGCGTATTCGGTTTCAAAGAACCGGATCATCGCTTCGGGGTCTTCCAGCCCGTTCTTGCGCGCCAGTTCTATCCAGCTTGTGCGGATCGGCTCCAGCCGCTCTTTCAGGTTGGTCACAAAGCTTTCCGGCGGAGTCTGCACCCGCATGCCTTCGGCTGGCATGGTTTCAAGCGCGTCGGCCAGTGAGGCGGCATAGATCTCGCCCATTTTCGTGACCAGCGGCAACCCCGAGACCTCGCGGATCGCGGCCTGATCCTCGGGCGAGATCCGGTTCCAGGCATCGCGGCTGAAGGCCAGCATGTTGACGGTGTTCACCACCCCGCCCGGCACCAGCACATATTCCCTGAGCGTGCCCGCAAGCTTGAAGCCCAGCAGCGTGTCGGGCGGAATGATGCCGCCGTCGATCGCGCCGCTGGATGCCAACTCATAGACCTCGGACATCGGCTTCGAGACCGGGACGGCCTGCACCAGCTCGATCGAGTTCGACGCCGCCTGTTGCGGGCTGCGCAGCTTCTTGCCCGCCAGATCGGACAGCGCCGTCACCTCGCCCGACCGCAGCGCCAGATGCGCCGGGTTCCCGGTGAACACGGCCAACGGCACGATTTCGTCGAATATCCCGGTCGGCTCCAGATAGGTTTCATAGGTGCGATAGCTGACCGGCATCGAGACGCGCGGATCATCGCCCAGGAACGGCAGTTCCAGCCCCTCGCTCAGCGGAAACCGGCCCGGCGTATAGCCCGGCACCACCAGCGCCACATCGGCCATGCTATCCACCAGCACGTCATACTGGCCCGCCACCGTGCCAACGACCTTGGGGGTCGCGACGATCTTGACCCGCCCTTCGGTGACACGGGCGATTTCCTCGAACCACGGGTCGATGATCTCGGCCTGCAGCGGATAGGTGGGTGGCAGCCACTGCGAATAACGCAAGGTTACCGTTTCGGCCTGCACCGGCGCGGCAACGGAAGCCGCGGCCATGATCGCCACCGCCATACCGGGCAAAAGTTTTCTGGATATGAATGTCATGTTTCCCTCCCCTGGAACATGAGGACTACGCCGGCGCTCCTCCACACCGTATGTCAGCGTATGATAAGCTTTAAATCACGCTTCGCTATCTGATTCTACCGTCCCGACACAAAGGCCCCGCCAATCGAGGCATTTGTTCGCCAGCTTCAGATGGTCAGCCCCGGTTCTTCAGGATCTGCGGCTGCACCGCGCGGTGAAAGCCGTTGTATTCCGGGATGTTGGTCGCCGGGTAATTCTGGGTCCAGGTCTGCCGGCGGTTGGGCGCGCCGCCGTCGACGCGCAGGCAGCTGCCGGTCACATAGGCCGCCGCCGGCGACAGCAGATAGGTGATCGCGGCCGAGATTTCCGATTCGGTGCCGTAGCGCGGCAGCGGCACCTGCGCCGGATAGGCCAGGATGCGCTCGGTGATCTCGGGGGTGTACTGGTCGAACCCCGAGGACGCGATTCCCCCCGGCGCCACCGCATTCACCCGCACCCCCGAATGCGCCCATTCGCAGGCGGCGGTTTCGGTCAGCGTCCACATCCCCCCGCGCGAAGCGCCGGAGTGCCCCATCTCGGGCCAGCCGTTCCAGATGTCGGCGATCACGTTGACGATGGCGCCGCCGTTGGCCTCCATCCAGCGGTTGTAGATTTCCCGCATGAAGATGAAGCCGCCGGTCAGGTTGTTGCGCACCACCGCCTCGAACCCCTTGGTCGAGATGGTCCTGAGCTCGGCGCGGTATTGCCCGCCGGCGTTGTTGACCAGCGCGTTGATGGCGCCGAAACGTTCGAGCGTCTGGTCGATCACCCCGATGACCTGGGCTTCGTCGCGGATGTCGCAGGTGGCGGTGTGGACCTTGCCGCCGTCCTCGGTGATCTCTTGCCGGACGGTTTCCAGCTTGTCGGGGTTGCGGCCGACGATCACCACCTGCGCGCCCAGATGCGCCAGCTCGTGCGCGGTGCAGCGCCCGATGCCGCTGCCGCCGCCGGTGACGATGATGGTCTGGTCCTTGAACAGGCCGGGTGCATATACGGAATTATAGGGCATTCGCATCTCGCTGGTGCTGCGGCGGGCGCAAGGCCGGCCTGTTGACATTTCTCCCGCGGCGGGGCTGAAGCATACCGTGCGCTTGTATACTATATTGCCCCGATGACGACGCAACGGTTATTTGCCCCGCCCTACGGGCTGCCGCATCACAGTCCCTGCCCGGCGCGGCGGTAAAGCCGCTCGCTATAGACCGACAGCAGCAGGGCCAGCCCCGCCACCGCGCCGCCGGCCACGCCCAGCCAGTCATAGCCCAGCCCGGCCACCACCAGCCCACCCAGGGCGGACCCCAGCGCAAACCCCAGATAGTTCATCGTCGCGTTCAACCCCAGCACCACCGCCCCACGTTCCGGGTTGCGCTGCATCAGCAGGATCTGCTGCGGGATCATCATGCCGCCGGCCAGCAGATGCCACAGCAGCGCCTGCACGATCAGCAGCGCCCCCGGCAGCGGCGCGACGCCGATCAGCGGCAGCGACAGCACCGGCAGGATCACCAGCTGCGAACCAATCGCGATCCTGCGCGCCCGCACCGCCCCCAGCCGCTGGGTGACGCGGCCCATCATCAGCCCGGCCACCACCCCGCCGACGCCGAAGGCCCCGACCGTCAGCCCGACATCGCCGCCGTGCCGCATGACCAGCGGCGCAATCAGCCCATAGCACAGGATCAGGGCGCAGGCGTGCAGCGCCATGATCGACACCGCCGCCAGCGCCCGCAGGTCGCGCCCCGCATCCAGCAGCGTGCGCAGCGAGGTGACGGGGACCACCACCCGCCGGGGCAGCGTCCACCACAGCCCGGCCGCCGACAGCACGCCCAGCCCGGCCACGGTCAGGAACGCGGCGGGCCAGTCCAGCTGATGCGCGATGACCACGCCCAGCGGCAGCCCGGCCGCCTGCGAGAGCTGCAGCCCGGCAAAGACCAGCCCCAGCGCCCGGCCGCGCCGCGGCTCGGGCACGGTGGCAAAGACCACCGATGCGGCGACCGGCGTGTAAAGCCCGCCGCCAAAGGCCGCCAGCGCCCGCGCCGCCAGCATCACCTCGAACGAGCGGGTAAGGGCGCAGACCAGCGCCGAGGCCACCACCATCGCCAGGGCGGCAAGCAGCAGCCGCCGCCGCCCGATCGCCCCGGTCGCCGAGATCAGCAGCGGCGAGCCGATGGCATAGGCGCCCGCATAGATGGTGAACAGCAGCGCCCCCTGGGCCAGGCTGACGCCCAGCCCGGCGGTGATCTCGGGCAGGATGCTGACGACGATGAAGCCGCTGGTGCCGACGACAAAGTTCCCCGTCGCCAGCAGGACAAGGGCCAGCGGCGATGCGGGCACCGGCTCGTCCCTGCCCTGCCCGGCCGCACCCGCCACGACGCCGGCCTGCCCGCTGGCGGGGCGGGGTTTTGGGGCTGCGCCGGATTGGCTCACCCGCAGCGCACCGGGCGGGGCCCCTGCATGGGCGTCCTGCGGGTTGACCGGATCGTCCATCTTTCTCCACCCGTCCGCTGCCGGAGATTTCCGCACATCATACGCTTATTGGTAATATATGCGCATATCAAATGACCGCCGCCATGGTGGGGGCCGCCTTCAACCCTCCCTCATGGACAAAGCCCGGCTTGCCCCGGGTCGGTGGTGTCGTGGCCGATCCCGATGCCCCGCGCATAAAGGATGCTGTCCCGCTCATCACAGCTTTGCGCGACCTGGGGGATGCGCAGCGCCCGGTGGGGGCGGATCGCCACCCTGCTACCCCGCCGCCGGGGGCGTGGCGCCGTCGCCGCCCAGCCGGTCCCAAAGCGCCTGCGGAAGCCCCCAGTCGCTCCAGATCTCGCGGCTGTTTTCGCCCGGCGCCGGGGTGGTGCGGCGCAGGCTGCCGGGGGTGCGCGACAGCCGCGGCGCGGGCGCGGGGTGGACCAGCCCGCCGAACCGCTCATGGACCGCGCGCGCCCGCATCTGCGGATGCTCCCACGCCTCGGTGATGCTGAGCACCGGAGAGAAGCAGGCGTCGCGTCCGGCCATCGCCGCTTCCCACTCGGCGCGGGTCCGCCGCCCGAAGCGGTCGGCGAAAAGCCGTTTCAGCGCCGGCCAGTTCGCCCGGTCGGCGCGGTCGGGGATCGCGGCCGGGTCCAGCCCCAGCACCTCGAGCAGCGCGGCGTAGAACTGCGGCTCGATGGCGCCGACGGCGACATGCTTGCCGTCCGCCGTCTCGTAGCAGCCATAGTCCGGCGAGCCGCCGTCCACGATGTTGTCGGCCCGCCGCTCGGTCCAGATTCCCTGCTGGGTAAAGGCCATGAAGGCCGACATCAGATGCGACACCCCGTCGATCATCGCCGCATCCACCCGCTGCCCCCGGCCCGAGCGCCGCGCCTCGTGCACTGCGGCCAGGATGCCGAAGGCCAGATACATGCCGCCGCCGCCCAGATCGGCGACCAGATTCAGCGGCGGCGCCGGCGGGCGGTCGGGATAGCCGATGGCGTGCAGCGCCCCGGTCAGCGCCAGATAGTTGATGTCGTGCCCGGCCTCCATCGCCATCGGGCCGTCCTGCCCCCAGCCAGTCATCGAGCCGTAGATCAGCCGCGGGTTGGCGGCGGCGCAGGCGTTATAGCCCAGCCCCAGCCGGGCCATCACCCCCGGCCGGAACCCCTCGATCACCACATCGGCGGCCGAGACCAGCGCCACCGCCGCCTCGCGCCCCGCCGCGGATTTGAGGTCCAGCGCGATCGAGCGCTTGTTGCGGTTGTAGAAATCATATTCCGGCGGCAGCAGCGGCTGGCCCGGGCGGTCGACGCGGATGACATCGGCGCCGAAATCCGCCAGCAGCCCGCCGGCGAAGGGCCCGGGCCCCTGCCCCGAAAACTCGACGATCCGCAGATCGGACAATGGTCCGCTCATGTGACTTTCTCCTCCCTGTGGCGGACGGCCGCGAGACGGCGGCCTCTCGCCGGAAATCTTCCGATGGGCGCCCCATTCCTGAAGAAATCGACACTTGCGTTTTATATTCGCCTTCATACAGTAACAATGCTAAATGTTTTGACAAACTGGCGTAACATCCTGTCAGCGCAGACCGCACGGCTCTTCGAGGAGGGAGGGAACATGCAGGACCTGCACCGTCCCACGCCGCGCGCGGACAGCCGGCACAGGACATGTCCGTAACAATTCGGGCAAAGAGGGGGAAAACCACATGCAAGGTACGCTGCTGCTCAAGCAGGCGCTTCACCGCAACCGCAACGGCGTCGCCACCATTTGCGGCTCGCGCAAGCGCCTTTGGCGCGAAGTGGGCGACCGCGTTCCGCGCATGGCTGCGGCCCTGCGTCGGCTTGGCGTGGAAGACGGCGGTTTCGTCGCCGTGCTGGCCATGAACTCGGACAGATATCTGGAACTGTTCTATGCGGTGCCCTGGGCTGCGGTGCCCTGGGCGGGCGGTTGCTTCGCGCCAATGAACGTCCGCTGGTCGGCCCAGGAAAACCTGCTGGCGCTGCGCGACTGCGACGCGGTGGTCCTTTGCGTGGACGACAGCTTTGCTGAGCAAGGCCAACAGCTGCGCAGGGATTTCCCCGGGCTCAAGGCGGTGATCCACATCGGCGACGCACCCACCCCCGAAGGCATGCTGTCCTATGAGAAGTTGATCGCCAGCCATGACCCGATCGAGGACGCCGACCGCAAGGGCGACGATCTTTACGCGGTGTTCTATACCGGCGGCACCACCGGCCAGCCCAAGGGCGTGGCGCTGACCCATAACGCGCTGGGACACGCTGCCACCGCGTGGCTGGCCATGATCCCGGATGTCGAGGATCTGAGCTTTGCCTATGTCGGCGGCTTCTTCCATTTTTCGGGCGCAAGCCCGGTGCATTACATCACCATGGCAGGCGGCACCCATGTGGTGCTGCCCAAGTTCGACCCGCTGCTGATGATGCAGGCGATTCACGAACACAAAGTCACCAACGCGGTGATGGTGCCCACTATCGTCAACATGCTGATCAGCCACCCCGAGTTCGACAAATACGACCTGTCGAGCCTGCGCACCTGCGTCTATGGCGGCTCGCCCATGCCCGAGGCGCTGATGGCCGCGGCGGCGGCGAAACTGCCCGACCTGCGGTTCTACCAGATCTACGGCATGACCGAGACCGGCGGCTTCGCCACCATGCTGCGCTGGCGCGACCATGTGTTCAGCGGCCCAAAGGCGGAACGCATCCGCTCCTGCGGCCAGCCCGGACCGGGGGTCGAGGTCAGGATCGTCTCGCCCGACGGCCGGACCCTGCCGCCCCGGGAACTGGGCGAGATCGCCATGCGCTCGGACTATCTGATGATGGGTTATCTGGGACAACCGGAGCAGACCGCCGAGGTGCTGCGCGACGGCTGGATGTATTCGGGCGATGCCGGCTATCTGGACGAGGACGGCTATCTGTATGTCGCAGACCGGGTCAAGGACATGATCGTCACCGGCGGCGAGAACGTCTATTCGATCGAGGTCGAACGCGCGCTGTTCCAGCACCCCGCCGTGCACGAGGCGGCGGTGATCGGCATCCCGTCCAAGGAATGGGGCGAGCAGGTCCATGCCGTCGTCGTGCTCAAGCCCGGCGCGACCGCGACCGAGGACGAGCTGATCGCGCATTGCCGCACCCTGATCGGCGGCTACAAATGCCCCAAGTCGGTCGAGTTCCGCTCTGAGCCCCTGCCGCTGGCCCGCAAGAACACCGTGATGAAGAACGTGCTGCGCGACCCCTACTGGGCCGGGCATGAGCGCAAGATCTGACCGGAAACGGGGCCGCATGATCATGCAGCCCCTGCATCCAGCAACGAACACCACACGGGGAGGAGTGGAATGTCGTTTGTCAAACGGTCCGGGCTTTGGGTCGGGGCGATGCTGGCCGCCAGCATCGCCACCGCCCGGCCGCTTCCCGCTGGTCGAGGGGATGGAGCTGCCCTTTGCCAGCGACGACGAATCCCGCACCTCGCCGGCCGTCTGGGCCACCTACAAAAAATATCTCGCCGACAGCGGCACATTCCCCGATGTGGTGCCCCTGGCGCTGTTCCAGACC
>Ga0172382_10012897_pt1 | contig 10836 bp, 9 predicted proteins | sample Leawel138RmetaG_FD_122245 | JGI IMG/M metagenome (GOLD analysis project Ga0172382, IMG submission 122245) | Leachate microbial communities from a municipal landfill in Southern Ontario, Canada - Leachate well 138R metaG | ecosystem: Engineered > Solid waste > Landfill > Unclassified | place...
AGCTACCGGACTGAGCAAGCTACGCGACGTCAATTAGAGGAGGCTGCCGACGACAATTAGCCAGGCGGGCAAGACGGCAAAAATAATTGTCGTTTTCTCGGGAAAGGTAGTTGACGTTTATCAGGGCCACGCTCTCTTTCTTCCGCCTCGCTCAGTTCCGTGGAGAAACTGTGATACTAAGAGCTTTCAGCGAATCCTCAGGAGTAGAACGAACCTTGCGTTACCTCCAAGAGGAGCGGGCTCACCTTTCCAGGGAACTTCACGACGGCTTGGCTCAAGACGCCGCCGCCCTATGGATGTTTCTTCTATCTCGACCGGGCAGCCCTCACCCCAGCTCGCAGATGATCGTGAAAAGGATGTCGAGCGAAGCTCATCATTTGCTGGCTCGCTTGCGGAATCCCGTTCAAGAGGGTTCGCCCTTGCGGGTGGCGCTCGAGGATCTGATCACACGTTTCCGGAGCGAACATGGGCTGGGGGTGGAGCTACAGTTGGAGGACGGTTTTGAGGAATGGCATTCCGTGTCGCTTGTCGCTTTTCGCATTGTTCAAGAGGCTCTTCAGAATGTGGTAAGTCACAGCGGCGTGGGGGAGGCGAAGGTGGTCTTAAGAATGGCTGGCGGCCAACTGCAGGGGGAAGTTCGTGACCAGGGTAGCGGTTTTGATCCTGAGAAAGTCTCATCGAACAGCTTTGGGCTGGTGGGGATGAGAGAACGCTGCGAGATCTTGGGGGGAAAGTTTACTACGATTTCAAAAGCCTTAGAGGGCACAACCGTGAAGTTTTGGCTACCAATGGGGGGCAGGCTTGAAGAAGCGACCAGTTCAGATCCAAAGTGAATTTTTCGAAAACGTTTGGGAAAAACGGAATATCGACGCCGTCTTCGACTACTTCGACGGTAAAGCGGGGGGGCTGGGGGTGGAAGAGCCTTTGGATCCGGTGGGTTACATCGATTTCTACCATGCACTCACCTCGGTGGTTAAAGATGTCGAGTTTGAAATCTTAGACTGGGCCGAGCACGGAGAGCGGCTTTTTCTCGATTTCGTGATGAAGGCTCGTGCTCGTCGAAAAGACAAAGCCGTCTTTTGGTACTGCTCGGCTTGGGGCCATTACAATGATGGAAAGATTGCGGGGGGAGAGAACTATCTCGATTTTTTCGATCTTTTTCGACAGTTGGAGCTGGTGCCCCAAGAGGCCGTGGAGCTGGGGCTTGCGGGAGAGGAGATTCTCCAGCTCGGCAAGGCGGGTGATGCTCTGGGCAAGGAGTTTCGCCGCCTTTTCTGGCCTAATTTCGAGCCCTTGGGCGGGGAACAGCGCTTGCTTTTGCCCACCACAGCTGTGCGCACGGAACTTCCCTCGGCCGAGCAACTGGAGGTTCTCTTTCATTCGGCCACGTTTGGAATGGTCACCACCGACCAAGACGACCGGGTGATTGAACTTAATGAGAGATTTGCCAAGCTTTTGCTAAGTGAGGGGGAGCAACTTCTAGGACAAGACTTTTCCAGCTTGATCGTGGGGCAAGGTAAAGAAGCCGAAGCGTGGGCTCGCGCCTCCGTGCTGAGCGGGGAGAAACCCAGTTATCGTATCTTGCTACATTTGAGGGGTGCTCAAAGCACCGTGCGGGTGTGGGTGTCCGCCGTGCTGTTTGCCAGAAAGGGTAAAGCGCCTCTGCTCTTGCGCAGTGTGCAAAGGGACAGACTGATCGATGATCTTGTCAGTATGCAGGAGGAAGAACGGAAATTTTTGCTCACGGAGATTCGCGAGGACGTCCTCAAGCCCATTCTCGATCTCTGGAAGTTGCTCACACCGGGAGACCATTTTGGCTCTGAAGTCAGGGAGCACTGTCTGGAGATAACTTCTCGACTGGCAAAGGAATTACGAGAGAAAGTGAAGAGCTTAAGAAACCCGGTTCTCCAGGGAATTCCCCTCTCCCGGGCCTGGCCCGAGCGCACTTTGGATTCGTCACTGGATCGGGGCAACGAGACTTCGGCTCTTCTGGTTTATTGCATCGTGAATGAATGCACGTCCCATCTGGGCTCGTCTATCAGTGATCTTAAGCTGACTTCGGAGAGCGGCTTCCTGCGCGGGAGCCTTTCTATTTCGTGCTCTTCTTCAGCGGAGAGGCTCGCTCTTTTGAAAGAGCTATGTCACCTGGTGGGTGGTCGCTTCCAGCTGGTAGAGGATGCTGACAAGAGGAGTTGGGTGAGCTTTGAGATTCCGGAAATTGTGGATTAGACCCTGACCTGACTTGGTTTGGTTTCCACAAAGCTAGTAGTTTTCTAGTCCGTCGGCCACAGTGCCCTCAAGTTCCTCAATCTCCAAGCTGTCAATTGGGCTCGACAGAAAATCCTGGTTGAGACCCTCGAGGAATCTTTCTCGGCGATAACGCCCCAAAGCGTGCGAGAGTTTGAATAAGTGTACTGACATCGGTATTTCTTCCCGCGTTGGGTCCAAACTCATCCTTCCGAAGTTAAGGCCCCTCGACTCGAGGCCTCCACGGCGAGTGAGGTTCTGTCCGAGACATCAAACTTTTGGAAAAGGGCGCTCAAGTGAAATTTGATTCGACTCACCGAGAGACTTAAAGTCTGGGCTATCTCCGAATTGTTTTTTCCTGCTACCACCAGTTGGAGTATCTCGGACTCCCGCTCGGTCAGTGGGGGGACGGAGGTGGGCTTAAATTGCTTCAATCGTTCCAGCACGGGAGCGGCCACACTGCTGCAAAGGTGCGTTCCGCCGTTGGCTACCGTGACCAGAGCCGCCATCAATTCTTCTCGGTCGACTGTCTTGGTCAAATAGCCGTTGGCTCCTTGGGAAAGGGCTTCCAGCACTTCCTGGCCGCCGTCATGCATGCTCAGCATCAACACCGGCAGCTTTCCCCATCGCGCCCTGATTTTGCCCACCAACCAAACCCCGTCGTGATCAGGGAGGTTGAGATCCACAAGCATCACGTCCGGCGAAATTGTTTCTAGGCTCTTTAAGGCATCGAGGGCGTTGTCGCTCTCGCCGACCACCTCGACTCTGTCATCCACCTCCAGCATGCCGCGCAGGCCTTCGCGAAACAGTTGGTGGTCATCTACTAAAAAAACTTTCACCCCAAGGCACCCCTCTCCATATCCTTCGTGTAGAGACAGTTTGATCCTTTGAACGGGGGATGCCTAACAGGCCTGACTTGGGGTAGCCTACTGGCCTGGGAGCGACAGAAGCGATAGGACTGCCGCGTTGGCTGCGCCAATAGGTTAGCATGGGTGAAGCGGAAGATAAGGGCCTCTCACAGTCCGTAAGTTTGGTCCACCAGTGGTTCCGGCGAGTGTGGGAAGAGGGCGATCTCGATGCCATCGAGGAGTTGATGCATCCTGATAACCTCTCGGTGGGGCTTGTGAACGATCCCGTGGGGATGGAGTCCTTCAAGAGCGTTTATACCTCCTTCGGAAAACTCGTTACGGATATTGCCGTCAAGGTTGAAGACGCTTTCGAAGATGGGGATAGAGTGGCGGGACGCTGGCTGATGAGTGTGACCCACCGGGCTACGGGTAAACGAATCCACATTCCCTGCGCCCTTTTCGCTCGAACCAAGGACGGCAAGTTTCTCGAGTGCTCCAACTACTTTGACTATCTGGACTTCTTTGTGCAAACCGGCGCACTCCCCGACGATACCCTGGCCCGCTGCATGGACGAACGACGGGTGGGGGTTTACGCTGGTGCACTCGGCACCGCCACTGTGTCGGACATGCAAAGAGTATGGGAAGCCGACGAAAGCCACTTTAAAGCACTCTTTGAAACCAGTGTCGCCTCTATGGTGCTGGTGGACACCGAGGACAGAATTTTGAGCTTCAATCGAACCTTCGCCAAGCAATTTTGCGATAGCGACGCAGAGCTGATTGGCACCCCCTTTCATCACTTTGTCCACGCTGCAGACAGTGCCGAAGAAGCCCAGCTCTTCGAGCACCTCGCTCAAAGCAAGGGCGGAGAGTATCAGCTGGAACTCAGGCTGCTGCGGGGCGAGGCCGTCATGTGGGTTCAACTGTCCACCGTGGGACCTCAACAGACGTCCGAGGGGAAACAGATCCTGCGCTCCCTTCAGGATATCACCACCCAGCGCCTGGAGCAGATGGTGCGTTTTCAGGAGAGAGAGCGACGCTTGCTGGCCACCGACCTTCACGATGCCCTAGCCCAAAACCTCGCCTTACTGGTGGTTCAGATGCAAACAGCTTCGGCTTTGCAAGATCGCGACGAAGCCCGGCGGCAAACGCTGCTCGATGACGCGGTGAAACTTGGACAAAGCATCAGTAAAGAACTCTCTGGGATGATGAAGGCTTTGAGAAGCCCTGTGGTCGAGGGTGTCGAACTGACCCAAGCTTTGAGTCAGCTGTCTTTGGACCTGAACGACGAGAATTTCCAAGTCTCTTTCCATCATGCCCTGGACCGGCCCATTCCCTCTGGTCTAGCGAGTCTATTCGCCTATCGGATCATTCAGGAGGCCATTCAAAACGCTCGTAGGCATGGTCGGGCGCGCGTGGTCAAAGTGTCTCTAAGCTTGAGCGGAGGACGCTTGAAGGGAAGGGTGACAGACGACGGCTGCGGATTTGTGCCCGGCGCTTCGGGCGGTACCGGCCTACTCGGTATGGGGGAGCGCTGCGAGTTGTTGGGCGGGCGTTTGTCGTTGAGTTCAGAAGTGGGCGTGGGTACGAGTGTGCGATTTGAGCTGCCGGTGGTGGAGAGGGCGTGACGGTGCACGACCCCTCACCTGAAAAACAGTGCGCCCGGTCAAGACGGGACCTGTAGGACCAGTTCTCCAAGGTTTTGGGGCCGTAGGCTTTCACTCCAGGGTCGTCCCTCCGTTCGCGAATCCTGTATAGAGATTGCGATAAACCTCGCTCCAGAGGAGTTGGGCGCTCGCCCCATTGTCAGTGTAGAGATTTGGGAGCGTCTCTTCCCAAGTCGAGCCGTCTGTCCTGTGGACTTTCATCTTGTAGGTGACATTGCGTTCAGCTACGGAGACGATATAGATGAAGTTAGGGATGTTCTCCTCCAGCGTGCCGGGGAACCAGGGTATATCTCTGACGTGGGTATGTTCCGAGCCCCGGTGGTTGGCGTGCGTGAAGATGAGATAGTCGAAACGGTCGGGGTCCAGGGAATCGGCTGCTATTGTATCGTCGACCAAAGCCTGAATTGGATAGATTAAGGGAAAGGGCGACCTGATCCCAGCTCCGCCAACGTGGTCCACGAGGATGGCGAGATCCTCCGGGGAGTAATGCCCCAATAAACTGCCGTTCCTAAAGAATTCCACCTGTGCGATATCCGCAGAGTTGTCTCCAAGATTGAATACCGGCCATATACCGAAGCTTCCCGAGGTAACCATATACATGTAGCTGCCGCCGGCGTACTGGCCGTCCCCCAGATAATTGTTGCCGGTGATTTCGCTCATCACCAGCTCCCATCGGACGAAGCTAATCTCAGGAGCGCTTCCAACGGAGATACGCACCGTAGAAGGGTCGCTCTCTCCGTACTGATTGCGTAAACGATAGGTAAATGAGTCCTGCCCTGAAAATCCCGCCGGGGGTGAATAGACAAAGGTGCCGTCAGCTCCGCTCAGGGAGACCGTCCCGCCCTCGATCGTTGTCGATTGGAAGTCGCTCAGGTATCCGTCTCTCAGTTCGTCGTTGAGGAACAAGCTTTTTTCCGCATTCACCTGCAGATCCACGTCGACAGGTGTGTGATATTGGTCGTCTTGGGGCAGAGGTGGGACAGTATCACTGAGGGAGAGTTGAACAGTAGCGACCGATTGCCCGCCTCCACCAGAGAGAGTGTAGGTAAAGGTATCGGTCCCCACAAAGTCGGTGGGTGGTGTATAGGTAAAACTCCCGTTGGGTAGCACGCTCACCGTCCCTCCACGGGTCGACTGACTGTCATAAGAAGTGAGGCTTCCTCCGTTCAGGGTGTCGTTAGTGAATATGCCGTCGGACTCGTCGGTTTCGATGGGCTCGTTCTTGAAACCCTGAAAGGAGTCGTCAGCGGCTTTCGGTTCGCCGACCACTGTAAAGGAGCGGCTGACGCTTTCGAGGCTTGTGTCAAATCCGGGCACCTTAGCCGTGGCTTTCAGCGTGTATTCTCCGGGCTTATCTAGGGTGAGATTCGGAAAGACGGCGATCCCGCCAAGGCCGGTGAGGGCGGAACCTCCTGTAATAGAGGCGCCGGCCGGGCCGGACTCGATGGATAGAGTGACTTGGACGCCCTCGTTTAGATCGTCAAAGAGGACACCTTCCTGGTCCGTGATCCAGACCTCAGCGGCAGGGGTCAGAAAGGTGTTGGCGTCTACCTTGCTGGGTTGCACATCGAAGTCCAAGCGAAGGTCATAGGGAATAATGGTCCAGCTTACTTTCTGGTCCGAGAGAGCAAGGTCGTTGACAGTGTTGAGCACGATGGAGGATTGCGCCACAAGGTCTATAACCTTGAAGAAGCGTTGTCCACGCTCGAAGATATGTCGGGCCGTTTCCCCCGCGAGGTCTTCAAGGATGTCCTCCACCGCGTCATCCTTCATGCATTCTAGGATGAAGGCGTAGGACTCTCTGAGTCCGTCTTGGATCGATGAGGCCTGTATGAAGAGAGTGCTGATCTCCACTGCTTTACCGAAGCTTTGCAGGAATGTTTTTACGGAATTATTGTCGACGAAAATATCGCTTCCCGAAACGATACTGATCGCCGGACCGACGAGGTTTTTCAGAACGGTGCCGGTGGTGGCACTGGCAGCGTGGGCAAGATAACCTTCAGTCGAAGAGGCGGCCCCTGGGCCCCAGGCCGCGAGAGTGACGTTCTCCTTCCTTTCAAGTACTTGAGCCGTGACGTCTTCCTCTTGCGGATCGTTCCCTGAGAAAGTGACCAGTTTCCAAAGTGTGAGCCCGTCTATTCCCGGCATGGTGGCGATATGCTGATCGTCAAGCCAGAGGTCTAGCCAACGATGACGGTAATTTCTCACGAGATAGCGGCGGGACCCGTTTTTATCGATCCGATGAACCAACTCCACTCCACTTTGCCTCAGGTCCGGCGCGATGCGACCCCGGCTTTCAAGAGCCTGGCCGGCGGCGCCAAGCAAGGCCTCAAGCGCGGCGGAGACCTGCGGAGATTCTGTGAACAGCTGATTGCTCTCGAAGGTCTGAGCGATAGCGACTTCTAACTGCTTGAACTCCTTTAAGGAAGCGAGAAACTCGAAGATCTCGCCTGTGTCCGTCCGATCTAGAGTGGCAAACTCGGGAGCGAGGAAGGCGAGGCTCAGCGCGGTGGTTCTAGCGGAAAGCTCTCCTGGCTCGGAGGCGGTTTGACCAAACACGGTTGATTGGAGGTTGCCAATACCAAGTAGGCGGACTTCCCCTGTTTGGTCGAGCGCGGCGAAAGCCTGGGGCGCTCTACTAGAGAGTGGAACTCGAAAGCTACCGTCAGAACTGGCCTTTTGCTCACCGTAGGTCGAGTAGACTAGCAGATCCTCCGGTCTGACCTGGCTTTCTGGGGGAAGTACCAGTCTACCACTGAGGAAGGCGTGCTCAAGCCCAGCTAGGTCCGGCGGAGGGACATTGGCTGAAAGACCGGTCGTATCCGTTCCTCCGGGAGCGGGGCTGCCGGTAAGTAACTCGCCTCCACCCGAATTATCGGAGCCACACCCGGCAAGGAAGAGAGAGAGAGCCATTAATAGCAAAAATTTAGAAGACGACAAAACCAGACCTCCACAAATTGGTACGGAGAGGTGTTTTCCGCTTTGAACTTGCCGGCCCGTGTCCCATTCGGTCGTACTAGAGAGCTCACCGGCCTTTAGGGAGACGCCAGGTGGCCCTTTACAGGCGGTCGGTATTGCGATCCGGCCAATCTTCTCTGTCGACAAATAGAAAATGGCCCGGTTCACACAGGTGAACCGGGCCACTTGACTCAAGCGTTCATTCAGACAACTTGGCTCCCTGAGCGATAGTTTCATCGAAGTTTCCGATAAACGCCCACCAGTCAGTCAAGGTCTGGGATTGGTAGGTTAGCCCGTTGTTGTCGCCCGGAATGCTCTGCATCCAGTAGATCAGCCAACCCAGGTGACTACTGCCCCAGGCGTCGGAATTGATCGCCTTCAACTCACCGAACCCTTCGGGCTGCCAATCCTCGATATCGGACTGGACCACGGTCTGATTAGCGTAGTCGTAGTCGAACTCACCGTTGGGCGGGAAATGAACATTACCCACACGCCAATTACCTGAAGTTCCCTCAAACGACTCCCACAAACTCCCACCGTAATGTCTCATGATCGCTTCGATCTGATGACCGTGGTTGTGAACCGCCTCCGGAGTGTCCACCTGGTAGCTGTAGTTGTAGACCGTATACGACTTGTCAAAGATGGGCAGATCGGTGTTGTCGCGGTCACTGTTGGACAGGTCGCCCTCCGTGCTGGCAAAGTTCGACTCCCAGAGCCAGACATCTTCCGGGTGGTAACCCCAGATCCATACCTCCTTTATGCCACGTTGCTCGACATAGGTTTGGATGTCGACCCGAGCCATGATAGACGTGTAGTCGAAGACGGCATCGCCGGCGAAGGTCTTCGTAGGATGTACCGGCACAGGTTCCAGATACTCGATGGTGTCTTCAATATAGTAGTTCAAGCTCGGTGGAGCCTGAGAGTTGTTGTAGTAATGATAACGGCTGGCATTTTCCAGCGCCTGAATGGTCTCTTCGGTGATCCTCACCGTTTTTTGACGAACCTCGTCGATGGTGCCGCTAACCCTGTTAGAGGTTACACTTGAGTCGATATTGGTACCGTCGATGGTGGGAAAATACCGGATCAGTAGAACCGGCACATCCCATTTCGCGGCGACAGGTGCTGGAGCTACTGTAATGGCGAGAGCGGAGCTTACACCCTCATAAGTGGCGGTGACCACCACATTGCCCGCGCGTATAGCGGTGAACAGCCCATCGGGGCTAACCGTCCCCACGGAAGTATCATCCACGTTCCACGTCACCACGTTGCTGAGTGCCTCGACGCTGCTATCGGAATATGTTCCCACCGCTTGGAGCTGCGCTGTCTCATCGACGGTGAGGGCGTCGCTGACACCTGAAAGCGCCAAAGAGGTCAAACTCTTTTCCGCTGTCTGGATCTGAGCGTCACTAAGGACGAGATCGTCCCCGCCGCCACCACAACCAGCGAAGAGTAAAGGAATAAGACTGGCTAAGAGAATAACCAATCTTATTCTTAGATTGGATCTGATGTTTTTCAAGGTTTGTCTCCCTAAGATATGGACTAAACAGCCTGAAATGACTGAGACATCTCTTTGGCGGAGCTACCCTACAGAACCCGTGGCCAGGTGTGCTCTAAGAGCTGACCTAGTGGTTCGTGGTTGTGAAGTTTTCAATGACCACTTTCCGAGCGTGATCTACCGCCCCAACCTCCACCACCCGACGGCCAGAAACAGGACGTTTGGCAACCAAGCGATGGCCAAGGGCGGGAGCAGACTTCTGTCCAGGGCCAGGACACTTAGAGTCATCACGAAGTAGTAGGCAAAGAGAAGTAACAAAGCCTTTCCTAGTCCCATGGAGGCTTCGCTGGAGGCAGAGACACTCCCGAGGGCCGTGCCGAGCAGGGCGAAAACGATGCAAGCCATGGGGATGGAAGTCTTTTGGTGGGCTTCCAGTTCTAGCTTCTTTTTCTCTATCCCGGCAGGCATCGTTCTAATCAGGGCTCTTAGTTCCCCGTGGCTCATCTCTTGAGGTCGTAGCCGACGTCGTGCCAGTTCTTGGGGGGAGGCGAGGCCTTCTAGGATCGGGAGTCTGGTCCAACTCTCCCCTAGTACCATCTGGTCCAGAAGCACTCCACTTTGATCATAGGTGAGTTCACTGTATTCTTTCAAATACCAGGCTCCGTCGTGCCAGCGCACCCTTTCGGCGTAGATCTCTCTTAAGCGTTTGCCCTGCCAGAAGATGTGCACGAAAAGTCCATGGATCTCCATTTTTTCGGTGTCAACACCGTAGGCTGTGACCACCCGCTCCTCCCGATTTTTCGTCACGTAGGGGCCTGCAGAGATAGCTTTGACATAGCTTGCCATTCCGGCAGCACCGGTCAGAAGATCGTTGGACTTTCGGGCACTGGTAGGCACGGCATACTCGCTGAGCCCCAAACTCAATAGGGCCAGTAAAATTCCCACCACGAGGCCAGGGAGGGCGATTCGAAGGAAGGGAATTCCTCCCACCTCCAGGGCAGCTAACTCCTGATCTCGCTTGAGGCGACTGTATCCGAGGATCGTGCCCAGTAAGCATGCCATAGGGGCGATCAGCACAAAGATCTGAGGTAGCCTCAGAAGCAAATAGTGTCCTAAAACCGAAGTCGTCTGAGCATTATCTAAGAGATGACGGCCTCCCCCGGTCAATAGTTCGGCGGAATAAAAGAGGAGACCGAAAAGGCCAAGCCCATAAAGAGTAGGCTTAAAGAGTTCCGTGAGGAGATATCGCTCAAAAAGTCGCACGAGAAGGCTCACCCAAATAGTGCCGTTGCACATCGGTCGAATTTCTGACTTCCTCGGCCGTCCCACTTTGGAGCACCTTGCCTTCGTGAAGCACATAGGCACGGTCCACGAGTTGAAGTGTTTCCAGCACCCGGTGGTCCGTGATTAGAATTCCAATGGAGCGTTTTTTCAAAGTGAGGAGAATTTCCCGCACCTTGACAACAGCTAGCGGGTCCAGTCCCGCTAGGGGCTCGTCCATCGTAAGCTGTCGGCAACTGTGTCTGACTTGAGAGCACCTTTCTCAGCTAGAATCTGTTCAGGCGAGGAGGCCTTGAATGATGACGGCAGAGTTACCAGACGAACAAATCACCCAGCTTCGTGC
>Ga0172382_10012900_pt1 | contig 10834 bp, 9 predicted proteins | sample Leawel138RmetaG_FD_122245 | JGI IMG/M metagenome (GOLD analysis project Ga0172382, IMG submission 122245) | Leachate microbial communities from a municipal landfill in Southern Ontario, Canada - Leachate well 138R metaG | ecosystem: Engineered > Solid waste > Landfill > Unclassified | place...
AGCACCCGCCTTCTAAGCGGGTGGTCGCAGGTTCGAATCCTGCCGGGCGCGCCATTAGGCGATACTGGTAAGTTAAGTAAGTTACATGTAGTATGCATAACGCAATATGGTGGGCGTAGCTCAGTTGGTAGAGCACGGGATTGTGATTCCCGGTGTCGTGGGTTCGAGACCCATCGTCCACCCCATATTCGGAAAACATAAAGCTTGTTATAGGGCTTTATGCGTGAGTAACATGCGGACGTGGTGGAATTGGTAGACACACCAGATTTAGGTTCTGGCGCCGCGAGGTGTGAGAGTTCGAGTCTCTCTGTCCGCACCATCTAAAGGTTTTAAGCCTGACGAATAAAAAAGCCCCTTAATTGGGGCTTTTTTATGCCTGCTTGTTATCGACTGAGTCATGCGACTATAAGTCGCGCTGTAAAGCTGTTACTTGCTTATCTAAAGGGCTGGTTACATAATCACTTAAGACTTTTATAAAGTATAGGGTGAGGGTGTGCCGGTGAGAATAATAAGACAGCTTTTTCTTACACTTGCAGCTGTGTTGGTAAGCCAATGTGTTATTGCGCAGGAGCCTGCAACAGCTGAAGTGACGCGCGGATCTTCAGCCAGTAGTGTTGTGTATGAAGGCTATATCGAGGCGGTGACAGAGACATCTATCGCCGCGCAAGTGGCTGGCGTGATTGAGCAGATTGAAGTTAGTGCGGGCGATCAGGTACGCGCCGGTCAAGTGCTGCTGCAGATCGATGCCACCCATGCCAAGCAACAGCAGGCTGCGGTGACTGCGCAAGTGGATGCAGCACGCGCCGAGTTGCATGCCCTGAACCAAGAGCTAAATCGTCAAAAGCAGTTGTTTGCTAAAAATTACATCAGTAAAGCGGCCTTAGAGCGAGTGCAAGCTCAGCAACAGGCTGCGGCGGCGCAATTGAAAGCCCAGCAAGCGCAAGCGCAAGCAGCACAAGTAACCACCGACTTCTTTATTATTCGCGCACCCTATGATGCGGTAGTGATTGATGTCCCAGCGATGCAAGGGGATATGGCCATGCCGGGTATGCTGTTGCTGTCGTTATTTGATCCAAAGCTGTTGCGCGCCAGTGTGGCGATTCCAGTTGCTGCTGCTGAACAGGCACAGCTCTCTGAAAAAGATACAACAGCGCTGCGCGTGCTGCATGAGCAGCGCCCCTTAACTGTAGAAAATATACAGGTTTTACCCACAGCAGACCGCGCCACTCATACGGTGCGTTTGCGCATTGGTGTGGCCAATGATAAGGGCGATTTGTTTCCTGGGCAGCACGTGAAAGTCATGCTGCAGCAGGCTGCTACGGCAGGACAGGATCAACGTTTATTTATTCCAAAAGCAGCAGTGATTCAGCGCGCAGAACTGACTGCTGTCTATGTGCTGAGCGAGCAAGGCAAGCCACTGTTAAGGCAAGTGCGTTTAGGTGTTGCTGATAACGAGCGCGTAGAAGTGCGCAGCGGCCTATCGGTAGGTGAGCGCGTCCTTCTTGATCTTCATGCCGTAAGTAAGGAGTAAGCATGCGTCCTGATCTAGGTGTTTCTGGCCGTGTTGCCGCTGCGTTTCAGTCGGCACAAATTACCCCGCTATTAGCTTTGGTGGCATTATTGTTGGGCTTTTTTGCTGTTTTGGTGACGCCGCAAGAAGAAGAGCCGCAAATTAATGTGACCATGGCCAACGTGCTTATTCCCTTTCCAGGCGCTTCGGTGCGCGATGTGGAAAGTATGGTAACCACGCCAGCTGAGCAAGTGTTATCACAGATGACCGGTGTAGAGCATGTGATGTCGGTTTCTCAGCCGGGTATGGCGGTTCTAACTGTGCAATTTGACGTAGGCATACCACGCAATGATGCATTGGTTTACCTACACGACACCTTGCGCTCCAATGAGGAGTGGCTGCCTAGGGGGTTAGGTGTTTTAGCGCCAATTACACGACCGATGGGGATTGATGATGTGCCGATTGTCGCGGTGACCCTGTATAACACTGCAACCGACTCTGGCGCCTATGATTTAGAGCGCATTGCACACAGTATTGAAGTTGAGCTCAAACGTGTCTCAGGGACGCGTGAAGTGCGGACTATTGGCGGGCCGGGGCGTGCGGTACGGATTGATCTACAACCTGAGCGTTTAAGTGCTTTGGGGCTAACGGTGAATGATTTGCGTGGCACTTTGCAGTCGGCCAACTTAGGCTTGCCAGTCGGTAATCTGGTGCGTGGCAATGTGCAGGTGCAGATTGATGCTGGACTTTTTTTAAGTAGCGCGCAAGAGGTTGCTCAGCTTGTTGTGGCTGTGCAGGATGGCCGTGCTATTTATTTAAGTGATGTGGCTAACGTCAGTGATGGACCTTTGCAGCCCAGTAATTATGTACGTTTTGGCACTGTAGGCGAAGAAGGACAAGAATACCCAGCGATTACTCTCACAGTAACCAAAAAATCGGGTGAAAATGCTATTGATGTGTCCAATGCGGTGATGCAGCGCATCGCTGAATTAGACAACACTCTAATTCCTCATGATATTACCGTGGTAGAAACCCGTGACTATGGCGCTACTGCTAACGAAAAAGCTCGTAAATTGATTCAGAAGTTAATTTTTGTGACCTTATCGGTTGTAGCGTTAGTGTTTTTCTCTCTGGGTCGTCGTGAAGCAGCAATTTTAGGGGTGGCAGTGGGTTTAACCTTAGCTGCAACGTTATTTGCTTCATGGGCGTGGGGTTTTACTCTGAACCGCGTTTCCTTATTTGCGTTAATTTTCTCTATTGGTATTTTGGTCGATGATGCCATGGTGGTGGTAGAAAATATCCACCGACATCAGACTTTATATCCAACAAAAAAACTCTCCGAAATCATTCCTTACGCGGTAGATGAGGTGGGTGGTCCAACGATTCTCGCAACCTTTACCGTGATAGCAGCCTTATTACCGATGGCGTTTGTCACAGGCTTGATGGGGCCCTATATGAGCCCGATACCGATTAATGCCAGCATGGGTATGGTGCTGTCATTGGCCATTGCCTTTACCCTGACGCCGTGGTTAGCCCGTTTATGGCTGAAGCACTCGACAGCTGAGTCAACTGAGCAAGTACCACAAAAGACCAGTCGTTTAGGGATGTTTTTAACGCGTTTATTTGAAGGCATCTTTAAGCCATTTTTAGATCCACGTCGCGGCACCCTCAATCGCTTTTTCTTAGGTCTAGGGATTATGGTGCTGATAGGTCTGTCGGTGTTGCTGCCGGTATCGGGCTTGGTACTGCTGAAAATGCTGCCGTTTGATAATAAGTCCGAATTTCAAATTATCGTTGATATGCCCGCTGGCACACCCTTAGAGCAAACCTCGGCTGTGCTCGGTGAGTTGGGTGCGTATTTAGCCACAGTGCCAGAAGTCACGCACTACCAAAGCTATGCCGGTACCGCGGCACCGATTAACTTCAATGGTTTGGTGCGTCAGTATTACCTGCGCAGCAACAGCGAAAGTGGCGATATTCAAGTCAATCTGGTGGATAAATCCGAGCGTTCAGAGCAAAGCCATGCAATTGCTACGCGCTTACGTGGGCCTCTGCAAGACATTGGCCGCCGCTTTAACGCTAATGTGAAAGTTGTCGAAGTACCACCTGGTCCGCCTGTGCAAGCGCCAGTGGTTGCTGAAATATATGGTCCAACGGCAGAGGGCCGCCAAACCGTCGGTGATGCCGTACGTGCGGTATTTGCTGAAGTGGACGGCATGGTTGATATTGATGACAGTGCCATTGCTGATGCACCGCGCAAGTTATTGCTGATTGATCGGCACAAAGCCAGTCAGTTGGGTGTGACTCAGGCTGATATTGTCAGCACTTTGCGCGCAGGTTTGCATGGTGAGTCTGCGACTTGGCTGCATGATGGCAGTAAATACCCAGTGTCAGCTTACTTGCAATTAAGCCCTGAATTGCACGGTGATTTGTCAACATTGCTGCAGCTTAAAGTACGCACCGCTAACAACGACTTAGTGGCGATTGCCGAGTTGGTGGCCATCACCGATGCCCTGCAAGAGCAACCGATTTTTCATAAGGATTTACTGCCGGTGCATTATGTGACCGCCGATATGGCGGGTGCGGTGGACAGTCCGTTGTATGGTATTTTTGCTGCGCGCGCTGCCATTGCCGAGATTGTTACGCCCGCTGGCACACCGATTGATGAGTATTTTATTAATCAGCCGCAAGATCCGTATCGTAATTATGCGTTGAAATGGGATGGCGAATGGCAGATCACTTATGAAACTTTCCGCGATATGGGCGCAGCTTATGCAGTGGGTATTTTACTGATTTACTTGCTGGTGGTTGCGCACTTTTCATCCTACTTAACCCCGTTGGTGATTATGGCGCCGATCCCGTTGACCATTATTGGCGTGATGCCAGGTCATGCCTTGCTCGGTGCGCAGTTCACCGCGACCAGTATGATCGGCATGATCGCGCTGGCCGGTATTATTGTGCGCAACTCCATCTTGCTGGTGGACTTTATTAACTTAGAAGTGAAAGCCGGACGCTCGCTTGAGCAGGCGGTAGTTAACTCAGCGATTACCCGCGCGCAGCCGATCATTCTAACTGGGCTGGCGGCCATGGTGGGTGCGTTCTTTATTCTTGATGATCCTATTTTTAATGGTTTAGCTATCTCACTGATCTTTGGTGTGCTGGTTTCGACCGTGCTGACCTTAGTGGTCATTCCATTGCTGTATTACGCAGCCTATCGCAACAAGCCTCATGTCCTTAATAAAATAGGAGAATCGTCATGACTTCATGGCAAGTAGTGCGCGTCGTCGCAGGTGTTTTTATTGTTTTGTCGGTTGCTTTTGGTGCGCCGTCGAGCCCGTTTTTTATTAGCCAGTGGTGGTTAGTCTTTACCGTGTTTGTGGGAGCGAACGTCTTACAAAGCGGCTTAACTAAATGGTGCCTGATGGAAACAATGTTACGCAAAATTGGTATTAAACCAGGCTGTTAAGGAGTGGCGAACCATGCCTCGATTGACCTGCAAAAGTAAGCGTTCTGCACTGGGAGCACTATTGGTTGCTGTGTTGTGGCACAGTGCAAGCGTTGCTCAACCTTTGGATCTAGTGGATACGTGGCGTTTAGCGCTCAGCCACGATCCTGAATACCGAGCGGAGCAAGCTGCGGTTGAGGCGGGCGCTGAGCAGCGTAACTTGGCGCGCAGTTTATGGCTGCCCACTATCGGTGCCAGTGCGACAGCGGGGCGTGCAGGTCATACTTCAAGTGTACAAGGTGCGCAATTTATTACTCCAAATATGAGTTCTGAAGATGTTGAATTCAACACTTCAATTCGTGGCGGTAACCTGCACAGCTATGCATTGGGGATTAAGCAGCCGCTGTTAAATCGCGCGCGCTTAGCTGAGAGTCGTCAATTACGGCTGTCGGCTGAGGTGGCCGATTTACAGTGGCAGTCAGCACAGCAAAATCTCATGCTAAAAGTTGCGCAACGCTATTTTTCGGTTGTCTTAGCGCGAGAAAAAGTCAGTTTTTTAACCCAGCAGCAACGTCAAGTTGAGTTGATTCAACAAGAAACTCTAACGCGTTTTGAGTTGGGTGATCGCCCGGTTACTGATACTTATGAAGCTTTAGCGCATGCGCAAGGTTTGCACGCTCAGGTACTGGCTGCACAGATGCAAGAAGACTTGGCGGTGGCAGATTTTACTGATTTGACCGCGCAGGCGCCGGACAGCTTACTGAATGTGCCGCTGTCTGACCCTTTGCCAGCACCCAAGCTGGACCGGCTGTCAGATTGGCTGGCAGAAACCTTGCTGCTCAACCCTTTACTGCAAATGCATAACAAAGGCGTCAGTATTGCTGCCGAACAGGTTGCGCAGTACTCCAGTTGGAGCAGTCCGACCGTGGATGTGATTGGGCGGCTAGGGTACGAGAAGTTAGATGGCAGTGGTCGTTATGGTTCAGCGCTGAATAAATCTGATGATTGGATGATTGGTGTGCAGATCAATGTACCCATTTTTACCGGTGGTTACCGCAGCGCAAAGCATCGACAGGCTTTGCACTTACAGGATCAAAACCTTGCGCAAGATGATCTTTTGCGCCAACAGGTTAAGCAGCAAACTCGCGCGGCGTGGTTGGGCGTACAGGTCAATGGTCAGCAAGTCACGGCGTTGCAAAAAGCCTTAAAGGCCAGTCAGCAGCGTCTTTTAGCGACACGCTTAGGGCATGAACTGGGTGATAACACCACCTTAGAACACTTAGATGCTGAGAACACAGTCGCGCAGATGCAGTTTGAGTTATTAGATGCAAAAGTATCGTTGATTATCCATCAGTTACAGTTAACCGCTTTGGTTGGCGGCTTAGATGAAGGGCACTTGTTGCAAGCTAATGCGTATTTACAGGTTCGTTAGTCAGTGATTCATATCAACATATAAACCCGCCGCGTGCGGGTTTTTTAATCAGAACACTGTCTATTTAGTTCCCATGTTTTTAGTCAAGTATGGGTTGAGACTGAAGACGTAGACTCATAGGTAAGCACTGCGCTAAGAGTAGGGTTTTATAAATGCACTGACTTGTTACTGAGTTAATATCAACTAAGTTGCTGATCAAGGGGAAATACTATGTTTGCTGAGCACTATGTATTGATTAAAAATATACATATCAGCTTGGTGCTGTTAAGTGGCAGTTTATTCATGCTACGCGGTTTATGGGTTTTATTAGCAGGCAGTGGCAGCGCATTACAGAAAAAAGTAAATCGCCTCAGTTACGTTATTGATAGCTGCTTACTACTGGCGGCTGTGTTGCTGTTGATTGCTCTAGATTATGCGCCGCTGGCTGCCGCGTGGTTGCAGGTTAAATTAATCTTGTTAGTGCTGTATGTAGTGCTGGGTGTGTTTGCCTTTCGCAACAAATACAGCATGCCGGTGCGTTGGTTGGCTTACGCTGCGGCGCTGGTGTGTTTTGCGCTGATGTACTATTCGGCGCGCTTACATCAACCGTTGGCGGGGCTATTGAGTTAGATGTTCAGTGGCCAGTCTATTCATCATTCTGTTGTGGCTGGTGCGGCAGCAGCAAGGTGGCATCCTCTGCCGCTGACTTGCTATAGAAACCCTTTGGTGCTTTGCCTTTTAAGTACCAGGCAAAGGCAATGATTTCAGCAATGGTTTGATATAACGACTCAGGAATAGCATCGCCTAATTCCAGGCGCGCCAGTAGGCGTACCAGATCTGCGTTTTCGTAAATAGGTACGTCATTTTCACGGGCGATTTGCAGAATTTCTTCAGCCAGCGCATCGTTGCCCTTAGCGGTTACATTGGGCGCGTTTTCACCATCATATTTTAAGGCAACGGCTTGCCGTTCAGTTTTTTTACTCATGCTAAATCATCAATCCAACGCTGTTGTAAGGTGGTTTTCTCACCTTGAGGCGGCACACCTTGGTGACAGGTTAAGTCTTTTACCGTTAGGCCGATAGCCAATAAGCGATCACGTAAATGCCCGAGTTCATGATCAATCAAATTGGCCGTAGCAGTGTTTTGTGCCCAGAGATGGCTGGAAATACTACCGCCTTGCAGGCTGGCTTGAATGTGCAGCGGCCCCAGTGGCTCTAAATCAAAACTTAAATCGATTTTCCAAACAGGCGTGGCCGGCTCACCTGATTTTTTTTGCGCAGGCTCTTCATGCTGAAATTTAATTTGCAGTGGGACAATGTTGTGTTGGTCACGAGTCGGGATCTCCACTTGCCACACAGTGACTTGTGTGCCTTCACTGTTGGTATGGGTTTGCCCAAGACTGGCAAGTTGGTGGGTTTGCAAGCGCGACACGGCAGCAGCGGCTAAACGCAAGAGTGAGCCGAGGTCATTGGGATTGTCCAATGCTTGCAATACGCGTGTGGGGAGTGGAAAACGCAATGCTTGCTCACGCAGTTGTGCTTGGCCGCTACCCAGTAACTGGTCGCGCAACAGACCGGGTAGGGCTTGGGATAACAAGACGCTTTGTGATGCAGCAAGAGTTGGATTGCTATTGGGTAGCATGGGCATGATTTGCGCAATTAAACGCAGTAAATTGGCCTTTACATCGTGATTGGCATTCTCTAGAGCGCCGCTGAGCAAGCGGTTCTCCAATTGTGCACCGCTGTTTGTTAGGCTCTGCGCTAGTTTTTTCGGATCAAGCATTTGACTGAGCTCTGGCATACTGCCAAGTAATTGTTGCAGAGTTCTTTGTGCGTCTGGAGAAAGATTACTAGGTGATATAGTATTTAAACCTTGGAACAGCTGACTGAAAGAGCCCTGTTGGTTAAATTGTTTTTGCAGTTCTTGGTTAATGGCTAGGGGTTCAAGGCGCGTATTTAACGGTTGGAAGGTCAACTGCTGGGCACTGTCGATACGGGCATTAAGCTGGCTGTTAAGTGGTAGCGATTTAGGACTGTCAATTTGCAGTTGCTGCCCAGCTAACGCACTGTTGTTGATGCTAACGGTGATTTTAAAGCCACCTTGGGTACTGGGCGTGACTTGGACGACCTTAGCTTCGAGTAAGGTACCGGGCGCTAAGAGGGCGGTATCGATACGTGTAGCGATCGCAGTCTGAGCGGCGGGTACTAAGCTAAAGGCCAGCTGCTGCGCCGACAAGGCTGTGACATTAAGGATATTGCCAGGCGCTAAGGGTTGGTTGCTTTGCACTTCAATGGTGCGCTGTTGGCCATTGGGCAGTGATAAACGTAGCAAAACCTGAAAAGCATGTTGCGCTTCACGTAAAGCAAGTACCTGCGCTTGCGTTGAGTCGCCAACATTGAGTTGGGTTGGGAGGCTGCTGTGCAATTGTAAAACAGAGTTAATCGCTGACGCGGCAGGGCGTTGCACACTGGGGATGCTAGGAGAAGGGCGGGAAGAAGGTATTTCGCTGGCCATTTCGATTGCAACCTATTGTAAATGCTTTGTAAATGCCTGCCGCGCTGGCTGCACAGCTGTGTATAATCGCGGCTCATCATAGTGTCTGTTGGGCAGTATAGCTGCTCTGTAAAATTGACTTGAATCTTTTTCACAAGGCGACGTGTTTGTGACCGATGCTTATCTTGAAACTATTGATCTAGCCTGCGAGCGTGATTGGCGGCTGTTGTTTGAGCATCTTCACGTCAGTGTTAGGCCGCAAGACATGCTGCAGATCAGCGGTCCTAACGGCAGTGGCAAAACCAGTTTGTTGCGTTTGATGTCTGGATTGATGCGGCCCACACAGGGTGATGTGTTGATTAAAGGTGTCAGTATCCATCAACAACGCAATGCGTTGGCTGCTAATGTATTGTGGCTTGGGCATGCTGCCGGAATTAAAGGCTTGTTGACCGCAGAAGAAAACCTTATGTGGTTATCTGCGTTGCACCATGGCGCAAGCCGTGAGCAGATCTGGCAGGCATTGGCTGCGGTGGGCTTAGCCGGCTTTGAAGATGTGCCGTGTCATACCTTATCTGCAGGGCAGCAGCGACGGGTCGGTTTAGCACGTTTATACCTCGATGCTCCGGCACTATGGATATTGGATGAGCCGTTTACTGCGCTCGATAAGCAGGCAGTGACTCAGTTAGAACTGCATTTGACAGAGCATTGTGACAACGGTGGCATGGTAATCCTGACCACGCATCATTATTTACAAAACGTACCCAAAACATTTCGAGAACTTGATTTAGGGCAGGCGAACTTATGAGTAATGTCTTTACTCTGATGTTACTGCGTGAGACGCGATTGATGTTTCGTCGCCCAGCAGAGTTGGTCAATCCGCTGGTGTTTTTTGCGATTGTGATTGCTTTATTTCCGTTGGCGGTTGGGCCTGAGTCACAATTGTTACAAACCTTGTCACCAGGTTTATTGTGGGTGGCCGCATTGTTGGCGGTGTTGTTGTCATTGGATGGTTTGTTTCGCAGTGATTTTGAGGATGGTTCGTTAGAGCAATGGGTGGTTTCGCCGCATCCTTTAGTGGTTTTAGTTCTGGCTAAGGTGTTGGCACACTGGTTGTATTGCGGGTTGGCCTTGGTGATGTTGTCACCTTTATTAGCCTTGATGTTGGGTATGCCTGGAGATCGGATTCCGACCTTGTTGTTGTCATTGCTGCTGGGTACACCGGTGTTAAGTTTATTGGGAGCAGTGGGTGCTGCGTTGACTGTTGGCCTGAAGCGCGGTGGGATTTTATTGGCATTATTGATTTTGCCGTTATACATTCCCGTGCTGATTTTAGGTAGTGGGGCGATTCAAGCGGCTTTGCAAGGCTTGCCCACCATGGGCTACTTATTATGGATGGCGAGTTTGACCATGTTGACAGTGACCCTAGCGCCTTTTGCAATTGCTGCTGGTTTGCGCATCAGCGTGGGTGAATAAGAACTCAATGAAATGAATTTTATATGTAACGGTGTCGTGCTCAAGTAAGTAACAACCCTGGCATGTACCGTATAACTGATATTGAATAACTGTGAGTATCTCAATGAATTGGACGTGGTTTCATAAATTAGGCTCGCCCAAATGGTTTTACGAAATTAGTGGACGCTGGCTGCCTTGGCTGAGCATTAGTGCAGCGCTATTGATGTTGGCCGGCGCTGTCTTAGGTTTAGTCTATGCACCGCCTGACTACCAACAAGGTAATAGTTTTCGTATTATTTATATCCATGTTCCCGCAGCTTTTTTAGCACAATCCACTTATATCTCGCTGGCGGTTGCTGGCGTTGTTGGTCTTGTCTGGAAAATGAAAATTGCCGATGTAGCCCTGCAGCAGGCCGCGCCTATTGGTGCTTGGATGACTGTTATCGCTCTCATTACGGGTGCGGTGTGGGGTAAACCGACTTGGGGTGCTTGGTGGGTGTGGGACGCACGCCTGACTGCGATG
>Ga0172382_10012901_pt1 | contig 10833 bp, 10 predicted proteins | sample Leawel138RmetaG_FD_122245 | JGI IMG/M metagenome (GOLD analysis project Ga0172382, IMG submission 122245) | Leachate microbial communities from a municipal landfill in Southern Ontario, Canada - Leachate well 138R metaG | ecosystem: Engineered > Solid waste > Landfill > Unclassified | place...
GCGGTGACGGGGCGCAGACGATCAACATCTCCACGGCGGCGGCGATCGTGGCGGCCGCGGCCGGCGCCGGCGTGCGATCTCCCGTGGAGATCACCGTGCCCGCCGAACACGGCCACGGCGTCACCGTGACCGAGATCGACGAGCCGTACCGGTGGACCACGAACTCCGCGGTCGTGGACCCCACCGACCTCTCGGTGACGGCGAGAATCGACTACTGGAGCGACTATTCGCTGATCGCCAAACTCGCCGACTGGGGCATCCGGGCCCACATGGGCTTCCTGTTCGGGCTGGTCAACCAGCTCCTGCTCCTGGGCATCGCGGTCGGCCTGGTGACGCTGATCGTGCGCGGCTACCGAATGTGGTGGCAGCGCAGGCCGACTCGCGGTTCCGACTGGGCGTTCGGTCGACCCCCGGTCCGGGGTGGCATGCGTGGCCTTTCCCCGGTCGTCCGCCTCTGGGTCATCGCGGCCGCGGTGGCTGTGGGTTGGTTCCTGCCGCTGCTGGGTCTGAGCCTGGCGGCGTTCGTCGCCGTCGACCTCTGCATCGGCGCGGTCAAACAACGAAAGGTGAAATCCGATGTCTAGCAAGAGAATGAGTGTGGTATTCGCGGCGCTCGCGGCGGTGTCGCTTTCGGCGTGTGCGTCATCAGCTCCCGACGAGACTCCGTCGATGGCGTCGGCGGTGAAGTTCGACGATGGCTGGGCGCGCGCAGCGGAGTCCGGGATGACGGCGGTGTTCGGCACGTTCGTCAACACCGGTGACCGCGAGGCCCACATCGTCGGTGGTGAGTCGCCGGCTGCCGCGCGGGTCGAGATCCACGAGGTCGCACCGGATGCCGGCGGCACCATGGCAATGCGGCCGAAAGAGGGCGGCATCACCGTCGCGCCCGAGGGCACGCAGGAGCTGGTTCCCGGCGGCGACCATCTGATGCTGATGGACCTCACAGGTCCGCTGCAACCGGGCTCCGATGTGGCGCTGACGGTCACCTTCGAAGACGGGTCGACGCTGCCGATCGCGGCCCAGGTCCGTGATTTCGCGGGCGGCGACGAAGAATACGCCCCCAGCGCCCACGGCCATGGCTGAGCAGCGCTGGACCCTCAACCGGCGGCGCCTCCTCACCGGAGGCGCCGCCGTGGCGGCGGGCGCCGCACTGACCCAGTGCGCGACCGCCGGCTCCTCGACACCAACAGGTTTCGGTTCCGCGACGGAGCCGTTCCACGGCCGGCACCAGGCCGGGATCGCAACGCCGCCGCAAGCGCACGCCCTGTTCGTCGCGCTGGACATGGCGCCCAGCGCAGATCGCAGCCCGCGGGACACCCTGATTGCGGTGCTGCGGCTGTGGAGTTCCGACGCCGCGCGCCTCACCGCGGGCCAGCCCGCCCTGGCGGACACCGAACCCGAACTTGCGCAACACCCTTCACGGCTCACTGTGACGGTGGGCATCGGACCACACGTCTTCGACCGGATCGGGCTGGCCCACCGTCGTCCGGATTCGGTGTCCGAGTTGCCGGCGTTCTCCACCGACCGACTCGATCGGCGCTGGTGCGGTGGTGACATCCTGCTGCAGATCTGTGCCGATGACCGGGTCGCCGTCGCACACGCCGCGCGGGTCCTACTCAAGAACGTACGCACGCTGACCGTGCAGCGGTGGCGGCAGGACGGGTTCCGAACCGCGCGCGGCGCGGACAAGTCCGGTGCGACGATGCGCAACCTGATGGGGCAGGTCGACGGCACCGCGAACCCACGCGAGGATGCCGAACTCGATCGTTACGTCTGGGACGACGGTTCGCAGCAACCGTGGTTCGCCGGCGGGACCGTGCTCGTGATCCGCCGCATCCGGTCCGAGCTGGACACCTGGGACGAACTGGACCGCACCAGCAAGGAATTGACGCTGGGCCGGCGACTGGACACCGGGGCGCCACTGACCGGCGAGGGCGAGTTCGACGAGCCCGACCTCGCCGCCACCGAGAACGGCATACCGGTCATCCCGCCGAATTCGCATGTGGCACTGGCTCGGCGGCAGTCGGACGATGAGCGCTTCCTGCGGCGGGGGTACAACTACGACGACCCGCCGACGGTGGGCACCACGGACGCGGGACTGATCTTCGCGGCGTACCAGCGTGACCCGGCGCGGCAGTTCGTTCCGGTACAGCGACGGCTGGCCGAGGCGGACGCGATGAACCCGTGGATCACGACGATCGGCTCCGCGGTGTTCGCGATGCTACCCGGGGTGCCTGAGGGCGGTTATCTGGGGCAGAACCTGTTGGGGTGAGCGGTGTTCGCCCGGGTCAGGCCATTCCTGGCATCCCGGTACCGCCTGACATCACCGGCGGGGTCATCGCCGGTGGCGGAGCCATCACCGGCGGCGGCAGGTACGGGCTGCCCAGGCAGGCGGCATCGGCCGGGTTGCTCATACACATGGGATCCAAGGGACCTGTGGGCTGCGCCGGCGGGGCGGGCGGCGCCGGCGGGGCAGGTGGGGCGTACGGGCCACCCTGACACTGCGGCACCACGGGCATCGTCACGCAGCGGGGATCATCCGGACTGGTGGGAACGCCGGGATCCGGCGCGGCCATCGTAGTCACGGCAGCACCTGCGGCCGCTATTCCGGCAAGCGCCAGCGCCACAGCGGTTCTGACTATCGCGTCGCGTATCGCCGGAGCCGTCACGTCGGTCCCCCTTGTCGACTTCACACCTCACTGAGTCTGCTGACTTCCAGTCCGCGTTCGCCCATGGTCACACGCGTCTTCGCCCGTCGGCCACGGATCGGCAGAAATCGAATTCACTGCCTGCGTGAATGGCGGTGCCGAACGCGCAACGAGCACCGACGTCGCAAGGTCTACGCCGGGGCAGCCAGGGCCGCCGGATCACGCCGCCGGACACGTGCCGGCAGCTTCACGCAACACGGGCACCGACGGCGCATCCACCGGAAGGCCGTAGCCGCGCAACACCTCGATGTACTGCATCGCGTACTGGCAGTGGAATGCGTCGTTCGGCGGCATCCAGACGGAGGGCTGCTTGTCCCCCTTGTCCTGATTCACGTCGCCCGACACCGCGAGCAGGTTGGCGGGATCGTTGGCGAACCGCACCCGCATCTCCTCAGTCCAGTTGCGCGCTCCCAGATCCCACGCCAACGCCAACGGCACGAGGTGATCGATCTGCACCGCGGCCCCGGTCTGTTCACCGCGCACGAACGCCACCGTGGCATTGGTGTACGGGTCACGCAGGGTGCCGGCGGCCACGGCCCTGGGGCATCGCGCGATGGCCACATAGGTCTTGTCGATGAGGTCTCGGTCGAGGATGTCGTTGCGGGTGTCGCAGCCGTTATGGCCGCCGGGAGCTGTGGTGTCATCGGTCCACGACTCACCGAAAGCGGCTCGGCGATAATCATTTCCACGCACCCGGTCGGGGATCTCGACGATTCCGGCGAGCACGTCCGCACCTGGGGCGACCGTCGGGATGTCAGCTTCGGCGATGTACTGGGACGGGTCTTCCGAGGAGGCACTGACCTGGTAGGCGACCACCACCGCGAGCACGACAGCGACGGCAAGCCACAGCGTGTGCCTACGACTCACGACATGTCCAGAAACTGGACCCGGTCGGTGTCGACGAACGGCGCGGACAGGGTGGCCATGCCGGGATTGAGCGGATCGGATTCGTAGACGGTCTCGCACAGCTCCTTGGCAGCCAGGATGATCTCAAGGTGCTCCGCCAGCGACAGGAACCGCAGCGTGATCGGACGGCCGGACTGGTAGTAGCCCAGCACATCTCCCTCGCTGCGCTCCCGAAGGTCCAGGTCGGCAAGCGCGAACCCGTCCAGAGTCCCCGCGACGGCCTTCAATCGTTGCCCCGCTTTGGAACTCTCAGGCAGCTTGGTGACCAGCAGGCACAGGCTGGGGTGCTCACCGCGGCCAATCCGGCCGCGCAACTGGTGCAGCTGGCTGATGCCGAACCGGTCGGCGTCCATCACCACCATGACCGTGGCGTTGGGTACGTCGACGCCGACCTCGATCACCGTGGTGCACACCAATACGTCGATCTCACCGCGACGGAACGCGGACATCACCGCGGCCTTCTCGTCGCCGGACAGCCGCCCGTGCATCAGTCCCAGTCGTAGATCCGAGAGCAGCCCGCGCTGCAACCGGGCGAACATCTCGACGACGGTGACGGGCGGGGGACCTTGCTCTTTCGTCGCCTTCTTCGCTTTCTTGGCCTTGCCGTCGTCCTTCTTGTCCTCGTCCGAGGGTTTGTCATCCTCGTCGATACGGGACGCGACGACGTAGGCCTGCCGTCCTGCTTTGACCTCCTCGGCGATGCGGGCCCACGCGCGCTCCAGCCAGGCAGGCTTCTGGGTCTGGAAGATAGTGTTCGTGGTGATGGGCTGTCGTCCACGGGGCAGCTCCCGAAGTATGGACGTTTCGAGGTCGCCGTAGATCGTCAACGCGACCGTTCTGGGGATCGGGGTCGCCGTCATCACCAGCAGGTGCGGTGTGATTCCCTCAGGAGCTTTGGCGCGCAACCGATCCCGCTGTTCCACCCCGAACCGGTGCTGTTCGTCGACGACGACCATGCCGAGGTTGTCGAACTCCACGGTGTCCTGGAGAAGGGCGTGCGTGCCGATGACGATCCCCGCCTCACCCGACGCCACTTCCCTGCGCGCGTCCCGCTTCTGCTGCGCCGTCATCGATCCCGTCAGCAGGGCCACCCGGGTGGCGTTGTCGGCCCCGCCCAGTTCCCCGGCGGTTGCCAATGGCCCGAGCATCGATCGAATCGACAGAGCATGTTGTGCAGCAAGCACTTCCGTGGGCGCGAGCAGGGCGCACTGATAGCCGGCGTCGATCATCTGCAACATCGCCAGCAGCGACACGACGGTTTTACCCGAGCCGACCTCGCCCTGCAGCATGCGGTTCATGGGTCGGGGGGCGCTGAGCTCGGCCGAGATCACCTCGAGTACCTCGCGCTGTCCCGTGGTCAGCTCGAACGGCAGCTGCGCCATCATGGCGGCCATCAGCCCGTCGCCGCGGCGTTTCGCCGGCGGCCCCGACGCACTGAGCTCACTGTGCCGGCGCACCACCAGACCCCACTGCAGCCCGACCGCCTCGTCGAACGTCAACCGCTCGATCGCGCGGTCGCGGTCCTCGGCATTCTCGCTCAGGTGCACAGCGCGCAGCGCTTCGTCCTCGGACATCAGATTGTGTTCGCGCACAAACCATTCCGGCAGAGTCTCGGGAACGGGATCGAGCACCGCCAGCATCTGGCGCACGCACGCGTAGATGTCCCAGGTCTGCACCTTGGCAGTGGCCCCGTAGATCGGGAAGTAGTCCTTCTCGAACTCGGCGAGCAGCTCGTCGCCGGTGGCGTCGGTGGTGGACGCGACGGAGGTCAGGGACTTGGTGCCGATCTTCTTGCCGGACGCCGAATTCAGCACCATGAACGCCGGGTGCGTCAGCTGCATGGTGCCCCGGTAATAGCCGACCTCGCCGGAGAGCATCACCTTGGCGCCTTCGACGAGGGTGTTCTTCAGATACTTGGGGTTGAAGAAGGTCGCCGTGACCTTGGGCCGCCGGTCCCGCAGCGTGACGACGAGGAACTCGCGCGACGGCTGATTTCGGACCCGCTTCAGTTCGGCCGCGTCGATCACGTCGACGAACGTGACGTGCTCGCCCACTTCGAGGTCCTCACCCTCGCCGCGCACCGTCATCGCGTCGCTGTACTTGCGGGGGAAGTAGCGCAGCAGGTCGTTGACGGTGCGCAGGCCGAGATGCTCCTCGAGATTGTCTGCGGCCTTCTTGCCGAGCACGAAGTGGAGGCTGTCGTCGAGTTTCGCCATCGTCACTCAACCCCGATGACCAGCGCGTCGACACGGTGCCCGGTGTGGAAGGTGACCAGGTCGGTACCGGGGTGGTGGTGGTGGACGTGCTCGGCGAGCGCCTCCCCGATCTCGGGTCCCACGCCGTCACCGGTGAGAACGGTGACCAACTCACCACCCGCCGCCAACATCAGGTCGATCAGTCCCGCACCGGCAGCCACGACGTCGGCGCCGACGATGACGACCTCGTCGCCGGCGATGCCGAGTCCGTCGCCAGGTTTGCAGGCACCGGCCCAGGTCAGCGCTTCCTCGGCGGCCACCCGCACCGTCCCGTGCCGGGCACCCGCCGCGGCCCTGGCCATGGTGTAGCCGTCGTCCACCAGGCGACGCTCGGGATCGTGGACGGCCAGTGCGGCCAGCCCCTGCACCATCGACCCGGTCGGCACGGGCACCATGTCGATCCCCCAGTCGGAGGCCACGGCGCATCCGGCGACGATCTCCTCGGCGGCCACGTACCCGTTCGGCAGCACCATCACCTGCGCGGCACCGGTGTTGACCAGGGCGTGCAGCAGCTGCTGGGCGCTGACCGGCACATCGGACTGCGGCCGCAGAATCTCGGCGCCCTCACCGGTGAACAGGCTTTCCGCGCCGTCACCGTCGACGACGGCGAGCACCGCACGCTGTCTGCTCCAGCCTCCGGCCGGGTGGCGGTCGCCGCCGCCGCTCAGGGACGTGATCTGGATGCGGCTCAGGCTGCCGACCGCCAGCCCGGCCTCGACGGCGGCACCTGCGTCGTCCGCGTGCACGTGCACCGAGTAGTGGCCAGGGCCGGCTCCCCCGGCCTCGCCGAAGCCCGACGCCGCGATGGCGATCGAGTCGCCGAGTTCCTCGAGCGCTGCGCGCAATTTTTCGATGTCCTCGGCGTGGCAGTCGGCGAGCAGGTACATCACCTCGAAGCTCGGGGTCGCGTGTGCCGCCGACGACGGGGCCGACGACTTCTTCGGGGACGGCTGATAGACCCCGCGCCGGGGCGCTTGGCCGGTCAGGGTGGCGCACAGCGCGTCCAGCAGGACCACCAGGCCCCGGCCCCCGGCGTCGACGACTCCGGCGTCGGCCAACACGTCGAGCTGGGTCGGCGTGCGGTCGAGCGCGGCCCCAGCGGCGTGCGCACATGCGGCGACGACGTCGGCCAGCTCGGCCTCCGCCGACACCGCCTCCTCGGCCGCCTCGGCCGCATCGTGCAGGACCGAGACGATGGTGCCCGGCACGGCCTCGCCCATGGATGTGACGACCAGGGTGACGGCGTGCCGCAGCGCGGAGCTCAGAAGTGGACCGGTGATGTCGGCCAGCACTCCGTCACGGTCCTCGGCGGCGGAGGCGGTGACCTCGGCGACCGCCCGCAGAATCTGCGACAGGATCACGCCGGAGTTGCCGCGCGCACCGTGCAACGCGCCGCCGGCCAGGGCGGCGGCGACCGCGGTGACGTCGTCGCCGGCGTCGCAACTGTCGGCCTCCGCCCAGGCGGCACGCATCGTGAACAGCATGTTCGTCCCGGTGTCGGCGTCCGCGACCGGGAAGACGTTGAGCTGGTTGATCTCGTCGGTGTGGCTGATCAGGTCAGCGACGGCCGCATGGGCCCAGTGCCGCAGGGCGGATGCATCGAGGCGCCGAGCCGACATTCCACCTCCACCCTGCTTCCGACGTCGGCGTCAGCCTAGTCAGTGTGGCGGACAGCACCGAAGTGTGCAGGACGCGTCCTGTGGACACCGCGATCACCGGGTTTTTGGTGATCGCTGCGACGGCCGGTATCCTGATCAGGTTGTCGGGTCGCGCCGCCCTGTGGTGGCCGGAGTAATCCAGACCCCGACCTAAGACCCCTGAGTACTGATTCGAGGAGTTTCAACATGGCTGCCGTGTGCGAGATCTGCGGGAAGGGCCCCGGCTTCGGCAAGTCGGTGTCACACTCCCATCGCCGTACCAGCCGTCGGTGGGACCCGAACATCCAGTCGGTGCGCGCCGTGGCCGCCCCCGGCGGCAACAAGCACCGTGTCAACGTGTGCACGTCGTGCCTGAAGGCCGGCAAGGTCTCGCGCGGCTGACACTGCCGACGCAGTGAGCCCGTCAGGGCAGGCGCCAGTCGACAGGCTCGGCGCCCATCTGCGTGAGCAGGTCGTTGGCGCGGCTGAACGGCTTTGAGCCGAAGAATCCGCGTGACGCCGACAGCGGCGACGGATGCGGTGATTCGATGACCGCGGTGTCGCCCAGCATCGGCTTCAGCGTCGAGGCGTCCCTGCCCCACAGCACCGCCACCATCGGCTGTTGACGAGCCACCAGCGCGCGGATCGCACACTCGGTGACCGGTTCCCAGCCCTTGCCGCGGTGCGATGCCGGTGTTCCCGGCCGCACGGTGAGGACCCTGTTCAACAGCATCACGCCCTGCTCGCACCACGGCGTCAGGTCACCCGTCGAGGGCGTGGGATATCCGAGGTCCTCCCGGTACTCACGAAAGATGTTGTCGAGGCTGCGCGGCAGCGGTCGCACGTCCGGCGCTACCGAGAAACTCAGCCCGACGGCGTGCCCCGGTGTCGGATAGGGATCCTGACCGACGATGAGCACCCGCACCTTCTCCAGCGGGAACGTGAACGCGCGCAACACGTTTTCTCCGGCGGGTAGATATCGGTGACCGTCGGCCAGTTCCGCGCGCAGGAACTCACCCATCTGGGTCACCTGGGATTCCACCGGCGCGAGCGCGGAGGCCCAGCCGTCGTCGATCAATTCGCTCAATGGGCGTGCAGTCACGAGAGGCCAACTTAGCGGGCGATGGTTCTCAGAACGACTGCCAGCCCGCGCTTCCGCGCCACCGGGCACCGTCGACCGTGACCGCAGTCGTCCCGTCCGAGGCGCCGACAGTGCCGATGACGCGCCAACCCGGCGGCGGTTGGGAGGCGAAAGTGGCCACCAGCGCGTGATCCTCGCCGCCGCCGAGCACCCACTGCCGGGCGTCTGCACCAACCGCGGCGGCCGCCTCGGCCAACGCGTCGATGTCGGGCTGCAGGTGCCCGATCGCCAGGTCGATGCTCACTTCCGAAGCAGACGCGATGTGCCCGAGGTCGGCCAGCAGACCGTCGGAGACATCCGTCATCGCGGTGGCACCGCCCCGCGCGGCGATCTCCCCTTGCCCGTATGGCGGTTCGGGGACCAGGTGGCGCCTGCGCAACGCGTCGTGTCCGGATATTCCGCTGTCCCACAACGTGAAACCGGCCTGCGAACGACCCAGTTCGCCGACCACAGCCACCATGTCGCCGGGTTTCGCTCCGTCGCGGCGCACCGGGTCGCGTCCGCCGAGATCGCCCAGCGCGGCCACCGAAACCACCCACTGCGGTGCGGCCACGACATCTCCGCCGACGATGCCCGCACCTATCAGCCCGGCCTCGTGCCACATACCGTCGGCGAGTTCGACCGCGCTCGCGGTGTCGGTATCACCCGGTGCGCCGAACGCCACGACGAACGCCGTGGACCTGCCGCCCATCGCCTCGATGTCGGCGGCGTTCTGCGCGATGGCTTTTCGCCCGACGTCGTGCGGCGAAGACCAGTCCAGCCGGAAGTGCCGGTTTTCGACGAGCATGTCGGTGCACACCACTACCCGGCCGTCCGGGGCGAGCACGACCGCCGCGTCGTCACCGGGACCCAGCGTGACGAACGGCGGCTGGCGCCGCCCCGCCGTCAAGCGGTCGATCACGGCGAATTCGCCCCGCGCCGACAGTGTGTCGTCGGCGTCCTCGCCCGCCATGCCCGATCCTCTCGCCGCGCTGCCGCCCTGAACCATCGGCCCGCCTGAGGTACGTTTGGTCCCTGCCGCGTGGAGTCTATGCAGCCGGACGGAGGGAACTGTGGTCGAGGCATTTGTTCTCATCCAGACCGAGGTAGGCCGCGCGGAAGTGATTGCCAAACAACTCGCAGGCCTCACCGGTGTGGTTTCGGCGGAATATGTGACCGGGCCCTACGACGTGGTGGTCCGGGTCACCGCGAACTCGCTCGACGAGCTCAAGTCGACGGTGGTGCCCAGCGTCCAGCAGGTCGCGGGCATCACCCGGACACTGACCTGCCCGATCGCCGACGGGGCACGGCCCTAGAGTTGGCGTGTGAGCAGCGAGAGCACAGACGGGCCGCCACGGGCGGCGCTCATCGCTTCGCTGATCGTCGCCGTCGGCGGGCTCGTCGCCGTGCTCGTGGTCGCCGCGGTGCTGCAGCGCACACCGGAGCCGCAACCCGTCGCGATCGCAGGGATTCCCGCTCCGCGCGCTGAGAGCCCGCAGTGCCGCGCCCTCGTCGATGCGCTGCCCGATCAGCTGGGCGACTACCGTCGCGCCGCACTGCTGGAGCCTGCGCCGCCGGGAACGGCCGCCTGGCAGCGGGAGGAGCCGGGTAGCGAAGCTCTGATTCTCAGGTGTGGGCTGGACCGGCCCGCGGAGTTCGTGGCCGGAGCGCCGGTGCAGGTGGTCGATGCCGTCGAGTGGTTCCGGGTGGGCGAAGCAGGGGCGGGGAATGACCGGGTGGGCGAAGCAGGGGCGGGGAATGACCGGGTGGGCGAAGCAGGGGCGGATGATCCGGCCGGCGAACGCAGCACCTGGTTCGCGGTGGACCGTCCCGTGTATGTGGCGTTGACGATCCCGGCGGATTCGGGGCCGACGCCCATCCAGACGCTTTCGAAGATCATCGCGGACACTCTGCAGTCCAGGCCCCCGGATCCGGCCCCGATCGGGTAGCGGCTCGCCAGAGGGTCTCTCACCGTCGAGATTGCTTCTACGGCTGCGGAATTCGAGATTGTGCCGCCGTGGATGCAATCTCGGCGGGGGTGTGGATTGGTGGCGGGACTTGTCACCGGGCGGCGGTAGTGTAGAACGTATGTACTGCTTATCTACTTAAGTGGACCTATGCTGGTCAGCATGGGTATCCAGGGCGCTCCCGTGGGTGGTGTGGACTATCCACGGACCTACCAGGAATTCCGGGAGTGGTTCCCCGAC
>Ga0172382_10012905_pt1 | contig 10831 bp, 11 predicted proteins | sample Leawel138RmetaG_FD_122245 | JGI IMG/M metagenome (GOLD analysis project Ga0172382, IMG submission 122245) | Leachate microbial communities from a municipal landfill in Southern Ontario, Canada - Leachate well 138R metaG | ecosystem: Engineered > Solid waste > Landfill > Unclassified | place...
TGATTAATTTCTGTTTTGGTTTTTTAAAAAAATGAGAATCTTTCCTAAAACAGACGGGGTATTAGATGGCCGAGACTTCGGTCCTCTGGCTCATCCCCCGTTTGTTTTAGGTCAACAAAGTACCGAAACGAGTACGTCTAATAAGAAAGGAATAAAAAAATGCTAAGACCACATGAACGCGAGAAGGTTGTCACCCTGCTGCCTCCGCAGCTGAAGGACGATGGCGACTTTGCGGGCAATACCTACCTCGATACCGCCGGGTTCGACGATAAGGTTCGCTTTGAGTTCCACGTAGGAACTCTCGATGCAGCCATCGGCTCGACCACTGAGGCGACTCCGCCGGTCATCGAAGAATGCGATACCGCAGGCGGCTCTTACGATGAGATCGACGGCGCGGAGCTTGATGCCGTTATCGGCGACAGCGATGACAATAAAGTCTTCGCGATTGAAGTCTCTCTGAAAAAAGAGCACGGCCGGTATATGAGAGTCAAGGCCCCGCACGCCGGCGACGGCACGACAGGCTGTAACCTTTGTATCATCGGACGTCTCTTTGGCGGCCAACAGATAAAATCGGCTGCAGATATGGGCTTTGAGGAATTAGTCGAGGCGTAAATGAAAAATGTCCTTCTCGCAATCCCGACACACGGCGGCATCCACGAATCACTCGATGCGTGGAAATCTCACATTGCGGCAGCTATGCCCAATGTAAGAGATGTTAATTCGACCGGACGCCCGGTTGATTTCAACCGCAACAGCCTGATACGGCTGTTCTTGCCGCTAAAAAATTTCGACTATTTAATGCTGGTCGATAGCGACATCGAGCCGCCAGTAGACTGCATAGAGCGACTACTGGCCTTAGATAGTCCGTTGGCAGGCGGTTGTTATCCCGTCTGGATGCACAGGGGTTTGCGATGGGCATTAATGAACAAAGACACTGACCGGCGCTATCGGCTGCTCGAACGGCTGTCTTCTTTGACAGAACCGTTCGAGGTTGATGCCGGCGGCGCCGGCTGTCTTTTAATCCGCCGCGACGTATTCGATAAAGTTAAATGGCCTTGGTTTAAGTGGATTGAATTTGAGGATGGCACGCAGGAATCGGAAGATGTCCATTTCTTCCGCAAGTGCAACGAGGCCGGTCTCCGCGTAAAAATTGACCCGAAAACAATATGCAATCATTTTAAAACCATAAATATAACAAGCCTGATACAAACCAGTATGCTGTTTCGGGCTGAAAAAAACAAGGAGTCTAATCATGTGGGTTCACATTAAAAAAGGCTTTTCCGGCAGCGTTGGCGGTCAATATTTAGTTCTCGCCTCTGGTCAGAAATATGATTTGCCTGCTGATATCATTAAAGCTCTCCGCAGCGACAAGCTTTTGGGCCGGAAAAATGTTGTAGACACTATTCCGCCGTGGGAAGAAAAGGTTGACCAAAAAGCGGTCGAACAAAATCAAAAAACCGCCGACGCGAACTCGGCAATTAAAAAGGCTGAGCAGCTCGAAGAACACTGCAGTCAACTCGAAGCGGCAATCGGAGCCGGCGAACTCGAACTTAAAAAACTATTACCGGAGCTTGAAAATGCCCACAAAACCGCCAGACAACTCGCGAAAGAGGCCGGCCTTGAATGGCCTCCCAAAGCAAAGCCAAAAAATGCAGGACAGTCCGAAGGATAGACAGTTTCACCCTGCTCGGAACCCTGATTACAGGACAAAATAAACGCCTTATAAACAGGTATTAATACATGGCTAAACTCTTACTCAAAAGTGTCTACCCAGTAGATTATGCCACGTTAGATGAATCGTCTGTACTCTCGCCCGGCCAAAGCGACTTCACGTACTCGTGTTGGGCCAATAAACCGCCGTCTGTCTCGAGTTCTACATTGATAATGGCTAATGACGCACAGTATCAATCAGTCGTACTATATATTACAGCGGAAGGCAAGGTTAGGTTTCATGTGCACGATAACCTTGCAGCTCAGATTGACATCGTAGGCAATACTATAATTGAAGATGATAAACTGCATCTTTTAACTGTTACGGGTGATCGAGACGGCTTACTGCGGTTGTATATAGATGCCGTTGAAGACGCAGAACCGTTAGATATGTCTGCTCTGGCCGGAAGGAGTCTTATATTCGACAACAATAGCACATTAATGGCAGGGCCATCTGTTGTAGGTCCTCCCGTAGCCACTTATGGCGATCAACCTGTGTTCCTCAAAACAGCCCTTACCCCGCAGCAGATCGCCGACATCTTATGGAATGACGGCTATGGTCGGAATATCGACGAAGCTGAGATTGTAGATGTATCACCATCTGGAGCCTGGTACTCGGAGTTTGATGCTATAACTCTTTGTGCCTTTAAGGGTAGATTTTTTAGAGAAAGTGCATGGCATGACGAAGGCGGTACGCTTAAAGGCGGCATTGAGGTTATCGGCGGCGGCGTACCATTAAGAAGCATCGTTACCGCGACGGCAGGTGAAGGCGGCAGCATCACGCCTTCCGGCGAAGTGAAGGTTGTCGACGGCGAAGATGAGAGTTTTACCGCAACTCCTGCAGCCGGCTACGCAGTCAATCAATGGCTTATTAACGGCAAGGTTATTCATACCGGCGGTCTGACGCACACGCTCCGCGACATATCCGATAACATGACCGTTGCCGTAACATTCTCCGTTATAACCCGTCAGCTCTGCACCTTGGCCGATATCAAGGACCGGCTGGGAATAGGGGTCGATAACACCGAATACGACTCCATGCTCAATAGGATCATCCTTGGACTGGAGGATGTCTTCAACGGCGAAACCGGACGCAAACTGCTTATGACTAATGCCGATGTCACCGAATATCATACCGGCAGCGGCCGCTACCTTCAGCTCGAACGATATCCGGTAATATCGATAACATCCGTCAGAGAATCCGCACTCTATACCTTCGGCGACGAGTCCGCCCTTACAGCCGACACTGATTACCGGCTCGTCCGGGACGGCAAAAACGGAATCATACATAGAATCGGCTTTAAGTGGTCGGAGTTCGATGATGCGATTCAGGTTATTTATCGCGGCGGCTATTGCGGCGCCGACGAGATGCCCGGCGAAGGCGAGCATGCTCTTCCCGCCGATCTGCGTGAGGCGGCGATATTGCAGGCATCATTCATATATAAGAGACGCAATGACATCGGCCTGTCTTCTGTAAGCGCAGAGGGCGGCTCTATCAGTAAATTCTCAGCTATGGACCTGCTGCCGCTGGTCAAAGAAACACTCAATCGATACCGGAGGCCTCAGCTATGATAGTGCAGCTCCAGATGGGACAGGAATTTAATGCAGCCGTCAGCAAGCTTGGCGCGATGGGACAAGAGTTAGTTGAGGCTTGTTCGAGCGGCCTCCAAAAAGGTGGCAAGCTCGCTGTCGGCGTCATCGCAAGTGATTACCTAAGCGGCCAGTCGCTTAAAAGGCGAACTGGTATGTTGGCTAAGCATATTGGAAGCTGGCTGCCGGGACAGCTTCATCTCGTTATCGGCGTCCCTGACAACTCGCCGGTCGATAAATATAAATGGCTGCTTGGCGGCGAAAGTAAAACCATAACCCCTAAGCGGGGCAAATCGCTGACGATTCCGATTGGCGAGGCATTGACCGCCGCCGGCGTTCCTAAATATCAATCTGTCAGAGAGGCCTCGCTGCAGCTTGGAACGACAATCTTCAGGCTTAAAGGCAAAAACGTCCTCGGCTATAAGCGGGGTAAAAAGGGAAAATTCCGGCCGCTGTTTGTTTTAGTAAAAAGCGTTTTTGTTCAAGGCTCGGACGCCCTCGCTGACGGCGTACTTGATAATCTCGATGTCATCAGCGGTGAAATCGAAACTGAAATTGACAGGAAATATAATGCCCGGTGACGGCGGACTCATAGTTACTTTGGCGGACTGGATGGTCACTCAGCTCGCGGCTCTTCAGTATAACGGCAGTGCCGTCTTTGCAATCAGCGATCTGTTCAGGCATCAGCTCCGCGCTGCTCAGGGCGGTCTCGAAGGCATCGAAAAAACGCCCGTCTGTTATGTTGACTATATGAATTCCGATTCTGCCCGTGAAGGCGACAATGCTCTTCGCGAGATATTGGAATTCGATGTCTTAGTAGTCACTAAATCAAAAGAGATAGCGGTGGCGAAATGGGGAGATGACTCGCACATCGGAATCAGTAAAATCAGAGACTTAGTAATAGCACTTTTCGATAAACAACGGCCCGACGCGGTGGAAATCGACTGCGATGAGTTCTACTACGCGGGCGACAATTTAACAATAGATACCCCGAACTTATCTGGAGTTCAGATGAGATTTGAAGTTAGCAGAATGAACAATTAGGAGTAAAAAAAATGGCAACCGTAAATAAACGAGTATATAACCCTGTAGCCGCGACTGCTAATGGTGTCGCCTGCGGCGGAGTAATGACCGTGGCCCTCGAGGAAGGCTATGAAACTGTAATCCGCAGTTCGCCGGACGGACTTGCCGGTCCTGCGGTAGTGGACCGCGAGGCGCAGTACGTACGTGGCAGTTTGGTGTTTCAAGGCTGGCTCAACGCTATTCCGCTTTTACTGGGCACAATAGGTACCTTTGTTTTTTACGAGCGAAAAAGCGGCGCTGCCGCTGCGACCGGTTACACAAAGCACACCTTAACAAATCCGATGATATATTCAATCTCGCTTAATGTCACCAAAGGCGGCTACGCGACAGTCTCCGCTCGGTTCGAATGCAAAGCGGAATCGGAAACAGCCAATATCGGAGATATGCACGCGATGCTCGATTCGCAGGCTGCTCCGACTCATGTCCCTGCAGCTCGCGGCGGATTCAGGATATCCGCAGGCGTCCACGGCTCGCTGGATATCTACCACATAACGAACTTTAGTTTCGCAGCCGAGATGCCGATAAGGAAGGCCTGCAATGACGCTGACCTTGCGTATACAGCAGTTGACGTATGCAATGAAGCTATAACTGTCAGCGGCTCGCTTGGTTTTCAGGATTCTGAAATTACGTCAGCCGAGCTTAAGGCTCAGCAGCTCCTGTTGGCATCGGCAGGGGATTTGGTTTTGACTATTGTCCAGTCTGGCGGAGCCGAGACAAAAACAGTCACAATCGCTAATGCGTTCTTTGTGTCCGGCAGTCAAAGCTCTGACGTTAATTCTGACTACAGCGAATACTCCCTGAACTACGAGGTCGGCAATGACCCTGATACCCCACTGACGCTGGATGGAACAAATAAAGTATTAACTATTGCGTAAGACGTTTAAAACATGGCTAAAGATATTAATATCCATATTAAGACGCCCGGCGCCGAGCAGGCCAAGCGAAGTATCGGAGAGGTATCTCAGGAAACCAAAAAAGTCGGCTCGGCAGCCGAAGAGATGGGCTCTCGCGGCCAGCGGGGTTCCAAGTGGTTTTCTGACGGCATCAAAGGTCTCGTCGGCGGACTGGGCCTCGCTGCACTCGCTTACAAGCTCGCAGATGTATCTCTGCGAGTCGCGAAATTTTTCGATACCATAAAGACTCGCTCGGACGAAGCTGTCCGTAACATACAAGCTGTTCGCGGCGCTTTCGAAGAATTATTCGAAGCGCTCGGCGCTTATGACGAGCAGTCTCGTGAGCGCATCACCAAATCGACCTATCAGCTCCTGCAAAAAACAGCAGTGCCTGAGCAGCTTGGCATCCCCATCGTCAACGCATATACCCGGCAGTTCAAATCTGTAATGCCCCCCGACGCCTTTACTGCCGGGCTTGAAGGTATGCTCGGTTACGGCGCGAGGCACGGCGGCGAAGCAACTTCCGAGTTGATACAGATTATGGCCGGCTGGGGCATGAGCGGCGGCCGAGAGCAAGGTGAGTTTCGGCGAATGGTATCGGAGGGCGCAGCAGCGTCAGGCTCATCCGACGCCGATATGATTGCCGCGCTGTCGAGGGGCATGCCCACTATAAGAGCTATGGGCTGGTCGCCCCAAAAAGCTGTCAGTACTGTGGCGGCTCTTGCTGCCGGCGAAGCCGGCCGCAGAAAAACCACACTGCCCGCAATGACAATTGAGTCGCTTGGCGCACCGCAAGCGGAGGCCGTCAAAAAACACGGCCTTGACGAGCAGCTCGCCGAGCAGCCGCAGCAGCTTCTCGAAGCCCTTGCAGTTAAGGCCGCCGGCATGGATAAAGAGCAGAGTTACCGCATGCTCCGTGACATTTACGGCGCATCGGCTGCGGCCGGCGTAGCCAAACTGCTTGCACCCGGACCCGCCGGGTTAGAAGGTACTATAGCAAGAGCCGCAGGCCCGTCCGGAGCGCAAGCCGAGCGAGCCGAAGAGGCCGCACGTAGAGGTACGCTCGAAGCCCGCAGTGCAGTCGCTCAGGCCCGCATCAGGCAAATAGAACTCGACCTCACCGAAGAGCAAAAATACGCGATGGAAGTTCGCCGTATCGGCGAAGCTGAAAAACAGCGGTTCGAGAGATCTGAACCTTTGTTATCTGCTCGGCGGTTCGATAACTGGTTCTTGTCAAAGCTGCGGCAAACCGAAAGGGTTAAAGAGCGGGAAGCTTTTATGTTGTGGTGGAATCAAACGGAGGACGCGAATCGCAAATCCGTTTTGGGCATCGAGCAGGGCGGTCCGCCGCTTGATAGATATATAGGTGCCGCCTTATGGCTGACGAGGCTGTCCCAGCAGCAGAGATTTAATCAGCTGAACTCAGGAGTAACTATAGTCGACCACTCCGTCAATTATTACCCGGCAACGGATCGCGAAGGCGTCGGCCGTCCGCGAGTTGAAAGGAATCTGCCGTAATGGCTACTGCCTTAACGAATATATTCGGCTCTGAAATCTGCGTAACAGCCCAGCCGCAAGTTGCGCATCGCCAATTCATCGGCTTCCCCGGCGCAAACGGACTAACAAGTATACACCTCGGCACTCGCGGAAGATTAATCTCTATCACCGGACGTCTCAGGGCATCCGGCGGCACATACGCTCAAGCCCGCGCAGCGCTGCTCGCCAAGCTCGATGCAATAGATGAGCTTCGGCTTCCTGATGCGGACGTCGAGGCCTATACTTATCATAATAAGACTTATTATGATTGTCTCCTCGACACATTTGAACTGCTTCGTGACGCGAACGGCAGAGCAATACATCTTAATTCAAAAAAAGAATGTTTTTGTGACTTTGCCGCGATTTTAGTTAGCCAGAGATGAAAAACGACAATAAAAAACTCGCTCGAACTGCTCAGCAGCCTATCGTCGAAGTCAGGCCTGCTTCAGGCTCACCGCCGTCCTATCCGCCGCAATGGTCGGTAATCTGGGACGCCAAGGTTGACATTGTCGAAATCAACGCCGGCGCCAAGCCAAGCAAAGCTGTAATATGGTTTCCCTCGCTGTACTATCACCAGCCTCCTCCGCTCAAGGCCGGTGACATGGTCCGCATAAGAACAGCCGCACGCAGCGCAGTAGAGCAGACTGTAATCTTCACCGGATTTACCACTTCGAACTCATGTGAGTTTTTCGGCGGCTGTAACGAATCGCAGGGCTATGAGCGCAACGCCGTTATCGCTCTGGATTTTCGCTGGCTATTGAGTTCGACGAATATAATCTTTGGCCAGGTAGTTCGCGGCCCTGACGATTATGACAACTACGGCACTGCCCAGCAGACTCCGATAGAGGGCAGTTACACATTCCTCAGCGGGCGGCGTGCGATTTTTAATGAGAACGGACAAGCGAATCGCGATGCCGCAGAACTGCAGTTGCCCAATCCTTACGACACACAAACGCTATATGAGATCCCTATATGGTCTACGGCGGGAGATGCTCAATACTGGACGGCCAAGCAGATGGCTCGATTGATTCTTAGTCCGCTGTATAACTGGTCATTTAACGTGTTCCCTTGGCTCGATATCGCCGGGTTCTACGGCCTCGACCATAAAGACTGGGACACTGTCCTCGGTCACGTCTGCGTAGACGGCTTAAACGCAATAGAGGCTTTAGAGTTAATATGTCATCAGTTAGGCTGGTCATTCCGGCAGGCCGACATCGCTGCGCCGGGCGCTCCGTGGTTTGATTTTTATAGGGTCGGCAAGGCCTCCGGCTATCGCCGAACAAAAGAGCAGTCGACGATTCTGCACAGACTATATTCCCCGAAACCGAACGAAAACATACGCCTCGCCGTATCTCGCGGCGAGAAAATGCTGCATGCGGGCAGCTATCAGAAAGACATAACCGCATTAATTAACGAACCTTGGAGTTTAGGCTTTCCTGACAGATTCGAGATAACAACAGAGCTTGTGCCTGCTTGGCCGGATAGTGACTTAGACCCGCAAACAGGGGAAGATTGCTATCTGACGCAAGCGCAAGTCCAGTCGCTGGAAAACCCGAATGAAAAAGACTACTATAAATACTACCACACACAAGGCTCTAATTATAAGCGGACAATCGGACGTAAGTGGTGTTTGAATGAAGCGGGCGATTATTCCGGCGAGCCTTACGAACGCGGCGAGCCGTTCGCGTTCGAAAGGGCTATCCCTGAACAATATATTATCGAGACCCGAACTGTTACTGACCCTCGCCGTAAAGCCCATCCGCAAAAAAAACCTAAACGGCTGTACGCCCCGTACCGCAGACAACTGCTTAGCTGTTTGAGTCTGGATAAGGAATCCTTGAACAGCCTCGGCATACACGTTGAATTCAGCTTTGATGCCGGCGAAACGTGGCACGTCATACCTGCCCGCATCAGTTCACTGCCTTACGAAGCGGGTATCTATATAGAAGAGGAAAATTTAGCTGAAATGTTAGACCCGCAGTTGCGGAGCATCTCAGGCGGGCAGTTGGATGGCCAAGAACTAAACTATTGGACCAGCATCGCTGATGATAAGCTCAACGGCCGTGTTTACAAACAGCAGCAATGGCGCACGCGAGTCAGGATTACCGCGTCCGTGCAGCTCGACCAGCGTTTAGTCACCGCAAGCCGCCGCACTCCCGCGAGCGGCTCACCCTTCGAGCAGCGGGCAATATGGGACTTCTCGAATAAATACGGCCGAGCGGTTCGCTCGCCCGGTAGTCTCTTTACCGGCCCTGCCGCCGAATTAGATTCGTTTAAGACCGCACAGAGTCACTTAGATGCGATTCGTGAAGCCAATCAAGATATGAGCATTTGCGGTCAATTCACTCTCGATAGATTATGGCTCGATGACGGCTATGGTGAGCCTGATTTTCTTATCGGCGACTGCCTCGAGCGGCTTAGCGGCCGTGACTACAACTTGGCCGCCAATTTCGCTGGCTCGCCGATCTATCCGGAAATCGTGCAGATAGTGTATCTGTTCGAGCAGCAGCAGACTAAGCTTATTACCCGTGATTTGCGATTTGCGGAGGTGAGGCTCGTATAATGGCAAAGATAATCACGATTTCGTTTGCAGTTCCTTTTGGATATCGCCCCGGCGATTACGCTGTTCTATACAGCAACGCCGGCGACGGTGACATCGACTGGGACAATCCCGCTTCCGAACATCTGCCGTTATTCCCGAACGGCGCGGGCATACACGGCTGGGGCTATGCTCCTTGGGGCTATTTCTCGTGGGGTTACGCCCAAAGCCGTCTCTGTGAAGGCTGGGGCTACCTGCCGTGGGGACACTTCCCTTGGGGCTACGGAACAGCGGTAATTTTTGCGAGATACAGAGCCGAGCAGTGCGGCGATTATCAATTCGCTTTTAAGTTATTCGATGAACTCGGCAATCCGCAGTCCGGCGACTCCGGTATCGCTCAAGCCGAGGTGCATATCCCGCCGCAGCCGGTAACGGGCCTGGTGAAAACCTCTTACACCCCGTACTACTGCACAGTGACGGGCGACTGCGTCCCTGATGTTACCGGCAACTATCTTTTGGCCGGCCAGCACGAAGGCAAAGACTATTACGTCCGAATTGACGGGGAGTACTATATCTATTGGGAGCCCAATGATGACCGCTGGTACATCGCCAGTTTAATGCCATCCTCTTTCCCAGCCTTTCAGCGGATTGAAGTTGACGAGTTTGGTGAATTTGAACCAGAGGGATTCAATGAAGGCTCTCCTGTGTTCGTAGACGCCGAAGTCAGCCATCTTGTTCTGGGGGTCTCCGAATGAGTAAGCCAAGAATTCTCTCGAAAGAAGATTCCGCTAAGCTCGCAGCCGACTTTCGTGCCGGAGCAACCCTTACGCAGTTGTCCAAGCGGCATAACTGTAACTGGTATGTATTTAAAAAGGCGATATTATCCCAGATGACAAGACGTGAATACACCAAGCTCGTCCGTCGCAATATCAGCCTTGGATGCAGTGAAAACCGGTTCACAAAAGGCACTGTACCTTGGAATAAAGGCTTAAAAGGTGTACACTATTCTCCGTCGACGGAATTCAAAAAAGGACATCTCCCTGCGAACCATAAACATCGCGGAGTGATAGTTATTCGTCGCGACAAGTGCGGCAAGAGTTTTAGGTATATTAAAATATCAGGAATCATGCAGTGCCGCCATAAATGGATACCTTATGCTCGATACTTATGGCTCAAAAGCGGAGGTTCTATACCAAAGGGATATTTTGTCGTTCATTGCGACGGAGATACTCTTAATGACAATATAAACAACCTTCGTTGCGTCGACCGCGCAGGCCATCTTGCTTTACAGATGCAGCGTGACGCCGGAATAAGAAGGCGTTGTATTAAGGCTAACCTAAAAGCGCAACACAGAAGAAAGCGTGAAAACCTGCGGCTGAAGGCCTTGAAAAAAAGACAGAGAATCTGTCTTGCTACCGAAAAACAACAGGTCGCCGAGGCCATGAAATTAAAGACTCAGTTCTACCCGACGCAGCATGCA
>Ga0172382_10012907_pt1 | contig 10829 bp, 8 predicted proteins | sample Leawel138RmetaG_FD_122245 | JGI IMG/M metagenome (GOLD analysis project Ga0172382, IMG submission 122245) | Leachate microbial communities from a municipal landfill in Southern Ontario, Canada - Leachate well 138R metaG | ecosystem: Engineered > Solid waste > Landfill > Unclassified | place...
TAACCAAAGGTTCCAGTCGAGTGTGTCCGGTACAGGAGGAGTTCCCTCGGGCCTACCGATTCCTTGCGGCCATACTGGTCGGTTGGTCCAGCTGTGAACCTCACGAATATCTCCAATTGCTCCTGCCCAGATCCACTCCGCCAATCGGCGGGTGCCCTCACCGGATCGACCTTGGTTCCCCATCTGACTGACAACGTTATACTTTCTGACTGCTTCGGTCAACATTCTGGTCTCATAGACTGAATGAGCAAGGGGCTTTTGCACATACACGTGCTTCCCCATTCGAATAGCCGCCATCGCAGCAACGGCATGGGTATGATCCGGCGTAGCGACGATTACTGCATCAATTCCCTTGATCTTGTCCAGCATCACCCTAAAATCCTTGAATCTCGGGGCATTAGGATACTTATTGAAAGTGGCGGCAGCTTTAACGTCATCCACATCACATAAAGCAACAATATTCTCTGACTCTACCCTTGCCAGGTTTCCGGCTCCCATGCCACCCGATCCGATAGCAGCAATATTGAGTTTGTCACTGGGAGCAACAAAGCCTTTCCCACCTAAAACATGACGTGGAACGACTAACAGGCCGGCTCCAGCAATTGCCGAAGTAGCCAGAAATGAGCGGCGGTTAAGCGATTTTTTCATTCGGTTGTGTTTAGTATTTAGAATTCAAGGAATGATAAAAATAGTGATCTTTGTCTAAAAGCATACCGCATGAAACAAGTGATTTATAAAACCTTCGCAATTCTCCTTCTTTTATACTCATCCTTAAGTTTATCCGCACAGGAGCTAAGCCCCGAAGCCCGCGTGAGCCTTATCACCTGCGGACCCGGCGATGAAATATATAGTTTCTTTGGCCACAGTGCTTTATGGGTGTACGATCCGAAGGCAGGGATCGACAGGATTTATAATTATGGAACCTTTGACTTCAACATCCCCAATTTTTACTGGGAATTTACCAAAGGCCGGCTCTACTATCTGCTCACCGTATCTCGTTCGGCAGCTTTTTTTCAGGAGTATATTTTGGAAGATCGATTGGTGATTGAACAGGAACTCAACTTGACTGAAAGCGAGCGCAATGAACTATTTAGACTATTAGAAATCAATTACTTACCCCAAAATCGGCACTACTGGTACGATTTCTTCAAAGACAACTGTTCCACTAGGATACGGGACATAATTGCCGAGGCAACAGACAACCGGTACCAGTGGCCCGCTGAACCTGAAAATCCCATGACATTCAGGCAGTTATTAAAACCTTATGTAGCTAATCGCCATGGGGAACGCTTAGGGATGTTTCTATTACTGGCCAAAGGAGCCGACCAGCGAGCTACCCGGTCGGATTACATGTTTTTACCAGATCAGCTCTATGTTTCGTTTGATCAGGCAAAAACAGCTGATGGCCGACCGCTGGTTTCGGCGGTACGCAATCTCTACATTCCAGAAACCGATCGATTATCCGAAACTCGCACAAACTGGCCCCTGTTAATTTTCACCGTATGGCTGCTCCTCTCAATTTGGGTCTCTATTCTTAAGAAAACAGCAAGTCGGACAGTCAAGTGGTTCGATAGTGTGATCTATTTTGCCACAGGAGCTACGGGTTTTTTACTCACTTTCATGTGGTTTTTCACCGAACACTGGACTTGTAAGGGAAACTACGAACTGTTCTGGCTCAATCCGATCAACCTGATCCCTCTAATTTTGATCTGGATTCCTCGTAGTCGCAAGACCTTGATCTGGATTGCCAAAACTATGCTGATAATAAACCTATTAGCACTTATCTCCCTGCCTCTCTGGGAACAACGGGTCAGTGTCGAAGCGATCCTCCTCGGTTTGTTGACACTCACCGCTTGGTATCGAGCCTCTGGTTTTGGCCAAGCCGCTAATCACAAACCATAAAATCAGACTAAACAGCAAGGGCTCCATACGCTTCCTCCCGCTCTTTTTCGGCCACTCCGGCCAGTTCATCAAGAATATCAGAGATTTCACCGGATATCAGATATAGAGCCTCTGAATTTGCTCTTTTACGGATCATATCTTGGAATGCAAGATTTCCCCTCCTTCTGAAATTAAGTCGAATATTTGTTGTTTTCCAAGCTAGCCAACCCGGGGCTTCAAAATTCCAGGATGATCTGCTTTGAGAAAGATCCTCAAGAAGAGCAGTCAACCACTCAAAGGAGCAGGCACATACTGCCCCCTCCACCTCTTCCGTCTGGACCCCTAAAACTAGCTCCTTCTGGTTCTCAATCAACAGATTTATGTTCAATCCTTCATATTGAACAATGGGTATCCGGATTCCATAAAAGCCAGCCTGATCGGGATCTTCATGAAATCCGGTAATCAATGAATCAAGTGCTCGCAGATCAATCCTCCGCCCCATGCTCTCCCATTCTGGTTTATAACCATAATCCTCAACCATTTTGAAGATGGTTATCCAGAACATTTTTTCGGTGCTTTTGAGTTGTTCATTCATGTCAAGAGTTATTTATTGATTCAAAGAAACCACCCCACAACGTAACCTATTTACGTTCTCGCTTTTTTTATCTTTAGATGCAGATTTTAAGGACAAAAGGAAGAAATGGCACTAAATAAATACGCAGCGATCCGGTATCGGATCATTGACCAATGCATCCGGAGCCGATCGAAGCCCTATCCCTCCAAGGAAGATCTTCGAAGTGCCTGTGAAGAAGGTCTCTACGGATCGAGTGACGGAAGTCATATCTCAATGTCAACGATCGACAAAGACCTATGGGCTATGAAGAACGAGTCGGCTATGGGATATGCGCCCATAGCTTTCAGCAGACAAGAGAATGGTTATTTTTATATGGATCCAGACTATAGCCTGAATTTACCGTTAACTCAGGAAGATATCGGAATGATCCGATTAGCTATGAAAACCCTGACACACTTCCGCCAAAGCAGGCTTTTCCAAGATTTGGAAATCGCAGTCAATAAAATCGAAGGAAGAATTCTGGTTGCCGGTCATCTGGCGGAATCAGGATTGGAGGAGGTGATCCAATTTGAATCAGTACCAGCTAATAAAGGGCATGAATTTCTTCCAATGCTGATCGATGCGATCCGACAACAAAAAGAAATTGAGTTTCGATACACGCCTCATGTGGACGGAATACCGCGGCGATACCTTTATCACCCCTATCTACTTAAGGAGCACAAAAACATTTGGTATCTGGTCGGATTGGAAAAAGAGGGCGGGATTATTCGTACTCTGGGGCTCGACCGGATGGAGGAGATTCGGTTCACCGGTTCCGGGTTCTCAGCCGATCCGGGCTTCGATCCTTTGCATTTTTTCCGATACAGCTTTGGCGTAGGGACCTACAGCGGAGTTCCTGAGGAAATCATCATCCGGTTCGACTCGGTTCAGTCGCGATATATTCTCGCCAACCCGATACACTCCAGCCAGGAAGTGATCGAAGAGTTGCCGGAGGGAGCCAGAATCAGGCTGTTTGTCATTCCCACCGACGATCTAAAAATGCAGATTCTGAGTTACGGGAATAAGGCAGTGATTGAATCACCACCGTGGCTTCGTCAGGAAATCTCCGGGATTTTGGAGAGCGCAGCTAGCCAATATCGCCCTGAACCTACTCAACAATGACCAGTCGGGCTTTTTGAGAGGTCAGCCCCCCCGAATCTTTTACTTGTAGCTTAATGATATAAGAGCCAGGCTGGGTAAAACTATAGGAAGCCGTTTTGAGAGTTGTAAAGTCGGTATCCCATACATCATCATTATCCCAATCCCATCGAACCTCCAATTCTTCCAAGCTATCTTCCAAATCACGGCTGATTGAAGCGTCAAACTGGAATTGGGTATCCGTGGTTCCTACCGGTGGGGTGATCGTAAAATCAGCAATGGGTGGCGTGTTTGGATTGCTCACCGTGATCACCCGTGAGTAGGTATTAGCAAAACCCTCCGTATCGGTGACTTCGAGAACAACACGATATTCACCGGCCACTTCAAAGGCCTTGGTGATGGTCTTTTCGTAACGATATCCGATATCCCAGACCCCATCATTATTCCAATCCCATCGCACTTGTAGCTGATCGATGGAATCTTCGGGATCGGATGATCCGGAAGCATCAAACTGGAAAATAGTCTCAACAGTACCCGATTCAGGAGTAACGGTAAAGAAAGCTGTTGGCTTGATATTAGCCGGAGATACAAGAATCATTTTGGAAGTTGACCCAGTAAGTCCCTCTGTATCTTTTACTTCCAACTTAGCAACATACTCTCCCGCCTCCGGGTAGATCCATACCGCGAACTTATTGGTATTGAATTGAGTATCCCAGATACCATCCCCATCAAAATCCCATCTGACCTTCAGCAACTCTGCAGGATCATCAGCATCCCAGGATCCTGTGGCATCGAAGGTAAAGAAGCTGGTAGTCCGACCGCTCTCCGGTGTCACCGTAAAAAATGCTGTAGGGGCCGAATGGGTCAGCTCGACCGTCAAAGATTGCGTGGACCGGGAAGTCAGGCCACCTTCATCTCTAACTTCCAGCACTACCTGGTAGATGCCTGGAACAGGGAAGACCCGGTAGATCGTTTTGCTGGTGGTAAACTCCGTATCGTAATGGTTGTCACCATCAAAATCCCATCTCACCTGAAGATTTTCGGTGCTGGTCTCAAAATCTGTTGATGCCGAAGCATCAAACTCAAAATTCGTTGTGGTGGAGCCACCTGGTGGGTTGATTCTAAAAGATGCAACCGGGTGAGTATTATTGTGAATTCCGTTTTGAAGATCCCGATAAAGTGTATCTTCCTCTGCTGCTAGGATTTCTGGCCAGATATCACTCAAAGCATTTCCTACTTTGATAGCTGATGCGGTAGAATAGATCCGCTTTTCACGCTGCCATTCCGGAAGGTTGATAAAGTTTTTAAGCTCTGCTCCTGACTCCTGCACAAACTGGTGTGATGGTTCACCGGCAAAGAGAGGGGTAATCGCCCGGGCAAAGAAGATATGAATCAGATGGTTAGATAAGCGGGGCGAAATGACTGTGTCAAAGCTAACCTGATTCTCCTCGATCTGGTGGTTGATTTTCCAGTCTCCCCAGAAGTTGTAGGTAGTTTTCACGCTCCCTTTTTCATAGATCTTGAAATCAAGAATTGCGACCGTATCCTTGGCAAGATGCACCTCAAATCCCAGGAAATGATCCACTTGATAAAAGATTGGCATGGGTCCGGCAAAAAAGGGTCCGAACAATCTGGATGATATTCTGATGCTATCTTTCCCGTCAACTGAACCAAAGGAGGTGATGCGGGCTACTCCGTTAAACTCCTGCTCGTAAGAATAATCCATCAAGTAGCGCCGGAGTGGGATATCGGAGGCGCGGTGAACTAAAACACTGTGATCCAGCTGCTCACCGGCATAGAGCTTCCCATCCTGAAAGCTAACCATCAATGGATTGTCATTAATCATCCCGGAGAACAGGGTGTACTTAAACAGCTTGAGAGTATCTTCATCCCAGGCAGAACCGGGCAAAATGGTGATCTCGGCAGGCTCCTGGCTGGAAATTTTAGTTATTTGGTTGAGTGCTGTAAAGAGATACTCCACTCCCACTGTTTCGAATTGAATCTGAAGTGAGTCTTCCTGGTTGGCAGTAGAGACGATGCGGCCGTAAACTCCCGGTGATCCAGGATAGAGGAAGCAGGTACCTTTCGGCAGAGACGGTGCCATCCCCTTCAAAGCAAACCTGACCGCTCCGTAACTCCTTTGCGGGCCTGTCAGTTGGTTGGTATCTAGGATCAGGACCTGGTCATCCATAGCTGTCATGATGGTATCCAGATCCCGATCTTCATTCTTGATCTCGTCGCGCTGGCAGGAAATCAGCAGGATTCCTGTCAGTAGAAGAGTAGCAAAGTATCGAAACCTGTTCATCATTAAACTCATAACAACAAAATTAACGAAGATGGACTACAACATGGGCTCTCTGATTAAGTTTCAGATCACCCTGGGTGGTAATCTCGTCGAAGCTATTGTCTTGATCCCCTTTTCGGCAATAGATCCAGTAAGTTGTCTCCTTCAGGTCGATGAAGAGGACCTGTCCTTCAAGGCCTGTTCTTCTCCAGGCCTGTACAGGGTTCTCCAGCTGTCGCCACTCCTGCTGGGAAGTAAACAGTGTTACATAGGCATCCGGTACTGGCAAGCTATCCTGATCGATCACGCTAACTTCTAGTTGGGGCGGATTATCTGTTTCGAAGCATCCCGACAAGGTTAGCAGGAGGCTCAGGGGCAACAGCAGGGTTAATATGCGTAAATTCCTTCCCATCTATTCCTTTTTTGATTCAATCTGGATTGCAACACCTATTGTGATACCCAGAGACCGTAGTAGGTTATTCGAATCGGGCGACCTCCAGATCGGGTTATACAGCCCTTGGTACCGGGAATTCACATAATCAGGCTGTTCCACCTCTCCGAGGCTCGTCAGACCGTGGTGGAAATCAACACCTATCATAAACGCTGTATTTTGGCGCAACTGCCACATGATGGATAATTCGGAGTAGAACCCCAGATTGAATCTGGTGAGGCCATCAATCCATTGTGAATCGCTGATCACGCCTGTTTGACGACTCCGACTATTGCTATTGACAGCGGAAGAAGTGAACGATTCGAACAGTCGAACACCGGGAGAGATGCCTGCTCCCAGTAGAGCATTCAGGCGCCGGGCTAGGGTGATCTTATAGGCAGCTCCTATCGGCATTTCAACAAACCAGAAGCGCGTATGATAGTTTACCTGCTCCAGGTGAGGATCAAAACCACCATGCGGGTCCAGGTGATCCAGTGTCAGGGAGGATTGATAGTGTGCATAGCGAATACCCAATTGCCCTCCCAAATGGCTATTAATCAAATACATCAGACCAACTCCTCCAGCATAACCCAATCCCGGCTCAAGGTTAAAACGCTCATCCTGATCGACAGACTGGTTGACAAGGCTTCCAAGAGAAGGAGATAATTTTACCGTTAAATAAGTCTGACTTTTGGGTGGTAATGCTATTCCCCAGATTTCCCAGCCTGACATTTTGCCATCCAAAAAGTTAAAACCGATCGTCACCACTATTCGATGTCGGTTTGCCAGAGCTTTCCCTTTACTGATACCCATAAGGGATTGCTCCAGCCACACGTTAACCAGGTAGCGGTTATTAAAATCATACTTAGGCCGGGAGACCAGGATACGATTCATGTTGAAATCCAGGGTAAGGCCTTCCGGAAAAAGAGTTGGCAACAGAGAGACATAATTTTGGGCAGAGATTTCCTGACTCGGAGAATCCTGATCAATCTCATTAACTATCAAGACCTTGGGGTTCGAAAAAAGGTTGATAAACTCTCTTTCAATGGCCGGATCAGCAGTCGCATTTATTTGATTATGGATGAGTTGATAGTGATTCAGGAGGTTTTTCACGCCCAATCGTATCGAATCCATCTTCCATTCGGGGAGTTCCTGGCTGATTCCCGGATGAGCTCCAAGCATCACAGCCAGCAGCAAAACAGATAGTTTACAAACCACCATACCTCGCTTTGCTAGTACTCGACCTTTACCCAACACCGGAATTATTTATTTGTACAACAGCAAAAATATAGAAAAGGCAGCATATCCTTTCCTTAAGATATAAACAAGTGATTGTCAATTACTGAACTTGGCTGAGCAGGCTGTCGAAGTTAAATTCCTCGGTATCAATTGAACTGTCATTCATAGCCAGGGACTGTTTTCTCGACAGGATACGCAGTTCTGAAGTATGTGAATTCAGAAGGAATACAACCTGAAAAGGCTCTTTGAAGTGTTGTTCGTGGTAGGTTATCGCAGGCGTGGTGTAGGAGAAAATTTCTGATTTTCCCTGTCCGAACCAACCCAGCAGTTTTAATCCGGGGATTTCTCGTGGTGCAGTCTCATTAGACACCTCAACAAATCGTTCTATAGAAATCACAAAACCCTGATCTTCTAGACCTTCCATCTCTTCAACCTGAGTCATGCCATATAGATATCCTACCACTTGGTACAACTCTGCGGGGCTTGCGAGGGTTGCTGAGGCATGATGAATTTCCTTCAGGGCGCTCTTTTCGATCCGAATTCTTGTTACCAGGGTATCGCACCAGCCTTGGTTAAGTTCCAGATTGATAAACTCCTGAGGCGGCTTATTGTCCTGATTCTCATTAGTTTGGAGCACCGGATTCTGGGAGAACTGATACAGCTCTTCCCATTTCAGGAATGCACCCGGGTCGGGTATCGGATCAAAATAGCCCGATTTACGCCGTAGGAAGCAGGCGGAATTTAGCTCTTCCGAACCCGTATTTACGAGGATAGCAATCTGGGATTTCTGATCAAAGAATGTTCGGTGCATTTTCTGTAGGGCCTCATTCATCTCCAGCACCGGGTCTGAGCAGGAAGTAAACCAACCCAGCAGGACATATTTTTTATTTTGACGGATCAGCTCATTCATTTCATCTACCAAATCCTGGCGGAACTCCATTGTATTAGATGAATCGGGCCTGATATGCTGCGAAGCAACCACTTTTTCGATGACAAGTTCATGTTTAGAGCTTCCATCCACGGTTAATCGGTAGCTGTTTCCAAAAAGATACCCACCAAAACTCCCGGGCTTTTTCTCCAGGAAAGCTCCGTGCACTAGTTGGTATAGCGCGTTGATTGCCGGAGGGCTGATGTGCATGCGGGCAATAACCACATCAGGAATCACCTGAAGAAAATCAGCCGCATAGTAATTCTGTAACGGCTCCATCAGTGAGGGACTTCCGTTGGCATGACCGGTGCTAGTAGCAGTCATATTGGGAGTTATTGCAGCATTGGGAGCGACAATTCTTGAGGAGCGGTAAAGTCGAAAAAAGATCGGCACCAGCAGAAGAACAATCAGTCCGACAATCGTCCAAATCAGCCACCCAGGAATTGGATTAACCGGATTCTGTAGCCGGTTTTGGTATTCAGTTAGGAGGTTATCTGTTTCGAGGAGAGCATTTTCAATCACAACCTGATGGGTTGAATAATCGGTGTGAATTTTTTCCACCTCCTGAATAGATCCGAGGCCAAAAACCAGACTTCGATAATCGATCAGGGATTGTTGGTGTTGCAATTTGAGCTGGTTAAAACTACCTTTTAAGGTATCGAAGCTCTCTTTCTGTGCTTCCAGTCGGGCTATTTCCCGATCTCTGAATGCTCTCTTTTTCACAGCCGGCTTGATGGTACTACGAAGAGAATCGAGCTGCCGGGAGATTTGTATCAAAGAATCCTGGTGCTGTTTAAACAGGTCCAGGTAGGAATTCTTTGCTGATCGACGCAGGCTATCAGCTATACCAGCCCGGTCGGGCTCTTCAACTCCGGGCTGGAACGACCTGATCATCAGATCATACTGATTGTATTCGGATCGCAGCGACAGAAGCTCATCCGATAAGTGATTAAACCGGCTGGTGATTGCTCGGGTACTATCAGACGGGAGGCTATCGAGCAGGTTCGTTGGCCTGACTGAATTGAAGCTTGAGATCAGATAATCTAGATCAGCCAGATAGAGGCGGGTAAGTCCAAGCACCTCTTCCGAAGCAGCCTGCAGGATCTCCGGATTAGATTCCTCTCGGAGTTCCTGAATCCGTGCAGCAATCCTTTCACTATCTTTTCTTCGTTGAAGATCTCTTGCCTGGTTTTGATAATTGGCCAGCTGGCTCATCAGAATCTTGTAGGCAGCTAAACCGAATTGGGGAGCATGTTCCCGACCGGATTCCTCCCTAACAGCCTCAGAATCATGTGATATTCGTGGTTTCTGGTCGATTGAAAAGCTGAATATTGCAGTACGACCGTCGGGTAATTGAATCTTTTCCAGGGCACCCTTTCGGTAATGATCCTCACTCAAAGCATATTGAAAGGAACAGTGGATTTCGAGTGATTCGACCGGTTGGCTAAGGAGTTCTATCGAGATTTTAGCCAGAGAAGAGAAGGCAATTTCACTAGAGGCATCATCGGCAAATGAAGTACACTTCCACCTTCCCATCGGGATTAGGTCGAGGGCATATTGGGAGAGATAGAGAAGCGGTTGGGATGACGACTCATTAATTGGAGTACCATCTTCGTTAAACCAGGTCACTTCAAATTCGACGGCAAAGGTATTCTCTCTGGGCAGGGGTATCAGCCGGGCTTCAACAGAGCCTGCCAAAACCTGTTCCAGCCGATTAAGCCAGGTAAAATCCACCCTACTGGTCTGCGATATACTATTTGCAGGTGCCAGCAGGCCGGCTATAATCAAAAGAGTCGTACAGATGCTGATACAGCGCTTCATCAGTGAAGTAGTTCTGTTGCAAGTAACAAACCAACGAAGGTACTGCAACAAAAGTATTAAATTTTGTCAACGATAAGTGTTGGGAAACTGGCTAGAAATGCCCGATCTAAGTTTTAGGAACCCAAAGCCTTCAGATTTTCATAAGCCTGGGTCATCCACACAAACAGATCCTTACGGATGGTTAGGAAATAATCTTTTGAACTACCGTGCTTAGAAGGATCGAAGTGGTTAATTCTCTCATACAGATCTTCTTTCATAATGATCGCGTCATTGATAATCTGTTCATAACGTGAGAAATCTTTCTCAGGCTGCTCTTCCATACACGCATAACAATCCAGGATCAGGTCGGAGACCACATAGTTAATATCCCGTTTTAAAATCCTTCTACTAGCCATAATTTTTATTCATGTTGATAATCTAAAAATAGAAAAGTTTTATTAAAAACATAGTCCCACAGATTTTTTAATCATTTTTTCAGCAAGCTGAAAGTCTGACACTTAAAAATCCAGAAGCCGGCTTTCACCGGCTTCTTCTA
>Ga0172382_10012909_pt1 | contig 10828 bp, 8 predicted proteins | sample Leawel138RmetaG_FD_122245 | JGI IMG/M metagenome (GOLD analysis project Ga0172382, IMG submission 122245) | Leachate microbial communities from a municipal landfill in Southern Ontario, Canada - Leachate well 138R metaG | ecosystem: Engineered > Solid waste > Landfill > Unclassified | place...
ATCCCGCAGAACATCATCGACAAGGCGCCCTCGGCCGAGTTGCGGCCCGACCAGACCGACCAGGATTCGCTGCCGCCCTATCCGGTGCTCGACGACATCCTCGAATGCCTTGTCGAGGGCGAGATGGGGGTGGACGCCATCGTCGCGCGCGGTCACGACCGCGACACCGTCCACCGGGTCGAGCACCTGCTCTACATCGCCGAATACAAGCGCCGGCAGGCCGCGCCCGGCGTCAAGATCACCAGCAAGAATTTCGGCCGCGACCGCCGCTATCCCATCACCAACCGTTTCCGGGACCGGACATGACCGAGAAAAGCGTCACCGTCCGCTTCGCGCCGTCGCCGACGGGGCATATCCATATCGGCAACGCCCGCACGGCGCTGTTCAACTGGCTGTTCGCGCAGAAGCATGGCGGGCGCTTCATCCTGCGCTTCGACGACACCGACGTCGCCCGCTCGAAGGCCGAATATGCCGACCAGATCCAGCACGACCTGCATTGGCTCGGCATCCACCCGGACGTCACCGTCCACCAGTCGGCGCGGTTTTCGACCTATGACGCGGCCGTCGAGCGGCTGAAGGCGGCGGGGCTGCTCTATCCGTGCTGGGAGACGGCCGAGGAGCTGGAGCGGCGACGCAGGATCAGGCTGTCGCGCCGGCTGCCGCCGGTCTATGGCCGCGAGGCGCTGAAGCTGACGGCGGAAGAGAAAGCCGCCTATGAGGCGGAGGGCAAGAAGCCGCACTGGCGTTTCCTGCTGCCCAACTTCTCCGGCGATCCGTTCGCGCCCGCGCGCACCGAGGTGCACTGGGACGACGTGGTGCGCGGCCCCCAGACGGTCGATCTCGCCTCGATGTCGGACCCGGTGCTGGTGCGAGAGGACGGCACCTATCTCTATACCCTGCCGTCGGTGGTCGACGACATCGAGCTCAACGTCAGCCACGTCATCCGTGGCGACGATCATGTCACCAATACCGGCGTCCAGATCGCGCTGTTCAGGGCGCTGGGCGCGGAGCCGCCCGCCTTCGGCCACCACAATCTCCTGACTACGGTTTCCGGCGAAGGCCTGTCGAAGCGCACCGGCGCGCTGTCGATCATGAGCCTGGCGCAAGACGGCATCGAGCCGATGGCGGTGGCGTCGCTCGCCGTGCTGATCGGCACGTCGGAGAGCGTCTCGGCCGTGGCCTCGATGGAAGAGCTTGCCGCCATGTTCGATCCGGCCGCGACCTCGAAATCGGCGGCGAAGTTCGACCCGGCCGAGCTTTTGACGCTCAATCGTGCGCTCGTCCATGCCACGCCGTTCGACCGGGCGCGCGACGGGCTTGCGGCGCTGGGCATCGAAGGCGATCGCGCGGAAGCGTTCTGGAATGCGGTGCGCGGCAATCTCGACCGCGTGGCGGACGCGGCGCAATGGTGGCGGATCGTGCGCGAGGGGCCGCAGGAAAAGCCAGCCCTTTCGGCCGAGGACGCGGCCTTCCTCGCCGTCGCCTTCGACGAACTGCCGCCCGAACCGTGGGATCGCGAGACGTGGAAGGCGTGGACCGACCGGCTGAAGGACAAGACAGGCCGCAAGGGCAGGGCGCTGTTCATGCCGCTGCGGCTGGCGCTCACCGGCCGGGAGCAGGGGCCCGAGCTTGCGGAACTGCTGCCGCTTCTGGGTCGGGAAGGAACGCTGGCCCGACGACCCTGATCGGGCGCTCGCCTGGGTCCTCGTGCGAGGTGCCGGCTGTCACGGTCGGACGCGGCGTCGCCAGCCGCTTCAACGCTTCGGCATCAAGGCCGCCCTCGCGCGACGATAGCGTTTCGGGGTCCTCGGCCGCATCGGGCCGCAGCGACGGCAGCGGGACCGCCGCCTCGGTCGCGGGCGCGGCGCCAGTGAGGCCGGCCGGCTCGTTGGCGGCGTAGTCGCCGCCGATGGTCTGAAAGCCGCTGGCGCCGCCCTGCGCCGCCGCCGCGCCACAGCCGCAGCCGGCGGGAATCGAGGCGCCCGGCCGGCGATAGAGGAAGGCGTTCTCCATCTCGCGATAGGGCAGGCCGGTGGCGGTCGAGACCATGTCCTCCGAATCCTCGCCCGAGACGCGGTGATGGTGCAGCTCGACCTGCGTGCCCGGGCACATCGCCTGACAGGCCCGCGCGTCGCGCTCGAACGCGCCGAAGGAAACCGACCACGAGATCGGAAAATAATAGCCGTCGCAGCTGCGCACGCACAGGGTGCGGAACTGGCCGGAGAGCGCGCCGGGCGTCATGCGCGCAGGGCGTTCCGCCCGCGTGGCGTCGGCGGCCGGCTCGGGCGCGGCGCGCCTCGGCGCGCGGCAGCCATGGGCATCGAGCGCGGCCATGATGCGCGCGCGCTGGCGCCGCCCGTCGCCGCCGCCGAGTTGCGCCCGTTTGCGTTGCAGGTCGGCGAGGTTCTTGTCCATGCGCGCCAGCGTGGCGTTGATCTTGCCGCAGAACTCGGCCTGCCGCCCGGCAAAGGCGAAGCCGCAGCCTGCCCGCCGCGCTTGGGCACGCGCCTTGTCCATCTGCTCGCGCTGGCGCTCGATCGCCGCGTCGTAGCGCCGGGCCGACCCGCTCCCGCCGCCCGAAAGCCCCACCAGCTGCGCTTCCAATTGACGGCAGGCCCGCGTGCCGGCCTGCGCCAGCGCGGCGTCGGGCAAGGCGAGGGCAAGCAGAAGCGCCGGCACGAACCCGTGCTGCACCCCACGCCGCGCCCGCGCGAAAAAAGCCCGACCCCACATCATGGCCCGAGCGATAGCACGGCGCGGTTAACCGTCTGTTTAGGCTGTCTTCGCCCCCGCCTTGGGCCCCGTCTCGTCTTCGGCCTCGGTACGCGCCGCCGCCTCGACCACGGCCAGCGCAGTCATGTTGACGACGCCACGCGAGGTGACGGAGGGGGTGAGGATGTGGGCCGGGCGCGCGGTGCCGAGCAGGATCGGCCCGACATGCAGCGCTTCAGTCAGCGTCTTGATCGTCGTCAGCGCGATGTTGGCGGCGTCGAGCGTCGGGAAGACGAGGAGGTTCGCCTCGCCCTCCAGCGTCGAGTGCGGATAGACGCGCTGGCGCAGCAGCGGCGACAGCGCCGCATCGCCGTGCATCTCGCCGTCGGCTTCGAGGTCGGGCGCGATCTCGCGCAGCAGCGCCGCGGCCTCGCGCATCTTCAGCGCGGTCGGCGAATCGTGCGAGCCGAAATTGGAGTGCGACAGCAGCGCCGCCTTCGGCGTCAGGCCGAAGAGCCGGATCTGCTCGGCGGCGAGGATCGTCGCCTCGGCGATCTCGGCCGCCGTCGGGTCGAGCGTGACATAGGTGTCGGTGAGGAAGACGACGCCGCGCTGCGAGATCAGCATCGACAGCGACGATAGTTCGTCGACACCCCCGCGCCGGCCGATGATGAGGTCGACATTGCGCAAATGGCGGTCGTAGCGGCCTTCCAGCCCGCACAGCATGGCGTCGGCCTCGCCCCGCATCATGGCGAGCGCCGCGATCACCGTCGTGTTGGTGCGCACCAGCGTGCGCGCGGCCTCGGTGGTGACGCCGCGCCGCCCGGCAAGCTGGACGAGAAGATCGACATAGTCGCGATAGCGCGGGTCGTCCTCGGGATTGACGATCTCGAAATCGACGCCGGGCCTGATTTTCAGGCCATAGCGCTTGAGCCGCGTCTCGATGACGTGAGGGCGGCCGATCAGGATCGGCTCGGCGATGCCTTCCTCGCGCACCACCTGCGCGGCGCGCAGCACGCGCTCGTCCTCGCCGTCCGAATAGATGACCCGTTTCGACGCGGCGTTGCGGGCGGCCGAGAACACCGGCTTCATGATCAGGCCGGAGCGGAACACGAAGCGGTTCAGCCGGTCGATATAGGCGGCCATGTCCTCCAGTGGCCGCGTGGCGACGCCGCTTTCCATCGCCGCGCGGGCGACGGCCGGCGCGATGCGCAGGATCAGCCGCGGATCGAAGGGCGAGGGGATGAGGAATTCCGGCCCGAAGATCGGGGTCTCGCCGGAATAGGCGCGCGCGGCGACGTCGGAGGGCTCCTCGCGGGCCAGCGCGGCGATGGCGCGCACGGCCGCGATCTTCATCTCCTCATTGATCGCGGTGGCGCCGACATCGAGCGCGCCGCGGAAGATGTAGGGAAAGCAGATGACGTTGTTGACCTGGTTGGGAAAGTCCGAGCGCCCGGTGCAGATCATCGCGTCGGGCCGCGCCTGGCGCGCCACGTCGGGCATGATTTCCGGCGTCGGATTGGCCAGCGCCAGCACCAGCGGCTTTTCCGCCATGCCGGCGAGAAGCTCGGGCTTCAGCACGCCGCCGGCCGACAGGCCGAGGAACACGTCGGCGCCCCCGATCACGTCGGCCAGCGTGCGGGCATCGGTGTCCTTGAGATAGGGCTCCTTCCAGCGGTCCATCTCCTCGACGCGGCCCCTGAAGGCGACGCCGTGGCGGTCGGTGATCCAGATGTTCTCGGGTCTCGCGCCGAGCGAGACGAGGAGGTTCAGGCAGGCGAGCGCGGCCGCGCCGGCGCCGGAGGTGACGATCTTGACGTCGCGGATCGCCTTGCCGGCCAGTTCCAGCCCGTTGAGGACGGCGGCGGCGACGATGATCGCAGTGCCGTGCTGGTCGTCGTGGAAGACGGGAATCTTCATCCGCGCCTTCAACTGCTCCTCGATCTCGAAGCATTCCGGCGCCTTGATGTCCTCCAGGTTGATGCCGCCGAAGGTCGGCTCCAGCGCGGCGACCGCCGAGACCATCAGGTCGATATCGTTCGCCTCGACCTCGATGTCGAAGACGTCGATGCCGGCGAATTTCTTGAACAGGACGGCCTTGCCCTCCATCACCGGCTTGGAGGCCAGAGCGCCGATATTGCCGAGACCGAGTACGGCCGTGCCGTTGGAGATCACGCCGACCAGATTGGCGCGCGCGGTGTAGTGGGCGGCGGTCGCGGGATCGTCGTGGATGGCGAGGCAGGGCGCGGCGACGCCGGGCGAGTAGGCGAGCGCGAGGTCGCGCTGGTTGCCGAGCGGCTTGGTGGCGCGGATCTCGAGCTTACCCGGTGCGGGATAGCGGTGGTAGAAGAGCGCTCCCTCGTCGAGATCGGACGCCGCCTTCGTGGTGCCCTCTGCGCTCATCGTCGTTCCTCCTCCGCCTCTTGCCGTTATCCGCTTCTAGCGCATGTCCGGCGAAAGTGGGACCCGCTTTCGGGATAAAGACATACGCAAAAACAAGAAACTAGGGCGTCGGAGAGATCTGGCGTGACAAAAGGATGGCGCGGGACGCAAACGGCCGGCGCTTCCTTGTTTCGGCCCCGACATTCGATTATAGGCCGCGACGTTCCCATCGGGCGCCAGAGGGGCCGAATCACGCATGTTCCTGGCACATCTTTCCGGCCTGCCACGGCTTCAGAACGTGTCGCCGTCCGCCGTCCTGGCCTGCGCGCTGCTTTTCGTCGTCGGGATGGGGCTGCTCGGCAGCCTGAAGATCGCGGGCGCGTTCTACGTGCTCTCGCTCCTGCTCGGCCTTTACCTGCTGTGGCGGCTTCCGCGCACGACGATCACCGTTCCGCCGGCGGTGCGGCTCTATCTCGGCTTCTATTTCTGCTTCGTCGCGCTGGTCCTTGCCCATATCGCCGTGCTTTCGGGGCCGACGAGCAATATCGACCAGGTCTCGCGCATCGGGCTCGGGCTGCTCAACGGCTTCACCTTCCTCGTCCTGTTCGGCTTTTCGCGCGAGCGGCTGTTCGACTTCGCGGTGCTGGTCGCGACGGCGCACGCGACGGTCGCCGTCGCGGTCGCGCTCTATCAGGGCGTGGATTTCACCGCGCTGGGCCTTGCCGGCGCGCGCGCGAGAGGCGTCACCAACGCGATTCCCTTTTCCGAGATGCTGCTGACCTCGATCGGGCTGGTAGCGATCGCGCTTGCCGCGCGCGTCGATGCGCGCCGACGCTGGCCTGCTCTGGCGCTGCTGGCGCTGGTCGTCGGGCTCGGCCTGTTCGCGGTCTTCCTGACGGGCACGCGCGGCACGCTGCTCGCCTTCGTGCTGCTGTTTCCGTTGATGATGATCGCGCTGGTCGGGCGGATAGCGCCGTTGCCGGCCACGGTCTTCACCATGCTCGCGCTTGCCTCGATGCTGCTGGCCGGCGCGGTCCTGTTCCAGCGCAGCCCGGGGATGGCGTCGATGCTCGGCCATTTCCTCGACGGAGCCGGACTCGACGCCTATCGCATCGATTCCGTCGGCATCCGGCTGCAAATGTGGGTCGTCGCCCTCGACATGATCCGGGACGCGCCGCTCCTCGGGCAGGGGATCGATTCCTATCCCGCCGTGCTCCATCGGACGGAGCTGGGCGTGCCCGCCGATTCCGTGCTGTTCCGGTACGGCAACGTCCACAACCAGTATCTCGACATGGCGATGAAGATGGGCCTCGTGGGCGCGGCCCTGTTCTTCGCGCCGCTCGCTGTCGCACTCGTCGTCGGCGTGCGGCTCGCGCTCGATCCGCAGCGGCGCGTATGGGGCCTCGCGATCCTGTGGGTCGGCGGCTCCTATGCGATCTACGGGCTGACGCAGACCTTCTACGGCCATGCCTCGACCACGTTGCAGTTCGGCGTCTATCTCGGCCTGCTGATGTGGCTCGCGCCCGGCGGCCACTACGGCAACATCCTGCGTGAGCCGGAAGCGGAGGCGTAACGCCGCCGCCCGCCGGCCGGTGGGGCGTTCTCGCTCAGCGCGCCGCCACCTTGTGCCGCTGCTCGCCCAGCCCGTCTATGCCCAGCCTGACCTCGTCGCCGTGGCGAAGGAACTGCTGCGGCGACATGCCGGCGCCGACGCCGGGCGGCGTGCCGGTGGCGATGACGTCGCCCGGCTGGAGCACCATGAAGCGCGACAGGTAAGAAACCAGGAAGGCGACGGGGAATATCATCGTCGAGGTGTGCCCGGTCTGGCGACGCTCGCCGTTGACGTCGAGGAACATGGCCAGCGATTGCGGGTCGGTGATCTCGTCGGCGGTGGCGAGGAAGGGGCCGAGCGGCCCGAATGTCGGGGCGCTCTTGCCCTTGATCCACTGGCCGCCGCGCTCCTTCTGGTAGCTGCGTTCGGAGACGTCGTTGCACAGCATGTAGCCGGCGACATGGGCGAGCGCGTCGGCCTCCTCGACATAGTCGCAGCGCTTGCCGATGACGACGGCGAGCTCGACCTCCCAGTCGAGCTTCGTCGAGCCGCGCGGGATCAGGATATCGTCGGTCGGGCCGCAGACGCAGCTCGGCGCCTTGGAGAAGACGACCGGCTCCGTCGGCACCGCCGCGCCGGTCTCGGCCGCGTGCTCGGCATAGTTGAGGCCGATGGCGATGAAATGGCCGACGCGCTTCAGGGGCGCGCCGAGGCGCACATCGGCGGGCGCGGTCGGCAGCGCGGCAAGGTCGGCGCGCCGCAGCGTGTCAAAAAGCGCGGGCGCCAGCGTCTCGGGCCCATAGTCGTCAACGAGGGCGGAGACGTCGCGGACCGTGCCGCCGTCGTCGATCACGCCGGGCTTTTCATTGCCTTCCGTACCGAACCGGACAAGTTTCATCGGCCGTCTCCTTTCATCCGCGATCATCCCCACAGGGCAGGCTCGGGGGGATAGACCAGCGCGCCTTCGTAGGCAAGCGAGGGGCGGCGGTCTCGGGCGAGCAGCAACGGGCCGTCGAGATCGACGAAGTCGGCATCCTGCGCCAGCAGCACCGCCGGGGCCATGGCGAGCGAGGTGCCGACCATGCAGCCGACCATCACCTTGAAGCCCAGCGCCCGCGCCCGCTCGCGCAGGGCGAGCGCCGCCGTCAAGCCGCCGGCCTTGTCGAGCTTGATGTTGACGGCGTCGTAGAGGCCGGCGAGACGGTCGAGGTCGTCGGCGACGTGCAGGCTTTCGTCGGCGCAGACCGGCACGCCGCGCGGCCTGTCGCGCAGCGCCTCGTCCTTGCCCGCCGGCAGCGGCTGCTCGACCAGCACGACGCGGCAGCGCGCGGCAATGTCGAGATGGCGGGCGAGGTTGTCCGCGCTCCAGCCCTCGTTGGCGTCGAGGATGATGCGGCTTTGCGGCGCGGCCGCCGCCACGGCCGCGATCCGCGCCTCGTCGTCCGCCGTGCCGACCTTCACTTTCAGCAGCGGCCGCGCGGCCTGCGCGGCGGCCTGCGCCGCCATCGCCTCCGGCGTGCCGAGGGTGATCGTATAGGCGGTTTCGAGCGGCCGCGGCGGCGCGGCGCAGACGCGCGCGGCGACGGAGACGCCGCCGCTCTTCGCCTCGAGGTCCCACAGCGCGCAATCGAGCGCGTTGCGCGCCGCGCCCGGCTTCATCGCCGCGTTGAGCGCGGCGCGGTCCATTCCGCCCTCGATCGAGCCGCGCATCGCCTCGATCTCCTCGCGCACGCTGTCGAGCGTCTCGCCGTAGCGGGCATAGGGAACGCATTCGCCGCGGCCGGCGTTCTCGCCCTCGCCGATCGTACAGGTCAGGACCGCGGCTTCCGTCTTCGAGCCGCGCGAGATGGTGAAGGCGGCGGCGAGCGGAAAGCGCTCCCCGACGACGGAAAGGGTGCGGCTCATGCGTCTATTCCCATGGTATCGGCCGTTCGACAGGAACGGCCCGAGTCGCTATTAGTCGTCTGATGTTGAGCAAACGCCACAGGGAAGCAAGCGGGGCAGGGGCGGAGACGGAGCCGGATGGCGCGCCCGCCGTCTCCGTAGGCGAGCGCGACGGCCGCACGGTCATCGCGCTCTCCGGCGTCTGGAACACGCGTTCGGTCGATCGCGTCGATGCCGAGATGCGCGCGCTCGAAGCCGCGCGCGGCGGCGGCGACGTGGTCATCGACATCGCTCGCGTGGCGCGCATGGACACGGCCGGCGCCTGGCTCGTCGAGCGCCTCGCGGCGGCGCGGCGAAACGCCGGCGCGCGCGTCGAGGTCGAGGGCGCGTCGGAAGCGGCGCAGATATTGCTACCGGCGGTGCGGCCCGCGCTCGACAAGACGGTCGAGGCGCCGGAAAAGCCGCCCTTCTTCCTCATGCGCTGGCTCGAGCGTCTCGGCCGCGCGACGGTAAGCGCGTGGCGCGACTTCCTCTACGGCATGGACATTCTCGGCGCGGCCATACGCGGCGCGCAGATGAAGCTCGGGCGCGGCCACGCCGTCAACCCGGCCGCCATCTTCCACCAGATCGACCGCATGGGCATCGGCGCGATTCCCGTCGTGGTGCTCATCTCGGCCATCGTCGGCGCCATCGTCGCCCAGCAGGGTGCCTACCAGCTGCGCTGGTTCGGGGCCGAGATCTTCATCGTGGATCTCGTCGGCATCCTGGCGCTGCGCGAACTGGGCGTACTGCTCACCGCGATCATGGTCGCGGGGCGGTCGGGCAGCGCCATCACCGCCGAGATCGGCTCGATGAAGATGCGCGAGGAGATCGACGCGCTCAAGGTGATCGGCCTGAACCCGGTCGGCGTTCTCGTCTTTCCCCGGCTGGTGGCGCTGGTGATCGCGGTGCCGTGCCTGACCGTCATCGCCAACGCCGCCGCGCTCGGCGGCGGGCTTCTGGTGAGCTGGTTCTATTCCGGCATCGCGCCGGAAACCTTCATCGACCGGCTGCACGCCGGCATCGACCTGTCGACGATCTTCGCCGGCCTGATCAAGGCCCCGTTCATGGCCATCGTCATCGGCATCGTCGCGTCGGTGGAAGGCATGAAGGTGGGCGGCAGCGCCGAATCGCTCGGCCGTCAGGTCACGGCCTCGGTGGTGAGGTCGATCTTCGTCGTCATCGTGCTCGACGGGCTTTTCGCCATGTTCTACGTGGCGATCGACTTTTAGGGTAGGCATGGCGAACGGAACCGACATCGACGCGGCGACCGGCCCGACCCCCGCCCAGCCGCAGGAGGCGGAGCGGGGGGAGATCGTGCTTTCGGTGCGCGACGTCACCGTCGCCTTCGGCGACAAGGTCGTGCTCGATCATCTGTCGCTCGACGTTCATCGCGGCGAGATTCTCGGCTTCGTCGGGGCCTCGGGCACCGGCAAGTCGGTGCTCCTGCGCACCGTTCTCGGCCTGACGCCCAAGCGCAGCGGCACCATCCGCATCTTCGGCCACGACGTCGAGCAGCTGGACGAACAGGACCGGATGCTGATCGACATGCGGCTCGGCGTGCTGTTCCAGCACGGCGCGCTGTTCTCCGCGCTGACGGTGAAGGAGAACATCCAGGTGCCGATGCGCGAATATCTCGACCTGCCGCCGGCGCTGATGGACGAGCTTGCCATGCTCAAGCTCGAACTCGTCGGCCTGCCGCCCGACGCGGCCGATAAGCTGCCATGGCAGCTTTCCGGCGGCATGATCAAGCGCGCCGGGCTGGCCCGGGCGCTGGCGCTCGACCCCGACATCGTCTTCCTCGACGAGCCGACCTCGGGCCTCGACCCGATAGGTGCCGCCGATTTCGACGATCTGGTGGCCAAGCTGCGCGACACGATGGGCCTGACCGTCTATATGGTGACGCACGACCTCGACAGCCTGTTCTCCGTCTGCGACCGCATCGCGGTGCTCGGCCAGAAGAAGGTGCTGGTGGAAGGCGCCATCGAGGACATGATGCAGGTGGAGGACCCGTGGGTGAAGTCCTATTTCCGCGGCAAGCGGGCGCGCCGGATCGACCTTCCGGCGGCTGGACGGCAAGGATAGGATAGGTCGATGGAAACACGCGCCAACTATGTCATGGTCGGCATCTTCACGCTGGCCACGGTGCTGGCGGCCTTCGCCTTCGTCTACTGGACGGCCGGTCTCGGCGACCGGGGCGAGGTGGCGACGCTGCGCTTCCGCATCCACGGCTCGGCCTCCGGCCTCGTGCGCGGCTCG
>Ga0172382_10012910_pt1 | contig 10828 bp, 9 predicted proteins | sample Leawel138RmetaG_FD_122245 | JGI IMG/M metagenome (GOLD analysis project Ga0172382, IMG submission 122245) | Leachate microbial communities from a municipal landfill in Southern Ontario, Canada - Leachate well 138R metaG | ecosystem: Engineered > Solid waste > Landfill > Unclassified | place...
AAAGTTGTTGCTTGCATGAATACAGTTTCCTTGTATTTGGTTGACTTTAATCGAAATGATTATCATCTACGACGAATAACAAATCAAGCGTCCAAAGCGTTTAAAAGTGCTATGTGATTATATTACGTATTCAGTTTTTATTTGCGCGCATGTCCTTAATAAATGAAATATGCGCCCAATTACAGATACTATGCGATTTAATAATGTTTTTACATTGATCAGAATCAGAACAGGACAACATGTCGCACAGCCAGCAAGTGCGTATGTGCGATTATTGAGAAACATTCGCGCTACGTTGCTGCTTATAGACAGCCACTTTACAGCCATCATTTTATAGGCACGGTTTAATCAGTGGATAAAGCTCTAGAAAACCCCGAGAAACAACTGAAACTTAAATTACGCCACCATTTAAAACAAATTATTGCTCCAGAAGCACAGCGCTTACGCTGGGCTCTTATTTTTGCCGTTGTTGGCGCCCTGCTCTTTATTGGGCAAAGTTGGCTGCTGGCGCAACTCTTTGTCGGTTTACTCGAGAATTCACAAACCACAACCGAGTTGCAGCAAACCTTTGATATACGCTATATCCTAGGCTTAGCGTTATGCTTTACCTTACGCCCAACGGCTCAATTTATTCGCGAACGTCTCTCGCAAGTTGCCAGCCTAAATGCGCGCAAATCTTTACGTCAGCACCTGCTAGGCACATTAGCGAACTTAGGGCCGGAGCGGCAGATTCTGGGCGCTGACGGCGCTTTAAGCTCACAGTTACTGGAACAAGTGGATGCTTTAGATGGCTACATCAGCCGCTATTATGTGCAACTCTATTTAGTCCTGATTGTTCCGTTAATGATCAGTATCGCCGCCTTTTACTACAGCCCCCTGGCGGCAGTTTTAATGTTAATGACCGCACCTTTAGTGCCGGTATTTATGATTCTAGTCGGCAGCGCTGCGAGCCGGAGCAGTCAACAGCAAATGGCCGCGATGAGCCAACTCAGTAGCCGCTTTTTAGACTGGGTGCGTGGCATGCCCACCTTGCAACACCTGAAAGCCATTTCACAGGCGCAGTATGATGTCGATAGTTCAGCCTCAAAATACCGCGACACCACGATGAAGGTTCTACGCTTAGCCTTTTTATCAGGTGCAGTGCTGGAGCTGTTCTCATCATTGGCGATTGCCCTCGTCGCCCTTTATTTAGGTTTAGGCTTACTGGGTGTTTTACCTTGGGCCAAAGGCGTGATCCCTGTGCCCTATGCTGGTGCACTGTTTATTCTGTTGTTAGCACCTGAGTTTTACGCGCCGTTACGCCAGCTGGGCAGTGACTATCACGCTAAAGCAGAAGCGGAAGGTGCCATTGAAGAGTTACTACCACTATTAGAACAACACACTTGGCAGCATCCCGGCCAACAGCCTTTGCAATTAAACGCGGCTCCGGCAATCTGTCTAAGTAAGCTCAGTATCACCGCACAAAATGGACGAATACGTCTACCCAGCATTGATCTGCAGATTGCGGCCGGTGAGCGGATTGGCTTGCACGGCGCAAGTGGCAGCGGTAAGTCCAGTTTACTACTGGCTCTGTTAGGTTTTCTACCCTATAGCGGTCGTATTGAAGTCAACCAAACCTCACTGCTCACTAGCTTGCGCAGTGACTGGCATCGACAGCTCGGTTATTTATCACAACAGCCTAACTTTAAGCGCGGCAGCTTGGCTGACAACTTGCGTCTCGCTCATCCACAAGCCAGCGAGCAAGATCTTTACGCTGCGTTGCAGGCAGTGGATTTATTAGCTTTAGTTGAAAAGCTCCCACAGGGTTTAAATACCCCTCTGGGTGAGCGTGGTTTAGGTCTGTCTGGCGGTCAGCTGAGCCGTCTAGCAATTGCGCAATTACTACTGCGTGATGCCCATATCTGGTTATTGGATGAACCAACCGCACACCTTGATCCCGAGACCAGCGCTATTATTCATGCGCTCTTAGAGAAGCTCAGTGTCGGCAAAACCTTAGTTTTGATCAGCCACCAATGGCAAGGTCTGCAATGGCTGGATCGCCATATTGATTTACATGCCCTGCAAACTCAAGAGGAGCAGCCTTTATGCTAAACCCTATTCGTTTGCGCAATTTACTACGCAGCCGCCCAGCCAATTGGAGCTTAGCGCTATTGTTAGGCTCGCTCACTCTCTTCTCTGCGATTGCTTTATTAGCAACCTCAGGCTGGTTTATTACCGCATCCGCGATTGCCGGCTTAGTACTCAGTAGCTCCTTTACTTTTGATTACTTTCGTCCAGCGGCATTGATTCGCCTGTTTGCCATTGTGCGCACCGCGGGTCGCTATGGCGAACGTGTCACCTCGCACCATGCCACCCTGTCCTTGCTGAAAGATCTACGCAGTCAAGTGTTTAGCGCTCTAACCTTGCGCAAGACAGCGGTCAATCAAGACAGCACCGGCTCCGCCGCCGCCATGCACCGCTTAGTCGCGGATATTGATCGCTTAGATCGTTTTCCCCTGCAGTTTATGGCACCGTGGTTCTGGGCCTGCTTAATTGTCTTAACCTACTGGATATTTGCCTATTGGTTACAACCACAGCTGGCTTACGCCGTCACGCCCGCACTGCTTGTGGCGTTATTCATTGTGCCTGTACTAGGTTTTTGGCGAGGTCGCAAGCTTGCTCTAACAGATGTACAGGCGGCAGAACTGCGCCGTGAGCACTTTCTAGAGTCATTATCGCTATTGACCTCACTCACCCTTTGGCAAGGCTGGCAAAAACAACAAGCTGACACTTTAAAAGCAGATGAGTACTACCAAGAACAACACTATCAACAACAGCAACTGATTAGCCTGCTGGCACTGTTGCAGCAGCTTGCTCTGGCTGCCAGCTTAGGTTGTCTATTATGGTTTGGCGTACCCTTAGTCTCTGCGAATCTAATCAATGTACCTTGGCTATTGGCCGCTGCGCTTGCGCTATTGGGTATTCACGAAGCCTTAGTACCTTTAGCGGGTAGCTTTATTGGTTTAGGGCAAAGCCAAGCTGCACGTGACCGGATTAACCAACTGATGCAAGTCAATGGAGCACCGAGTGACGTTGACGCAGATGCTGATAAGCCGCGCCCTAGCGCACCTTTTCAGCTACAAACGCAACACCTCTGCGCTCGCATTCCAGGGGCACTAAAGGGCCCAGAAAATATCAATATTGACCTGCACAGTGGCCAAGTATTATTAGTGACTGGCGCCTCGGGGGTTGGTAAAACCACTCTATTAAAAGTATTGGCCAACGCTCTAGCATCCAGCAGTGGTGATTATCTGATCAACCAGCGTCCAGCCAGTACATGGCAATTGGATGAGTGCATTGGTTATTTACCACAGCAGCTGGATATCTTCGATCGTAGTCTAGCCGGCAATTTACGCTTAGCCGATCCCCAAGCCAGTGACGAGCAACTCTGGCAGGTGTTAGCCGATGTAGCGCTGGCGGATTGGGCAAGAGCACAAAACGGTTTAGATACTGCGCTCGGCGAGTACGGTGCACAGATTTCTGGCGGCCAAGCACGACGCATTGCTTTAGCGCGCCTCTTACTCGCCCAGCGCCCGATTTTATTAGTGGATGAGCCGTTTGCCGGTCTCGATAGTGTCAGCAGTTACCAAGTGTTAGCGGCCTTACGCGAGCGCCAAGCCAATGGTTTGCTGATTATTGTCAGTCACCATGAAATGGATATTCCTCAAGCACAACGTCTACATCTGAGTTAACAGGTAAACTGAGGCGTTGAAATGAGCGCGCCTCTAAAACATGCTTGGCTGTTGCGGCTGTTCATCCTGAGGTTTAGCGGCTTCTAAGACTGCTTCTTTAGCTTTGAGTACACGGGCTTTACGTTGCTGACATAAGCGCACGACATGACGCTTATCCGTCTCACTGAACTTAAGCCAATACAAACGTTCATCACGTGAGCGAAAGCAGCCTTTGCAATAGCCTCTGTTATTCGCCTCGCAGACGCCAATGCAGGGACTGGGGATTTCAAAAAACTCAAGCTGCTGCATATAAAATATAGCCTTTAAAATACACATTCAGGATGACAATTGATTACTTTTTAAACGACACAATCCACCGTCTAAATAGCCTCTTAAAATCAATAACACAAGCAAAATATTTTTTTAAAACACTTGATTTTCTTCAAGCGTAAGCATGACGCGGCGTAAGGCTAGTGCATTAAAAAAACCGACTCAAAGACGAATTTTGATAGGTTGATCTTAATGTCCCAATACCCTATATTGCGTCTTTCTTTTAGCACAAACACTATATGATGTGTTTTGCACACAAAATCCGCTCTACAATAGTACTCGCAAATATTCAAGCCCTATTGCGCACAAACACCTTAAGGATCTTATTATGACAGACTTTAACGCCATTAAAGTAACCAAGCGCGATGGTCGCCAAGAACCGATCGAGTTAGACAAGATCCATCGTGTTCTTGATTGGGCTGCAATGGGCTTGAAGAATGTCTCGGTCTCGCAGGTCGAGCTGAAATCACATATCCAGTTTTACAACGGTATCCGCACTAAAGATATCCACGAAACCATTATTAAAGCTGCTGCGGATTTGATCTCTGAAGACACTCCAGATTATCAGTACCTGGCCGCGCGCTTGGCGATTTTCCACTTACGCAAAATTGCCTATGGTGAATTTGAGCCGCCACATCTGTTTGACCACGTCACCAAGCTGACTAACGAAGAACGTTACGACAGCCATATTTTACGTGACTATGATAAAGCCGAGTTTGACGAGCTTAATGAGTATATGGATCACGGCCGTGATATGTCGTTCTCATATGCCGCAGTTAAACAGCTTGAAGGTAAATACTTAGTCCAGAACCGCGTCACTAAAGAAGTCTACGAAAGCCCGCAAATGCTCTATATTTTGATCGGCATGTGTTTGTTTGCAGACTATCCAAAAGACACACGCCTGAACTATATCAAACGTTTTTACGATGCGATTTCGTTGTTCAAAATTTCTCTGCCTACGCCAATTATGGCCGGTGTACGCACCCCGTCACGTCAGTTCAGCTCCTGCGTACTGATTGAGTGTGGTGATAGCTTAGATTCAATCAGTGCCACCACCTCAGCGATTGTTAAATATGTCTCGCTGCGTGCAGGTATTGGTATTAACGCGGGTCGTATTCGTGCAGTAGGTAGCCCCATCCGTGGCGGTGAGGCTCAGCACACCGGCTGTATCCCCTTCTTCAAGCTGTTCCAAGCGGCGGTTAAGTCCTGTTCGCAAGGTGGTGTACGCGGTGGTGCAGCCACTCTGTTCTACCCAATGTGGCACTTGGAAGTTGAATCCCTGCTGGTCCTGAAGAACAACCGCGGCGTAGAAGAAAACCGTGTGCGTCATATGGACTACGGTGTGCAGCTGAATAAACTGATGTATCAGCGCCTCATTCAAGGCGCTAAGATCACATTGTTCTCACCGCATGAAGTGCCAGGTCTATACGAAGCATTCTTTGCTGACCAAGTTGAATTCGAGCGCCTGTACGTGCAATACGAGCAAGATGAGAACATTCGCAAACGCAGCATGCCTGCGGTTGAGTTGTTCTCACTGATGATGCAAGAGCGTGCCAGTACCGGACGCATCTACATCCAGAACGTTGATCACTGCAACACGCACAGCCCGTTTGATCCAAAGGTTGCGCCGATTCGCCAGTCTAACCTGTGTCTGGAAATTGCACTGCCAACCAGTCCGCTGGAAAATATCAATGAGACCGACAAAGAGATCGCCTTGTGCACCTTGTCTGCTTTCAACTTAGGTGCGATTGAAAGCCTTGATGAGCTGGAAGACTTAGCTGATTTAGCCGTGCGCGCACTGGATTCATTGCTGACCTACCAAGACTACCCGCTGGAAGCTGCACGTAACGCCTCAATGAAGCGTCGCACATTAGGTGTGGGTGTGATTAACTTTGCCTACTACCTCGCCAAAAACGGCTTGAAATACTCCGATGGTTCGGCCAATGCGCTGACCCACAGAACGTTTGAAGCCATGCAGTACTATCTGCTGAAAGCATCAAACAATCTGTCAAAGGAGTTTGGCCCGTGCACCGCGTTTAATGAAACCACCTATGCACAAGGCATTTTGCCAATTGATACCTACAAAAAAGATTTGGATGTCATCTGCAGTGAGCCTCTGCATTTAGACTGGGAAACATTGCGCGCTGATATCGTTAAACACGGCCTACGCAACTCTACCCTGTCGTCATTAATGCCGTCGGAAACCTCAAGTCAGATTTCCAACGCCACCAACGGTATTGAGCCGCCACGTGGTTTAGTTACAATCAAACAATCGAAAGACGGCATCCTCAAGCAAGTGGTGCCAGGCTATGACGAACTGAAAGACAAATACGAATTGCTCTGGAGCATGCCGAATAACGAAGGTTATTTACACCTGGTTGGCATTATGCAGAAATTCGTTGACCAAGCTATTTCGGCCAACACCAACTATGATCCTCAGCGTTTTGAGGGCGGCCGTGTACCCATGCAGCAACTGTTAAAAGACTTGTTGACTGCGTACAAATTCGGTCTAAAAACACTGTACTACCAAAACACTCGCGATGGTGCTGATGACAGCCAAGGCGATATGGATGACGGTTGCGCTGGTGGCGCTTGCAAGATTTAAGGGTGAATGATTATGAAATACAGCACTTTCTCACTAATCGATAACGACCAGCTTAAAGAGCCAATGTTCTTTGGCCAGCCGGTAAACGTCGCGCGTTACGACCAACAAAAATATCCTATTTTTGAAAAGTTGATTGAAAAACAACTGTCGTTTTTCTGGCGTCCTGAGGAAGTGGATGTATCTCAAGATCGTACCGATTACCGCAATCTGCCCGATCATGAAAAGCATATTTTCATCAGTAACCTCAAGTATCAGACGCTGCTGGATTCCATCCAAGGCCGCAGTCCTAACGTTGCTTTCTTGCCATTGGTATCGATTCCAGAGCTAGAAACATGGATTGAAACCTGGTCGTTTTCGGAAACCATCCACTCGCGTTCGTACACTCATATTATTCGTAATATTGTTAACGATCCGGCAGTGGTATTTGACGATATTATGCGTAATCAGCACATCATTGAGCGTGCCGGTGATATCTCTAAGTACTACGATGATTTGATCCATTACAGCATGCTCTACAATAAGTGCGGTGCTGGTACGCACACACTGAATGGTAAAACCTATGAAGTGAGTTTGTTTGAACTCAAGCGCAAACTGTACCTGTGCATGATGAGTGTTAACGTGCTGGAAGCCATTCGCTTCTATGTTAGCTTTGCCTGCTCGTTTGCCTTTGCTGAGCGTCGTTTAATGGAAGGCAACGCGAAAATTATTCGCCTGATTGCCCGCGATGAAGCGCTGCACCTGACCGGTACGCAGCACATCATTAATATTATGCAAGATGGTTACGACGACCCTGAAATGGCTGAAGTGGCACGTTCATGCCACGATGAAAGCGTTGAAATCTTCAAACACGCAGCGCAGCAAGAAAAAGAGTGGGCTAAATACTTATTCAAAGATGGTTCGATGATTGGCCTTAACCTTGGCATTCTGAATCAGTACATTGAATACATCACTAACTTACGCATGCATGCCGTCGGTCTTGAGCCAGCGTTTAGCAATGCATCGCACAACCCAATCCCATGGATTAATGCCTGGTTGGTTTCCGATAACGTCCAAGTCGCGCCGCAGGAAGTTGAAGTCAGCTCCTACTTAGTGGGCCAAATCAACTCAACAGTCTCCGCTGAAGACTTAGGCGAATTCGAGCTTTAAGTGGACAAGCCCATGCAAGTCATTACTGAAGATCTGATTTTTCAACTGGACGAGTCAGAAACGCTACTTGAAGGCTTGGAGCGCACCGGTCACCAAGTCGAATACCAGTGCCGTAGTGGTTACTGCGGTTCCTGCCGCGTGACCCTGCGTGCCGGTAGCGTTGACTATGAAAAACCACCATTGGCCTATCTGCGCCGAGACGAAATCCTCCCCTGCTGCTGCCGTGTGCTTGAACCATTAGTGGTTAAAGTACATTTAAAGAGCAAGTACAGCGCTTAAAATCTGCCAACGCTGCTGACTGGGAGCGTGGTCGATTGATCCGCAATACTCTGTGACTGACAAGAACCACGAGCAAGCCCTATTCACACAAATCGAATAACCGCGCAATGAATACGAGCCAACCTCTACTCCTAAATGCTGCATATTTAACATACAATACGCGCACAAAATGGCGCACCAGAGCAGCCAAACCGTTATTACAGAGTTAACAATGCCATGAATGCAGTCAATCGCCGCTTTTCCGTTGCCCCGATGATGGATTGGACGGATCATCATTGTCGTTATTTTTTACGGCTGATTTCTAAGCGTGCGTTGTTGTATACCGAGATGGTGACGACTGGCGCCTTGATACATGGCGACAGTGCGCGTTTTTTGCTCCATGACCAATCGGAGCATCCTTTAGCGCTGCAATTGGGTGGCAGCAATCCTGCGGACTTAGCCACCTGTACGAAAATGGCTGAGATTGCTGGTTTTGATGAGGTCAATCTGAATGTTGGCTGTCCCAGTGATCGTGTACAAAACAATATGATCGGCGCCTGCTTGATGGCGCATCCGCAGTTGGTGGCTGATTGCGTCAAGCACATGCAGGATGCGGTGCAGATTCCGGTGACGGTCAAGCACCGTATTGGTATCAACGGTCGTGACAGTTACGCAGAGCTGTGTGATTTTGTTGGTACGGTAAGCGATGCAGGTTGTACGAGTTTCACAGTGCACGCGCGCATTGCGATTTTGGAAGGTTTATCGCCCAAAGAAAATCGCGACATCCCTCCCCTACGTTATGACATTGCCGCGCAACTGAAAAAAGACTTTCCTGATGTAGAGTTCATCTTGAATGGCGGCATCAAAACTCTTGAAGAATGCACTGAGCATCTACAAACTTTTGATGGAGTAATGATCGGTCGTGAGGCCTATCACAACCCGTGGTTGCTGAGTGAAGTCGATCAGCAGTTATTCGGTGACGCTCAGCGTGAAATCACTCGTACCGCGGTTCTTGAGCAGTTACGCCCTTACTTGGTCGAACATATAGCTCAGGGCGGCAAAGCGCCACATATTACCCGTCACATCCTCGGTTTAGCACAAGGATTCCCCGGTGCACGGCGTTTTCGCCAGCTGTTATCGGCCGATATCTACAAAACTGACGAGCCAATGCGCATCTATGACAAGGCTGTTGAAGGTCTTGAAGGCCGTTAGTCACTTTTAAACAATTGCATCCAATTCAGCGCTCAGTTATGTTCTATGCACTATTTTTTTTAGCCCCATATTGCAGCCCATTATTATGACTTCTAAACTTGAACAACTGAAACGCTTCACCACAGTCGTCGCGGATACCGGTGATTTGGATGCGATTGCTCGTTTACAGCCGGTAGACGCCACCACCAATCCGTCATTACTGTTAAAAGCAGCCGCTTTCCCCCGTTACGCACAGCTAATGACACAGATTCAACACGAGTTCTGCGGCAAGCCACAAGCCGCCTGTGAACAGTTTGCCGTAGCAGTGGGCAGTGAGATCTTATCGCTGATTCCTGGACGGATCTCAACAGAAGTGGATGCACGCTTGTCCTTCGATGAGCAAGCCAGTTATGACTATGCCCTGCGTTTAATTGATCGCTATGAGCAGCATGGTATTGATCGTCAGCGCGTATTGATTAAAATTGCAGCGACCTGGGAAGGTATTCAAGCAGCACGACGCTTAGAAAAACTCAATATCCAAACCAACTTAACCCTGCTGTTTTCTTTTGCTCAAGCGGCGGCCTGTGCCGATGCGGGAGTTTTTTTAATCTCACCTTTTGTCGGTCGTATTTACGACTGGTACAAAAAAGATACCGGACGCGACTATATCGGCAGTGAAGATCCAGGTGTGCAGTCTGTTTCGCGGATTTATAACTATTATAAAAGCAATAGCTACTCAACCATTGTCATGGGCGCAAGCTTTCGTAATCTGGGGCAAATTGAGGAGCTCGCGGGTTGCGATCGCCTGACCATCAGCCCTGAGTTACTCGAGCAACTCAGCAATCAACAGGGTCCGCTAGAGCGTAAACTACACGACAACAGCCAAGGTGAAGATCGTGTCGTTGTTGATCAGGCAAGTTTCCGCTGGGCACACAATGAGGATGCCATGGCCACCGAAAAGCTGGCAGAAGGTATCCGTGCTTTTGCGCGCGACCAAGAAAAATTAGAAAAGTTATTTAGCTAAACAATAGCGCGCTGCGAGGTGCATCGAGTCACTGACTGCGCGAAGCATTAACAACTCAAGCACACTATGACGGTGTGCTTTCTAAAGCGCTAACCAAATCACGAAACTCATCGCGGTTGGACTCATTGAGGCTCATCAAAATATGGTGGGCTTCTAAGACACGCTCCTTCACCACCGCTTCCGACTGATCCTGCTCAGGCAAGTCATCCAAGCACTCAGGGCACGGTGTTGGCGTGTGTACCAAGTTAAACACCTGGTTAAAGCCCATTGAGTCCAGCACTCGACTGATATCGGGATTAGTACTGGCCAAAGTTGGCAACATGCCAAATTTACGTCTGGATAAAATTGACAGCTTGGCCAACAAACCCAAAGTAGTACTGTCGATACTGATCACTTCGGTTAAATCAATCACGATTGACTTAAAAGAATGAGCTTTCAGAATTTTCTCAATTTTTTCATTGAGTGCAGAACAAAATGTTAAACGCACATCACCAACACATTTTAAAACAAAGGTGTCGTTGTATTCAGCACACTGAATTTTACCATCACTCATGCAAGATTCCT
>Ga0172382_10012913_pt1 | contig 10827 bp, 6 predicted proteins | sample Leawel138RmetaG_FD_122245 | JGI IMG/M metagenome (GOLD analysis project Ga0172382, IMG submission 122245) | Leachate microbial communities from a municipal landfill in Southern Ontario, Canada - Leachate well 138R metaG | ecosystem: Engineered > Solid waste > Landfill > Unclassified | place...
ACATGTATGGGGTTATATTTGATAATCACCCATTCTTAAGACGTTTTTATATGCCGGAAGATTATGTTGATCCTGATTCAGGAGAACCTATTTATCCTCTAAGAAAAGACTTCCCTCTTATGGGTATTCCGGATTCTTTACCGCTTCCGCCATATCCTGAGAAATACGGTGAAATTGTTTAATCATAATATCTTATTGATTTATAATGAATTAAACTCCTGATTCACAGATGTTTGATTCAGGAGTTTTTATTTCGTTCTGATAGTTATGAACCATAATTGCAATAATTGATTTTCCGGTAGCCTGTCTGAAATTGCTATCTTGATATTTCTATAAAGTAAACCGTGAATCAAAGTCAAACCCACGTTTGATTTTGTTAATCCGATTACATAATACAGACCTGCTATTGGTCAAATTGACAAAAAAATGACAAAATTAATATGCTGACAGATAAAAAATTCAATGAAGCCAAAATAAATGAGATTTCAGCTTATGCTGATGCAATTTCAAACCCTTACAGAATTCTTATAATAAAAAAAATCGCGGAACGAAATGAATGTATCACAGGCGATCTCGAACTTGAATTACCGATAAAAAGAACAACAGTTGTACAACATTTGCAAGAATTAAAAAAAGTAGGAATTCTAAGAGGTAATGTAAAAGGAAAGCGCGTTTATTACTGCTTAGATTATGATAAATTGAAGTATATCAGACAGGAATTACAAGATATTCTTACTATCCCTGAACCTGGGTTTGTATGTTGCGAGTCTGAGATAATTAATGAAGAATCAATATTACCTTGAAAAACTTGCAAGTCGCATGAGTATTAAATCTTGAAGATTGTTAGCAAGAGCAGGCGGTACCGTAAAATTCTGCATCATTACAGCAAAGGAGAGAACTTCATTGTCACTTGTGGTTACGTACCCGCAAATTGATGATATATTGTTCATGGAACCGGTTTTGGCTGTTACATTCTTCTCTGCTTTCGAACGTGTCATTCTTCTCTTGAGTGTTCCCGGCTCACCAGGACTTGCAAGTGATTTAATGAATACATCACTATGAGAACTTCTGTAAATCCAGTTCAAGAGTGTAACAAGATTATTAGGTGAAATTAAGTTCAATCTGGATAAGCCTGAACCATCATAAAGCCTGATATTTTGTATATTTACTCCGGATTTATCCAAAAAGGATTTTAAATATTCCGTTCCTGAAGAAAATGTACCATGTCCAAGATACTCTTTACCGAGGGTTTTTAACAACATTTCGGCTGCAAGGTTATGACTTTCCTGATTTATCACCGTGATAATTTCCGTTATATTCGGGGAATAATACTCAATGATTGGGTTCAACACAGTATAATCAATTTTTTCATGAATTTCTGACTTTGTCAGCAGACCACCACTAAACAAAATCTTATGCTGTTCCAACTTCTGTCTGAAGAGATTCAAAAAAAACATTGCAGGATTGTCTATTGTTACACTTAATGCATGGTTCTTCTTGCCACTTGGGTCATAGGGTATTGTACCCGAAATTGAGAGTATGTTTCCTGTTGTTTCACGACTAATGTTGAATATCTGTTCGTCAGTAGTTTTTCCGGTTTTTACATTGTTCATAACCCTGTAGTACGATGAATAAGGGTATGATGATATCTTAGCATAATCACCGATTGAATCTCCGGAATAAACAAATACATCAACTCTGTTATCATTTATTGACAGTGCCGATACCTGTGAAGAATAAAAGTATGGGAAATCATCCCACGACCAACCCGGTCCATAGTAAATCTTATCGAAATATTCATCATCACCGACGATATTCCCTTTGATAGAATTTATACCGAGGGAGTCCAACTTTTCAACCCATGAATCAATGATTTCAAGCGGTTCTTTGTAATAATATTTGGATATTGTCGGATCACCGGAGCCTCTGATTATTATGTTTCCTGTGAATTCACCATTTGGAGCAATAATTCCGTCCAGATATATTTTTGTTGAAAATTTAAAATTTTTCCCGAGTAATTCTAAAGCAGCAGAGGTTGTGATGATTTTTTGAGTAGATGCTGGTATGAAATTACGGTATTCATTTTGTGCATATATGATTTCACCGGATTGTACCGATTGAACACAAATTCCTATATGAGAATTTGAAAAATCAGGATTTGCCAATAAGGAATTCAAATCATTCCTTAGTATATTGATTTTGTTTGCTTTGACAGAATCAATTTCGGCTGAAACATCAACTTTAATAAAAAGCAGAACAAGCAATATCGTGAAAAATATTCTCGAACAAGATTTCTGTCCGAATATAAATGCTTGTGTCAGGTAGATTATTCTTGAGCTCATACTAAATTCAATAAAATTATTTCTAAGTGATACATGGATAATTTTCCGTTGAAAATATCAATTGTTTTTTATAATTTCTATCAGCTAGACGAAAAGTAAAGACATTATTGAAAATAAAAAATATAGGTATCAATAAAATAATTAAGACAAAAAATCATTATAATTAGTTTTAAACCTAATCAATTTTTAAAATTATGGCTTCAAAAGCGAAATCTCTAAGTAAAACGGTAAATACCGAGTTGATGGAAAGGACTAAAGAGTTGAATTGTCTTTACAAAGTCGAAGATTTATTTAGTCAAACTCAGCTTACCTTAGAAGAAATTATGATAAAACTTCTACAGATAATACCCTTAGGTTTCAGATTCCCTGAATCATTGAGAGTCAGAATAAAATTTTTTGACAAAATCTATCAGCAGCCGGAATTTACAACCGGAAGATATAATATAAACACAGTCATAAGAGCATTTGGAGAGGATTTCGGCAAATTGGAAGTATATGCACAAGAGAGCGATATACCATCGAGTACTAATCCTTTCATGAAAGAAGAAGAGCAATTACTCAATACTCTATCGGACAGGCTAGGACATTTTGCAATCTACTTGAAGGTCAGAGGGCTTTTTCATGAGTTGAAAGAACTTAATCAGGAACTGTCTGAATCGCAGAAACCGGAATGGTTAGTAATCCTTGATATGTTAAAAAAGACAGACCAGAATCTGTATTCTATTCTATCGAGAAAAATGCTAAACCATTTGTTTTGTAAAGGAGTGAAGGAATCCATTGAGTTATTTAAAAAGTTAGGTTCGAATTTAGATTATGATGTGGTATCAGCAGAGATAAACCGACCCAGCAAAAAATCTGTACTCATGCAGTCATTCAAGTTTGGACACGAAATCTTTGAACTTGCTTCAAGGTATTTCAATGAAGAGGAAATAATCCAAAAAATTCAAAAATGGATTCATGAAGAAAAATCTCATATTCTCATCAAGTTGCTTGCTAACCAAAACTCTTCACTTACAGACCTTGCCGATGCAATTCGTAGGTATCACAGTATTAATCCCGGTGGCTCTGAAATCGGAGCTACACCTACAAGACACGGAATAGTAGTCGCTCTCATCAGACGATTTCTTACAGAGCAACTTGAATTTATTGATATTGCAAAGAATTATTTTTGGGAAGAAGATTTTTATTATTTGCTCCAAAAGCTGATTTTTCCGGCCGAAAGTCACGGCAAAATTGGTGGTAAAGGAGCAGGACTACTTTTAGCAAGAAAAATTATCGAAAAATCCAATAATTTTACCGAGACTTTACGCTCTGTCAGATTCCCTAAGACTTGGTACATAACTTCCGACGGATTAACAAACTTCATGTATTACAATAACATGGAGGATGTCTTAGATCAAAAATATAAGGATATTGACGAGATAAGACAAGAATATCCGCATATTGTTCAAGCATTTAAAAATTCTAATTTTTCACCTGAAATTATGAACGGATTGTCAAGAGCGCTGGATGATTTTGGTGATAATCCGATAATAGTGAGAAGCTCAAGCCTATTAGAGGATAGATTGGGTTCAGCGTTTGCCGGAAAATACAAAAGTTTGTTTCTTGCAAATCAAGGTCCCAAGCAGCAACGTATGGAAGAATTATTAGATGCGATTTCTGAAGTATATGCATCTACTTTTGGTCCTGATCCGATTGGCTATCGGACAGAAAAAGGACTTCTCGATTATAATGAAGAAATGGCTATCATGATTCAAGAAGTAGTTTGGACTAAACGCGGAAAATACTTCTTCCCTGCATTCTCAGGTGTTGCATTCAGCAATAATGAATTCAGATGGTCTCCAAGAATTGAGCGGGAAGACGGCTTGATTAGAATGGTCCCGGGATTAGGTACAAGAGCAGTAGATAGAATCGGCGATGATTTTCCACTGTTGCTTGCACCCGGGAAGCCAAATTTGAGAGTTAATCAAACTTATCAAGAAATTGTTGGTTATGCACCCAAAAATATTGATGTTATAAATTTGACAACTAATACTTTTGAAACAATCGGTATTAATGACTTAATAAATGAAGTCGGTAATGAATACCCCTTGTTGAACGATATATTTTCCATCGTTGACGGTAGAAACATAAAAAAACCCGTAGGACTCGGAATTGATACAAGACAACATGATATCATTGCTACTTTTGATAATCTTATTGAAAACAAAAAGCATATAGAACAAATTTATACGATGCTGCTTGAATTAAAGGATAAACTGGATACTCCAGTTGATATTGAGTTTGCCAGTGACGGTAAGAATCTATATCTACTTCAATGCAGACCACAATCATCAGCAGGCGAAGCTGTTTCAGCAGTCATTCCAACAGATATTTCCAGAGACAAAGTCTTATTTACTGCAAATAAATATATTTCAAATGGTAAAGTTCCTGATATTGCATATATTGTATATGTAAACCCAATTGAATATTCAAAACTACAAAATCATCAAGACTTGCTGGATGTTGGTCAAGCTGTCGGGAAACTGAATAAATTGCTCCCCAAGAAAAACTTTATTTTAATGGGACCCGGCAGATGGGGAAGCAGAGATGATATCAGACTCGGTGTGAAAGTAACATACTCGGATATTCATAATTGTGCTGTATTGATAGAAATTGCTAAGCAAAAGGAAAATTATACACCTGAGCTGTCATTCGGTACTCACTTCTTTCAGGATTTAGTTGAAGCTGGTATCCGATATATCCCTCTATATCCCGATACTGACGGTCAAGAATTTAATTGGGATTTCTTTGAAAATAAAGAAAACACTTTATCTCGATTTCTTCCTGAATATGAACATCTTGATAATGTGCTCAGGGTTATCAATTTACGTGAAAGTACAGGTGGCATCGCAAGAGTTCTACTTAATGCCGATATTGATATGGCAATGTGCTTGATTACCGAATCTACTGCTGTGCAAAGTTATTCATCTCAACAGGATTTTGTCAATAAGTTTGATAGCCATTATGACGAGCCTTTGCAATGGAGAAAAAGAATGGCTGAAAGTATTGCATTGAAGTTGGACGGAGAGAGGTTTGGGGTTAAAGCTGTCTATTTATTCGGAACAGTATTCTTGGAAACAGCCGGACCAAACTCAGATATTGATCTCTTGGTGCATTTCGAAGGTTCCGATACCCAGAAAAAAGAACTTGATATATGGTTCGAGGGTTGGAATCATTGCCTGAGTCAGATTAATTACAACAGGTCAGGGTATTTCATTGAAAAGTTCCTTGATATAACATATATTTCTGAAAAAGAATTCAGAGAAAGAAAATATTATGTTGATTTGATGGATTCTGCAAATCATTTATCTAAGAAGCTCAGCATGAGCTACAGTTAAAACAGTCTTAGTAAGTTACGGGCTTAATTATATGGTTTAAAATGATTAAGCCTGTAATTTACTCATTGAATATATCATTCATTAATTGCTTTATTATATCTTGTATTAGATTATCAATTCTGTTAAAAATATATATAGAATAAAATAATTTAAGGATACAGGTACATACGAGTGGATATTCTCAATATGGCAGTAATGTTCAAGTTTGAATAATAACATAAATTCTATTACTTTTGTAAAATTAAAATTTTATAATTTAACAATATAAACGGAGTTTGTTTTGAAAGCATGGAAAGCCGAACTTGCCCTGTTGTCGGTAACATTAATCTGGGGCGGTACTTTCCTCTTTACAAAAATTGGTTTAGATGATTGTACACCTTCGACTTTCATTCTTATACGTTTTCTTATTGCAATCTCACTTTCATTGATATTTTTCGGAAATAAAATATTCCCTCTCAGTCGAGAAACTTTAATTCAAGGTGTTGTGCTCGGACTGTTGTTCGGCGGAGGATTTGTTCTTCAAACTTACGGACTTAAATACACCAGCGTATCAAAATCTGCTTTCATTACCGGAATGACAGTTCCAATAACGCCATTCGTATTTAAGCTCATAAACCGCACCAACATCAACTTCTGGTCAAAGATAGGGGTAGTGGTAGCCACAATCGGTCTGTTTATATTTACAAAACCCGACTTCGACAACTTAAATCCCGGTGACCTGTTGACACTTTTATCTACTGTGTTTTGGGCATTCTATATTACTTTTATGGATAAATTTACCAATAAAGCAGTGTTAGAAAAAAACAAAACACATAAATTAGTAGTATTGCAGTTTCTTGCTGCAATATTACCACCACTTGCAACCTTAATTTTATTCGAACTTGATAATTACTCGATTAACTTCTCTACGAATCTAATTACAGCACTTGCGTTCAACGGTATTCTGGCTTCATTTGCAGTAACCATAATTCACACAAGTGTCCAAAGATACACGACACCTATCAAGGCGGCATTGATTTTCTCTCTTGAACCGATAGTTGCAAATGCTCTTGCTGTAATAATTGTCAATGAAATATTGAATTTCAGAGAATACGCAGGTGCAGCAATCCTATTCTCCGGATTACTTATTTCTGAAATTGGTCCGTTTGCATCGCGTTTCATTAATCGGAGGAAATCGGAATTTCAAAAATGAATATAGCATGTTCTCGTATATATTTTTCAAAATATAATTATGTGCAAACTAAAGTTGCCGTTACAAATAGATTTGAATTCCAAGGAGTAAATTAATTCTTTGTTTATTGATTTTAAAATCATTGATTAACTCTTGAGAATTTTCTAATGTCTTGGTTGTGCCAGTTAGTTCACCTGCTTCAAATCTGCCTGTCAATTCAAATGCAATATGCTTAGTTACAAATAGAGATAATCCTAATCCGGCATTATAACCTAAACCATCAGCATCAGTGATGTTATTTGATGTAAATAAACCATCAGAGACTCTTTGTTCATCACTGTATGAAGAATAACCAATGGAAACCTCCGCGAAGACAGCAAAATCCTCCTTTTTCAAGGGGACATAGTATCTGCCCCAGACACCTATGAAGCCAAGAGTTTCGACTTCTTTGACTTCAAGGATTTCTTCAGATCCATCGGGAGAAGTTGTTGAATTATTAATATCCCATTGAAAATCAACTCCTACTGCTATGTATTTACTGACCATTCTACCATTACGAGTGTTGATTGTGAAATCGGTGGAGTTGATTTTTAGTTGAGGATACTCATCACGGTTGTAGGATGTATGGAAATTGTCAAACGACAGACTTCCGGATATTCCGAACACCCAAGTTTCTGCTCGAAATGGATTAAAATAGTCATCCGGGTTTTGAGACTGTGCAGTTAAGGTCGCTGCAATGATAAGAAACAGTAAATATTTAGTCATTTGATGAATCCTTGAAAATTTAAATATATATAGAAAATATTCTTAATTATGTTTTGGTTTTGTAAATCGTGAATAAACCGGCAATCAAAAAGAAAATATTAGCTAACCAGCCGGAAAATATGGGGTCTAAACTGTATGCGTAAGCCATTGTCTTACTTACCTCAGTAAAAATCATGTAAGTAAAAGCTATGACCATTGCAGCAGCTATCTGAATAGCAATGCCTCCTTTACGTCGAACAGAAGCAAAAGGAACTCCGAACATGACAACAATAAGGTTAGCAAAAGGGAAAGCCCAAGCTCCGTAATAGTTAATAAGTTGCATACGAACATCTTTTCCTCCGACTTTAAGAATTTCGATATAATTCTTCAAGTCGTTGAAGTTCATTTCACCGGGGTCTCTTCTAAGCTGCTCAATATCTTTATGACGAAGCCTCATAGATATATCAAGAGTATCAATCTTACTGATTTTGACTGCTTTTTCGGAATATTCTCGAAGAATGATTCCCACTCCAATCCATTTGTTAGAATCAGGAAGCCATGTAACTGTACCGGCTTCAATCCTGCTTATCATCCTTGGTGAAGTTTCATTCGAAAATTCTTCGATGGACACACGGCTCCCTTGCATCATTTCTGCATCGTAATATTGCATGATGATATTCCTTACAGGAGTGTCGCGTAGGTACAAATTGTAAATAGAATTACCTGCATTGCTCTTGGAAAGGTATTTTTGCTCGATTTGACGCTTTTGTTCATTAGCTGCAGGGACAATCCAACCATTGAAATATAATTGCATGATGCTTAACACTGAACTGACGAGCAATAGAGGTACCATAAGACGGTAAAGGCTCATTCCGCCGGATTTCATAGCAGTTATCTCATTAAGAGTCGAAAGTCGTCCTACGGTAAACAAGGTAGCAATCAATGATGAAACAGGCGTCAATAACTTAATTATTTCAGGTAGATAGTAGATATAATACTTAATAATTATTATTGTGGTAGCTTTCTGGTCTAGAAAGTTATCTAAATTCTCCAACAAATTGACAACCACAAAGATTATACTAAGAGCAATAATCCCAAACAATAAAGTAAGAATAAATTGTTTAACTATATATTTATCAATCAGGTTCAATCGTTAATCAATATTTTCCATGATATTACATCAAAATCACTGACTATGACAATTTCATTTGACAAATATTTCACACCATAAGCCGGCGAATAAAAAAATGTTTCTTGCTTGATGGTACCTGAATCACTCATAATGATAAACATTTTGCCGCTGATTCTGATTTTTGCATAATTTGATTGAATCTTTTCAACAATCGCTGAATTGTTTAGATGAAACCTCACGCTTTTTGTCTTTGGTATGGTACATCTGTCTATACCTAATATTTCATTTTGATTAAATGTTAAATCTCTTTGATGTACCTCGCCATAGCCGATATGGCTTCCTGAGAACGAATTATTATCATATCTAAGCACTTTAGCTTTTGATTTATCTCTAAGCCAGAACAGGTTTTTCACGTCACCAATTGGATTTTGTTCAGTTTCGTCAATAGTCAAAGTATTATGATGAGAGGTTGACCTATATAGATTACGTTGATAGGGTAGAGCTGTGTAAGTGTATGTCCCGCTGTCCACTATTAATGGAATTTCTCCGGAAAATAATTCAAAAGAAAGCTGGTCGTTATGGGCATGTCCTCCTTTACCGTTCTGACCTAAGGAGCCACATCTCAGATAAATTTCATAACAATCGTTTCTGAAAGTATATAAGCCGAAATCTTCAAATAATTTGACCTTCGATTGTTCACCGGATTTTCGTATATAGTTACAGATTTTGATTATTTCTTCCCTGTTTGATGAATCAAAACTGAAGTCATTATTGATTTTGGGTATAAATCTGAAAAAGAAACCGCTGTCAGAATCACCGATATTGATATCTTTGTAATTTGTAGTAATTGTATCACAAGTGAATTCTGCAATTTTCTTTAACTTCACGTCAAAAGCATTTGAGAAGTCAATTTTTCCGAAATTGATACCTTTCATTCTGAATTTGCTTTTTATGCGTTTACATAAATCTCTGTTGAGAATAAACATCTCTGCGGTATCTTTACTGTATTTATCGGCTATTAGTGACAATCTGTCCTGCTTTATTCTCTTCAACATGATAAATGTTTGGAAAAGCATTTCACTTACAAAATTATGATAGGGAAGTGAGGCTTCGAAATTTCCGCCATCAGGGTAAAACTGATATAAGGTTTCACTCTCGAACTCGTTTAATGCAAGTACAAAAGCAAAGGAGCTAATTGTGTCAACCGGAAGAAAGGAAGAAGTATATAACAATCCGCAAATATTAGCAAAATAATGATTGCCGCGTGAGCCTGAAATCCATTCTAAATTATTCAACAAATATATTTGATGATCATAAATATAATTTGATACCAAACGGATGAAAGCATTTTCTAAATCTGCACCTGCTGTATGAAAAAGTGATAAAACAGAGCACAAATTTACCATTCGTAATGCCACATCCATAGGCATTTTCCATTGAATTCCGAATTTTGGAGGATTATAAGCAATAAAATCCAAAGTTTGATTTTTGAATTCTTCAAGATACGACTCATTGCCAGTAAACTTCCAAGCGTAAAACAGAATGACGAAATGTTGCAAGCGACCAAGCTCAAATGGCATTTTCACATCTACACCATGTTTGTCACCATAGGTCAATTTCAGATAATGTTGTTTTGAATCCCAACGAAAACCAGACCTGAAATCCCTTTGCCAATCTATGGGATGATAATCCTTACCGATATGTTTGATTACTTTCTTTGAATAGTTTAAATTAGAACTCGATATTGTTTGTTCAGCCAAGTTTTCGAGATTGCTGAATTTGATTGAATGACAATACTTATATCCCTCATATCCGTAATAATCATAATCATAAGCTACCTCCGTAAGGCATGAGCCTAAGAGGTTGAAACGATGGCGACAAATTTCCGTTGCAGTCTCAATTATTTTCGTTCTTTCAATAATGTCGAATCTAATAAACTCAGAATCATAAATCGGATTAAATATTATATCGCTGTCATAATATTCGGAATAAGTCTGCCGAATATAATCAAGTTGCCGAATTTTCTTCTTCCTGTGATAATCTAAAGTCTTATCTCCG
>Ga0172382_10012914_pt1 | contig 10827 bp, 8 predicted proteins | sample Leawel138RmetaG_FD_122245 | JGI IMG/M metagenome (GOLD analysis project Ga0172382, IMG submission 122245) | Leachate microbial communities from a municipal landfill in Southern Ontario, Canada - Leachate well 138R metaG | ecosystem: Engineered > Solid waste > Landfill > Unclassified | place...
GCCAGGTCGATCCCCGCCGCACGCACCGCCTCGACCGCGCGGACGAAGTCGGCGCGGGTGTGGCCCTTGTCGAGGTAGCCGAGCACCTGGTCGTCGATCGATTCGACCGCCGAGGTGATGAACAGGCAGCCGGCCTGTTGCAATTCCGGCAGCAGGTCGAGCTGGGCGAGGATATGCTCGATCTTCACGGTGGCGTCGAAGGTCACGGTGGGGAATTCCGCGTGCAGCGCCTGGACCAGGCGCCGCGCGTGGGTCGGTCCGTTGAAGAAATCCGGGTCACCGAAGGAGATGTGGGTGGCGCCCGCGGCGACCTGCTGGCGGATATCGGCGATGACCACGTCCACCGGCACCGCGCGGAACTGTCCGCGGTAGACGGGCACCACCGGACAGTGGCGGCACAGATGCTTGCAGCCGCGGCTGCCCTCGGCGAAGCCGACGCGCCGGGTCTGACCGTCGGGCAGGGTCAGGTGCGCATAGCCCGCCAGTGGCGGCAGGGCAGTGCGATCGGGCACGACGAAGCGCACCTTGGCCTCGACCACGCCCGGATCCACGCCGCTCAGGCGCTGCGCCAGCGCCAGCAGCTCGTTCTCCACTTCGCCGCCAAAGATCGCCGCGAAGCCGAGTTCGCGCAACCGCGGGGCGTTCATGGGGGCGTAAAGGCCGTAGGCGCACAGCTGGGCCGCAGGGGCCAGCTCGCGGATGCGCGGCAGCGCCTCCAGCGCGATGCGGGTCGCGGTGTGCATGCCGAGATAGATCGCGACCAGGCCGGCACCGGCGAGCGCGGTGGGGCTCAGTCGCTGTTGAGACAGATCCAGGCAGGCGACCTCGAAACCCGCCTGCCGCAGGATGGCGGTGGGCTCGGCCAGCGCGAACGGCTGGCGGCCGAGCTCATAGGGGCTGATGAGCACGACCTTGAACCCCGACACCCCGGCGTGCGGGGGTGCCGGGGGATCGCTGCGGGTCGGGTCGGTCCGGGGGGCGGTGGACATGGTTTGGCGGCGAGGTGTCCGGCCGGCTACTTCTTTGCGCCCGGCGGCACGTAGCCGGGCGGCAGGGCCGAACCCTCTCCGAAGAAGTATTTCTCCATCTCCTGTTCCAGGAACTCACGCGCCTTGGGGTCGACCGGGCTCAGCCGGTTCTCGTTGATCAGCATCGTCTGATGGCCCATCCACATCTTCCAGGCCTCCTTGGACACGTTCTCGTAGATGCGCTTGCCCAGTTCCCCAGGGTAGGGCGCGCGGTCCAGTCCTTCCGCCTCCCGGCTCAGCTTCACGCATTGCACCATGCGACTCATTTGATTTCGCCTCCGCGGCGGCTACCGATCCAATTTCTCTATATAACAGAATACCGCAGGCCACGGCAAAAGGACCGATGATCCATGCGGCTTTATCCGGCCCCTGGCGGAGGTGCCGCGCACTGCTGCTGAGCGGTGCTGCAGCTGCGACGCAATGGTGGATGCCGATGACGATACGTACGCCGTGGCCGACCGGCACGGTTATCTATATCATCGGGCGACTTTACTTCATCACAAGGAGCGACTGGGTATGACGCATTGGAAGGCAATGATGCGGCGCGGGGCGCTGATCCTGGCGGCGGTGTTCGGTTTCATGAGCGTGGCGGTGCCGGTGGCGCAGGCCGGTATGATCTCGGTCGAGCGGCATGCGGCGACCGGGGCCGAGGCCGCCGCGCAGGACAAGGTGCAGGCATTTCTGGCGCGCGCGGAGGTCGAGGCGCAGCTGATCAGCCTCGGCGTCGATCCGCAGCTGGCGCGCGAGCGGGCCGCGGCCCTCAGCGGCGCGGAGCTGGCGCAGGCGGCCGATCTGGCCGACCGGCCGGCCGGCGCGGGCGTGGTCGGCGCGCTGGCATTCATCTTCGTGCTGTTGTTGATCACCGACATCATCGGATTGACCAACGTCTTCACCTTCGTGAGGTAGGGATGCCGCAGGGGGTGGGGGCGCGGCTCGGGCTGCTGGCAGCGGTGCTGCTGCTGTCGGCCTGCGCGAGCGGGCCGCCGCTCACCCTGCCTGCCGGTGCGCCGGCGATCGAACTCACCGAGGTGCCGTTCTTCCCGCAGGAGGACTATCACTGTGGTCCGGCGGCCCTGGCCGAGGTGCTGCAGTGGACGGGTGTGGACGTCACGCCCGCGGCGCTGGCGCCGCGGCTGATGATCCCGGCGCGCTACGGCACGCTGCAGATCGAACTGGTGGCCCAGACGCGCGCCCTGGGGCGCGTGCCCTACCAGGTCCCCGGAGATCTGGGCGCCGTATACCAGGAGCTGGCCGCCGGCCACCCGGTGCTGATCCTGCAGAACCTCGCCCTCGACTGGTCGCCAATGTGGCACTACGCGGTGGTGGTCGGGCTCGACCCCGCGCGGCGGGAGGTGATCCTGCGCTCGGGGCGCGAGCCGCGGCGTGTGGTCGATGCGACGGTGTTCGAGAACACCTGGGCGCGGGCGGACAAGTGGGCGATGGTCGCGCTACCACCCGCAGCGCTGCCGGTCACGGTCGAGCCCGCACAGGTCCGGCAGGCGGCGATTGCGTTGGAGCAGCTGCAGCACTGGCCCATGGCCGAGGCGGTGTACCACAGCGCGGCCCGACGCTGGCCTGATCAGGCGATATTCCAGCTCGGTTATGCGAACGCCCGCTATGCGCAGGGTGCGTACGCGGAGGCCGAGGCCGCCTACCGCGTGCTCATTGCCGCGTTCCCGCAGGACCCGGCGGCGTACAACAATCTGGCCTGGCTGCTGGCCCGGCAGCAACGCTGGGACGAGGCGGAGGCGTTGATCGACCAGGGCTTGATCCATGCCGGCCCGCTGCGCGACGAACTGGAGCACACGCAGCGTCAGATTCGCTGTGGGCGGGCCGGCACCTGCCGGTGACAGGAGGTGTTCTCACCGGATGTCGTGAGAGCGGCTCAGGGTATGTCGCGGCATCTGCAGGCCGGATGGCCACGGCAGCACACGGAAAGACACGGAGCTGAAAACCCGCCACAGCGCCCGCTTCCATGCCACTTCGATAGAAAATGTCGCTTGCAGGATCGCGTACGCCGGATGTCTCAGGCCCTTCGAGGCCCGGCCATCCGGCGTACGGCGAGGTGCTGCGGGGACGTACTCAGCGGGCGGTCTTCTTCACGAACGGGAACACGTTGGTGAAGCCGAGGATATCGGTGAGCAGCAGCACCACGAAGATGAACACCAGCGCGCCGATGAAACTGTCGCCGCCGGCGGGCAGGGTGTCGAGCCGCTGGCTGATGGCGGCGACCTCCTGGTCCGTGAGGCCATCCACGCGCGCCTGGGCCGCGGCGGGGTCGACGCCCAGTGTGCTCAGGCGCTCGCGTACGTCGTCGCGTTGCAGGAAGGTCTGCACCTGCTGGCGCTGCACATCCGCTCCACCGGTGCCGGCGGTCTGCTCGACATAGTCGGGCGTGGAGATCATGCCGGCCTGGGCCATCGGCGTGTACAGCGAGACGAGACCGAAGGTGCCGAGGACGAAGGGGGCGATACGGCGGCAGGTCGTACGCAACATGTTCATGAGGTCGGTCTCCAGTTGAAAGCGCGGATTATAACCGCTTCGAGGGTGTATAGAAGGGGTCCGCAGCGGCATGTGAACGGCGTCACACTTGCTCAGCGGGCGGCCTCCGCCGCCCGCAGGGACACCCGCCGATACTCACCGCCCAGCCGCACCAAGGCATACATCCACACCAGACAGGTGACCAGCACCAGCCAGCCGAGCTCCCGGGCCGACACGCTCCAGGGCAGCCATTGGGTCAGCAGCAGGATCAGCAGCGAGCCCAACACCTTGAACATCCGATAGCCGAACATGTCGATCCAGGCCTTGGCCTTGAAGATCAGCACGGGATCGATGGGGATGTAGAGCAGCTCCTTGGACGCGCGGTTGATGGAATACGACAACCCGCGGTCGGCGATCTTCAGGGCGCTGCCGGCGAACAGCGTCGCGCTCGACATGAAATACAGGCTGCCGGCCATGACCGACAGCGGTTGCACGAACAACCCGCCCAGTGCACCCAGCCAGCGGTGGATCAGCGGTGTGATCAACAGGTTGATGCCGATCGCGACCACGCTCAGGACGCTGAACACCTCCGCGAGGTACACCGTGCGTGCCTCGCGTGCCGCGATGTGTGTCTCCACCATCTTCATGAACTGAAATTCGACCAGTGGTTCCACCACCTGCGCCAGCAGCAGGATCACCGCGATCAGGAACAGATAGCGGTGCCTTGCGATGAAGTGCCATTGGCCGTGGTCCACCGCGTCATGATCCGTGACACCCGGATGTTCGACATACAGCCCGAGGCGCCCCATCAGCAGGCTGAGCAGCATCAGCAACGCGATGATGCCGGCCGCGATCGGCAGCAGATCGAAGGTATCCAACCCGAAGCCGCGCACCCAGGTGGCCGACAGCGCGCCCCCGGCCACACCGCCGACCAGGCCGCCGGTGGCGATCAGCCCGTACCAGCGCTTGCCGCGGTCGGTGCTGTAGATGGTATTGGTCAAACTCCAGAACTGTTCGACCAGGATCACGCTCAACATGTCGACGAAGACGTAAAACGTGAACGGCAGCACAAATGCGCTGTGCCGCAACGTCGGGTAGAAGCCGATAAGACAGACGATGATGAGCGCGCAGGTGGCCAGCACGACGTTCAGGCGCGAGTGCCGTTCGATCAGCCGCTGATACACGCTGATGATCAGGCCCAGGCCGACCGCGGTCGCGATCCACACATACGGCAGCCGGTCGCTGCCCAGCGCGGTCACGAAGATCGACCGGCTCGCGGGCTTGAGGTGATACAGCGCCGTGATGATGAGGAAGAAATTTGTGAACAGCAGCACGGCTTGCACGGGGCGGCCGTTGTGAAATGTTGGCATGACGTTTGCGATCCAGCGGTATTCGGTTACCATGAGCCCTGCAAGCCAGGGGGGGAGGTCGCATGTTGCGACGCATAGCAGTGTTGGGACTCTTGCTTGGGCTGGTGATTCCGCTTCAAGTTGTTAACGCAGAAGAATATTTCCCTCAACTTCGGGATGTCCAGGATGCCGCCCTCCAGCACCAGCTGGAACAGCGCATCAAACGCCTGAATCTTGACGGGCCGGTGAAGCGGGGTCAACTGGCCATCGCGCTCGTCGATGTCACCGATCCGCAGCACCCCAGTCTGGCCCATGTCAACGGCGACAGCATGGTGTACGCCGCCAGCCTGCCGAAGATCGCGATCCTGCTGGCCGCGTTCGAACGTGTCCACGAGGGGAAGCTCACGTTGGACGACGAACTGCGCGGACTGATGACCGCCATGATTCGCCACTCCTCCAACACCGCGGCCACCGAACTGATCCACCGCGTCGGGCGTAACTATATCAACAACGTCCTCAGCTCACCGAAATACCACCTCTATGATGCGCGCTACAACGGCGGCCTGTGGGTCGGCAAGGAATACGCACAGGGCGTGGCCTACCGCCGCGACCCGCTGCACAACCTGTCACATGGCGCGACCGCGTTCCAGGTGGCCCGCTTCTACTATCTGCTCGAGACCGGTCAGCTGGTCACGCCGGCCCTGTCGAGGGAGATGAAGGCCATCCTCGGCTCGCCCGGCATCAACCACAAGTTCGTGAAGGGCCTCACCGCGAACTTCCCGGATGTGCAGATCTACCGTAAGTCGGGGACGTGGCGCGATTGGCATGCCGACAGCGCCATCGTCGAGCACGCCGGCCGTACCTACATCGCCGTGGCGCTGGCCGAGAGCCCCAAGGGCGGCGAGTGGATGTCCAACCTGATCTGTGAGCTGGACGGCATCATTCTGCAGCAGCCGCTGCGGACCGCAAACCTTGCAGCAGCGCGTGCAGCCGGGTCGCCAGCGTCTGATGCTCCACGGCGGAGTTCCGCTTCAGAACGTTTGATGTGATCGCGACCATATAGAACAGCCGCGGCTCGCCGGCCGGCGATTCCACGACGGCCACCGAGTTCATCAGGTTATCGACGTTGCCCTGATACTGCTTGCAGACGAAGCCCTCCTCCGGCTCGCAGCGGTACAGCGAGCCAGATTTGAAATACACCGCCGCATCCCGCAATACCGGCGCCGACGCATAGCGGATGCGCGTCTGTGTCATATACAGCAGCCGTTTGATCTCCAGGCTCGACCACGGATCCACCAGCCGGCCCTGTTCCATGCGCAGCAGATAACGGATCAGCGCGTGGGTGGTCGATACGCTGTTGGTGCCGGGCGCGCGCTGCTTGCCCTGACGGGTGAAGAAGCTGCCCTGGCGCAGGTCTTCCGGGTCCAGTCCGTTGCGCATCACCGCCGACTTCATGGTGTCGACCCACAGGTCGCCCAGGTCCTTGCGCGGCGTCTGTTCCAGAAAGGCCTGTGTCTGCTCGGGTGTGGCCGGATAATCCGCCCCGAAGTGTCGCAGCAACAGGACCTGCTGCATGACCGTGCTGGCCGCCGCGTTGGAACTCGCCGACATCATCCAGTCGAGATAGCTCCACAGGTTCGCGGTGTCGCCCTCGCGCAGCGGGCGTCGCCGCATGCGGTTCTCCTCAGGGCGCCAGAAGGGCACGACATGATGGTCGGTGCGGATGAAGGCGTCCGCCGTCACCAGACTGTCTTTCAGCACGTGCCTGCGGGCCGCGAGATCGTCCGGGTAGATGTCCGCCAGCGTCTGCAGCAGCGCCAGCCCCACCATCAGCTTGCCGACACTGCCCGGATTGCGGCGGGTGTCGCCGTTGTGTTCGGCATACAACGGCGCAGCCGGATCGCTCAGGTCCAGCACGCTGATGCTGTAGCGCGGCGCATCGGCGCCGAGCAGGCGCACGATCCGGCGCGTGAGCTCGGCATCGGCCGCCGGGATCTCCAGATCGGCCTGGTCCTGCAGCCGCAGCCGGATCTGCGCCGCCGGCAGCTGCGCACCCGGTGGCAACCGGTTGCCCGGCACCACCCCCTGCTGCGCCAGACGATAGCCCTCCAACCGCGCGATGCCGGTCTCCTCAAAGGCATCGATGGGATAGGCGCAGACCGTTCCGACGCAGAGCGATAGCACGCCGCCGAGCAGGAGGCAGGTGGTCAGAAAATGTGCTCGTGATGGCATGGTCTGGATAGTAGTTGATGTTAGGGAGGCGTGAGGCGTGAGGCGTGAGGCGTGAGGCGAAAACCCATTATGGCCACGGAAGCACACGGAAAAACACGGAAACTTTATTGCTGAAAAACCAGGAATAGCTTTGGAGTCTGTATATTTCCCGGGGAGCCACAGGTCGTCGTACCTCATCATTGTGTCCCTGCGGGATGTTAGCAATGACTTCTTTCCGTGTTTTTCCGTGTGCTTCCGTGGCTAAGAAAGGGTTTGGGTTTTTCGCCTCACGCCTCACGCCTCACTCCTCACCCAAATCAACCACAGCATCCGCGTCGCGCATCTGGGCGCGATCCATCTCGATCAGATACAGGCTGCGGCGTGCCCGGGCGCTGTCCACGAAGGGGCGGATCTGGAACAGTGCGAGGTGGCCGTCGCGGAAGCCGAACTCGATATCTGCAGGGGCCGGCAGACCGCCGGTTGTGCCGGGCATGGGGAAGCGTCGTTCGACGTCATCGGCCAGGTGCCGCAGCTGTTCGATCTCGGCCGCGGTGAGCACGCGTTCGGCACCACTCGCCGGCACGTACACGATGCCGCCGCCGGGTGCGGCCGTGGCGCGCAGGGGCGTGGAGGCCTGGGCGAGCAGACGCGTCCCGCCGTCGGCGCGGTACACGCGCAGCTCTTCGGCCGCCTGGCCCTCGACCGCACCGCCGATGCCTTCGGATACGGCGATCGACAGCCAGTGGCGATCACCGCTCTCCACATCCGCCGTCACCAGGACGCCGGACTTCTGCGCGGGGAAGGTCTGCAGCAGCAGTACCGCTGGATAGACCTGCTGCGGCTGCGCCATGTGCGCCTGCCGCCAGCCGTAGGCGCGTTCGGTGAAGGGCGAGGCCCACACCTGCTGGATGGCCTGCACGATCTGTTCGAAGCCGACCACGTTGGGCACGGTACGATTCAGGCCCGCACCGGTGAAGCCCGGCAGATCCTCGACGTTGGTGTCGCTGCGCACGAACACGCCGACGTCGTCGACACTGCCGAACACCTCGGTCATGGCGGTGCGCAGCCGCATGCGGAATGTCTCGCCGGGGTCGGTGTGGATGATCCAGTCGCGCAGTTGCGCGAGGAACAGCCGCACCTCGTCGCGCCGGTGGCTGGGGTCGGTAATCGCGTGCAGTCGCGCATACTCCGCGTTCAGCCAGTCGTAGGCGCTGGGGCTGTCGGGGCGTTCCGGCGCGATGGGCTGGTCGAGCAGCGTGCGGAACACGCCGAACGGGATCGCAACCCCGGCGTTCACCGCCGCAGGATAGTTACGGCGCAACTCGCCGAGGTTGGCGGCCTTGGGGCCGACGGTGCGCCCGGAGTCGTGCGCGGACAGGTGTTGCAGCGGCAGCAGCTCGGTGTGTTCCAGATCGAGCTTGTCCAGATCGGGCTGGATGACGATGTCCTCGTCCAAGGTCTCGCGACCGAAGACGGCATCCCAGCGCGGCCCATCCAGTGCGATCTCCACCGCCCCGCGCGGACTCACCGCGACGACGATGGGCTGACCCATGTGCGCCTCGATCTCGCCAAGCAGCGCATCGTCCACGACCAGATTGGGAATGCCGAGGTTGCGTGCCAGCAGCTGTACATGCGACAGCGAGCTGCCCTCGCCGCGCGTGAGGATACCCGCGATGCGCGGCAGTTCCGGCGTGGTCGATGGCAGCAGATAGATACCGTCACGGCGGAAGTCCGCCTCGTTCTGCGGCGGTGGCAGCAGGGTGCCGCGGCTCAGGCCGGGGTTGAGGCCGCGCAGGCCGGTGGCCTGCGCCCGACCGAACAGTGTGGTCCGCACGCCGGCGAGGCGGTTGGCATCTTCGGTGAGTCCGTCGAGCACACGCGTATAGGCGAGCAGTGGGCTGGCACGCAGCCGGTCGGGGATGTAGTGCACCGCAGTGGGCGTGAGTACCGTCCAGCGCTCGACCGTGGGGCCGAAGTGGAACTCCATGGCACGCTGCGCCCACTGCGGCACACGTGCGAGATAGCGCAGTCCCGCGAGGTAGGCCTCGGCGGACAGTGGCTGCGCCGCGGTGAGCCGTGCGATCTCCTGTTCGACCGCTTGCTGCTGGCGTGCCGACAGCAGGCCGGTCGCATACAGCCCCTTCGTCATGACCTGCAGCTGCTGGAGCGACGTGGCGCGGTCCGGCGTGCGTGTCTCTTCGATGAGCTGGTTGCCGACGGCGTAGATCTCATCTTCCATCGCCAGACCGGCGAGCAGGATCCGGATGCGGTTCGGTGGACTCAGATCACCGGGCGCCGCACTGCGCTCGCGCCAGGCGACGCCGTAGTCGGCGGCCAGCGCCAGACGCGGTGCCAGATCACGCGTGCCGCCGAGGCGCGCGGCGGCGGCGCGCAGCTCGGCCTTGAGCGCGCGGTTGGGCGTCTCGACGGCCAGCACCTCGAGCTGGCGCAGCGCCGTCTGCGGCGCATACAACGCCTCCAGCTGTGCAGCCAGGTGCGCGTACCGGTCGGCGAGTTCCGGCAGGCCGTGCCGGGCGGCATGCTCACGCACCAGCTGCGGATCATTGGCGTCGGGGATACCGTGGATCTTCACCCGCAACGGCTGGAAGGCCGGGTCCTGGTCGGCGATCTCGATGGCCAGCCGGCGTACCTCCTCGGCGATCGACGGTTCCAGCCGCACCGGCAGCAGCCGCGCCGCCTCACGCAGCAGCAGATAACGTTGCGGTACCTGCCAGTCCGGATCCTCGACCAGTGCCAGCAGCAGCTGGCGCGCACCGGCGTGCTCATCCTCGATCTGCAGGGCACCGCGGTAATAGCGCGCCTGCCGGAACAGGAAGCCATCGTCGTTGGCGATCAGGAATTGTTCCAGCAGCAGCTGACGCAATGGATCCAGATGCGCCGCCGGCCCGATGAAATCCAGTGGCCGGATGTCGGCCAGCAGGTTCGCCACCAGGTAGCCGTCGTTGCGCATGGCCAGGACGCGCGTGTTCCACTCACCGTGCTGCACGCCGCCGCCATGCTCGCTGCAGGCCCCCGGCGTCGGCGGCAGGATGGCGCCGTCTGTACAGAACCAGCGGATGCGGCTGAACGGACCGCGTGGCTCCTGCTGCATCTGTTCAACCCAGTCGCGCAGCAGTTTCGGGTCCAGCGGTGCGTCGGAGGCCGTTTCCTCTGGTGACCTGTCGGCCCGTACCGGCCCTGTCGACACCATCAGGACGAACAGCAGAATGGACAGCAGGATGGACAGCCGGCGGGCGAGCGGGATGGGCATGGCGGTATATGGAAGTACCAGGTCGGGTAGATCGGGCGAACGAGGGGGTGGGTGGCAGCCCCGGGCGGTCAACCCACTCTAGGAGGCGCCGCGCCCGAATGCAACTGGTCGGATTGTGTGGTGGTCGAGGGTGGTGAGGGGGCGCCCCGCGATTGCATGCCACCGGCCGGTGGTTTACCCTACGCGCTCTTTGCGGCGGGGGTCTCGGGTGGATCTCCAGCAGCGCAAATTTCAGTACCGCAACAGACGGTCGTCTGCGGCTACTGGTGGGTTCCCGGAGAGGTGTCCGAGCGGTTGAAGGAGCACGCCTGGAAAGTGTGTATACGGCAACGTATCGCGGGTTCGAATCCCGCCCTCTCCGCCAAATAAAGAAGGCCCCCGTGTGGGGCCTTTTTTATTTGGTGAAGTAGGCGGCTTTGATGAGGACCCTGCGGTTCGACGGAGCGGCCGGAGGCCGTGGAGAACGCCGGAGCGCAGCGGAGGCGGC
>Ga0172382_10012915_pt1 | contig 10827 bp, 12 predicted proteins | sample Leawel138RmetaG_FD_122245 | JGI IMG/M metagenome (GOLD analysis project Ga0172382, IMG submission 122245) | Leachate microbial communities from a municipal landfill in Southern Ontario, Canada - Leachate well 138R metaG | ecosystem: Engineered > Solid waste > Landfill > Unclassified | place...
GGCGGCGGCGATCAGGCGGGTGAGCAGGCTGCGGCCCTGTTCGGTATCGGGGTCGCAAATCAGGCTGCGCTTGCCGGAGCCGTAGGCCGACCAGAACAGGGAGTTGTCCCCGGGGGGCGCATCGTCGGCAAAGGGGCCGACCCGGCGTGCGGGGGAGCCCGCCGGAGGCTCGACCTGGACGACATCGGCACCCAGCTGGGCCAGCATATGCCCGGCCAGGGAGCCGCGGTCATCGCTGAGGTCGAGCACCCGGTAACATGAGAGATAGCCAGTCATCTGGGATCCTGTGAGTCTGGGGGGTTGTTGATGGTAGAGCATTTCTCAATCACTGCGAACCCCGGGTACTGTGCAGGCGGGGTGCCCGCCACACCTCCAGGGTCTGGCGGCTGGTGGCGGGGGGCCTGCCGGCGGCCACCCCCAGGGCCACCGCCCGGCGCACCTGTTCCTCGTTGGTGGGTTTGTGGTCCAGATCGTAGTGGCTCTCCAGGCCGATCTGGAGATGGCCGCCGCGGGCAATGGCCAGTTCCGGCAATTCTGTGGCAAAAATGTCCCCGCCCCACACCGATACCGTCCAGGGCAGGTCCACATCCCCCAGCAGGTCCAGATAGGCGTCCAGGGAGGCCCGGGTCGGGGGCAGGCCAAAGCTCAGGGAACCCGGCCCCAGAACCCCGTGGGGGCCACCAAAATAGAAGTTGATCACCGTGCCCAGGGGGAGCTTGCCGGCGCGGTGGTAAGCCAGGGTGGTGCGCAGGTAGTGGGGTTCGTAGATGGCAATCTGGGCTCCCAGGCGCCGCTCTGTCAGTTGGGCAAAGGCGGAGCGGATCTGGTCGAAATCGTTGAGATAGTAGCGGCCCACCGGGAGCCCGTCCTGGTCGAGGCGGGCGATGCCCACCGCTCCCGGGTCGATGCAGGCGAACTCCAGGCCGATCTCGTCGTCGATGCACTTGACATGCTCCAGGTGCTGGCCGCCGCCACGGGTCAGGGTGGGGTACCAGAGGGCGTCCGGACGCTGGGCCTTGACCCGCCGCCAGGCGGCGAGGTAGTCGTCGGCGGCGGCCTGCCCCAGCTGGCCGGTGTCGGAGTTGTGGGCGTGGAGAATGGAGGCTCCGGCGTCGTAGCAGGCTAGGGCGGTGGCGACGATGTCGTCGTGACTGCGGGGGACATTGGGGTTGTCCTGTTTGGTTTTCTCGCCATTGATGGATACGGCGATCACCAGGGGCTTGGCTGTTGCGGCAGGCGTGGCATTGCTCATCTCTGTGGTTGTCCCGGGTTATGGTTGTGGAGGGCAGGGGCCTAGGATAGCCGAATATGCCTTTATTGCGCAGGGTTTTTGTCCGTCGCCACCGCTGAAATGCCCCCAGGGCGGGGGCGCGGCAACCGGAGTGCGGGTCCATGGGGTATAGTGGCCGTCGCGCGCACTCACCTATTACCCTACAGTCCGCGAGGTAACCATGCGCTTCACCCTCAGGCAGCTGGAGGTCTTTCTGGCCATTGCCCGCCACAAGAACACCACGCTGGCGGCTCAGGAGCTGCACATGTCCCAGTCCGCCGTCAGCGCGGCCCTGCAAACCCTGGAGCGGGGATACGATGTCAAGCTGTTCGACCGGGTCGGCAAGCGCCTGGAGCTGAATGAGGTGGGCAAAACCCTGCGCAAAAAGGCGGAGGCTCTGCTGGCCCACGCCCGGGAGTTTGACCAGGAGCTGCACGGCCACGAGTTGATCGGCCACCTCCGGGTGGGGGCCAGTTACACCATCGCCAACCACCTGGCGGTCAATTATCTGGCGGACTATCTGGCGGACTACCCCCAGGCCAATGTGGAGTTTGCGGTGACCAACTCCCCCGAGGTGGTGGCCAAGGTCCTCAATTACGAGGTGGACGTGGGGATGATCGAGAGCGAAGTCCAGCACCGGGACCTGGAGTTGATCCCCTGGCTCAAGGACGAGCTGCTGGTGTTTTGCAGTCCCGATCACCCTCTGGCGAAAAAGGGCATCGTCAACGACAGGGATCTGGCGGGGGTGCGCTGGATTCTCCGCGAGCGGGAGTCGGGGGCCAGGCAGACCTTCGAGCGCGCCTTCTCCTCCCTGTTGCCGGAACTCAACGTCTATCTCGAGTTCAAGCACAACGAGGCCATCAAGCGGGCGGTGGAGTCCGGCCTGGGCATCGGCTGCCTGTCGCGGATCGTACTCCAGGGAAATTTCAGGGCGGGCAGCCTGGTGCCCCTGAACCTGGGAAAAAGGCACCAGATGAAGCGGACTCTATACTTTGCCCTGGCCAAAAGCCGCTATCGCCAGGCGGCGGTGGCGGAGTGGATAAAAAAATGCGTGGCCGGGGGCCAGTAGGCCCTTGCTGCCACCCCGAGGCGGGCTGACCGCGGCGTGCTCAGGCCAGCTCCACCAGCTTAAAGCTGCCATTGGCGACGGGGGTGTCCACCACCCTGAACCTGGCCCTGGCCAAGGTTTCCAGCGGCACAAACTGATTGACCACAAACAGTGCCCGGCCCCCTGGGGCCAGCAGGCGCCGGGTGGTGGAGAGGAATTTCTCCGTCAGCCCGCGATCCTGGTGAAACCCCTGGTGAAACGGCGGGTTGCAGAGGATGAGCTGGTAGGGCCCCGGCAGAATATCGCCACAGTCGGCGGCCACCACCTCCCCGTTGACCCCGTGCTCTTTGAAGTTGGCCCCGCAGGCCAACAGGGCGGCGGCGCAATTGTCGGTGGCGGTGACGCGAAAGCTGCCCAGGCTGTGGGCCGCCAGGCTCAGGTAGCCGTAGCCACAGCCCAGGTCCAGCAGGGTGCTGCCCGCTTGTGGTGCCAGGGCACCAAGCAAGCTGGGCAAGTATCCTGCAAGCAGGGCACTGCCGGCGTCCACCCTGTTCCAGCCGAATACCCCCGGCTTGCTGTACACCGGCATGTCGCCGAGGCGGGCGATCTCCCGCAGTTGCTGGTAGTCCCTGTCGTCCAGGGGCGGGCCGCAGGGCGCTGCGGGCTTTACCAGCGAGACCACATAGTTGTCGCCATGCTTGGCAATGCTGGCCTGGGCGGCAAAGCGCTGGCCAAGGGTCTTGGCAAAGGTCTTGATGCCCTCCTGCTTGCCACCCACCAGCACCAGCCGCGCCCCCGGAGCCAGCACTTCACAGAGGCGGTTGGCGAGGTGGTGGACAACGGGCTTTTCCTTGGAAATCCGGTAGACAACGGCGGACGGCGGCGCCGCCTGCCAGGGGCTGAAATCAAAATCCGAGAAAGCTGTTGTCAGCCCCGCGCGGCGGGCTCGGGCAGCGATATCGTATCTGTTGCTGAGCACCTGTACCCCGCTGTCGACGCTGGCAAAGGGCAGGTCCAGGCAGTTTTCGTCCGCCACCAGCAGGGGGCTGGCGCCCCCCTGGCGAAGACTTGCCAACAGCAGCGAGTCGATAGCGGACACCGGCTTCAGCGGGCCAGGAGACGGGCCGCGGCCACGGCAAAATAACTGAGGATGCCGTCCGCCCCGGCGCGCTTGAAGGCGAGCAGGGACTCCAGAATCACCTGGTCCCGGTTCAGCCAGCCCTGGTCAAAGGCGGCCATGTGCATGGCGTACTCGCCGCTAACCTGGTAGACAAAGGTGGGCGCCCCCAGCTCCCGCTTGACCCGGGAAACGATGTCGAGATAGGGCATGCCCGGCTTCACCATGATCATGTCGGCGCCCTCCTGAAGGTCGAGGGCACACTCGTGGATGGCCTCGTCGCTGTTGGCCGGGTCCATCTGGTAGCTGAATTTGTTGCCCCCCTTGAGGTTGCCGGAGGAGCCCACCGCGTCCCGGAACGGGCCGTAGTAACTGGAGGCGTATTTGGCGGAGTAGGCCATGATCTTGCAGTTGGGGTGGCCATTCTCTTCCAGCACGGCGCGCACCGCGGCGATGCGGCCGTCCATCATGTCCGAGGGGGCGACGATATCCGCTCCCGCCTCGGCGTGGGACAGGGCCTGACGCACCAGGATGTCCTTGGTGATATCGTTGAGCACATAGCCGGCGGCGTCGATAATCCCGTCCTGGCCGTGGGTGGTAAAGGGATCCAGGGCCACATCGGTGATTACGCCCAGTTCCGGCAGCGCATCCTTGATGGCCCTGACCGCCCGCTGGGCCAGGCCATCCGGGTTGTAGGCCTCCTCGGCGAGCAGGGATTTTTTACCCGCCGGCGTTACCGGAAACAGGGCGATGGCGGGGATGCCCAGGTTGACATAGTCCCGGGCCTCCTTTACCAGCAGGTCGATGGTCATCCGGTCGATGCCGGGCATGGAGGGGATGGCCTCCCGCTGATTGCTGCCCTCGAGGACAAACACCGGGTAGATCAGGTCATCCGTACTGAGTGTGGACTCCCGCACCAGGCGGCGGACAAAATCATCACTGCGGTTGCGGCGCATACGGGTGGCGGGGAACGGCCCGCGCTGAATCGAGAAACTCATGGCGGCTCCAGTGTCGCGGCCTTGGGGAAGGGGCTATGATACGCAAAAAGCCCCAACCGTGCAGGGTGGAGAATGGGGTCCGCCCGCCGCAGGGGCGGTCCTCGCGCCATAGAAAGGAGAATAACCATGACCCTCGCCTATAGCTGTCTGTTGATCGCCATCCTGCTGCCCTACGTCTGGGCGGGGGTGGCCAAAAGACGCCTGATCAAAGACAAAGCCTACGACAACAACAACCCCCGCTTGCAGATGAGCGCTCTGGAGGGTGTCGAGCTGCGCGCCAACTGGGCTCAGCAAAATTCCTTTGAGGCCCTGCCGGGGTTTATCGCCGCTGTGCTGGTGGCCCACCTCGCGGGGGTGTCCCAGGGGGTTATCGATACCCTCGCAGTGGTCCACGTTGTCAGTCGCGTGGCCTATGGGATTTGTTATATCAAGGATCTGGCCACGCCCCGCAGCCTGGTGTGGACCCTGGGGTTGTTCGCCACTATCGGACTGTTTGTGGCTGCTTTTCTGTAGGTGCTGGAGCGTTACCTGGTGATTCCAGGCGAAAGGACAATCGCCAGCCGGTTGCCCGCCACAACTCGGCGGTGAGGATCACATGCAGGCAAAGCAGTAGGGTGAAATTCCAGGCCATGGCGTCGTTGATGCGATCGTAAAAGTCCGGGCTGACAAAGCCGGCCAGCACATTGGCCAGGCCCAGCACCAGGTCCACCAGCAATAGCCACTGCAGGGCGAGCAGGCGGCGGGGAAAGTTCTTCTCCAGCCCGGGGGTGGTGGCGGCCAGCCAGGTGGTTGTCAGCTGGGCGAAAAAGGTAAAGCCAAAAAAGGCCAGCACCCCGGTGTGCCTGAGTTGGCGGTACTCCGCGCCGATTGAGCCCAGCATCACGGAATACAGAATCAGCCCCGCCCCCGCCAACACGCCCAGTGCGGTCAGGGCGCTGAGCCAGCCCCGCCTGCCGCAGCCCAGGGCCTTCAGCCACTGGGCGCTGAGCAGCCAGTAGCCCATCAGCACCAGCGCCGCCGGGATCATCAGGCCCTTGAACACAAAATACGCCGGTGGCTCGCGGCCGGTGGCGCTGATGGAGGTGCAGCTGTCGATGTAGGGCACACACCAGTCCACCTGGCCGTGGCTTGCCGCCAGCAGATAGGTCAGGTGGATGGTGGCCAGGGGCAGCAGCCCGGCCAGGTATGCCAGGGGGTAGAGCTTCACCGTCAGTCAGTCCCGCCCAGTTGGGCAAACACCTTCTCCGCCGCCGCCAGGGTAAAGGCAATCTCGGTTTCGCCGTGGGCGGCGGACATAAAACCCGCCTCGTAGGCGGCGGGGGCCAGGTAGACGCCCTGCGCCAGCATGCCGTGGAAGAATCGGCCGAAGCGCCGGCTGTCGCAGGCCATCACCTGTGGGTAATTGGTGACGCTGTCCGCGGTGGTAAAAAACAGTCCGAACATGGAGCCCACATGATTGGTGGCAAAGGGGATGCCGGCGGCCTCGGCGCGCTCCCCGAGGCCGCGCACTAGGCGTTGGGTATTGGCAAACAGGGTGTCGTGAAAGCCGGGTCTGGCGACCAGTTCCAGGGTGGCCAGGCCGGCGGCCATGGCCACCGGGTTGCCCGACAGCGTGCCCGCCTGATACACCGGCCCCAGGGGCGCCAGCTGCTCCATCACCTCGCGGCGGCCGCCAAAGGCGCCCACCGGCATGCCGCCGCCGATCACCTTACCCAGGGTGATGAGGTCGGCATCAATGCCAAAGCGGCCCACCGCGCAGTCGCGGGCAACGCGGAACCCGGTCATCACTTCATCGAAGATCAGCAGCGCGCCGAACTGGGTGCAACAGTCGCGCAGAGTCTCCAGGAACCCTGGCGCCGGCGGAATACAGCTCATATTGCCAGCCACGGGCTCGACAATGATACAGGCCACCTGCTTCCCCAGTTCGGCAAAGACCCGGCGCACCATTTCGGCATCGTTGTAGGTGAGGGTGATGGTGTGGTCCGCCAACCCGGCGGGAACCCCGGGGGAGCTGGGAATGCCCAGGGTCAGGGCCCCCGAGCCGGCCTTCACCAGCAGCGAGTCGGAGTGGCCGTGGTAGCAGCCCTCAAATTTGATGATTTTGTCGCGGCCGGTGAACCCCCGGGCGAGGCGGATGGCGCTCATGGTGGCCTCGGTGCCTGAATTGACCATGCGAACCATATCCAGGCCGGGCACCAGGTCGCAGAGGCGGTCGGCGAGGCTGGTCTCGAGCTCGGTGGGGGCGCCAAAAGTGAGGCCCTTTTCCAGTTGCTCGCGGATGGCAGCCAACACCTGGGGGTGGCCGTGGCCGAGGATCATGGGACCCCAGGATTGGACGTAATCCACATAGTTGTTGCCGTCCACATCCCGGAGGTAGGCCCCCTTGGCGCTATCAAAGAAAATGGGGGTGCCTCCCACGGCGCGGAATGCCCGTACCGGGGAGTTGACGCCGCCGGGGATGTGGCGCTGGGCGGCGGTGAACAGGGTTTCGGAATGGTTCATTGTGACTCCGTGACAGAGAGGGAGGTTGCCCCGCCGGTGCAGGTTTTCACTGGGGGGCGGCAGCGTCGTTCAGAACGGTTTGACCACCACCAGAATAACGATGCCCACCAGCATAAACACCGGGACTTCGTTGAACCAGCGGTAGAACACATGGCTTTTGCTGTTGGTGTCGGCGCGCAGCTGTTTCATGTAGTACAGGCAGAGGTGGTGGTAGATCACCAGCAGCACCACCAGAACCAGCTTGGCGTGAAACCAGCCCGAGCTGAAGTAGTATTGGGGCGACAGTGCCACCAGCCAGAAGCCAAACGCCAGGGTGGCGATCATGGAGGGGGTGGCAATGCCCCGGTAGAGCTTGCGCTCCATGATTTTGAACCTTTCCTTGCTGATGGCGTCTTCGGACATGGCGTGATAGACAAACAGCCTGGGCAGGTAGAAAAGGGCCGCAAACCAGCAGATGACGCTAATGACGTGTAAAGCTTGAACCCAGGCAAACATGGTTTTCTCCTGTACTGCGGCCGGTTTGTGACGAGGGGCATTGTTGCAGACCTCCCCAGTGCCCTCAATGGTGTCGCCTTGGCAGTGCCGACAGCTGCGGGGTGATGCAAATATTGCGGCAGTGATTCCGGGGGGAAGCTGCCGGCCTGGGCTATTATAGAGTAGTAGCAGCTGTTTGAGCTTGCCCCGGTTCGGCCGGCGGCGGCACAGGGGTTCTAACCGAGGAGTAAAGCGTTATCCAATGTCCGGATTCAAATTGACAAAACGGCGGCTGGTGATCCTGCTCGGTTGTGCCCTGATCGCCGCGGCGGTGGCCGGCTATGTATTGGGCAGCCGGCACTATGGCGCGGCGATGACACAGTATCGGGCCAATCTCGAGGCGCGGGAGCAGTTGGCGGCACAGCTGCTCGCCAAGGAGCAGGAGGTGGTCAACCTGGATCTCGCGGATAAGGTCAATCGCCTGACCATGGAGCAGTTGCGCCAGAAGGTCACCGAGCTGCAGACGGACCTGGTCAAGCTGGAAAGCGAGTTGTTTCTCTACAAAAACCTGGTGGAGGACGACGAGGCCGAGCTGGGGCTCAATCTGGAGAGTCTCACCCTCCGCGCCACCGAGGAGGAGAATCGTTACGAGTACCGCATCGTGGTGCGCCGCAAGGCAGCGCTCAGCCAGTCCATCGACGCCTCGGTGACCCTGTCCATTGAGGGAGAGTTGCTGGGCATCCCCTACTCGGTTCCCCTCAACGAGGCCGACCTTTCCATAGAGGAGGACGCCCTCAATATCCGCTTCAAGTATTTCAAGGTGTTGCGGGGTACTCTGGCGCTACCTGAGCACTTTGTCCCAAGCAAGGTGATTTTGTCCCTCTACGAGACCGGACGGGCGGATTCTCTGGTCATCAAGGAGCTGCCTTGGCGGGTGTCGGCCTTCTAGGTCGCAGTGCCCGGCCCTGGTGGGAGTAGTTAAAAGCGGAAAACTTGTGCTAGTATACCCGAGTTCTGTACTGGGTTATTTGTTGAGGTCCCACCGGGGAATCCATGTCCGTCGTTGAATCCTTTGTTCCCGCTGCGCTGCAGGTGTCCCCCGCGGCTATCGCCAAGGTCAGGGACCTGGTGGCTGAGGAAGGCAATGCTGATCTCAAGCTCCGGGTGTTTGTCACCGGTGGTGGCTGCTCGGGCTTCCAGTACGGCTTTTCCTTTGATGACAGTGTCGCTGAAGACGACACGCTGATCGAGTCCCAGGGGGTGTCATTGCTGGTGGACGCCCTCAGCATTCAATACCTCCAGGGTTCCCTGGTGGACTATGAAGAGGGTCTGCAGGGCTCCAAGTTCTCCATCAAGAACCCCAACGCCACAACCACCTGCGGTTGTGGCTCTTCCTTCTCTATCTAGATCCAGCCGCCTGTCGGGCCTGGAATTATCCACTGCGGCGACGCTAAATTCCCAGGGCCCTCTTGGTCTCGGCAATTTCCCTGGCGGAAAACCTGGGGATGGCGGTATCGATTGCTCTGCGGATATCGTTGCAAACGGCTGTAAGCACCTGGGTGCGGGCATACCACTTGTGCTCCCCGGCAATCAGGTGCCAGGGTGCCTGAGGGCAGTGGGTGTGGCTGAACATATCGTCGTAGGCCGCGAAGTAGTCCTTGGCCCTGGCCCTGTTGCGCAGGTCGTCAGGGGTCAGCTTCCAGTGCTTCCTGGGGTTTTCCAGCCGCTCTTGGTAGCGCTTGAGCTGCTCTTCCTGGCTGATGTGCAGAAAGAGTTTGCTGAGCACCACCCCGTCATCACTCAGCGCCTTCTCGAAGCCGCTGATTTCCCCGTAGGCCCGCTGCCATTCGTCACCGCTGGCCAGCTCCTCCACCCGCTCCACCAGAACCCTGCCGTACCAGCTGCGATCAAAGATGGCGATATGGCCTCGGGGCGGAAGGCGCTCCCAGAAGCGCTGCAGATAGTGCTGGCCTAGCTCCCGCTGGTCGGGTTTGCCGATGGCGTGGACGCGGCAGGATCTGGGGTCGATTTTCTCCACCATGCGCCTGATGGCGCCGCCCTTGCCGGCGGCATCCCAGCCCTCCAGGACAATGACCACCCGCCCCCCGTTATGGTAGGTGGCCACGGCGAGCTCGGCTATTTCCGCCTGAAGTTTGCCCAGTGTTGCTTCGTAATCGTCCTTGTCCTTCATCTTCAGGGACAGGTCGATATCCCCCAGGCAGGGTTTTGACTTCATGGGCTAGGACCTTCAGGGATAGTAGATGCCGCCGAGAACAGCGTTGCGCCGGGCGCCGGTAACACTGGTCAAATTGCCCGGCAGCCGGTTGAGGGTGCGATGGGCGAGCCAGGCAAAGGCCGCGGCTTCCACATGGAGGGGGTGGATGCCCCGGTCGGCGCTGGTGTTGACCGGGGTCTTCGCCAACAGCTGCCGAAGGCTGGTTACCAGGTGGGTATTGAACACGCCACCGCCACAGAGATATACCTCGTCGGGGGGTATGCCGCCGGGCAGCTGCTCCAAGCCCCTGGCGATGGTGTGGGCGGTATAGGCGCACAGGGTTGCCTGGACGTCTTCGGGGGGCAGGGGCTCGCTGAGGGCGGCCAGCCGGGCGTCCAGCCAGGGGAGGTTGAACAATTCCTTGCCGGTACTTTTGGGCGGCGCCCTCATCAGGTAGGGTTCCGCCAGCAGTGCCGCCAGTAGAGTGTCGCTGCACATGCCACTGGCCGCCCAGGCCCCACCGTCATCGAAGCTGCCGCTCCGGTGCCGGCTGTGCCAGGCATCCATCAGGCAATTGCCAGGCCCGGTGTCATAGCCGATGACGGGGCTGTTGCCAGATGCGGGCAGCCAGGTGATGTTGGCAATGCCGCCAATATTGACAATGGCCCGATTGCTGTCCGGATGGTGGAATACCTGGTGGTGAAATGCGGGAACCAAGGGCGCCCCTTCACCGCCAAGGGCCATGTCCTTGCGGCGAAAGTCCGCCACTGTGGTGATCCCGGTGAGGGCGGCAATGGTGTTGGGGTCGCCGATCTGGACGGTGAAGTGGTCCCCACCGTGGCCTGCCCGGGGGCGGTGACGGATGGTTTGACCGTGGCTGCCAAGGGCGGTTATGTCGGCGGGTGTGAGGTTGTGACCGGCAAGCAGTTGCAGCGCCGCCTCTGCAAAGACCTCCGCCACGGCGATATCCGCCTGACCCATCAGATCGATGGTGTCTGACCCCGGGTGGCTGAGGGCGTGAAGATTCTCGCGGAGGCGGTGGGGGATGGCGGAGGACGCATGCCCCACAACCCTGGGGGTCGCACCTTCCATGGTCAGCAGCACTGCATCCACCCCATCCATGCTGGTGCCGGACATCAGGCCGATATAGAGCAGCGGCGCCGACATCCTGGCGTTACTGGCCCTTTGTGGACAATGAGGCCA
>Ga0172382_10012916_pt1 | contig 10827 bp, 11 predicted proteins | sample Leawel138RmetaG_FD_122245 | JGI IMG/M metagenome (GOLD analysis project Ga0172382, IMG submission 122245) | Leachate microbial communities from a municipal landfill in Southern Ontario, Canada - Leachate well 138R metaG | ecosystem: Engineered > Solid waste > Landfill > Unclassified | place...
ACAGGTTGATGACCGCGGCTTCGCGCCAGTTCGGCACCTGGAAAGCCACGACATCGCCCGGCTTCAACCCGCGCGCGTGCAGTGCCGCGGACAGAGCCTGCGCATCGGCCAATACTTCGGCGCGGGTCATCTGGACATCGCCATCGACGAAAGCGACGAAACCCGGATCTTCCGCCGCAAGCGCGATGGCCATGTCGGCCAGGGTTCGCTGGTCCCAAAGCCCGGCATCCGCGAAATCGCGCTGGTGCGGGGCGGGAATTTCAAGCCATGCCCAGGGGGCCGGAGTACATTCGTTCATATTGTTTGACTGCCTTGCAGGATTGCCCCGGCCAACTGGCTAAAAGGCAAGGAACCTGTCAACTGTAGTAGCTATCCCCGCCGCGCTGGCCGTGCTGATGTGCCGCAAAACAACCCATCTGGGGAGAAAGAAGATGGATCGTGTCCAGCGTCTCGGCGATGTCGCCGAAATCATGCTCGACTATGTTGAAAACAAGAAGACGCATCAGACGGACAAGGTTCTGCGGGTACCGAGCAGCAGCTACACCGATCCCGATCAGTGGCGCGCCGAAATGGAACTCGTGTTCAAGCGGGTGCCGCTCATGCTCGCCTTCACCGCGGAAATGCCCAATCCCGGCGATTACAAGGCCATGGACGCAGCAGGTCTGCCGATCCTGATCAGCCGTGCCAAGGACGGCACCGTGCGCGCATTCCTCAACGTCTGCTCGCATCGCGGTGCGCCGGTGGCGAATGAAGGCCACGGCAATTGTCCGCGCTTCACCTGCAAGTATCACGGCTGGACGTTCGGCCAGGATGGCAAGCTGATCGGCATCGCCGAGGCAAGCACCTTCGGCGAGATCAACAAGGCCGAACGCGGCCTGCGCCAGCTTCCCTGCGAAGAGCGTGCGGGCATGATCTTCGTATGCCTGACGCCGAATGCGCCGATGGACCTGGACCGCTTCTATCGCGGCATGCTGGAAGATTACGAAGCGCTCGACATCGCCAACTGGACCTATCTCGGCAGCCGCGTGATCGAAGGGGCCAACTGGAAGATCGCTTTCGACGGCTATCTGGAAGGCTATCACTTCGCCTCCCTGCACCCGGAAACGATCTTCCCGCGCACACCTTCCAACTGCATGCACTACGAAGGTTTCGGCCCGAACATCCGTATCGGCTTCCCGCAACGCCGCATCGCCGATGCGCTGAAGGACGTTCCGCGCGAGGAATGGGGCAATCAGGAAAACAACGGCTACGATTTCGTGCGGATCTTCTTCCCCAACGTGTCGTGCTTCGTGGCTCCAGAAATCACCCAGGTGGCTCAACTGTTCCCCGGGCCGACGCCGGACAAGAATCGCACTGTTCTCAATTACCTGCGACGTGAGCCTATCAAGGATGATCAGGATCGTGAAAGCGCCGAGGCAGCGATGAACTTCTTCCGCGACGTCACCTACACCGAAGATTATATCGTCGGCCTCGAAATCCAGAAGGGTCTCGAATCCGGCGCGCATGACGAACTGGTATTCGGCAAGAACGAGCGCGGAAACCAGTACTTCCACGAATGGCTCAACTGGTATCTCGAAGACGACGCATCGGCGCCCGAACCGGTGCTTTGAGCGTCATTTCGCGACGGAGGCTCAGAGAGCCCCGTCGCTGAAAATCAGGGAAGAGGACCGAAAGCATGAATCCAATTTCGCTCGCCTCCGGCGTATTGCCGGAATTCGGACCCGTGGATACGATCGAAGCCGCCCGCAGCGGCGGCTTCGATGCCGTGGGTCTGTGGGTTGATCCCGCCGAATGGACGGCCGACCACACCCGCGCCGCGAAAGTCGCGCTTGCAGAAACAGGCCTGCCACTGCTCGACGTCGAAGTCGTGTGGCTGAAACCGGACAGCGCGCTGGACGATCACCACAAGATCCTCGACGTCGGCATGGAACTGGGCGCACGCAATGTTTTGTGCGTGTCGTCGGAACCTGACCATGGGCGTACGGCCGAGTGGCTGGAGGGGCTGTGCCGGCACGCCGAGGGCAGCGCGCTGCGGGTCGCACTGGAATTCGGAATATTTACCGAAGTCAAGAACATGGGACAGGCTCTTGCTATCTTGGACCAGGTTTCGCACCCCCAAAAGGCATTGTTGATCGATCCGATCCACGTTGATCGCTCGGGCAGCAATATCGCCGATATCGCGAAAATCGATCCCGCACTCCTCCCCTATGCGCAATTTTGCGACGCGCGCGCGCAGCGTCCCGATCCCGCCGATTTCAACGCGGTGATCATCGATGCCATCGATTTGCGCGAGCAATGCGGCGAAGGTGCGTTGCCGCTCAAGGAACTTCTGGCCAATCTGCCCGCAGATATCCCGCTGAGTATCGAATTGCGGTCGCGCGCGCTGCGCGAAGCCTATGCCGATCCCGGTGAACGCGCCGGCGCAGTTGCCGCAACAACCCGTCGCTGGATGGAGCAAAACGCATGACCATTACGCTGGTAACATTGCTGAAGCGCCGGCCGGGCATGAGCAAGGCCGACTTCATTGCCTATTACGAAGAGCATCACCGCCGCATCGGCGAGCGCGTACTGGGCGGTTACGCCACGCGCTACGTCCGCCGCTTCCTGCTGCCGGTGGATGGCGAGGACCAGGAGCACGATGCCGATGTCGTGATGGAAATCGACTTTCCGGATGAAGCCACGCGCGACGCCTGTTTTGCAGCGATGGCCAACCCGGAGGTGATGGCGGAAATTGTCGCGGACGAGGAACGCCTGTTCGATCGCCCGCGCATCCGTGGCTTTACGATCGAGGAGCGGCAATCGGAATTGCCGCCCCTCGCCCGTTGATCGTCAATCCGCAAAAACCGTGCGGTATTCGCGCCGGGTGAACAGCCAGCGGCCGTCCACCTTGCGCAACTGGTCGTCGTAACGACCGGTTGCGTGAACGCGCTTGTCCTTGGCGGGGTCGTCGAAAATCTCGATGGTATAGGCAACCGCGGTAGCTTCGTCGCCATTCACCTCGATCGAGCCCGGCTGCATGAAATAGATCATCGGCTTCGTGCAGTTGTCGAGGCCGTAGTGCTTGAGTGATTCCACCCAGCCGGCAACGATCGCCTCCTTGCCCTGAAAGCCATCAAGCCCCGGATATTCGGGCAATGCCCAGAAAGCATCATCCGCCCAGATGGAGCTCCATAGCGCCACGTCTTTCGACATGACGCCATGGGCATGGGTATCCATCAGTTCGCGGATGGCAATGCGGTCCTCAAGTGGTCCAGTAAATGCCATCTTCCGAAATCCTTACCAGGCGTGTGCTTCGCCGTTCCACTTGTGGAAGTCGCCCGAACGGTCGAGCGTCCATTCGCTGGCGAGCTTGCGGATGCCGCCGGCGCTTTCCTGCGGCGTGATTTCGGCGTCGGGGCCGCCCATGTCGGTCTGCACATAGCCGGGGTGGATCAGGCCAACGGTGATGCCGCGATCCTTGAGATCGATGGCGACCGAACGCATCAGGCGATTGAGGCCCGACTTGGTGGCGACATAGGCATAGAACCCGCCATAGGGCCAGGTCGAAGCAGCCAGCTGGCTGGAGATGTTCATGACCTTGGCGCCTTCACCCAGACGCGGCAGCAGGTGCTGCAACACGCGCAGCGGGCCCTTCATGTTGATCTCAATGGCCTCGTCGAACTCTGCCCAGCCGGCGGCATCGAGCGGATTGAGGTCAGGCGCCATGCCGCCCGCCACACCGGCCACATTGTACAGCACGTCGATCTTGGCATCGCCGAGCGACGCGGCGCCGTCGCGCACCGAAGCGTCGTTGGCGACATCCATGGCATGAACGGTCAGCTGGCCGTTCGATCCGGCCGCCATGGCATTCAACTTTTCAGCCGCAGCCGGGTTGCGCACCAACGCAAACACCCGGTCGCCAGCTTCCAGATGCTGGCGGGCAAGTTCCAGTCCGATGCCACGTGCCGCACCGGTAATCGCAATATTCGCCATCAGGGCTTCCTCTCTTCGAGCCAATCATTGAGCACTTCATGGAAGAAGCGCACGCGGGTTTCCTGCCCCGTCAGATATGCGTCGGCATATCCGCGCGAGTGCATTCCCGCCTGCATTCCTTCCGCAAGTTCCATGTCCTGGTAGACGATCTCACCCGCCAGTTCGGGGATGCCAAGTCCACCATCAAAGTCGCGATGTTCGCAGACTTCCACTTCGCGCAGCGGCTTGGGACCGGCCATGACCGATCCGACCACATCCTGCCCTTCCACCGGGAAGGCCATGCACCACAAATCGAAATAGCACTTTTCCGGATCATCGGGGTGCGGTTCGCTGCGGAAAAACACCAGGTTGTCCGGCAGATAGCTGATCGTCACGTTCGGGAAGATCACCGTGTGCGGACTGTCGGTGATTTCCTCGTCGTCCATGTGTTCGTAATGGAGGTAGCCCCGTTCGCGCCACAGGCGCTTCTTGGCCGCCTTGAGATCGAGCCAGCCCTGCGTCGCCATCTCCTCGTAAGAGGCATAGCCTTCGGGATCGATGTCCCACTGCTGCAGGATCATCTTGTAGGGGTGCGGCATATCCTCGGGCAAGCGATCCGACAGGGATGGCCGCATCGGTTGCACCGTGCGCCCGTGTCCCGCCGGCCACATTTCATGCCGCGACGTATCGACGTCCTGATCGATCCATGGCGGAACCTGCGGATGCGCGGTGCGGGTGTGATAGCTCTCGCTGAAGTTGTCGGTCACGAACTTCCAGTTGGCGTTGATCGCGATGCGATACCACGCCACGCGCACAGCCGTGTCCATCGGATAGTTCTTGTAGAGTGCCGGCATGGGCGCGAGATAATCGAGCAGACCGGGACCATCCGGGTCCATCGAATACCAGACGAAACCGCCCCAGGTATCGCAGCGCAGTTCTTTCAGCTTGAGCTTGCCGCACGGATCGCCTTGCGGAAAATCGTGCGAATCCTGCGCGTACTGCAATACGCCATCGAGGCCGAAACGCCAGCCGTGATAGGGACAGCTGATGGCATCGGCGGACGAGTTCTGGCTGACCAGGCGCATGCCGCGATGCGCGCAGGAGTTGTAGAAGGCACGGATCGAGCCATCATCCTGCCGGATGCAGATGACCGATTCCTTCATGAAGTTATGGACGACATAGTCGCCCGGCTCCGTCAGTTCGGCCGTGCGGCCGGCGACGTGCCAGATCTTCGTCCAGAGGTGATCCCATTCCTTTTGCGCGAATTCACGCGAGAAATAACGATCGCCGGTGATTTTGTCGCCGCGCAGGTTGGCTGCATCGCGGCCATCCAGAGGCGGCGGCACCGTTGTTTGCTCGTTCATGTCATCCTTCCCGACTCATCGTGCGGTTCGCATGCAAGCTGCCCGCCCCTGCCCCTTCGGGCATACTGGTATTAAGGGGAGAAAATCAGGCACGGGGGCCGGTTTTTCGCCCGGGGACCAAACGCTGCCGTCAAACCGTCCCGTAAAGCCCCTTGATCACCACCACCAACAGCGACTGGACCCGCGCCATGCGCTCCCCCCGGCCGAACACCGGCGCATTCAGCACCATGCCCATGTGCGTGGCGCTGACGATGTCGTTCGCCAGTTTCATCGCATCCCACTTGTCGCGCAGTTGCGGGAACGCCTCGATCATTTCACGCGTCCACACATCGTCGAAACGCTGTGCGGCCGGATCGAAGAACTGCGCGAGTTCGCTATCCGTGCGGGCGGCGGAGGCAAGTTCAAGATAGGCGGCGTACTCAGGCGTCTGCACCGACCGCCAGTGCGCCTCGCAGGCGACTTCGACCAGCAGTTCCTCGCCACGTTCCTGCAGAGCGGAAAAATAGTCTTCAAGGAAGCTGCGCATGCGATCGTAGAAAACCTGGTCCACGACCGCCGACACCAGTTCAAGGCGTGTCGGGAAATGATGATGCATCGCACCGCGCGAGACATCGCAACGCAGCGCCACTGCGGCCGTCGTCAGTCCGGCATAGCCATGTTCCACGAGGCATTTGATGCCCGCCTGAACAAGACGCAAGCGCGTCTGCGCGCTCTTGCGTTGCTGCCAGCGTTCGGGCGGCAACGCGTTATGTTCGGGCAACATCGCGCTCAGCACGCGGTCTTGTAGCGGTTTACTTTTCACCCGCCCAAACTAGCCGAGCACGCCCGATCCTACACCCGAATTCTGACCTGACAAAAACTGCAGGTACGAAATCCTGGCCCCATGTCGCATAAAACAGGCAGTTGCGCCGGATAATGGAAGCGAATCCAATCGGCGCCGTTCTAGGCGCACTTTTGCGCCCAGGGAGAAGAGGGAAAACAAGACATGTTCCGTCAAATGGTTTTGGTCACGAGCAGCCTGTCGGCGCTGGCGCTTGCCAGTGGCGTCGCTGTGGCCCAGGAGGCACAGGAAAGCGGCGGCTTTACCGATATCGTCGTCACCGCGCAAAAGCGCGAGGAAAATCTCCAGTCGGTGCCGATCTCGGTTTCGGCCATCGGTGAAGAACAGCTGTCCAGCATGCAGGTCACGTCTCTGCAGGCACTGCAGGGCAGCGTTCCGAACGTGCAAATCGACAACTTCGCCAATACGCCGAACAACGCCGTGTTCACCATCCGCGGCATCGGCGTGATCGAGCCCGATCCCTATGCCGGTAACACGGTGTCGATCGTCGTCGATGGCGTTCCGCAGTTCTTCTCGATGGGCGCGCTGCTCGACACGTACGACCTTGATCGCGTCGAAATCCTGCGCGGCCCGCAGGGCACGCTGTTCGGCGCGAATACGACCGGCGGTGTGGTCAACGTGATGACCAAGCGTCCGACCGGCGAAGCAGGCGGCTACGTCCGCGCGATGTACGGCAACTACAACCGCCTCGACTACAACGCCGCGGTCGAAATGCCGCTGGTGCAGGACGTACTTTCGGCACGCGTCACCGGCGTTCACACGCAGCGCAAGGGCTGGGTGACGAACGTCTGGAATGGCGACGACATGGGCAAGAAGAACGTGGACGCGGTGCGCGGCCAGCTCTACTTTACCCCGTCGCCCGACGTGAAGATCACGCTGCAGGGCGAATATGTTGCCTCGCGCAACGGCGCGCCGGTCGTTGTGAACGGTGCTCTTCCGGGCGAAGCCAACTATGTTCCGGCCGGCACCTACTGGAACGGTGCGGTGCTGCCGACCTATCGCAGCCCTTGCCTTACCGAAAGCGGTCGCTGCCGTGCGCCGAACAAGTACTATTCGGGCAACAACGAACTTCCCGACCGCTCGGACATGACGACGAAGTTCCTGATCAACACCATGGAGTTCGACAACACTCCGCTGGGCAACATTACGTCGATCACCGGCTACAAGAAGTTCAAGCTGTTCGAATACACCGACCAGGACGGGACGGCCAAGAGCAACAACTCCACGCGCCGCCGCACCGAAGGCTGGCAGTTCAGCCAGGAACTGCGTTCCGACTTCGACGTGAACGATTCGATCTCGGCCGTAGCCGGCGTGTTCTATCTGAAGACGCACTACGACCACTACCAGATGTATCACCTGGACTTCGCCCTTCCCGGCCTGATCCAGTTGAACAACCAGCATCAGGACACCGAATCCATGTCGGCGTTCGTGCAGACCTACACCCAGCTGACAGACTCGCTGAAGCTGTCGGCCGGCATCCGCTACACCCATGACAAGGTCAAGGCCCGTGCCACCCTGGACACCGGCCTTGGCAGCGAAAAGCTGACTTCGCCCGAATGGGACAAGTTCGACGTGCTGTTCCCGGGCAGCCTCGACGTTGGCGGCAAGAAGAGCTGGGACAACGTGGGCTGGAAGCTTGGGCTTGACTATACGGTTGGCCAGAACAAGCTGCTCTACGCAAGCTGGGCGCGTGGCTTCAAGTCGGGCGGCTTCACCGGCCGCATCGGCGTGGCTGATGATGGCGATTCGCCTTACGGTCCGGAAAAGGTCGACACCTTCGAAGTCGGCTTCAAGGGCGACTTCCTCGATCGTCACCTGCGCACCAATATCGCGGCGTTCTACACCAACTACCGCGACATGCAGGTTGCCCAGATCTACTACAAGGACGCCGTGCAGGGTAACCGCATCCTGAACGCCGCCAAGTCGACCATCAAGGGCTTCGAATTCGAAGTTCAGGCCATCCCCGTCAACGGCCTGACACTGCGCAGCTCGCTGGCGTACCTCGACACGGCGTACAAGGACTTCCTGTACTTCGATCCGGTAACCCTCCAGACCACGCAGCTGAAGGGCAAGTCCCTCCAGAACGCGCCGAAGTGGGCATCGACTCTGGGCGCCAACTACGAGCACGAGTTCGCCGCCGGCAACCGTCTCGTCGGCGACGTGAGCTGGAGCTACACCGGCAAGAAGTACTACACGGCGATCCTCAACACGCCGCGTTCGACGGTGCAGCCGACGTATTACGTCGATGCCTCGCTCACCTTCTACGGTGTGGACGATCGTTACTCGGTCGGCCTGTGGGGCAAGAACCTGACGGACAAGCGCTACATCTCGACGTCGTATGACTCGCCGGGCTACGCCGCCCTCGTTGGCTACGCTCCGCCCCGCCAGTACGGTATCTCGGTGGGCTACAACTTCTAAGACTCCTCCCTCGCCCCGGTCGGTCCAACCGACCGGGGCATCTTTTTTCCAACGACCAAGATCCGGCACAACCCGGACAAACCCGCCAACCAATGGGCCCACAAACCAATGGGAGAGACACAGCAGCCATGACAGCGGACACATTAATCGCCCGCCACCAGATTCTGAACGCACTGGCGGTTCACAGTCGCGGGGTCGATCGCGCAGATGTCAATCTGCTCGGTTCCGCCTATCACCCGGACGCAACCGTTGATTACGGTTTTTATGTCGGACCGGCCGCGGCCCTCGTCGACATGCTCGGCAACGGCCAGAAGGGTACCTTGCCCACCCTGCACCGTACGGCCAATACGGAAATCCGCATCCAGGGCGATCACGCCGTGGCCGAGAGCTACGTCATCGCTTACGTCGAAGAGCCGGAAATCCAGAGAATGGTTTTCGGACGATATCTCGACACGCTGGAATGCCGTGACGGTAGCTGGCGCCTCAGCAACCGCACTTATGTGCTGGACAGCAACACCAACCGCCCCAACACGGCGATGCGCGCCGATCCTCCGGTCGCCAACGATCACTTCGTTCCCGATGGCGGCAAAGGTGCGGCCGATGCCGGCCGGGTCCTGATCGCCCACCACGAAGCTTCCTCGCGCACACTCCAGAAGGCCAGCCCCATGACGCCAGATTCCGCTGCTCTCGACGCCGCTCTTTCCCGCGATGCCATTCGCGCCCTCGTCACCGGCTATTGTCGCGCAGCCGACCGCGCCGATGCGGAACTCATGGCGTCGCTGTTCTGGGAAGACGCCAATGTCATCTCCGGTATCGTCAATGGTACCGGTGCCGATTTTGCCACGGCCGTGACCGCGCATATCCTGGCCAACCTCGACAGTTGCTTCCACTCGGTGGCCAACGAATGGATCGAAGTCCGCGGCGATCACGCCGTCGGCGAACACTATATTCTCGCGCACAATCGCGCCGGCGGGCAGGATGCGCTGACCGGCGGGCGTTACGTGGACAGCTACGAACGACGCGACGGCGTGTGGAAGATCGCATCACGCACGTTCGTCTGCGATTGGACCTCGACACATCCCACGACGTACGAGGCGGCCGGCTTTTACCAGGGCCTCACCACGCGGGGGATTTTCGGGCGCGAAGACCCGGTCTACCAGCACTGGGCCAGCCTCTGAGGGCGCGCGCAATGGCACATTCACGCACCGGTGGCTGCCTTTGCGGAGCCGTTCGCTACGAGGCCCAATGGCCGCCGGCAGCACTTGTGGTGTGCCATTGCCGCAATTGCCAGAAACAGGCCGGATCGGCGCTCTCGGTCGTCGGGGTGCTTCCTCGGGAAGGCTTGACGCTCACCGGGGAACTGCGCGTTTACGAAGATCGCGGCACGACCGGCCAGCCCGTCTTCCGCAAGTTCTGCCCGACCTGCGGTTCTCCCGTTGTGACCGATACGCCCGCCGCTGAAGCGCAAGGACTGATCTTCATCAAGGCGGGAACGCTCGACGAGACGACCGATCTGCAGCCGACGCTCCACTACTGGAAACAGAGTGCGCAAGGCTGGTTCGTCTTTCCCGAAGGCGTCGAATGCCTAGAAACCCAATAGGACCTCCCGCGATGACCGCAGCGTTCGATCTTGAAGCAACCATGCGCGATTACCTTGCGCGTCGTGACATCACCGACGCCGTCCATCGCTATATGCGCGGGCTCGACCGCCTCGACCCCGAACTCCAGCGTACGGCGTTTCACGACGATGCCTTCGTGGACTGCGGCCTGATGGCCGGCGGCGCCGACGAGTTCGTGACGTTCTCCCAGGGTTTTCTCGCGGACATGGACGCGAGCCACCATTTCCTCGGCCAGATCCGCATCGAAATCCGCGATGAAACAAGCGCGATCGGCGAATGCTATTTCCAGGCATGGCACGGGATCCGCAACGAAGCGGGCGAACCGCGCGATCTGTTCATCGCCGGCCGCTATATCGACGAGTACGCCTGTGACAATGGCGAGTGGCGGATCGCACGCCGCAAACTTATCACTGACTGGGTCAAGGACGACCCGGCCGATGGCAGCTTCTATGCCGCCAATCCCAAAACAAACCGCGCCGGGCGCCGTGGAGAAGACTTCAGCCAGCACCGCGACTGGTCGCGCTGAAGCGGATGAATCGAGAAAGGCACTGATCATGACTGCCGAACAGATGATGTCGCGTTATTCGCAGGAGTTCGATCCGCCGGTGCGCGGCGACACGATCACGGCCGATCG
>Ga0172382_10012918_pt1 | contig 10826 bp, 7 predicted proteins | sample Leawel138RmetaG_FD_122245 | JGI IMG/M metagenome (GOLD analysis project Ga0172382, IMG submission 122245) | Leachate microbial communities from a municipal landfill in Southern Ontario, Canada - Leachate well 138R metaG | ecosystem: Engineered > Solid waste > Landfill > Unclassified | place...
AGCCGCCGAATATACTTGCGCTTGGCATGAACTACCGCCGGCATGCGGACGAGCTCGGCGCCGAGTATCCGGAATTCCCCATCCTGTTCCTCAAATCCAATACCAGCATCGCGGGTCCGGGCGATACGATCCTGCTGCCCAAGGCCGGCCCCCTGGAAGTCGATTACGAGGCGGAGCTCGCCGTCGTTATCGGAAGCAAAGCAAAAAACGTGGCCAGGGAAGAGGCCCTTCAGTACGTTCTCGGATATACGTGCGCCAACGACGTCAGCGCCCGGGATTGGCAGTTCCGGAAACAGAACAAGCAATGGTCGCGGGGCAAGAGTTTTGATACGTTCTGTCCGATCGGACCCTTCATTGTCACGAGGGATGAAATTCACGATCACCGGAACCTGCAGATATCGGCTCTCCTCAACGGCGGCGTCGTTCAGGATTCCTTCACTTCGGACATGATATTCGATATCGGGCAGATCGTAAGCGACCTGAGCAGATCGATGACCCTGCTGCCCGGAACGGTCATTCTGACCGGGACGCCCGAAGGCGTCGGATTCACCCGGAAACCGCCGATTTTCCTTCGCCCCGGGGATATTATAACCGTTTCGATCGAGGGGATCGGAGAGCTGACCAACATCGTCCGCCTTGAAGAATGATAATCGGAAATCGGCTCAAAAAGCTGTTTTTTAACTCTGAACAGTGAACTGTGAACTCGGAACTCCAGGCCGGCAGGCCGGGTGTGTGAGTCAGATCACAGATTCAACCTAATTCCTCTTTCCGCCAAACGAAAGTCTTGATGTCCAGGCGGAAAAAGGTTATACGCCATGCAAACAGTCGTGGGCGTTCGTGGGGAAAACATGAAAAAACTTAAGGAAAGTCTCGAAAAACTTGAAAAAAGAAAAGACACAAACCCTCATTACAGGGAATTGCTGGATATTTTTGGAGAGGTGTTGATCCTCCGCGAAAAGACCGGCAGAAACCTCAAGAAAGACATCTGCCCTATCCTCGATAATCATGTGGAGAAGAAGCTGTCGGGAGGACTGCCGCTGATAGACTTTTCCCGGGGGGACCTCGATCTGGCCGAGTCGCGGAACTATTTTCTGTCTCTTTTGAAAATAGCGGGCAAGATCAACGAGGGAGAAACGGAAGGGCTCATCCGGGAATTGGAAGAAGGCAGACTGGATTACGAGCAGATGGTTCGCGAATCCTTCTCACATCGGGAAGAGACGGAAGATGAGGAAGAAAGCGGAAGGGAAGATCTCGTCGGGTTTCTCATCGAGGAAAGCCTCCGGCCCGTCCTGGAAAGGATCGCCGGGCGTTATCGGGAGAGCATCGCAAGATCCGATTGGCGGGAAGGATATTGCCCTGTATGCGGCAAGGAGCCGAAAATAGGAGAACTGCGGGAGGAGGAAGGGGCAAGATATCTCTTCTGCAGCCAGTGCGGGACGAACTGGCAGTTCCGGCGCATAAAATGCCCGTTCTGCGGAAATGAGGAGCAGAAAACGCTGTCTTACTTCACGGTGGAAGAGGATGAACGGTATCGCGTGGACGTCTGCGATCGCTGCAAACGGTACATCAAAACCGTGGATTTCCGAAAGACGCAGGAAGAAGCGGATCTGGATATAGAAGATATCGCCACGCTGCACCTCGACGTCCTGGCGAATGAAGAGGGCTATGATTGACAGGCTCAAGACTCAAGGCTAAAGGCAAAAGGTTTTCTAAGTTGCTCCCCATATTGCATGCAAGGCAAGCTTTATCAATACAGATATAAAACAGGCTCAGGAGATTCTCTTTGTTTGCACCTTGCGCCTTTAGCCCTTAGCCATTTGCCTATTCCAATGAATGATCGCGACATCGTCCGGGTTATGGAAATTCTTCAGGGGGAGCTTGACCGCGGTATTCCTCCGGTCATAACGCGATACTCCCGGAAGAAAGAGGACCCGTACCGGATCCTGATCGCAACCATGCTGAGCTCGAGAACCGCGGACGAGGTCACGGAGGAAGCGAGCGAGAGGCTCTTCTCCCTTGCCTCAGGCCCCCAAGAAATGCTGCGGCTCTCCGATGAGGCGATTGCCCGCGCCATCTATCCTGTCGGCTTTTACAGGATCAAAGCGCGATATGTAAAAGAAATCTCCCGCGACCTGCTGGAAAGATTTCATGGCAAAGTCCCCCGGAGCATGAGAGATCTCCTGAGCCTCAAAGGCGTGGGCAGGAAGACCGCCAACCTCGTACTGACACTTGCCCTTGACGGAGAGGGTATATGCGTCGACACCCACGTTCACAGGATATCCAACCGTCTGGGATATATCAGCACCAAAAGCCCGGCTGAAACCGAGAAAGCGCTCCGGGCAAAACTGCCGCGAAAATACTGGTCGGACTACAACAGTGTCATGGTTGCGCACGGGAAACGGACCTGCCGCCCCATATCTCCCTGGTGCAGCCGCTGCCCCGTATTCCGTTTTTGCGACAGGACAGGAGTAACCTCAAGCCGCTAAGGACGTCAGCAATGAACAAATTCACGGCAGCCGCCCGGCCTCATGACAGGGATCTTACCGGCGAAGCCCGCTCCGTGACAAGCTTCGTGCAGGATATCCTGGACCACCTCGGAAACATCAATTGGGAAACAGGGGAGGTTTTCAATCCCTCCATCGAAATTGATGCGGACCATCCCTTCAAGCCCGTTTTCGACGCTATTGCACTGATCCGTTCAGATATCGAATTGACCTTTCAGGAAAGGAAATTCGCGGAGGAGGAACTTCGCGAGAGCGAGGACCGCTTCAAGTCCCTGAGCCAGAACGCCCCCGATATAATTTATACCCTGGATGTCGACGGTGCGATCACGTATGTGAACCCGTCCTGGGAGAAAAACCTGGGCCATAAAAGGCGGGAAGTTATCGGGAAATATCTGCATGACTTCGCGGATGGGGAGACCAGGAACACCATCAGGAATTTCAGGGACATTATGGACAGAAAGGAGATTGTCCGGGACCTGACGATCACGCTGGTCCACAGGGACGGATCTTCGCGGGTGTTCAATATCAGCGGCGCCCCCAATTTCAATTCCAGCGGAATGCTGATCGGCATCGTCGGCCTCCTGAAAGACATAACGGAGAACCGGAAACTCGAGGCGCAGTTTCAGCAGGCCCAGAAAATGGAGGCGATCGGCACTCTCGCCGGCGGCATCGCCCACGATTTCAATAACCTTCTCATGGGCATCCAGGGGTATGTATCTCTCATGCTGCTCGAATTTACTCCCGGTCACCCTTTTCATGAAAAGCTGAAAATGATCGAACGGCAGGTGAAAAGCGGGGCTGATCTGACCCGCCAGCTCCTCGGGTTTGCGCGGGCCGGGAGATACCAGATCAAGCCGACCGACCTTAACGATCTGATTGGAAGAACAGCAGCCCTGTTCGGCAGGACAAAAAAGGAAATCAGCATTTTCGAAAAGTTCCATCCCGAGCTATGGATCGTTGAAGTTGATCAGACCCAGATAGAACAGGTTCTGCTGAACCTTTATATCAACGCCTGGCAGGCCATGCCGGCAGGCGGAAATCTGCGCCTGGAAACCGCCAATGTCGTTCTGGATGAAGACTTTGCGGCGGGGAACGGCCTTCAGGCAGGGCGTTATGTCAGGATTTCGGTAACCGACAACGGCATCGGAATGGACGAAAAAGTGCGGAAGCGGATTTTCGAACCGTTCTTCACCACGAAGGAAATGGGGCGGGGGACCGGTCTCGGCCTGGCTTCCGCCTACGGCATAATCAAGGGCCATGATGGAATTATCAATGTTTACAGCGAGAAAGGCCTCGGTTCCACTTTCAATATTTATCTGCCCGCATCAGGCAAGGCTCCCTCAGCCGAAAAAAAGGCGTCCGGCTCTTACCGGACCGGCAGTGAAACCATCCTCCTGGTGGATGACGAGCAGGTCATCCTGACCGTGAACGGCGAGATGCTGGAAAAGCTCGGATATAAAGTGCTGATTGCGAAGGGGGGACGCGAGGCGATAGAGATATTCAGGGGAAACCCGGATATTAAACTGGTAATTCTGGACATGATCATGCCCGATCTGGGGGGACGCGAGGTGTTCGACGCCCTGAAGGAACTTGACCCTTCCATCCGGGTAATACTGTCCAGCGGATACAGCCTGAGCGACGAGGCGGCCCGTATGATGGAAAGGGGCTGCTGCGCCTTCATACAAAAACCTTTCAATATACTGGAGCTTTCCGACCGGATCCGCCGGGTATTGGACAAACCGGATCCCGCCCCCGCCAAAACCTTACTCTTCTAAGAGATACCGACGGCGGAATTCAGTCTCATCCTTATTTCTTTAAATCCCGGAATCATAATAAATACTCGGAGCAGCAACCGGACACTGCGCAGGAGATGCAGTTTGGCCGGACGGCGGCGCAGTATCTTCTACGCGGCTTGCGCGCACGGGTCGGAAGAATGAGGGAAAAAACAGTCGAAATCCTGCTGATAGAAGACAATTCCGAAGATGTTGATCTCATAATGAGGGCCCTGAAAAAATACAATCTGGCCAACAAGGTTCACGTTCTGAGAGACGGTGAAGAGGCCCTGGATTTCATAAATACCAGGCTGAATCACTGCAGCAGCCTGCAGACAAACCTGTGCCCGAAGGTCATCCTTCTGGATCTGAAATTGCCGAAAATAGACGGTCTGGAACTGCTGAAAAGACTCCGGTCGGACGAAAACACCCGGTGTATCCCGGTAGTGATACTTACTTCTTCAGGCGAGGACAGGGACAGGATCGAGAGTTATCGCCTGGGGGTGAACAGTTACATCGTTAAACCCGTCGAATTCGAGAATTTCGTCAGGGCCGTCGGGGAGATCGGCTGCTATTGGGTTCTTTTGAATTCCCCCCCGTACTGAAAAAGACGGTGCGAAGATACGATGATGCGAAGATGCGAAGTTCATGACAGATTTGCCGGAAATTGTGAAAACTGATGATGAGCATCCCGAGCCCCTTGCCATCCTGGCGCTTGAGGATGTTGAGGAGGATGCTCAACTGATCGAGCGGGAGCTCCGGAACTCCGGGATCTCCTTCACGCTGAAGCGCGTGGAGGACGAAGCTTCTTACCGTAAAATGATCAAGGAATTCAATCCTGATTTGATCCTGGCCGATTATTCCCTCCCCTCGTTCGACGGTTCCACGGCGCTTGAAATCGCCCTCAAGGAAATCCCCGATGCTCCATTCATATTCGTGTCCGGGGCCATGGGCGAAGAACTCGCCATCGACCTGCTGAAAAGGGGGGCAACGGATTACGTCCTTAAAAACAAACTCTCCCGGCTGTCCGCCGCGGTGAAGCGGGCGTTGCGTGAAATCAGGGAGCGGGAGGAGCGCTGGGAAGCCGAAAAGCGCCTCCGGGATTCCGAGGAAAGATACAGGGTCCTGGTGGAATCGACCGACGATTCCATTTACATGGTGGACGCGAAGGGCACATATCTTTTCGCCAATGAGAAATATCTCTCCCGGATAGGATTGAACAGAAGCGAAGTCGTCGGAAGGAAATACGGAGATTTTCACGCTTCCTCCCAGGAGGAAGAGCTCATGCAAAATATCGGAAAGGTCCTGGAAAGCGGCCGATCCATTCACTACGAAGATGCGGGAACGGAAGGGCATCGTTATTTTCTTCGCACGCTCAGTCCCGTAAAGGACCCCGAGACGGAACGGATCGTTTTCGTAACGGTGGTCTCAAAGGACATTACCGAAAGGAAGAGAGCGGAAGAGGAGATCCGGAAGGCGCGTGACGAGCTGGAGCAGCGGGTAGTTGAACGCACCTCGCAGCTGGCGGCCTCCAACGAACTCCTCCGGCGGGAAATAGAAGACCGTAAGCGAGCGGAAGAATCCCTGAAACAGCTCAATGACGTCCTGTCCGAATCCGTAAACGAGCTGGAGAGCAGAAACAGGGAGATAGAGCTGTTGAGCGAGATGGGCAGCCTCCTCCAGGCGTGCGTAAACACCGAGGAAGCATACCGGGTCATCGCCAATTCCGTGCAGAAAATATTCGCCTCCGAATCCGGATCTATTTTTCTCCTTAATCCCGGCATGAGCCTCCTGGAATCAATAGCTTCCTGGGGGGAGTGGGACCGGCTCGAAAACGATTTCGAAATAAAGGAATGCTGGGCTCTTCGCCTGGGCAGGCCTTATTTCATTCAGGACACTGAATCGGAGCCTGTTTGTCCCCACGTGAAAAACATCGATTCAGTTGCGGCTTATCTGGATGTTCCGATGACCGCCCACGGGGAGATCCTCGGTCTGCTGAGCCTGCGGTTCAATAACTTCTGGAAGGAATATTCGGATCGGACGCGCGAACACGTTAGCAGGCACAAGCGGCAGATCGCGACAACGGTGGCGGAAAATATCGCCCTTTCCCTGGCCAATTTCCGGCTCCGCGAAACACTGTATGTCCAGTCCGTGCATGACCCGCTTACCGGCCTCTGCAACCGCCGGCACCTGGCCGAAACACTTGAGCGCGAGCTGCACCGGATGTCGCGCCGGGGACTTCCGCTCGGGGTAATGATGATCGACATAGATTACTTCAAAAAAGTCAACGACACTTACGGACATGAGGCGGGCGACCTGTTTCTGCGCGAACTCGGCTCATTTCTGAAAAGTCAGATAAGGGGAGAGGACTTCGCATGCCGTTACGGCGGAGAGGAATTTATCCTCGTTCTTCCGGAAACCACTCTCGAGATAACGCGGCAGAGAGCGGAGCAGGTACGGCGGGAATTCGAATCCCTGAAGATCGTGTTCAGGGAGCAGCCGATCAGCGGATGGACGTTATCGGTCGGACTTGCCGTGTACCCGGATCACGGGCTGACGGCGGAACAGATCATTCAGGCGGCGGACGTCGCTCTTTACCGGGCGAAGGCCGAGGGAAGAAATTGCGTTGTGTCGCTTGACCCCGGCGAATTCAAGACGGAAGAACATGCAGCAAACAATTGAAGAACTGGATCTGATCCGGGTCCTGATTTTGGAGGACGTCCCCGAAGACGCTGAATTGATGGCGCGGCATCTGAGCGGGGACGGGCTGAGGGCGGACGTGAGGAGGGTCGCCTCCGAGGAGGACTTCCGCCGCGCGCTGAGCGACTTCCGGCCCGAAGTGATACTCGCCGACTACAGCCTCCCCGGGTTTGACGGGAAGTCCGCCATGTGGATCGCCCGGATTGAAGCTCCTTCCGTCCCTGTCATCTTCGTTTCCGGCGCCATAGGCGAGGAGAGCGCCATCGCGCTTCTCCGGGAAGGTGCGGCTAACTACGTACTGAAGGACAACCTGTTCAGGCTCCCTTCGGCGGTGCGGCAGGCCCTCCGGGAATTCAGGGAGAGAAAAGAAAGGGTCGAGGCGGAAAGAAAGATCCGCGAGTATTACAAGCGTTTGCGCTCTCTCAGTTCCGAGCTCACGCTGGCGGAAGAGCGGGAGAGAAGGCGTCTCGCAAACGAGCTCCACGAAACGCTGGGGCAGGTGCTGGCCATCACCCGGATAAAGATCGCGGGACTGAAGGATTCGATTTCCGGCGGAGCGGTCGACGAGATTCTCGCCTTGATGGACGAAGCGATTCTCCGAACCAGGTCTCTGACTCTCGAGCTCAGCTCTCCCGTGCTGGAACAATTCGGTCTGGTCTCCGCCGTCGAGTGGCTGGCCGAGCAGATGCAGGAGCGTTACGGCGTGCCGATCGCGTTCAACTGCAACGGGAACATCGAAGAGCCGGACAATGACTGCCGCATCCTGCTGTTCCAATCCACCAGGGAGCTGATCATCAACAGCATCACGCATGCAAATGCGAGAACGATCAAGATCGACCTGCGGAAAGAAAAGCAGATGATCAGGATCGAGGTGACCGACGACGGCGTGGGGTTCGACGCCATGCTGATTCACCGCACGAGCGGTTTCGGCCTGTTGAGCATCAGGGAGCGCTTGAAGTACGTCGGGGGACGCATGCTGATCAAAACCGGCCTGGGCAAGGGCACGCGGATCGCCATGCTGGCGCCCATTCGGAGCAGAAACGACAGGAAAGCCGTGAATGAACAGTTAACGATATAAATAGGCTAAGGCCAAAGGCTAAGGGCAAGAAAGCCGGTACCGCTATCGGGCAAAGGGCTAAAAGCGATAACTTCGTCTATTTTTTCCTTGAGCCTTTTGCCTTGAGCCCCTGAGCTAAGCTTTTTTCCAGACCGTCCCTTCCGGCGTATCCTGGACGAGAAGACCTCTTTCCTCGAGTTTTTTTCTCAGGCCATCGGACTTTTCCCAGTCTCCCGCCTGTCTCGCTTTCGCCCTCTCATCCAGGAGCGCCCTCGTTTCCTCATCCAGCCCTTCCTCTTCGAAGCTCATGATTCCCAGGACGGAATCTATGCGCTTCAGCGCGAAGATGATCCGGTCTCTCTGCTCTCCGCTGATTTCACGGGCCGCCAGGGGAACGTTGACCCTCCTTATAAAATGGAACAGGTGAGAAAGCGCCTGCGAGATGTTCAGATCGTCGTCCATCGCTTCCGTAAAGCCCTGTTTCAGATCGTACAGGAACTGGTCTACTTCCGTCGCCCCCCGGCCTTCCTTGCACCGGATCAGCCGCTGGACGAAATCGTTCAGGTTCCGCACCGTGTTCCTTGACGTTTCCAGCGCGCCGAAAGAAAAGTTCAGGGGCTTACGGTAGTGGGAGCTCAGCAGGAAGTACCTGACCTCGAGGGGACGGAACCCCTTCTCCTTGAGGTCGCTCAAAGTGCAGTAGTTTTTCAGCGACCGCGACATTTTCTTCCCGTCCCGCATCACCAGCTCGGTATTGATCCAGTACCTGGCCGGGGCCTTTCCTTCGGAGGCCATCCCGATCGCCAGGACGTTTTCACAATGCGGAAAAACGATATCCGCGCCGCTGGAGTGGATGTCGAAGGCAGGCGCCAGGCACTTCATGGATATCGCCGCGCACTCGAGATGCCAGCTCGGCCGCACGTTCCCCCACCGCGTCTTGAAGAAGACGCCTTTCTTCAGCTCGGCAAGATTGGACCTCTTGAGAAGCGTGAAATCCATCGGGCTGTCCTTTTCGTAATCGTCCATGTCGATCGTCCGCTCGTGCCGGACGTTCCGGGGATCGATATTGGACAGCATCCCGTAATCCTCGAGCTTTGAAATATCGAAATAGATGGATTTCAGTTTCTCGTATGCGAATCCCTTTTCCACCAGGCGCTCGGCTAAACGGATCATTTCCTCTACGTTGTCGCTTGCCCGCGGATACTGCGTATCCGGGAGCACATTGAGCTCGGCGATGTCCGTTCGGAACTTATCAAAGCAGATATCGGTGAACTCCTTCAGGTTCATGCCGGCGCGGTCCGCGCCCTTGATCGCGCGGTCCGCCAGGTCGACGATATTGGTGCAATGCCGGACGCGGTACCCCTTGAATTCAAGATAACGCATGATAAGGTCGGAGACGACGAACCGCCGATAGCTGCCGATATGGGGAATGTCGTGGACGGTGGGCCCGCAGGTGTGCATCCGGACGAATTCCGGGTCGATCGGCTCGAAGAACTCCAACTTGCGCGTCAGAGTGTTGTGAAGACGAAGCGACGACCTCTGCTTGTCGGCGAAGAGCTCGGTGCTGAGATACCGCTCGCCGCTGTCCGGAAGAATCACGACGATCAGCCCCTCTTTCAGCTCCTTCGCTTTTTCGCACGCCACATGCATTGCGGCGCCCGAGCTCATTCCGGCCAGTATGCCTTCTTCTTTTGTCAGCCGCCGGGCCATTTCGAACGCATCCTCGTCGAGCACATTGACCTTCTCGTCCAGCCTGCTCCGGTCGTATATTCCGGGCTGGTAGGATTCTTTCATGTTCTTCAGGCCCTGTATCTTGTGACGCAGGTAGGGCTCTACTCCGACTATCCGCACCTCCGGCTTGTATTCCTTGAGACGCCTGGAAATTCCCATGGCCGTCCCCGAGGTGCCGAGCGAAGAGACGACCATTGTGACCCGGCCATCGGTCTGAGCCCATATCTCTTCGGCGGTCCCGTGGTAGTGGGCGGCGACATTGTCCTCGTTGTTGAACTGATCCGTGCAGAAATAGACGTCGGGGTTTTCCCTGGCCAGGGTGTATGCCTCCTCGATTGCTCCATCCGTGCCGAGGGCCGCCGGAGTAAGGCGAAGCTCCGCGCCCAGCGCTTTCAGGATCCGTTTCCTTTCCTCGCTGGCCGATTCCGGCATCATGAGGAGAAGACGGTAGCCCTTTACGGCCGCGATCATCGCGAGGCCTATCCCCGTATTCCCGCTGGTCGCCTCCAGGATAACACGGTTCCGCGTCAGGTCTCCCCGCTTCTCTGCGCCCTCGATCATGGACAGGGCGATCCTGTCTTTAACGGATCCTCCCGGATTGGCGCTTTCCAGCTTTGCGCAAATCTTTACATTCGGATTCGGGTTCAGCCGCCGTATTTCCACCAGCGGCGTGTTCCCGATCAGGGAAAGCAAACCCGGCATCTTCTCCCGCATCCTTCTTGACCTCATATCTTTGTGAGCCGGCTAAGAATATGACTTTCTATCATATTCCCGCCCAAAACTAAAAATAAAAAGGGTCGGAATACCCGACCCTTTTTTTCATTCGGATCCGTTTCTGAAATCAACTGTCGAATTTTGGAACAGGGATCTTGACGAATTCGACTCCCGCTTCCTTAAGAATCTCCTCTTCCTCTTTTGTCGTGGTCCCCTTGATGTTCCTTTTTTCTTCCTCTCCGGACTTGATCTTCAGGGCGATTTCCGTGAATTTCGGTCCGACTTCCTCGAAGTTGCGGTCCAGGAATTCGTGAAAGAGCTGAAGCGCTTTCGGAAGCTGGAATTCCT